>Ga0075939_101_pt1 | contig 34483 bp, 28 predicted proteins | sample RifGroA2_FD_67948 | JGI IMG/M metagenome (GOLD analysis project Ga0075939, IMG submission 67948) | Parcubacteria bacterium GW2011_GWA2_42_18
GTTTAATATAGAAAATATTGAATACTCAAAACTTCAAACAGGGGGAAATAATTGTTTTGGTTGTGTTTCTTTACGCCAAAAACAATATTGTATTTTAAATAAGCAATACAGTAAAGAAAAATTTTTTGAATTGCGGGAAAAAATTATTGAACATATGAACAAAATTCCTTATATTGATAAAAATGGAAATGTATACAAATACGGAGAATTTTTCCCGCCCGAATTTTCACCCCATGCTTACAATAACACTTTTGCAAACTTTTTCTTTCCTAAAACGGAAGAAGAATGTAAAAAAGACGGATTACAGTGGTATCAATCAGATGTTAAAGAGTATCCAATTACTATTTTAGCTTCTGACATACCAGATAATATTAAAAACACAACAGATGAAATAACAAAAAAGATAGTAGGTTGCAGTACTTGCCCGAAAGGATATAAGATAATCAAGCCAGAACTTGATTTATCTAGAAGACTTAATGTGCCCCTATCCAGGCAGTGCCCATTTTGCCGGATAGGGGATAAAGTAAAAAAATGGGTTTCGCAAATGAAACAAGTGGACAGAATTTGCGACAAATGCGGAATAACATTCAAAACTCATTATTCAAAAGAAGAAGCGCTGAAAATATTCTGCCAGCCGTGTTATCGTCAGGAGGTGTATTAGATATGGGAAAAACTTTGTTTTTAAAAGTTATCCACATATTAAATTTGCGAGCGGGGGTGGTTGGAGTTAGTATCTATATGTAGTTTAAAAAGTAAAAATCTTAGTTGTCCCGTCATCCCCCTTGCGCGTGTAAAGCATAAAGTGATTATAACCTGTTATTAACCCCACGAGAATCCTTGACTTTTTGATTTAAACTCCTCTATAATAAAGCTATTATTAGTTATTCAAAAACCATAACCATGACAACAATTTTATGGATTCTGGGAGTGTTTCTTTTTCTGATTATTATAAGTGGTCTAAGGGTCATTAATCAATACCAAAAGGCGATTATTTTAACTTTCGGGAAGTATACCGGAATTAAAGAACCCGGCCTTAGGTTTATATTAATTGGAGTGCAAAAAATGATAAAAGTGGATATGAGAATTAAAGTGGTGGATGTGCCGGACCAAAGAGCAATCACTAAGGATAATATAGCCGTTAATGTAAACGCGGTTATATATTATCGAGTTTCGGAAGCAGAGAAAGCAATTTTAGAAGTTGAAAATTTTTTCTACGCAGTTTCCCAACTAGCCCAAACAACCATGCGTAATGTTGTAGGGGAAATCGAACTAGATGAACTTTTAGGAAAACGCGATAAAATTTCTGACAGAATCCGGCAAATTGTAGACGAAGCAACTGATGCTTGGGGCCTAAAAGTAAGTAATGTTGAACTTAAAGACATAGCTCTACCGGTTGAGATGGAAAGAACGATTGCTAAACAAGCCGAAGCTGAAAGAGAAAAAAGAGCAACTATTATCAACGCGGAAGGTGAAGTAATTTCTGCCCAAAACATGGCTAAGGCGGCCCAGATTTTGGCCGCCGCGCCCGGAGCTTTACACTTGAGAACCCTGCATTCTATCAATGACATAAGTTCTGATAGATCTAATACTGTTGTGTTCGCTGTTCCATTAGAAATTCTGCGCGCGATTGAAGGTATGAAAAAATAAACTCAATAAAAGAATATATTATTATGACTAACGAAGTTATCCTGCATTTTTACCATGAAGGTAATTTTACTAAAATCAGTAAAACAACTTTAGAATCCGCTATTCATTTCTTCGAAAATTATGATTGGGATTTACAACTCAAAAGAAAAAAAGAACTTAAATTGGAACATAGTCCCAGAATCATATTAGAAAATGAGCAATATTCGTTAGTTATTGAAATTGAAATTACCCATATAAAAGTGCTTTGGGGAGGTAGATGGAATGTTGGTTTTATAAAGGATAATAAAATGCGTCTTATAAATGAGGGTGGTAATTTACTAACTAAAAACCAAATTAAAGAAATTATTACATTATTTTTTGAAATGAAATATGATTTTTTAACAGATACAAATATTTATTCTAATTTTGATGAAGGATCAGATATATCCGGTACACTAGCTACTTTTTTCACTAAGAATAATCCAGTAAAAAGAAAGAAAATAAATTTCATTATTTCTATTATTCTTGTATTCTTATCTTTAATTGTTTTAATTGTTTTAATTGTTTAATGTTTTATGGAACGGAATCTTTACTAATATTCTCGTTATCCACAGATTGTATTTGACGAGATATGGTGGCGGGGAGTAATATACGCAAGTGCTTTGAAAAATAAAAATCTTGTTCGTGGAAATGGGGTTTAATTCCTCTACTGTGCCGCAACGGTAAAGATTCACTTTTAGTGGATACGAGTCCGGTCTTCGAATAAGATTCGTTTCCCGAGCAGGAAGAAGTTTTTTGGTCATCCCGCTCGTGCGGGATTTTTTATTTTTATGGTCAAATTTCAAAATAAATCCAAATATATTTTAATCGCGTTTGTTCTGGCGGCTGTCGCGCTTTCGGCGATTTTTCTATATGTTTCCAGAGATAATATAATTTTAGAAAATTTTTCAGCTGCGACCGGTGAGAATTTACAAATATCTCTTAAGGTCGGAACGCAAACTTACGCGCTTGGAGTAGAACCCGGCGCGACCGTGCTTCAAACCATGCAAAAACTATCGACCGAATCAGATTTTAGTTTTAACGGCCGTGAATTTCCGGGCTTGGGCTATTTTGTGGAAGAAATAAACGGCGTTAAGGGCAATGCCGATAAATTTTGGGCTTATTATGTAAATGACATTCTGGCTTCCGTGGGCGTATCACAGTATGTTCTTAAGACGGGCGACATTATAAATTTTAAATATGAAAAAATAATATGAAAAAATTATTTAAAATTTTACTGATTCTGTGCGCCGTTTTTCCGTATGCGGCCGGCGCCGGCGAGGTTCAGATAAATCTGAAGGCTTGGACTACTGACGGCTTAATGACCACGCAAACTTTAACTGTTCAAGATTGCGAGGATTCCGCCGGCAGTGGAAATTTTACGCTGAACGGAATGTGCGCCGTGGACCAGTCCGGTTTTCCGGCCCTGTGGACATGGTGGGGCACAGACGCTTTTTTGGATTCTTGGAACGGATACATCGGCAACGCGAATGGCAATGGCATTTATTGGGCTTGGTTTGGCAATCGCGAGCTTGGAGCTACAGCTTTGAATACTCATATACTTTCGGCGGACGAAGAACTTTTTTTAACTTACGGACCAAATCCTTTACGTTTAACGGTTGATGATACAACTCCGGATGTCGGACAGGCAATCACAATTACGGTTGAAGAATTTGGTTATGATATAAACTGGAATGCCGTATGGTCGCTTTCGAACGAAGCTTTGGTTTCTGTGGACGGAAATCCCGGGGGATTGACTGACGCGTCGGGTGTTTACTCTTTTACTCCTTCTGATGAAAGTCCAATTAATGTTCGCGCCGCGAAAAACAGTTTTGCGGACAGCAACGAAATGATAATTGACCCTAACGACCCGCCGCCACCCCCACCGCCACCCCCGCCTTCCGGCGGAGGGAGTGTGGTCTTGATTCAAACTCCGCCCCCGCCTAAAAATTTTGATTTAACCGCCGCGATTAATTTTATTTTAAGCCGGCAAAAACCCGACGGTTCTTTCGGCGACAGTTTATACACCGATTGGGCGGCTATAGCTTTGGGCGCGACGGAAACCGGCGAGCACGCGGAAGCCAAAGAACGCTTACGTTCCTATCTCAAAGAACATTCCCTAAGCGCTGACGCTCAATTAACCGATTATGAACGCGGGGCGATGGCTTTAATGTCGCTGGGCATGAATCCGTATGAACAAGGCGGACATAATTATATCGCCGAGATTGTTAAAAGTTTTGACGGAGAACAATTTGGCGACCCAAATTTATTTAATGATGATATTTTTGCTATTTTGGTGCTTACTAATGCTGGCTATGGCGCGAATGACTCCATGCTTCAGTCGGTTGCGCGCTGGCTTTTAGCCAAACAATCAGTTCAAGGTGATTTTTCCGGCGTGGATCTGACGGCCGCGTTTATTCAAGCGCTGGAGTCATTGAGTTCTCTTCCAGATATTGCTTTTTCTCTGGATCGAGCTAAAAATTATTTGCGCGGGCGTCAGGAATCGAACGGCGGACTAAGTTCAATTTTTGGAACCAGTTGGGCGTTACAAACGTCGGCAATTTCCAGAGAATCCGGATTGCGGTATTTAGCGCTTTTCCAATTATCGGACGGCGGTCTTCAAGATACGGGACTAACTTCAGATGGCAGGTTGTGGGCTACGGCTTATGCGGTACCGGCGGTTTTGGGAAAAAATTGGAACGAAATTTTATTAGATTTTACAAAGCCGGTAACACAAACATTAGAATTTTTTGAAGCGGAAGCTATGCCGTCAAAGGAATTTTCTCGCTCCTCGAGTCGCTCCGTTTCTGCCCCCGCCTCCGGTGTGGAAACGAAACTCGCTCAACCAGACGCTCAAAAATTCTCTGACGGCCCCGCTCTTACAATTACCGCCGTTGCAAGTTCAACCGACCCCATGGATTCAAAAGAGAGTGTTGGAGCTGGATGGATATTATGTTTTTTTCTGCGCATGTTACCTTTCCGTCCACCGAACATAGAACCGGTTCTAGCTTTTCAGATGCCGTTTGCCAAACGGCACGGCTATATTATCGGATTTATCTTTGCTTTTTTTAATATAATTCTTTACGATCTTCTAACGGCCGGCTTGGGGCCCTGGACCTTTATGACCGCCACGGCCTATGGTTTTCTGGGTCTGTGGGCGGCGTATTTTTTCCGCAAACGAGAGAGCACCGGGCTGAATTACGCTGTTTTTGCGATTATGGGCACCTTATTTTATGACGCCGTAACGGGACTTACGCTCGGACCACTGTTTTTTAACCAACCCTTTGCGGTTGCTTTGGCCGGACAGGTGCCTTTTACGGCTTTACACCTTCTAGGTAACGTCGGATTGGCGTTTTTTGTGAGTCCATTAGTGAACAAATGGATTTCCACACCCCTTGCTGTGGATAAATCGTTTGCTTTAACTCCACCCGCGGGGTTACAATTAGATCAACGTTAAATTTATGGGAGGAGGACCACTACCAATTGAAATAAAAAGTGATTTAAAAAAGAAGCGCGCTCCGCGCGCGGTTTTTATCAGAAGATTTTTTTCAAAAGAGGGTGTTCACCCTTACGACGAGGTTGGCTGGCAAAACGTCGAGGTGCCGATACATGATCCCAATGGTTCTGTTAATGTGCGTCGTTTGGAATTTCCTGATTTTTGGTCAGAGAACGCCATAAACATCGCTGGCTCTAAATATTTTCGCGGACGAATCGGGTCAACCGAGCGCGAAACTTCAGTTCGGCAGATGATTGACCGTGTAACTTCCACTTTGACAGATTGGGGGCTCAAATTTGGTCATTTGAAAACTGCTGAAGAAGCGGAAATTTTTTCATCAGAACTTACTTCCATACTTTTAAACCAGCGCGCGGCTTTTAATTCGCCGGTATGGTTCAATGTCGGGCTTATGGAAAAGCCGCAGTGTTCCGCCTGTTTCATACTTTCCGTGGAAGACAATATGGAATCAATTTTGGATTGGGTAAAAAATGAAGGTTTGATTTTTAAGCGCGGTTCGGGCGCGGGAATTAATTTATCTTCTTTGCGTTCCGAAAGTGAAACTTTATCATATGGTGGCCGTTCGTCCGGTCCAGTTTCTTTTATGCGTGGTGCTGATTCAGTGGCCGGCATGATTGCTTCGGGTGGTTCCACGCGCCGGGCGGCCAAAATGGTTATCTTAAATATTGATCATCCTGATATTATGAAATTTGCGCGCGTCAAAGCCGATGAAGAAAAAAAAGTGCGCGCCTTGATTGAGGCCGGTTACAATATGTATGACTTGAACGATTCGGGATGGCATTCCATTCAATATCAGAATGCTAATAATTCTGTGCGCGTGGTTGATGAGTTTATGGAAGCCGTGGAAGCGGATGGAAATTTTTCTACGCGTTTTGTAAAAACCAACGCGACGGCGCAAACTTTACGCGCGCGCGAGCTTATGCGTGAAATCGCTCAAGCGGCTTGGGAATGCGGCGATCCGGGAATGCAATATGACACAACCATTAATCATTGGCATACCTGTCCGAATTCTGGACGCATTAATGCTTCTAATCCTTGTTCCGAATATATGCATTTGGATAATTCGGCTTGTAATTTAGCATCCATAAACTTACTGAAATATTTAAAAGCTGACGGCAGTTTTGATGTGGATGCTTTTCGTCACACGGTGGACATTATGATTTTGGCGCAAGAGATAATCGTGGATGGTTCATCTTATCCAACGGAAAAAATTTCTCAAACCGCGCACGATTTTCGCCAACTAGGACTGGGCTACGCCAACTTAGGGGCCTTACTTATGGTTTTAGGCCTGCCCTATGATTCTTCCGCCGCGCGCCACATGGCCGGAGCCCTAACCGCGCTCATGACCGGCGAGGCCTATCGTTTTTCCGCGCTTATTGCCGGACGCCTTGGGCCATTTTTCGGATATAAACCAAATCGCGAATCCATGCTTAAGGTTTTAGGTATGCATAAGCGCGCCTTAGAAAATATTAATGTTGTTCAAATTGCCGATTCTAAAATTTATGCCACTGCCGAGCGCGCTTGGATGGACGCGTTCAAACTTGCCGGACGGTATGGTGTGCGTAATTCCCAAATTACTGTTCTGGCGCCAACTGGCACGATCGCCCTCATGATGGATTGCGCCACGACCGGTATTGAGCCGGAATTTGCTTTAGTTAAATCAAAAAAATTAGTGGGTGGCGGTATGATGAAATTTGTAAACAGCGCCGTGCCATTAGCGCTTCAACGCCTAGGTTATTCTAGTGATGAAATAATGCCCATACTTTCGCATATTGAAGCAACCGGTACGATTGAAGGCGCGCCAAATTTAAAAGAGGAACATTTGGCGGTCTTCGATTGCGCGATTAAACCCAAAGCCGGGAATCGAGCTATTTCTTGGCAAGGTCATGTCAAAATGGTGGCCGCGGCTCAACCTTTTATTTCCGGGGCTATTTCTAAAACTTTCAATATGCCCACCGAAACGACAGTGGAAGAAATAATAGAAGCTTATATGATGGGCTGGAAACTAGGACTCAAAGCTTTTGCCGTTTATCGTGATGGTTCCAAGGCCGCTCAACCGCTTTTTATAGAAGGGCAGGGTCCGAAAAATAAGAAAAAAGATCAGCCGGTACGCCGGCGTTTACCTCCTACGCGCCAGTCCGAAACCCATAAATTTTCCATCGCCGGCCATGAAGGATATTTAACTTACAGTATGTATGAAGACGGCCAGCTAGCCGAACTTTTCGTGCGCATGGCAAAACAAGGTTCAACCTTATCTGGACTTTTGGATGCTTTTGCTACGGCTATTTCCATATCTTTACAATACGGCGTGCCACTCTCAACTTTCGTGGGGAAATTTGCCCATGGTCGTTATGAACCAGCGGGTTACACGGAAAATCCAGATATTCGCATTACTACTTCCATCACTGATTATATTTTCCGCTATTTAGCCCTACGCTTTTTGGGCCAATCAAAACTTGACGATTACGGTATCAAGGCCACGCCCAAGGAATTGGAAGATAAATTGGAAGGTAAAAAAGAAACGGTTTTACCGACGTCGGTTCCGCACAAAAATGGCGTGGTTTATGCCGACAGCATGTGTAAAACATGTGGCGGTATGATGATTCAAACTGGTACTTGTAAAACTTGTTTGCAATGTGGTACTTCTAATGGCGGATGTTGAAACAACAAACGTGAACGCCAAGCCCGACACTGTTTGCGGTGTGGTGGTGGAGTCTTTACCCAACGCCATGTTTCGCGCGGAATTACCGAACGGCGAAATTCAGCTGGCTTATCTGGCGGGCCGTATGCGTTTTAATCGCATCAGGGTTTTAGTGGGGGATAAGGTTGAAATTTTACTGGATCGCTATGGTGGCAAGGGGCGTATTGTCAAAAGATTGTGAGTGGTATATACTAATTAGCACAACCGTTTCGGGTCTTTTACCTTTTGATTGAGTTGCGGTTGTATAAGGGAATGCGAGTAAAATCATCTATTAAAAAAATTTGCAACAAATGCAAGACCGTCCGCCGACGCGGGCATTTAAGAGTTGTTTGCTCAAACCCTAAGCATAAACAAAGACAATAAAATGAGAATCGCGGGTATAAATATTCCAAACGAAAAGCAGGCGCAATTTGGACTTACGGCCATATATGGCATAGGGCTTTCGACCGCCCGCCAAATTTTAACTCTCACTGGCATAAATCCGCAGAAAAAAGTCAAAGATATAAACGCTGAGGAAGAAAATAATATACGCAAGGCCGTTGAAGGGTTTAAGATTGAAGGAGTGCTCAAGCGCAAGGTCTCGGGCGACATCAAACGCCTGCGTGAAATTAAAAGTTATCGCGGTTCACGGCACACCAAACGTTTACCAGTGCGTGGTCAGCGCACCAAAACCAACTCACGCACGATTCGCGGTAACGTGCGCAAGACTATGGCTTCCGGTCGGCGCACCGCTGAAAAAACATAAAATTTATGGGTAAAAAAACTATTATAACTAAAGAAGAAAACTCTGAAGTTGCAAAAGAAAAAGTGCCGGCGACCGTTGCAGTGCCTAAGAAAAAAGTTAGCGCGGGCGTTTTGAATATTGAAGCCACTTTTAATAATACTAAACTGACTTTAGCCGATAAATCAGGCAATACCTTGGCTTGGTCCTCGGCTGGTTCCATTGGTTTTTCTGGGACAAAAAAAGGAACGCCTTTTGCCGCTTCCAAGGTTGGTGATTCTCTGGCCGAGAAAGCTTTGACTATGGGTATCAAGGAGGTTGACGTGGTTATACGGGGGGTCGGTCCCGGACGCGAACCAGCCTTGCGCGGTTTTATGGGGCGGGGCATAGAAATTTCTTCCATACATGATTCCACGCCTATTCCGCATAATGGTCCTAAATTACCAAAACCAAGGAGAGTGTAATTATTAATTATGATACGCAAGCCCAAATTTAAAATAGCCCGGCGTCTAGGTACGGGGGTTTACGAAAAAACCCAAACTCAAAAATTTGCTCTTTCGCAGGCGCGTAAGGCCAAATCAGCTATGCGCGGGCCTCGACGTTCGCCTAAGACCGAATATGGGCTTCAGCTTTTAGAAAAACAAAAGACGCGTTATAGTTATGGAATTTCCGCGCGTCAATTAGCGCGTTATGTTAAAGAGGAAGTAGGCGCGCGTTCCATTTCTGGAAAAGAAAAACCGGTCGATCGTTTGTTTTCACGATTAGAACGCCGATTAGATAATGTCGTTTATCGGCTGGGTATCGTGTCCACTCGCGCAGCCGCGCGTCAAGCCGTATCGCATGGACATTTTACCTTGAATGGTCGGCGTGTAACTATTCCTTCTTTAGAAGTATCTATAAATGATGTTGTAGGTATAAGGGAGGGCAGTCGAGCTAAAGGACTTTTTGAGCATTTGGAAAAAAAGCTCAAAAGTTGGCGCTTGCCAAACTGGCTTCAGTTTGATATCACGCATATGGAGGGAAAAATTACCGCCCTGCCAGAAAATACCGAAACGTTTTTGGACCTGGGCGCGGTTGTGGAATTTTATAGGCGAGTTTAGTTTTTGAAATTAGGTTTGAATTTATATATTAAAAATTATTAATTTAAAAAATATGGCTGAATATAACATTACGCTTCCATCCCAACCCCGCGTTGTTTCCGAAGAAGGAGATCGGGGTATTTATGAAATCGATAGTCTTTATCCCGGTTACGGGCATACTTTAGGCAACTCTTTGCGCCGAATAATACTTTCATCTTTACCCGGCGCGGCTATTACTACTCTTAAAATTGCCGGCATAACACATGAATTTTCAACTATAGCTGGCGTAAAAGAAGATGTTATTACTATTATTCTTAATTTAAAACGCACGCGTTTTAAATTAACAACCGACGAACCAGCCACGGCCAGTCTTAAAATCAAGGGCGCTAAGAAAGTTACGGCCGGCGATATACAAGTTTCTGGTCAATTGGAAATTTTGAATAAAGATTTGCCAATTGCCGAGCTGACTGAAAAAAATTCCGAACTGGAAATTCAGATGATCGTGGAACGCGGACTCGGTTTTCTTTCTCGTGAGGCCTTACGTAAAGAAAAAACTGAGATTGGCACTATCGCTATGGATGCTGTTTTTAGTCCTATTCGGCGCGTGGCCTATGAGGTTGAAAATATGCGCGTGGGAGATCGCACTGATTTTAATCGTTTACGCATTACCATTGAAACCGATGGTTCACTTTCTCCGCGCGAAGCTTTAGAAAATTCCATTACTATTATGATTCATCAGCTTAAGGCCGTAGTGGGTTTTCAGGAAACCGAAACCAAATTACCGCCGGCGCTGGTGGCCTTAGTGAATGTTCAAGGAGCTTCGGCCGCGGCTGAAAATAAGGAAATAGCTGAAGCTATGAAAATGAAAATAGAATCCCTAGATTTTTCTACTCGTACTCAGAACGCGATTGTGGATGCGGGTGTTCGTACTTTAGGAGGTTTGGCTCGTAAAAAACAGCAAGACCTTTTAAGTATTGAAGGACTGGGAGAAAAAGGATTACAGGAAATAAAAAGAGTATTAGGTAATTATGGTATCGTTTTAAAATAAATCAAAATGAGGCATCATAATAAAAATAGAAAACTTGGACGGAAACGAGACGCGCGACGCGCTCTTTTACAGTCTTTGGCTCGCGCGCTTGTAACGCGTAATCACATACGTACCACTGAAGCCAGAGCCAAAGAGTTACGCCCCTTTATAGAGAAGTTGATAACTTTAGCTCGTTTAAGTAATCTATCAGCGCGCCGTTTGGTCGCCGCGCGACTGGGGGGAGATGGGCGCGAAGCGCGCAAACTTTGTGTTAAATTAGCCCCTAATTATAAGGATCGTTCCGGTGGATATACGCGCGTACTTAAACTTCCGCGCCGATTGTCTGACGGCGCGCGTATGGCTATTATAGAATTTGTATAAATATGGAACACATTATAGATGCAAAAGGAAAAAGTTTAGGGCGGGTTGCGTCGGAGACGGCCAAAATTCTCATGGGTAAAAATTCACCTGCTTATGCTCGCCATAAGTTTTCCGGCGAGCGCGTGTCCATACTTCACGCTTCGGATGCTAAAATTGATTCTAAGAGATTGAAAGGAAAAATTTTTACTCGTTACTCGGGTTATCCGGGGGGTTTAAAAAAGGAATCATTAGAAGCGTTGTCGGCGCGGCGTGGTTATAAAGAATTATTTCGTGTGGCTGTTTATGGTATGTTGCCGAACAACAAACTGCGCGCCTTAATGATAAAAAATTTAAAAGTAACTGAATAATATGCCATCAATAAAAACAGATAAATATTTTGAAGCCGTGGGTCGCCGTAAGACGTCCACCGCACGGGTGCGTATTTTTATCGCCGAGAAACCGGAGTTTTCTGTGAACGGCAAGGAGGCTAAACTTTATTTTCCTACCGCCGAAATGCAAAAAACAATTCAGGATCCTTTTTCAAAACTTAAATTGACCGAAAAATTTCGCGTTTCGGTTAAAGTTTCTGGCGGGGGGTTGCATTCTCAAGCCGAAGCTGTGAGACATGGTTTAGCGCGCGTGCTTACGTTATGGAATGCTGAGTTTCGCGGAAAACTCAAGAAAGCTGGTTTTCTGAAGCGCGATCCGCGTATGAAGGAACGACGCAAATTCGGTCTCAAAAAAGCCCGCAAGTCTCCGAAATGGAGTAAACGCTAATTGCTTAGCGTTTACTCCGGTTCCAAGCGTAGCTTGGAAAATTCCGTTGTTGAGCGTAGTGAAACAGGAATTAGGTGGACTAAGCGTTAATTTTTGTATAAAATTATAATATGAACGACGAAGCGGATAAAAAAGAGGACGATGTAATTTTGGAGCCGGACGAGGAAAATGCTGACGGCGCCATTCAAGATAAGCTCAAAAGTTTACGTGAGAAACTGCGCGCTTGTGAAAAAGAAAAAACCGAATATCTTACCGGTTGGCAAAGGGCGCGCGCCGATTTTATAAATTTCAAAAAAGAGGAGGATGATCGGCTGGCGCGCGCTGTTCAAAACGCGCGCGTACAAGTTGTTTTAAAGATTTTACCAACACTGGATAGTTTAGATCGCGCTCTTTCAATCGTCGTGAAAGAATCCAACCAATCCGCGTTACAAACTGGCGTTGAAAATATCCGCGCCCAGCTTATTAAAGCGTTGACTGAGTTGGAAGTTTCGGAAATTTCCGAAACTGGCGTGCTTTTTAACCCGGAAATTCATCAAGCAATGGAAGCCGTGTCGGTTGAACGTGCCAAAGATGATGGTAAAGTTCTTGAAATTTTAGAAAAAGGGTATATAATGTCTAGAACAACAGTCCGTCCGGCGCGCGTGCGCGTCGGAAAATGGACCGATGGTCAAAAATAATATTTTTAAAAAAGAATTATGTCAAAAATTATCGGAATAGATTTAGGAACCACTAATTCGGCTGTAGCTATTATTGAGGCCGGTCAGCCGAAAATCGTGGAAAACATTGAAGGCGGGCGCACCACACCCTCGGTTGTGGCGCACGCCAAAAATGGCGAACGGTTAGTCGGAATTTTAGCCAAGCGCCAAGCTGTAACCAATCCGGAAAATACCGTTTCCGGCATCAAGCGTTTTATGGGCCATCTTTTTAACGATCCGGAAATAAAACGCGATGCGTTGGTCGTGCCTTTTAAAATAGAACGCGGTGAAGACGGCGGCGTGAAAGTAAAAATGAGCGGTAAGTCCCATCGGCCAGAGGAAATTTCCGCCATGATTTTGCAGAAAATAAAATCCGACGTGGAATCAAAATTGGGACAAAAAATTACCGAAGCCGTGATTACCGTGCCGGCTTATTTTAACGATTCTCAACGCAAGGCCACTAAGGACGCCGGCGCCATTGCCGGATTGGACGTCAAGCGCATTATTAACGAACCTACGGCTGCGGCTTTGGCTTATGGATTGAATCGCAAAAAGAACGAAAAGATAGCCGTGTATGATTTTGGCGGAGGAACTTTTGATATTTCTATCTTGGAAATCGGCGATGATGTTATTGAAGTCAAATCCACCGACGGCGACAGTCATATGGGCGGGGAAGATATAGATCGCGATATTGTAAAATGGATTGCCGACGAGTTTAAAAAAGATTCCGGCATTGATGTTTCCAAAGACCCTCTGGCGCTTCAGCGTCTAAAGGAAGCGGCTGAAAAAACCAAACATGAATTGTCCAGCACTTTAGAAGCCGAAATAAACATTCCTTTTATTACTTCGGATGCCGCCGGACCCAAACATCTTTTGATGAAAATGACGCGTTCAAAATTAGAGGATATCGCGCGCAAATACATCGATCGTTCCATAGAAATTGTAAAACGCGCCATGGATAATTCGCCTTTCAAAATCGGCGATCTTCAGGAGGTAATTATGGTTGGGGGCCAGACGCGCATGCCGGCAATTGTTTCGGCCGTGCGCGATTTTTTCAAAAAAGAACCAAATCTTTCCATCAATCCGGACGAAGTTGTGGCCTTGGGCGCGGCCGTGCAAGCCGGCGTTCTGCAGGGTGAAGTGCGCGATGTGCTTCTACTGGATGTCATACCGCTTTCGCTGGGCATTGAGACGCTTGGCAATGTGGCTACCAAGTTAATAGAAAAAAATACAACTATTCCGGCCGCCAAGTCGCAGACTTTTTCCACGGCCGCCGATAATCAGACTTCAGTGGAAATTCATGTCGTACAAGGCGAGCGACCTATGGCCGCCGACAACAAATCGCTGGGGCGTTTTATTTTAGACGGCATTCCTCCGTCGCCGCGCGGAGTGCCGCAAGTGGAAGTTTCTTTTGATGTGGATGCCAGCGGAATACTTTCGGTTACAGCCAAAGATAAATCTTCTGGCAAAGTTCAGTCCATTAGAATTGAAGCCAGTTCCGGTCTTTCGGATGAAGATGTTAAAAAAATGCAGCGCGAGGCCGAAGCGCACGCCGACGAGGATCGTAAAAAGAAAGAAACGGCCGAAGTTAAAAATAACGCCGAGATGATGATTTATACCGCCGAAAAAGCGCTGACCGAGTATGGGGCCAAAGTTCCGGCCGAAACTAAACAATCCGTTGAAGAAAAAATTACCGCCCTCAAATCAGTTAAAGATAGCGCCGATATTGAAGCCATAAAAACCGCCACTCAAGAACTTTCAATGGCCATGCAAAAAATCGGCGAGGCAATGATGTCTGCCGAAAAAAACCAAAAAGAGGAACAAAACAAACCGCCCGATGAAAGCGATACCAACACCGGCCCCATCCGCGACGCGGATGTTAAATAAATATGAAAAATTATTACGATGTTTTGGGAATAGAAAAAGGGGCTAGTAAAGAAGACATTAAAAAGGCCTTTCATAAATTGGCGCACAAATATCATCCCGACAAAGGCGGGGGGGATTCAAGCAAGTTTAAAGAAATAAACGAGGCCTATCAGGTGCTTTCGGATGAAAACAAGCGCGCGCGCTATGACCAGTTCGGTTCAGCCGAAGGATTTGCCGGACAGGGGGGTTTTGGCGGTTTTGATTTTTCGCAAGGAGGTTTTGAAGGTTTTTCCGCCCAAGGTGGACCGGCCTCGGGCTGGGATTTTGGCGATTTAGGAGACATTTTCGGCGAGTTTTTTGGAAACGAGCGGGGAACGGGCGGTCGCTCGCGTCAACGGCGAGGGCGGGACATTTCCACCGAGCTCCAGATTCCTTTCACCGATTCAATTTTCGGAACCGACCGCGCGATTTTAATAACTAAAACCTCATCCTGCGAAACTTGTGCGGGCGCGGGTGGTAAGCCGGGCGCGGGTTCCAAGACCTGCTCGTCTTGCAACGGCAAGGGTAAAATTCACGAAACACGCCGATCTATTTTGGGTTCTTTTACCAATGTGCGCGCTTGTTCGCACTGTGACGGCATCGGTACGGTGCCTGAAGAAAAATGTTCTACTTGTCGCGGCGCGGGTGTTTTGCGCGGTCAAAAAGAAATTAAAGTCACAATTCCATCCGGTATTAAAGATGGTGAGATGATACGGCTGGCCGGCATAGGCGAAGCGGTTGGCAAAGGCGCGTCCGGCGACCTTTATATAAAAATAAACGTGGCGCCTCATCCGGTTTTCCGTCGCGAAGGGCAAAATTTGGTTATGGATTTGAATTTAAAACTCTCCGAAGCGCTTTTGGGCGCGGAAAAACCCATCCAAACTTTAGACGGAGAGGTGACTGTGCGCGTGCCCGAAGGCGTTTCGCCGGGCGAGATTTTGCGCCTGCGCAACAAAGGCGTGCCTTCCAGTCACACGCGTCGCGGAGACCTTTTAATAAAACTGCACATCAAATTTCCTTCCCGCCTCTCCGCCAGCACCCGTAAAATCATCGAAAAACTCAAAGAGGAGGGGGTGTAGCTATGAAGGATTTTGGCGGAAAAAACATAACTTTCGGCATACTAGGGTGTGGCACGATGGGAGGCATACTTTTTCGTGTTATACGTAAGGCATTTCCAGACAACCGTGTTTTACTTTACGACAAAAACAGTAAAAAAGGTTTTATTTTATCAAAAAAAAGCAAATTAGCGTGCGTGTCTGAAAACATACATGAACTTATAAAAAAGTCCACCATCCTCATATTAGCCGTAAAACCGCAGGACTTCTTAAAAATTGAAAAAGTGGTTGCTGAAAAAAATAAGCTTATAGTTTCAATTATGGCCGGAGTTTCGATAAAAAGTATTGCCAGAAAATTCAAGACCAAGAAAATAATACGCGCGATGCCGAATATGGCTTCGGGGTTTAGTTCGGGCGTTACGGGGTGGACATCCACGAAATATGTATCTGAAAAAGAAAAAGATATTATCAAGGATGTTTTTAATTTAATGGGCGCGAGTTATTATTTTGCTTCCGAAAATAAAATTAACGACGTAACGGCCGTAAGTGGCAGTGGTCCCGCTTATTTTCTTTACACAATAATTTGTTTCATAAAATCGGCGATTAAATTGGGTTTTTCGAAAAAAGAAGCCCTGAATTTAGTCAAAGATACTTTTAAAGGTTCTTATGTTTTGGCTAACAAGGTTGGATTTTCTGTTAAAAATCTGGAAAACTTAATTAAACAAGTTTCTTCCAAGGGCGGTACGACCGAAGTGGCTCTGAAATTTTTTAAGAAAAAGAAGTTTGAAAAAATATGGGAGCAGTCCGTAATGAGCGCTTTTAAAAGAGCTGTTGAATTAAGTAAAAAATATAATTAATTAATATATGTCAAAAGTTTTAGAACAAGCAAAAAAAGCCAAAGACGCTTCTAAAATATTAAAACGGGCAACCACCGAGCAAAAAAACGCGTTTCTAAACGCGCTGGCTGATTCTTTGGTTATGAACTCCGAAAAAATACTTCAGCAAAACCGGCGCGACCTTGGTGAAAATAAAGATTTAACTACAGCCATGCGCCGTCGATTAGAACTTTCCGCCAAGGGACTCGAATCAATAGCCGCCTCTGTTAGGGTAATAGCCAAATTACCCGACCCAGTAGGCGCAACCATATCAGAATGGATCAGACCCGATGGCTTGCAAATAAAAAAAGTCCGCTCGCCAATCGGCGTATTGGTTTGTATTTTTGAATCAAGGCCGAATGTAATAGTTGATGTAGCCATGCTGTGCGTCAAAAGCGGCAACGTGGTGATAATGCGCGGTGGCAAAGAAATTACTCACTCCAATGACATACTTATGGAAATAATAAAAGAATCTTTGGAAAAAGCCGGCTTGCCAATCTCTGCTGTTCAACAGCTTGAAGACCGCCGTTACGAAGCAGTGTGTGAATTAGTGCAGTTAGATAAATATATAGATATAGTCATACCGCGTGGCGGAGAAGCGCTTATAAATAATATCGTTAAGTGTGCCAAGGTGCCGGTGTTAAAACATTTCCGCGGTTTGTGCCATATGTATATAGACAAAGACGCCGATTTTCAAAAGGCAGTGGATTTGGCCGTAAACGCTAAAACATCAAATTCGGCTACTTGCAATTCTATTGAAACTATTTTGATTCATAAAGATACGGCCGGTTTGGTTTTACCGAAACTTGTGAATGAATTGGTAAAACGCGAAGTTGAGGTGCGCGGTTGCGATAAAACACGCGAAATAATCGCGGATGAAAATAAATGCAAAAAAGCCACGGAAGAAGATTGGTCTAAGGAATATCTTGATCTTATTGTATCCGTAAAAACCGTGGATTCTTATGAAGAAGCTGTTTCTCATATAGAAAAATACAGCTCTGGTTTGACGGATTCAATAGTTACGGAAAACAAAAATATAGCTCAAAAATTTTTGAAAGATATTGATAGCGCCACCGTGCTGGTAAACGCCTCAAATCGTTTGGTGGACGGGGGAGAGTTTGGTTTGGGCGGGGAGATAGGCATTAACACTTCCCATATACATTCCCGAGGGCCTATGGGTTTGGAGGATTTAACTGTTGGTAAATATATTGTAGTCGGCGAAGGCCATATTCGTAAATAAACTAAAATGACCAATAAAAATAATATAACAGTTCTTAAGGTTGGTACTGACACAATGATAAATGAACAGGGATTGGTAAGAAAAAATATATTATCAAGTATTCTTAAAATTCTTAAAGAAGAAATAAAATCCGGAAGAAAAATTTTACTGGTTACTTCGGGCGCGATTAAACTTGGTCGGAAAATAATAGGCGATAAAATGTCCAGATCGGCTACGGCCAGTATAGGTCAACCAATACTTTTTAACGCTTATAAAGAAGAAGCTGATAAATTAGGCATAAATATCGCGGAATTACTTTTGTCCAGACCTAATCTTGTTAACCAAAGTCAGTTTATAAAACTAAAGAATACGCTAGATGAGCTTTTTTCGGCCGACATTATGCCGATAATAAACGAGAGTGACGTTTTGGTCGCCGATACAGATTGGAGTTTTGGAGACAATGACAGTTTGGCGACGACTTTGGCAATTATGTTTGGAGCTAATCTGATAGTTTTTGCTACTAATGTAGACGGGTTGTTTTCCGGAGATCCTAAAAAAGAAAAAGAAACGAAATTAATAGAAGAAGTACTTAATTTAAGTGATGATTTTTTAAAGCTTTGTTCAAAAATATCTTCAGAAAACGGTCGCGGTGGCATGTTTTCTAAATTAAAATCAGCGCGCCTGTGCACGGCCGTCGGGATAGAAACAAGAGTTGTAAACGGAATAAAACCAGAAAATATTCAAAAAGCTTTAAGGCGTGAAAAAGCCGGCACTGTTTTTTTTACGGCAAAAAAAATCAGTAACCTAAAAGATAGAGAAAAATGGATACTTTCAGCTCGTAATTCTTACGGCAGTATCGAAATAGATTACGGGGCTGTTGAGGCCCTAAAAAAAGGAGGAAGTTTATTAGCGGTTGGGGTTAGAAAAATTTATGGCCAGTTTGATAAAAAAGACATTATTGAGGTTGTGGATCCCAAAAGACACGGGGTGGCTTTTGGGATAATTGACTACTCAAACAAAGAAATTGAAGAGATGTTGAAAACCCAAAATACCAGTGATAAACAGCTAATCCACGCCAACAATCTTTTTATGGTATAATCTAAGTGTCCTGTTTGTGGGGTAATTGTTGCTTTTTAATCTTTTTAAACAATGCTAGAAATTAAAAAATTAAGCGCGGGTGAGCTTAAATCCATTCCCGGTTACGACAATCATGAACTGGTTATACGTTTTGAGAATAAAGAAACGGGTCTTTTGGGTTTTGTTGCCATACATAACACAAACCTTGGTCCGGCTAGCGGTGGTACCAGAATGTATCCATACACTTCTACCAAAGACGCACTAATTGACGCACTCAAACTATCCCGCGCCATGACTTACAAATGCGCCATTGCCGGCATAACCAACGGCGGTGGAAAAGCCGTCATTATAGGAGATATTGATCATCACAAGAACCATGATTTACTGAAAGCTTTTGTTGAAGTAGTTAATAGTTTTAACGGTAAGTTTTACACCGGTGAAGATGTTGGCATTTCAGAAAACGATATTCAGTTCATGCTTAATTATTCAAAGTTTTTTATCGGCCGAAGTAATTTTGCGGGAGATCCGTCGCCCTATACGGCTCTGGGCACGTTTTATATAATGCGGAACGCGGCTGAAAATGTTTTTGGTTCATCTGATTTGTCAAAAAGGACCATAGGCATAAAAGGAGTGGGGAAAGTCGGAATTGAACTTCTTAAATTGCTGACCGAAGCCGGCGCGTCAGTGATGATAGCGGATATAAAACAAGACGCTGTAAATCGGGCGGTGATAAAATATCCAAAAGCTAAAGTAGTGTCGCATTTGGACATACATTCCCAGCCGATGGATATATTTGCTCCCTGCGCGCTTTCCGGCGACATAAACTGGGAAAGCGTTTCTCAAATTAAAGCCAAACTTATATGCGGTGTGGCCAACAACCAACTGGAGGTCCCTGAAATAAATGATGAACTTATTAAAAAGGGAATTTTATACGTGCCCGATTATTTATCTAATGCCGGCGGTTTAATAGATTTATCAGATGAGCTGGAAAAAGGCGGGTATAATAAAGAACGCGTGATGTCCAGAATTAAAAATTTATCGGAATCGTTCAGGGAAATATTTCAGATTTCAAAAAAAGAGAATATATCTTTCGCGGGGTTGGTTGATCAATTAGCCGAACAAAGATTTAAAAATGGAAAAACAGCAAACCAAAAGTAGTGGCTTTTGGAAAAAGCGGGGCGAACAGATGTCTTTAAAATTATTTCATAGGGCGGCAAGGCAAGTGCCGGCCTATAAAGATTTTCTTAAAAAACACAAAATTTCTTCCAATAAAATAAAAACATATCAGGATTTTAAAAAACTCCCGGTTATAAACAAGAAAAATTATTTGCGCGTCTATTCTTTGGATAAGTTGATTTGGGGCGGTAATTTGAGGAAAAATATGGTTTTTACTTCCACCTCCGGTTCAACCGGCGCGCCGGTTTATTTCCCCAGGCAAGAAAAACTTGATTGGCAATGTTCTGTGTTTACTGAAAAATTTTTGAATGCCAGTTCTTATGGTTCGCGGGAACCCACTTTAGTAATTGTTGGTTTTAGTATGGGTGTTTGGATCGGTGGATTAATAACTTATAAAGCGTTTGAAATTGCTGGCATAAATGGAAAATATCCGTTGTCCATAATAACTCCGGGAATAAATAAGAATGAAATTTTCAACGCGTTAAAAAATTTGTCCCCACATTATTCTCAAACTATTTTAGTCGGCTATCCGCCGTTTATAAAAGATATAATTGACGAGGCCGAGGCGCATAAAATAAATTTAAAAAAATTGAATATACGCATACTTACGGCAGCCGAGTCGTACTCTGAAAAATTCCGGGAATATATATCTGAAAAAGCAGGAGTAAAAAATTTCTTACTTGATACAGCCAATATATATGGAAGCGCTGATTTAGGTTCTATGGCTTGGGAAACACCGATATCGATACTTATACGCAGATTGGCGATTAGTAACAATAATCTTTTTAAATCCATATTTGGAAATATAAATAAAATTCCAACATTAGTCCAGTACAATCCTATTTTTACCGATTTTGAGGAGAAAGATGGAGAAATTCTGCTTACCGGAGATAGCGTCATACCACTCGTGCATTATGCCGTAGGGGACCACGGAGGTGTTTATAGTTTTTCAGAAATTGAAAATAAATTTAAAAAAGTCGGTATAGATATTTTCCAACAAATTAAAAAAAATAATCTACAGAAACATTTTAATCAAATGCCGTTCGTATATGTGTATGAAAGAAAAGATTTTTCCACTACTATTTATGGTTTACAGATATACCCAGAAACGATTAAAGAAACTTTGTTAAAAAAACCAATAAGTAATTATCTTACGGGTAAGTTCACGCTTGAAACCAAGTTTGATAAAAAACACAATCAGTACTTGGTTGTGCATATTGAAATGAAAAAAGGAACAATGAAATTACCGCCCGCCGCCAAAGAAATAATTTTAAAGATGATTGTCAATGATTTACAGACAAAAAATTCAGAATTCAGAGAGTTGCATAAGTTTTTGGGCAAAAGGGCAGTTCCTAAATTGCTTTTTTGGTCGGCCGAAGACCCCGAACATTTTAAGCCCGGCATCAAGCAAAAATGGGTGAAGAAATAAAAAAGAAAAAGATTGAACATATGAAACCGATTATTTTGTCAGAGGACGGTTTAGAGAATTTTAAAAAAACCAATAAAATTTGGCGGGTTTGCGATGTTTACGGAAGCCAGCGAGCGGAACTTGCCAAGATAAAAAGTGGTGTTGGAGACGAGCCGCCGGGCCATTGGATTTACTATCCTTGGAGCGGAGAGTTAATACACATACTTGCCGAGAATGATTATTTTTTTCTGCGCACGAATCGCAACCGCAATTTAATCACGGAAGCCGAACAGAAAAAACTTTATGATTTTCCGGTAGCTATGGTCGGGCTTTCGGTAGGGAACTCCATCGCCCTTTCTCTGGCTTACGGCGGATTTTCCGGAACAATGAAGCTTTCCGACCGCGATAATCTGGAAACCGGCAATCTGAATCGCATTCGCGCCGGCGTGAGTAATGTGAATATTCCCAAGGTTGAGCTTACGGCCCGGCAGATTTACGAAATCAATCCTTATGCCGATTTACATCTTTTTTCAGACGGCCTGAATAACGGAAATGTTGCTGGTTTTGTCGCCGGCGATCCCAAACCGAAACTTATTTTTGAAGAAATTGATGATTTCAAGATGAAAATAAAAATTCGGCTGACGGCGCGAGGGGTCGGAGTTCCGGTGATTATGCTCACTAATTTGGGCGATAGCATTTTGGTTGACGTGGAACGTTATGATTTAGATAAAAACACCAAGGTTTTTAACGGAAAAGTGGAGGAAAAAATAATCAATGAAATTCTGAATGGCTCAATCGGCCTAGAGGAAGAGAAAAAATACGCCGTCCAGATTGTGGGCAGAGAAAATCTGTCCCAACGAATAATAGAATCTTTACCGGAAATCGGTAAAACACTGGCCGGACGGCCGCAACTTGGTGGCACCGTGGCCGCCTGCGGTGGCCTGGCCGCCTATCTTGCCCGCAAAATCGCCCTCGGAGAACTCCTCCCTAGCGGCCGCAAGTTATTAAGATTTGATTTGTGGTAATTCGTGATTGTGCTAAACTTATTCCCATGCGAAACCACTCAAAGTTAGTCTGGTTTCTGTCTGTTTTCGCGGTCTTTGTTGTTTTTGTTCCGAGTATTTCTTTAGCTAAAAATGATTCCTACTCCTTCACCAAATCCCGCTCCCTGTCGGTCGCGGCCTCGCTGGACGGCGTTTCCGCAGACGATGCCGGCATCATCACTCGTTCAGCTCTAATCGTAAGTTCCAACAAAAGAATCAAAACAGAAATCGACCTCTACAAAAAGATGGCTATCATTCGTCTGGAACCGACTCGTCCTCTATTAGTTATGCCTCGCCCCCAAGAAATCACCGTAACTCTGTCCGGTTTGATTCCCGACCAAACCTACTATCTATACAAAGAGAAACTTATCACATTGATTCCAATTCTGCGACGGGGGGAGATTGCACAGACATTGGCACTTGGAATTCTGCAACTGATACTTGTACTTTGAGTCTAACCGCCACAATTAATCAAATCATTGAAATCGACGATGGTGGAATTACTTTAGATGGAGCTGGTCGCCTTATTTCACATAATGAAAATATTGGTATTCGAGTTAACGAAGATCCGGGGGAAAATATGGAAAATATTGTCATTAAAAATGTGAAAATTTCAGGACCGGATGTTGGAATCTTAGTTTTTGATTTAACTAATGTCACGATTGAAAATGTAGAAGTTAGTAATACAACAACAGGAATTAGATTGGGAGATAATACTAGTATCTTTGTTCAAAACAGTACAATTAAAAACAACCCGACAGGTTTTACTACTACCAATGGAACAAATATTCAAGCGTACAGAAACAATTTTAAACAAAACACGAATGACTTAGCGAATATTTCCGGCTCTTTGATTTTGACAAGTGGAACGACCACGCGCGGCAACTGGTGGGAGAAAAATGTTGCTTGCGTTCAAAGTTCTTCCAACCCAAGTTATTGCGTGGGTTCTTATGATGCCGGTCCAGCCACGGATACTTCTCCTTGGTTTTGTGAAGATGCGTGGGTGACACCGTGTGCGCCACCGGCAGGAGGAGGCGGGGGGACGGGAGGAGGGACAACGACCGGCAAAGTTTCCAATGTTGCTTTTATTCCAGGAATGCAAGGTAGTCGTTTATATCAAAAAAGATTGTTGACTGATAAAAAACTTTGGGAACCAGGGATTGATTTCGCGACTGAAGATTTAGAAAAATTATTTATGGACGCAAGTGGCAATTCAATTAATCCTGATGTTTATGTGAAAGAAATTATTGATAAAGTACCTCCCCTGAGTTCTAATATTTATGAAAGTTTTATTAATTTTTTAGATGATTTAGTTGTTGATCAAAAAATGAATGATTGGGAACCGTTATTTTATGATTGGCGTCTTTCATTGAAAAAAATTGTGACAGAACCAATTAAAATTAATAGTGGCAGTTATAATATGGTTGACAAAATAATACAACTTGCGAATGATTCAGATACAGGAAAAGTGACGATTGTTACTCATAGCAACGGCGGTCTTGTTGGAAAGTTATTAATTAATGAATTAAAAAAACAAGGAAAAGAAAATTTAGTTGATAAATTAATAATGGTGGCGCCCCCACAACTTGGAACTCCGGAAGGCATGGCCACTCTTTTGCATGGTATGGATGTGGGTGTGGCTAAATCTCTTGCCATAACCCAAAGAGAAAGTCGTTTATTGGCGAAAAATATGCCAGGTATTTATACTTTACTTCCTTCACCAAAGTATTTTGAAAAAGTTGCAACACCGGTTGTAGAATTTGATGAAAGTTTGAAACAAGTTGATGAGGGATTTTGGAAAAATGTTGCAGGAACAAATATTACCACTTCTGGTAAGATGAAAGATTTTCTTTTGGGTAATCAGCCAGGTTTTTACAGCAGAACTGAACCCGATTATTACGATGTTGCAAGTCCAGCATTAGTTAATAGTGATATATTAGCTGATATTACTGACACCCAAAATTCTTTAGATAACTGGGTAGCTCCCGTTGGGATTGAAGTAAGTCAGATTATTGGTTGGGGACTTGATACAATTGCGGGAGTGGAATATGTTAGCAGACCAAGACATTTATGCGCTTCGGTTGCTAATCTTGTAATCCCGACTTGTATTTTTGACAAATATGTAATTGACTCAAAGCCGATTAAGGTTTTAGATGGGGATAAGACAGTAATCACAGCGAGCGCGAATTTTATGAGTGGGGAGGATAGGTTTTATGTGGATTTACCAGTTCACAATAATACTGGCATTGTAATTGCAGGAGTTAAATTTAAAAGTAATCGAACCCACGCTGACATTTTCGAAGTTTCTTCAGTCCGTGGTATGATTTTAAAAATCCTAGAAAATTCTACTACTTCATTACCATTCCACATTACTACCACTATGCTCGTTCCAGATCCTACAGATAAAAGACTTCGTCTCGAACTCCATTCCCCGGGCTATCTTGATGTCTATGACAGTCAAGGAAATCACACAGGTAAAGCGGTACAAGAACCTGATCCGATTGTCTTTGCCGTGGATGAAGAAATTGCCAACAGTTCATATATTGAATTGGGAGAGGGAAAATATATTAGTGTCAATGCCGATGATGAATACAATGTGAAAGTTCTGGCTTTTGACAACGGTTCTTTTACTTTAGTTATTGAAACCGTAGTTGGAAATTCTTCTATTGTTGCTACTAAGATTTTCCCAGACTTTGTACTGGCAAAAGATGGAAGAGCGGAAGTGCTGGCGAATGATTTAACTGGGGCAGTCGGAGATTTGAAGGTTGATGCAGACGGTGACGGTATTTTTGAACAAACAATGGCTGGAATGACTCAAGCGGAATATGACGATTACATTAGTCGTCCAGTTTTAGAATTTAATTTAACTCCTGAAACTTTTAATTTAGATAGTAATGGTGTTCTTACAGGACACATCAAAGTGATTAGTGGCAACAAAAACAAAATTACTCAAAACACTTGGAAATTAAATGGTACTTCACCGACAAAGGTAAATACAGAAGATAATGGCTGGGCTCTAAAATTTGAAAGACAAAGCTTTGTCAATTTAACCATTGGCGAAGCCATTGAAATGAAACTAACCGTTAAATTAAATGATAATTCTAGTATTGATTTGTCAGACACCATCAGGACGATTAGAAATAAGAATAATGATAATTCAATCACAGCTCCCAACAATACTCCAAACATTCCACCGGGAAATATTAATAATAAAGGGAAGAAGAAATGAAATGATGAGAAAAATTAATCATAGAAAAATAATTGTTTTTCTTTCATTTATTTCTGTCACTTTTTTTATTATGGGATTTTTTTTCGCTGATCCTGTTAATTTTAATATCTGTATAAAAAATGACGTGGGATGTATTGATAAATTTATTAGTATTGGAGATCCTTTATTTTTTCTTTCCATTTCATTATTTATTATTAGTATTATTCTTTTTTTTCTCCGTAGGGAAGTTTTTATTTCTTGGGTTAAATTTGCTGCACCTTTTTTGTTTATAGGTATCTTTATTATTGCAATTACATCAGTTGATGGTAGTGGTGGCATTGGTGGCGTTGATTTTGATAGAAAGGAAACATCATGGATAATTAGTATTCTATTCTTCTTTATTTCCCTCATCATCATAATCGTAAAAGCGATTAGGTTGAGAAAAAGAGATAAACGATTAGAAAACCAGAATACAAATTAATTTCGAAAGAAGATGAATAATTCAAACAACAATCAAAATAATCCGCCAAGTAATGGTCAAGGGAATATTAATAATAAGGGGAAGAAGAAATAGATATGTTAAAGAAAATTAATCATAGAAAAATCATTTTTGTTCTAATTTTTTTAGTTGTTCTAATTTTTTTAGTTGTTATGGTATTGACAAATCCTTGCACATTTCAGTTTTTTTCATTAAATAGTGAGTATTGCTTTGATCCTTTAGATGAAAAATTAAGGCAATCTATAGGTATGTTTTCTATGCCTTTATTTTTAATTTTGTTTATTTTATTTTTTTTACGCAAAGAAGTTTTTTTTACTTGGATAAAATTTGCAATTCCCGCATTATTTTTTAGTCTATTAGCAATTTTTACTACTGCGACTAGTTCAGGTGGTCTTTTTAGTGTTGGGTTGCCTGATTTTGATAGAGCATTAACTACTTTAATTCTTGGTATACTATTTTTCTTTATTTCCCTTGTTTTAATTATATATAAATCTTTAAGTTTAAAAGAGAATGATTTAAAGGTTTTAGAAAATGGAGTAGTTAAATCACGAAAATTTCGTATAATAAAAAGAATAATTAGAATTGTTTTGATTCTTTGTTTTATAGGTTTTTTATTACTTTTTTTAACGATTTAGATTAATGGATAAAAACAAAATTAATCAAAATAATCCGCCAAGTAATGGTCAAGGGAATATTAATAATAAGGGGAAGAAGAAATGAGTATGTTAGAAAAAATTAATCATAAATATTTACTTAGTTTCTTATTTATTATTTCAATTATTTTTTTCATAATTGGTGTTGTTTTTTTAAATCAAAAGTATAGTTTACAGACCATAAGAGGAATAGGTGCTCCCCTTTTTCTGGCCTCGATTCCAATTTTCTTTCTTTCTTTCTTTCTTTCTTTCGCAAGGAAGTTTTTTTTACTTGGATAAGATTTGCAATCCCAGCTTTTATTGTAAGTTTTTTCTTGATTTTTATTATATCACCAGATGGTGGCGGTGGTGTTTTTAGTAATGCTGGTCCTAATATTGATAGAGTTTTGGTCACTTTGCTTCTCGGTATTCTATTTCTTTTCATTTCCCTTATTATTATAATTGTAAAAGCAACTAGATTAAGAAGGAAAGACAAACTATTAGTTAATATGTTATCATAAAACTATGAATAAATTATTTACGCTCGTATTGTTGCTTTTAATCGTCCCCGCCGTTGGTTTCGGAAAGATTTCAATTGAGAAAAATTTAAAATTGGGTGATAAAGATAATCAAGTAGTTGAATTGAAGAACTTTCTTATTCAAGAGGGGATTTACAAAAGATTTTTGGGAATTGAATTAAGAAAAAAACATTTTGGCAAGAAAACCCAAAAAGCCTTGAAAGAATGGCAAAAATTGAAAAGTTTGCCAGAAACCGGGGAATTGGACGACACAACAAAAGTTTCTGTGAATAAAATTTTGATCGGCAATGACAATATTGAAGAAATAAAAAAAGAGGCAGAGCCGGTTGTGTCAAAAGAAATACCCAAAGACCCCTTTGCGGGAATTTCCAAAGCAGAAACAATTGAAGAGGGGGATAGTTTCGCATCCGGCCGAGCGCGCTTGTTTATTGTAATGCTTGAAAACGAACAAGGGGGACCGGACAGTCAGATTGAAATTTTAGCCAGCCGGTTGGTAAATCTTGAAGTTCAATCCAAAGAAAATCGGGTTTCAATTGAGCTAGAAGAAAAAATTTCTTCGCCGGTTATTTTAATTTTGCGAGGTTTCGAGCCAAATACAATTTATTATCAATTCACTGATACGATTGAAAATATGAAACAAATTAAAACCGATTCTTTGGGTATTCTCTCAACTTCATTGGATTCATCCATAAAAAATGGCATTGGCATCAGCGCAACAAAGACAATAGATACAAATTAATTTCAAAAGAGAATGAATAAAATACCAAGGGAAACCCTTGGTATTTTCTGTTGAACCCTTCGTACGAAGGGTATAATTGAGAAAAGACCTAATTTACATGTACTGACATCTTATCTTGCATTATGATGGTACCAACGCTACAATACTAACACATGATCCAGCGGAAAATACTTCCAATTATTGACACTTTCCTGAAAAAAACGCCGATCCACGAAAAAATCATCTTAATCGGCGTTGCGGTTTTACTTATTAGCTCCGGCGCTTTGGTCGCTTTTCGCAAAAGTGACACCGATCTTTTCAGCGGGATAGTCTACGCAAGAGTTGACACCTTAACCAAGGATCGCGTATCTGAAAGCTCAATAATCCAGGTAAGCGGCTCCCGTTACCTTCTTACATTTGACACCGCAAATGGAAAAATCGGCAAGGAATTTCTCGTTATAGATGATCCTAGGGTGGATTCTATAATCCCAGCTCTTAACAGCGAAACCAACGAGAATTCCAATATCCCCATTGTTTTCAATCAGCCCATTGTTGCTCTTTCAACCATCAAGGAAAAACAAGCCGTGAATGTGCCCATAAGCATTCAGCCGGCAGTAGGGGGCGTTTTTAAATGGGTGGGCACGCGAAGCTTGCAGTTCCAGCCAGCCGACCGATTTAATCGATCGACCCGTTATGGTATTAAATTGGATACCGGCCTTCTTTCGCCCGAAGGGTTGCCGGTCGCCCCGGTAACTCACTCATTTATTACTCGTCCCCTAAGAATTGAAAACTATACAGGCGCTGTTAACTATGGCAGCGGTTTCAATATAAATTTTAATCAGCCGTTTAATCTTTCCAAAACAAAATCTAAAATTCATCTGATCGATGCGCTAAATGAAAAGGAAGTCTCTTTTAGCGCCCGCTACGGAACGCAATATGTGGACGAACGCCTTATTGAAAATACTTTAGAATTAGTAATTAGACCCCTGGAAAACAATCTTGGTCTGGTAAACCAGTGGGATGCCAACGGCAGCTATACACTAAAGATTGACGGCGCAATTCCAACTGAAGGAGATATTACATTAGAAAATATTCCACCAATTAATATTGGTGTTTCGGATGTTGTTCGAGCGATGGAATTTACCGGGCGCTCTAACTATGTTTCGCAGGACTTCTTTGATCCTCACGGCAATGCGGTTATTATTTTTAATGATGAGATAGATATTGCTAATAGCATCATAACCGCCAAAGGACTCGCGGATATTGTCTATGACCAAATATGTGTTCGTAATAATTGCCAAGAAAAAAAAGCGCAACGCTCAAGGTTAATCTTATCCTTTACGCCGGAATTTTTTTCTCCGGGCGAACGCATTGATATTCAGATAAAGAAACTGGTAAATATCCAAGGGGATGTTTTAATTAACCGCGCCATTGTAAAGACCCTCACTGTTTATCCGCGGTTATCACTGTACTCGTCAAATCCATCCGCCAATTCCAGTAACAGCAAACTTACCAAATTAATTTTGTGCACGTCTACCCCACTCAAGTCGCAAGATATTAAAAATTATCAGGCGGTTCTTTTATCGAATAAACCTTTAATCTTCCAATGGTGGGATGAATCATATCGGACCTATAAGGGTGATTATGAAAACGAATCTGAGGGTGGTTCCGAGGGCGATAATGAGAAGGCATGTAAACCGGAGGAGTTTATTTCGCGCATTTCCTACCGACTGTTCCCGCTCAGCGACTATCGCCTTTCTCTTAAGCTTGAAGATGTTTTTGGGCAACGTTTAGATAAAGAATTCACTTTCAAAACAGGCGTCCAGTCTCCAGAGAGTATGAGGTTCTTTGTGCTTCAGAAGGGATATACAGTAACCCAGCCGGACAAGACGGAGCTGAGTTACGCCGCCCAGAATTTCGACTATATAGAAATGGATATTTGCAAAATGGCGCCAGCGCAATTTATCGGCGCGCTGAACTCATACATTGCCCCTCAAACCAAACCTTCATCATTTGGGTGCCGAGAACAGATAACCAAGCGTATTCCTTTACCGGTTGCCTATTGGAAAAATCAGCATTTTACCGTTGACCTAAAGTCTTATTTTAGAGATGTCCGAGGCCAGTACATCTTGTCGTTCGGTCATCCTAATTACATAGCCGACGGCAAGCGCGTCTACAAGCGCAATTTAATTAGCATTACTAATTTTGCCGTCGCCCAGAAATTTGTCTTCTCACAGGAATCTAAGGGCATCTCGGATGTTAAAAAAATCGTTGATGCTTCACCCAACAAAGGAGCATTGTACTGGGTAACAAAAATTGGCTCAATGGCGCCCGTTGACGATGCGCGGGTGGAGATCTTCGTCGAAACTTCCGGCGGCGAAGTTAAATCGTCTACTGTCATTAAAACAGATGAAAACGGCCTTGCTTCTTCCGATCTTCTAATTGACGTAGCCGGCGCGGCGGTTTCAAAAGACGGGGAAACGGCAGTTATCGTACTTAATCAAGATAGGTTAAATTACTTGCGCCAGGCCGGCAGCGAAGATATTTTTTACATCTATACCGATCGCCCGATTTACCGGCCCGGGCAGGAGATTTTCTTCAAGGGCATCCATCGTTGGTCTTTTGACGGCGAAAACAAAATTCTCAAAGATTTCAAAGCGCCTATTGAGATATTCGATTCGCGGCAGGAATCGATTTACAAGGCCGAATTGCCGGTTAATGATTACGGTACTTTCTCGGGAAGCATTCAGCTGAAAGGAGACGCTCCGTTAGGTAATTATCGAATCAGCACTGACCGAGGAGAATCGGCATATTTTAGCGTCGAGGAATACAAACCGGCGGCGTTTGAAACGACTATTAATCTGAATAGCGACGAGTTTATTACCGGTGATGTTTTGCGGGCGACAATTCAGTCAAAATACTACTTTGGCGTGCCGCTTTCGTCGGGGGATGTAACCTACCAATTTACCAGTCAAGATTATTATTTTGATCGTTATCAAAGGGATGACTACTTTGATTTCGGCCAAGATTGGTATTACTGCTATGAATGTTCTTACAATGATCAATTTATTTTTGAAGGAACGGGGGAAATAGACACGCAGGGTAATTTTACTCTTGTTCAGAACCTAACTGAGGAAAAGTTTTTCAGGAACGATAAACGTAGCCGGATTATTGTCCTGCATACTACCGCCAGGGATGCTCAGGGACGCACAGTGAGCGCCCAAAAATCATTCATTCTGCATAAGGGGCAGTTTTATTTAGGTCTATCCAGTGATTCTTATGTGGGAGAAAATCAGACAATCACGGCAAAAATTAAAAGCGTCGATATCAAAGGCGCCGATCGCGCGGTCAATAATATTTCGCTTACTGTCGATAAAATTAGCTGGGAATATTTTCGGCGGCAGGAAGCTGACGGGGATTTCTATTACACTTGGGAACAAAAGACCGAACCGATCCATAGTTTCTCTGGCTCAACTGATGCCAACGGAAATTTAAACCACGCCTTCGTTTTGGCTCAAGCCGGCGAGTATGAAATAAAAGTCAGCGGTCAAGATACACGTGGCAACAATGTCGAAACTATGGGTTTTGTTTATGTCTACGGCAAGAATCACGTCAACGTTCGGCCAACCAACAACAACAGCCTTGAACTTCAAACAAAAACTTCTGACATTAAGGTCGGCGACACAGTTGATGTTATTATCAAATCCCCGTATCAAAACGCCAAGGCGTTAATCGGTCTTGAGCGGGGGCGGATTTATTCCTATGAAATCGTGCCCATTGCCAGCAACATTCAAAAGTATAGTTTTAGAGTTAAGGAAGAACATATTCCGAATATTTATTTTTCCGCCCTGATTATTTCACCCGATCCCGATATTAAATTTGGCACGCTGACTTTTAATGTTGATCGGCTTCAAAAATCATTGAGCGTCAAAATCAATTCCTCTAAGGATATATATTTACCCGGCGAGAAAGTTGATTTAAGTTTTGAAACAACGGATTATAAAGAACAACCAATACCGGCAGAATTATCCGTTTCGGTCGCCGATGTCAGTGTCTTGGCGCTCAAAGGTAATCCCCGCAAAACGCCGCTCCAATCTTTCTATTCTGAATTACCTCTTAATGTTTCTACTGTCAGTAATATAAAAAACATACTAGAGATTATCGAAATACCGGAAGAAGACACTAAGGGCGGTTCGGGCGGCGGAACGGAGGAAAAAGATCTTGCCAAAACTTTGGACACCAAACTTGGCGCCGGCTATGATGAATTCACGGCCCGCAAAGAATTAATGGCTACGCCAATAGCCCCTAATTTTATCATTCCCGGGGATACCTTTAAGCTTGGAGTCAAAGTATTCAATCAAACAACAACCAGTCAGCGCCTGACCATCAGCTTCGCCAGCGATACGTTGGTATTGCAACCACCATCTCAAAAATTCGAAAAAACAGTTCCAGCCGGAAAAGATACGACGGTTTATTTCAATATCGCCGCACCCCTGGAAATCGAATCCGGAGCTCACCAATATACCATTTCGGCTAAAAATAATCAGTATGAAGATGTAGTTAGTGAATCCATCCCCATCACTGTCAACGAAGCTTATGAAAATGTAGCAACTTTCAATTCCACCTCAAATCAAACAATCAGCGAGTATGTCCTACTGCCCGAGGACATTGTCGCTGACAAGGGGAATCTGACCGTTAGGGCCAATGCTACGTTGGCGGTTTATCTTTCCGACGCATTGCGCTACATGGCGCAATTTCCCTATGGCTGCAGTGAACAACTGGCAAGCAAAATAAGCGCTTTGGCAATTATTCAGCGCGGACTCAAAGTTAAAAATATCGGCGATACATTCCAACTTGGAGAAATTGAATTTGACGGCCAAAAATATTCGGTTGACGAAGCCGTCCGGGCCGGTCTAACTAAAATATACGCCAATCAGACGCAATCGGGCGGTTTTGCCTACTACGGCGGACTGAATCCAAGCTTGCCGTTGACTGTTCATATTCTAAACACTTTTCAGGATTTAAGAAGTGCCGGCTATAAAGTACACGACGATGTTGTAGAGTCGGCCGCTAATTATGTTGTTACCAATCTCCGAGGCATGATTGAGACCAAAAACGCGGAATTGTCTCCTTATCAGCTTAATGTGCTTATCACCGGCACTTACGCCTTATATCGGCTGAAAGGTGTTCAAAAGAACAGTTACAGCGATCTGCGGTCTGAAGTTCAACGCCGCGCCACCACGGCAGTTGTAAACGAGAAATTAAGCACTGAAACTTTGGCCTACTTGGCAATGATAGCGCGTAATGGTTTTCCGCTAGGTTTTAAGGTCAAGGCGGATAATGCCTTAGGAAACAGAATTGAGGTGGACGCGCGTGGCGCCTTTGCGAAAGAAAATCCCGCCAATACTTTCCGCGAATATTACGAAACAACCATAAAAGACACGGCGCTTGTCTTGAAGGCTTTGGTTGCCGACGAAAATCAGCATCCTTTGATGGGAAATATTATACGCTGGCTCGTAGCTTCCCGGGCTCGTGACGGCTCCTGGGAATCGACCAATAATACGGTTACGGTAATTGATGCTTTTACTGATTTTCTGGAGTGGACCGGCGAAAACAAAGCCGCGTTTGATTTAGAGCTGGATTTGGATGGGAATCAGCTAACAACATTTTCCTTCAATAAAAATAATCTGCTTGAGACAATGATTTATCAAATGCCCCTTGAGCGTATTTCCAAGGGCGATATGCATATTTTGAACTTTACCCGAGAGAATGCCAGGGGCGGAAAAAATTACTATTATGACGTAAACCTGAAATACTATCTGCCGATTGAGAAACTGACGCCGCGGGACGAGGGCATATCCATTGAAAGAAAGATTACCAAGCTTAACGGCGCTACCGCGATCACTTCGGCGAAAGTGGGGAATGTCATAAAGGGACGTCTGCGTATTACCACCGCTAAGCCTCGTATTCTTTTCGGTGTTGAAGATATCATACCGGCTGGCACGGAATTAATTAATTTTGACCTGGCAACCAATGACCAAATCTTGCAAGATAAAAATCAAACGAACGAGTCGGAAATGCTGCAACCCAACTTTAAAGAGCTACATCGCGATCGACTGTTTCTTTTTTCGGAATATCTGCCGGCCGGCATATATGATTTTGACTACTATCTGCGAGTGAGCACTCCGGGAATTTTCAGTCATTTGCCGGCTACGGCGCGCGAGATGTATTTTCCGGAAAACTTCGGTCGAACCGGCGCTGGAATATTCACCGTTTCTCAATAAACCACCGAGATTGACAGCTTTTCTTTATCTCCTCCAGCCGAACGTGCTTCAATAATATAGCTTCCGGCGCGTGTGGGTTGGTAGGAAACTTCCTTTGCCGTTCCCCAGTAAGCGCCGTCAATATACCAACTGACTATATTGTCCGATTTTAATGGAATCGTTGTTGTATCACCGCCGCGGAAAACATCCCCATTATGGGGCATAACAATTAATTGATTCGATTCAGCAAGCAGTATATCGCGGAAATCATCAGGATCATCTGACCTTAGGCCGATATCAACATAGTCGGCGTTGGGAAAATCACGG
>Ga0075939_111_pt1 | contig 27564 bp, 35 predicted proteins | sample RifGroA2_FD_67948 | JGI IMG/M metagenome (GOLD analysis project Ga0075939, IMG submission 67948) | Parcubacteria bacterium GW2011_GWA2_42_18
GGTTTCCACTTTGGACGGCGGAGGAGCGGGCCAACGGCAAATTACTTTAAAAATGTTCAATCCGGAAATTATATTTTATGAAAGACATCCTTTGGACGGCCTGCGCTGGCACACCGCGCTTAACAACGGTTTTAGTTTGAGTTCCGATGAAACTACCATAGTGGCCGAGCCGTATTTTTTCACCGAAAACGATTTGGAAAATGAAAAATTTAAAATTTCCTGGCAGATGAACAATCAAAGTTTGCAGGTGGATAAAAAATGGGAACTGACCGTGCGTCCGGGCGCGTCCGGCGGTCAAGCAACCTTAAAAGTTGTTATGAATAATTTAGTCAAACTCTTCCAGTCGGCGGAAGGTGCGACAAGAATAGGATTTTGATGAAATACTACGGTAAAAAAATAATACTCGGGGGAATACTTCTGGTTGTTTTAATATTTATTGGGGGGGTTTTGGTTGTGCCCCGGAACGCGCGCGCCGAAGAAAATAAATGCGTGATTAAAGAAGCGCGCTTTCGGCCCAGTGGCGATAAAGGAAGTGGCTGGTATACGGACAGTTATCGTCCGCAGGTCAGAGTAGATATTTGGTCAGAAAATTGCATAGGTAAAAAGATACAAATTAGCATTAGAGATTCCGATGATCATAACACTCTTGATGATGTTTTTACCAGAGATTCTATAGATAACATGAACGGCAGACCAATAGAGGTTCCGGGCGACTATTTTTCCATAAAATTAGTTGCTGGTGAAGATGAGTGCGAGATGAGTGATAATCCGGACTGTAATTATTACTTTAAGATTGATAAAACTTCTGATGGGGCTACGGAAGAATTTTTAAGTCAAAATAAAGAAGGGGGTATGTTGCGTTACCAGTGCGATGGAAGTATTTTGTTCGGGGCCTGCGATGAAATATGGGGTTTTTTGGGAATAGAGAAGTTTACTGATTGGACAACACTTACTGACGATCTGTTGGGAACTCCGCTTTCGGGCTATGTATTATTGGAGCCCTTGGGTGAATTTACCAGCTTGGACGCGGAAAAGGAGGGATTGGGGGGTTATTTGAATAAAATATTCGCCGTGGTTATCGGCTTGGCGGGATTGCTGGCGGTGCTGATGCTGGTTATAAATGGCATACAATATATGATGACCGACAGCGTCTTTCAAAAAGGCGAGGCGAAATCAGGCATCGGCAACGCGCTTCTCGGACTTTTCTTGGCCTTAGGCGCTTTTGTTATTTTAAACACCATTAATCCGGATTTGGTAAACCTTGACCTTAATCCTGATAAGATTTCCATAGACATTAACGATATGCCTATGATTGTGGGCGCGCCGGGTACGGCGCTTGGTGATTATATTGTGGGAGAACCTTGGACGCCGTCCGGAATAACACCAAGCGAAACAGATGCTAGAAAAAAGTTGTCGGACGCGGGAATTACAGTAACTTCTTCAACGGGAGCAACCTGTACAACGGTTGGTCAACCAGGATGTACTAGTGCGGGTGGATTACCTTACTCTACTATAGATAAAATAATAGCACTTAAAACCAAATGTAATTGTCCTATAACCGTCACTGGAGCAACAGAATATTGGCTTCATAAAACTCATGGTTTGGGCAAGGCGGTGGTTGATTTTAGTGTTACGCCGGGTTTAACTAAATATATCATGGGAACAGAAACAGAAACTTTTCCGGCGGATTGTGAAGATTATGCGGTTAATAAAGATGGGTTAAATTTTATAGCAAAAGCCGAAGCCACTCCGGCCTGCGTAAAATGGTCGCCAGCGCCACATTGGCATATTGTTTTTAACTAAAAATCATGACCAAAAAATTAATTATCATTTTAATAATAATCTCAATCGTAGCCGCGGTATTGTGGGTTGGATTCTTGATTGTCTTGGGGCCCAAAACGTTCCAACCTTTAGAAGAAGAGGGAGACGGTTTTAGGGAGTTTCCATCTTTGGGTGGCACCCGCCAAAGCGCGCCCGAAGAAGAAACCGCTCCCGTGACCCCGTCATCGCCAAGCGGACAAACAACTCCCGAAACCGTCGCGCCCGTCGCTTTGCCTAAACTATGGCAAATCACCCGCAACCCCACAGCCGGCCTAACTTCACTGGAAAAAGAAAGACCAATAATTCAAGGGGAGTCAGAGATTCAAGAAGGAACAACAACCGCAAAAGAAAAAACAGAAGAATTCGCGCTGGTGCGTTATGCCGAGCGCGCCACCGGACACGTTTTTGAAGTATTCGCCGACCAAACGGAATCTAGGCGCGTTTCCAACACGACTATACCCTATGTTCAAGAAGCGCTATTCGGCAACCGCGGAGAATCAGTAGTATTGCGTTATGTCGGGAATGACGAAAAAAGCATAGAAAGTTTTTCCGGAACCCTGCCTAAAGAAATCGAAGGCGGGGATTCCACTTTAGAACTTAAGGGGGGATTTTTACAGACAAATTCGCAAGCCCTTAGCGTTTCGCCGGATACCTTGAAAATGTTTTATATGTATCCCTTCGGCGACGGCGTGGTGGGCGTAACATCCGATCTTTCCGGCGCCAAAAAAACACAGGTTTTTGATTCGGCTTTTACGGAATGGCTGGCGCAGTGGGCTTCGACTCGTATAATCGCCCTGCAAACCAAACCCTCTTGGAGCATACCGGGCTATTTGTACGCTTTAGATACTCAAACAAAAAACACTACTCGCGTTCTGGGAAACATTCAAGGATTAACATCTTTAATGAGTCCTAACGGTAAATTGGCGCTTTTCTCACGTTCTACCCAAAAGGGTTTCAAACTCGCGGTCTATGATTTGGAGAAAAATCAAACAACTGATTTAAACGCTGTTACTTTGCCGGAGAAATGCGTATGGCTGGCGGACAGTATAAATCTTTACTGCTCCGTGCCCGTATCTTTGCCGACGGGGGAATATCCTGATGATTGGTATAAGGGATTAACGGGTTTTACCGATGCCGTTTGGAAAGTTAATATAAAAACATTGGTTTTTGATTTAATTTCATCACCCTTGCAGGAAGTCAGCGCGGACATAGACGGCATTAATCTCACCTTGAGCCCGAAAAATGATTATCTTTTCTTCATAAACAAAAAAGATTCCAGCTTGTGGGGTTTAAAACTTACTGACTAATAAGAGATTGTTTAATTCTGCAACATTTGATATATTAAGGACATGAAAAGAGAAACTAAAAAATTTACGGCTGTAATAAAAAAAGAAAGTAAATGGTATATTGGTTGGGTTGAAGAAGTTCCCGGAGCCAACACCCAAGGTAGAACGATAAAAGAAGTCAGGTCTAATCTAAAAGAAGCTCTTACTCTTATTCTTGAAACCAATCGAATGATGTCTCTGCATCAAAAAATGTCTCTTCCGAGAAAGTCCTTTTTCATTGAGCCGCTTACTGTTGGACTTGTATAAATTATATGAAGAGAATTGAATTAATGCGCCATCTTCGCGAACATGATTGTTTTCTTATTCGCGAAGGCACTAAACATAGCGTTATTTTTAATGTTCATAACGGAAAGAGCTCAACAGTCCCCAGACATAACGAAATCAACTCAAATTTAGGAAAGAAAATTTGCCGTGATTTGGGAATTTTAGAAATAAAAAAGAAATAAAGTAATATGAACTCCGAAACAAAAACCTGCCAAAACTGCAAACAAAATTTCACCATCGAGCCGGAGGATTTTTCGTTTTACGAAAAAATAAAAGTCCCTCCGCCGACTTTTTGTCCGGAGTGCAGACTGCAACAGCGTATGATTTTTCGAAATGAAAGAACTCTTTATAAAAGAAAATCTGATGTTCCAAATTCACAAGGGGAAATAATTTCTGTATTTTCTACTGATTCTGACCAAAAAGTTTATGATCATAAAACATGGTGGGGAGATTCTTGGGACGCTCTTTCATATGGGCAAGATATTGATTTTAGCAAGCCGTTTTTTGAGCAATTAAAAAAACTTTGGTGGATTGTGCCGGATATGGCACTTTTGAATATAAATTCAGTAAACAGCGATTATTGCAGTATTACTGAGGGTAATAAAAATTGCTATTTGGTAATCGGAGGAGATTTTAATGAAAACTTAATGTATTCTAGTTTTACTTTTAACACAAAAGATAGTAGTGACCTCCACTGGGTATTTAAAAGCGATTTGAATTATGAAACCATTGATTGCATTTCCTGTTCGCGCCTCAAATATAGTCAGCAATGCGAAACTTGTTTTGATTCCAGTTTTTTGTTCAACTGTAAAAATTGCAATAATTGTTTTGGGTGCGTCAATCTTCGAAATGCTTCTTATTGTTTTTTCAATAAACAACTTGATAAAGAACTATATAGAGAAAAAATGCGTGAAATTGATTTGGGCTCTTTTTCAAAAATCCAAGAATTTAAAAAAACTCAAAAAGAATCAGTTCTAAAATATCCTCAAAAATTTGCGCGAATAATAAGATCATTCAATTCAACAGGCGACAACCTAGATGGAGTAAAAAATTGTAATAATTGTTTCGATGTTTCAAGTGGTGGAGTAAAAGATTGCGGCAACATCTGGCTTTCTTATTCGGCAGTTAGTGATTGTCACGATTGTGATCATTTTGGTAGAAATTCGCAAGAATGTTACCAGGTTTCGACTGTTTACCCCGGAAATAAAATTTTATTTTCTAAATTTATTTTTGAATCAAATAATGTTTCCTATTCTTACAATTCCCATAATTGTTCAGATGTTTTTGGTTGTATTGGATTAAGAAATAAGAGTTATTGTATTTTAAACAAACAATACACTAAAGAAGAATATGGGGAATTACTGCCTCGTATAATTCGACATATGAATAACATGCCATACATAAATAAGGGAAGAGTTTACAAGTATGGTGAATTTTTTCCTCCAGACCTTTCACCTTTTAGGTATAATGAAACCGTTGCTCAAGAACTTTTTCCCCTGTCCAAAGAGGATGCCCTAGAACAGGGCTACAAATGGAAAGACAGAGAAGCCAGAAACTATCAAATAGACCTTAAAACAGAGGATTTGCCGGATAATATCAAAGATGTAAATGAAGATATAATTAACAAAGTCATAGAATGTGAACACAGGGGCGCCTGCAACGAACAATGCACCGAAGCTTTTAAAATCATTCCCGACGAACTGCAATTCTACAAAAGAATGAATTTGCCTTTACCTAGATTGTGCCCCAATTGCCGTCATTATCAGAGATTAAAACAAAGGAATCCCCTAAAATTATGGCACCGTGTTTGTATGTGTGACAAAGAGAATCACCACAACCACAAAGGCAAATGCGAAGTGGAATTCGAAACCAGTTACGCCCCCGACCGACCGGAGATTGTCTATTGCGAGAAGTGTTATCAGCAGGAGGTGTATTAGCCCGCCTTGCTTTTTTATTTATTTATTTGCTAGAATATGAGCATGTTAGATGATAAAGATGTACAAAAATTGGTTTCCATTTTGGCCACCAAGGAAGATGTTAAAGAAATGAAACAAGATATTACTGACTTACGAGAGCTTGTTCACGGTCTTTATGCGCCTTGTTGTGGAATAATGGAAACAAAAATCTGTCCTACCTTCGCTAAAGCTACGGACGGGCAAGCAAAACTATAGTATGAATAGTGATAGTGAAAACAGAATATGCCAAAACTGTCGTGGTGATTTTATAAAAGAAATTGCGCCAAGTGTGGGACAACATTCCAAACTTCATATTCACCCGAACAACAGAAGGAGTTTATGATTTATTGCGAAGCGTGTTATAAATCTGAAATGATATAATGACATAATATAATTATGCCCCAAACGCTTAAATTAAAAATTGTTACGCCAGAAAGGGTGGTGCTTGAAGAGGAAATCGAGCAAGTTACTTTGCCGACCACCAGCGGGCAGATTACAATTTTACCGGATCACGTTCCATTAGTTTCGGAACTGGCCTCGGGGGATATCGTGGCTATGCATGAAGGGGAAGCTATGCCGATCGCGGTCGTGGGTGGTCTTTTACGGGTGAGCGCAAATGAAGTTACAATATTGGCCGATTTCGCCGAACATGTCGGCGAAATGGCTGAAGACGATATTGAAAAAGCTCGAACGCGCGCCGAGAAATTAAGGGGTGAAAAAGACAAAGTATCTAAGGAAGAATTTGAACACTTCGCCACCGAACTTGAACGCTCGCTAACCCGCACTCGTATTGCTGAAAAATGGCGCGGGCGCAAGTATCGTCGTCCGCCCAAACTGTGATATAATTAATTTAAGATGAATAAAAAGAAAAAAGTCGCTCGTAAAAAACGGGCCAAGAAACAAGGTAAAAAAGTTTCCCTGCGTAATCGTTAAGATGGGTAAGTTTTATGTAGTAGGAACTCCAATCGGTAACCTGGAAGATATATCGCTCCGGGCTTTGCGGATTTTGAAAGAAGTTGATCTTATTCTTTGCGAAGATACGCGCGTAACTAAAAAACTCTTGGTGCGCCATCTTATTAAAACACCGACCGAAAGTTACCACCAATGGAGCCGTAGCGGGAAAATAGATAGGATTTTAGATTTTTTGAACGCGGGTAAAAATCTAGCTTTAGTTTCGGACGCCGGCACGCCCGGTATTTCCGATCCCGGTGAACGTTTAATCGAATCTATATATGCGGAGTTTGGAGAAAAAGTACAAGTTATTCCAATACCCGGTCCTAACGCCGCCTTATCCGCGCTTTCGGTTTCCGGCTTACCCGCCGATCGTTTTGTTTTCTTAGGATTTTTACCTCATAAAAAAGGTCGTCAAACCGCCTTGCGTGAAATTGTCTCAACTACGGAAACAGTGGTATTATATGAATCACCGCATCGTATTTTAAAAACATTAGGGGTGTTGGCTGAAACGCTAAAACCCCAGAGAACTGTTGTAGTTGGACGCGAAATTACAAAGATGTTTGAAGAATTTAAACGGGGGCAACCAACTGAAGTTTATGATTATTTTCTGAAGCATCCGGAAAAGACGCGCGGGGAGTTTGTGGTTATTGTTTCTAAAACACAAACGCGGTATAATTCCGATTAAGCTATATGAGTCTTAAAAGACGACTTATTTTAATACTGGGAGTTTGGATTGCGCTTATGCCTTTTTTGGGTTTTCCAATTTCTTGGCGCAAGCCCATTTTTTTGATATCAGGTTTAGCCATCGCGTATCTTGCTTACACCTTAAAAAATAAAATTGATATTTTAACCGCGCCCGAACCCAAAACTTATATTCAGAATGGACAAACTTTAAACAATAAAACCCTAGACGATAAAAGTAATGAACCCCAACCCTAACAATAAAAACTGGAAACGTTTTATCGCGAGCCTTATAATTTTGGTTGGTGTTTTTGTTTTGGGCGTGCGCGTCGGCTGGCTTAATCGGCCCGAAGTCCAAAAAGTCGTTGATGTTTTAAACAAAGAAAACGAAGTAGTCAGTTCGACTGACCTCGAACCGTTTTGGAAAGTTTGGAATTTGATAGACCAAAAATATCCCGACGCGGAGAAAATCGGCGACCAAGAGCGCGTATGGGGTGCCGTAAAAGGATTAGCGGGATCGCTTGCGCCACTAAAAGATACTCCTGCCTACAAAGCTGGTATAAAAGCTGGAGATAAAATTTTAAAAATAGACGAAAATATAACAGATAGTATGAGTGTGGAAAAAGCCGTGAGTTTAATACGTGGACCCAAAGATACAACAGTCAATCTGACAATCTTTCGGGAAACAGACAAAAAACCGCGCGAAATTTCCATCACGCGCGATCGTATTGTAATTCCCACGCTTGATACGAAACTTCGTTCGGATGGAATTTTTGTCATTAGTCTCTATAATTTTTCCGGAAATTCATCGGTTCTTTTCCAAAGTGCCCTAGAAGAATTCATAAAATCCGGCAGTGATAAATTAATTTTGGACCTGCGCGGTAACCCCGGGGGATATCTAGACACGGCTATTGATATGGCCTCGTGGTTCTTGCCGTCCGGTAAAATCGTTGTAACTGAAGATTATGGCACGCTCGGAAAAGAAAAAGTGCACCGCAGTAGCGGTTATGATATTTTTACCGATCAGTTAAAAATGGTTGTTTTGGTGGACGGTGGTTCGGCTTCGGCTTCCGAGATTTTAGCCGGCGCGTTGAGTGAACACGGCGTGGCTAAATTAGTAGGGGAGCAGACTTTCGGTAAGGGCTCGGTGCAGGAATTAATTGATGTAACCGACGACACCGCGCTGAAAATCACGATTGCCCAATGGCTCACGCCTAATGGGATTTCTATTTCTAAAGAAGGACTTAAGCCGGATTATGAAGTGGAAATAACAGAAAAAGATTTAGAAACTGATCGCGATCCGCAGATGGAAAAAGCCATGGAGATAATTAAAAATTTATAAATATAATTAGATGCAAATTATTTTTTTACAAGATGTGCGTGGTAAGGGGAATAAAAATGAAATAAAAGATGTGCCGGATGGGTATGCGCGTAATTTTCTTTTTCCACACAAATTAGCGGAACAAGCTACGCCGGCATCTTTGGAAAAACTGGAAAAAATGAAAGAGTTTATTTTGGTAGAAAAGAAAATGCAGACAGAAACGCTGAAGAAAAGTTTAGAAAAGATAAGCGGGCTAGAGCTTGTTATTAAAACTAAGGCTGACGAGAAGGGTCATCTCTTTTCAGCTATTCGCGCCAAAGATATCGCGGAAAAATTAAAAAAAGATCATCAAGCCGAAATCGGCGAAGAATTTATTGTCTTAGAAAAACCCATTAAAACGGTAGGGGAGCAGGTCGTCGCCATAAAAGTTGGAGACCACCAGAGTTCTCTTAAATTACTTGTGGAAAAAGAATAAAATTGGTATAAAATATCAAAAATGGAAATACAGATTTTAAAAGAAAAAATACCCATGGAAAAGGTTCGCGAACTTAGTAAGAAATGGTATGATACGATGATTAAAGGCACGGTGGACATTGAAAGGGGACTTGTGGCTCTTGGGGGCGATTATCATATTGAATCATGTGAAATACTCGTGAAATCCGGAGGAAAACACAAAAATATATGGGGGTTTAATATTAATTTTGAAGAACCTTTGGAAGATATGCTTGAGTTTGATTCGATGATAAACCTGAAACCGGCGCTCGGTAATAAATCGCAAATCATTACGGATAAAATAATTACCGACAAATGTGAAAATATTATTCGAGAATGGATTATTTTCTAAATGCCATGATTAAAAAAAACTCGCTTTTTTATATGGCCAATCTTTCTCCAGAAATCGGGCGAATGTTTCGCGCGCACGACAGCGGTAAAAAAGAAATCGCCGACCAAGCTCGCAACCGAGCGCTTAAGGTGGTGGATTCCGTGCTTACAAGCAACGAGATCAAACCGGCCGGCAGGGAGGAATGGTCGGCGACACGAAATTTAATAGCGGGTTATGATTTGCTTGATGCGTTTGCTCGTAAAATTCTTGAATCATTCGGCCGTCCATTTTCAATAAAATTTATGAATCAATTCGGTTAAAGTGGTTGTAGAAAAAGAACAAAAACAGTTGTTCTACTAACTTCGTCAGCTGACGAAGTTAGTAGAACAATAATTTTTATCAAAAATGGTAATTTTAAGTGATTTTAAAAATTAAACTTAGATAACGTTGGCGAGTTTTTTGACGACGGTCTGGCCGTTGAAGCGCGTGTGACGTTTGTTGGAAAATTTTACAATACCGGGTTTAAGCGCGAAGAGAGTATGGTCACGGCCTAGACCGACATTCCGGCCCGGCATTACGCGCGTACCGCGCTGACGCACAATAATCATGCCGGTTAAGGCTTTCTGTCCGTCAGCCAATTTAACCCCTAAATATTTAGGATTGGAATCGCGCAGGTTTTTAGCTGTACCTCCAGCCTTTCTATGTGCCATAATGTATCCATGAGTATAGCGAGGATAAAAGAAAAAGTAAAGGGGTTTTTTATGACCGAACGGGGGAGAGGTGTTTACTTAGCTGTTATTATTGTCTTAATCGCGTTAACTTCTTTTGGTTTAGGACGTTCATCCCAAACGAAAGTCCAAAACCAACCACAGGTTGTTATTCAAGGTAATGTGCTCGAAATATCGAAAGAAAATACCGGGCTTTCTTCTAACACAACACAAAACTCTACAAGTCAAGTAAGCCGAGAAAAGGGAAGTTACACGGCCTCTAAACGAGGTAAGAAATATTACCCCGTGGACTGTTCGGCTGTTAAAAACCTTAAACCCGAAAATCTTATTTACTTCCAAACTGCGTCCGCCGCCGAGGCGGTCGGCTATACACCCTCTTCTTCCTGCCAATGAAAAATTTTTTCTACATTTTAATTATTGTTTTCGTGGTCGTATCTTTGTTTATAGTCAAAGACGATATTTTTCGGCTTTGGGAAGTAATCCAAAACCCTGAAAGCAACCCTCAAGAAGTTGTTTTGGAGGCCTTGCCTCCAACAATTGGAGGCAAGGCCTCCCAGGATATAAAACCCGAAACAACCGTAGCGCTTCAGGTTAAAAAAGCCGCGCCTTCGGCGCCCGGCGCGATTAAAATTATCAAACCTGAAGTTACGACAGCCGTTGATTTAAACCCGAACAAGATTATTGAACTTACAAATATTGAACGCGCCAGCGCAGGATTAAAACCATTAGTTTTAAATATAAAGTTAGCTTCTTCGACCCAAAACAAAACAACCGACATGCTATCCCAACAATATTTTGAGCATATTGGTCCGGATGGTAAAAGCGCGTCTAATTGGATTGAAGCGGAAAATTACGCCTATGTGGTTATTGGTGAAAACTTGGCTATGGGTGATTTTTCCAACGAGAATGATTTAGTTCAGGCTTGGATGAATAGTCCCGGCCACCGCGCGAATATTTTAAACAAACATTTCACCGAAATCGGCGTGGGCGCGCTTAAGGGACCTTTTGAAGGTCGTCAGATATGGATATCAGTGCAACATTTTGGCCGACCTTTAGCTGATTGTCCAATAGTAGATCAAGCGCTTAAAGATAAAATTGAGGCCCAGCGCGCCAGTTTAGATGGTTTAGGTTATGAATTAGAAATAAAAAAAATAAAAATAGATTCTGAAATACCTTTTGGACCTGAATACGAAGTTGATATCGGGGAATATAATTCCAAGGTAAAAGTTTATAACGACCTAATACAACTAATAAAGACAGATACGAACATTTATAATCAAAGTGTGCAGGCCTTTAACGCCTGTGTGGCAAGCTAACTATTTATTAAAAGACCCGAAGTCATCAACACATATTGGACAAATAAAAAATCTTGACTTTTTTTACATGATATGCTATACTTCTAGGTGAAATAGCAGTTGCTATTTGTAAATTAAATAATATTAAACCTGTCCACGCTAACAAGCACGGACATAAAATTGGAGGTAAAAAATGGAAAATTTATGGAACGACACCTGGAAAGACAGGAACGAAATGACCGCAAGCGCATACGGTCTAAATGTAATTTTTATGCTAACCGTGCAAACGGTGGCATATAAGGAGTACAGGAAACTGACTCCAGAAAAGCAAGAAGAGGTCGAAAAACTGATTAAAAAATATCAGTGGAAGACTTCTAAAAATGGGGCCGCCTCCGTCATAGAGGGGCTCTGTGGTCTATTAAACCCTAACCATGAAATTTCTTGGTTAAACAATCTACTGGATAATTGTTGCTACCGCAATAGTTTCTATGGAGATTTCGGGTTAAACCATCTCTTCGCTGTAATCTTTCTGCCAATTTTGGTCAGTAGTATTACTGGACAAAAGAAGTATTTTGTTAACATTCAGGGACGTTTCGACGAAGCTTGGGGTGAAAGACACTCTTTGTTTCAGATTTTAAAAATTCATCGTGAAATTTTAAAATGGCACGAAACAAAAGGAGAAACCGAAGTCAATCCAATCTTTAGATTTGGAAAAGATTTTGTAGAAAAAGCCACGACTGAAACGGGGCATTCAAACTCTGCTATGGAGTATACGTTAGCAAGATACATGGATGTCCAACTAAATTATGGGAGGGTACAGTCATGAAAAAGTTAATGTTTGTTCTGGCAGTTATTACTGCCTTTGTCCTTTCTTCTTGCAAAGAAAATGATTACAAGGTCATTGTTGACTACAACCTCAGTTTTAATCAAATGATCAAGGCTGGAAAGTATGACTCTGTGAAAAATGTTTCCGAGTGGCATTACCAAATACCTCATGATAAGAGAGGGATAAAAGTTTTCAGCAAAAATGAATACTTCCTAAGTAACAAACCGGACTCGCTTCAACCAGAAGAGATTGACAAGCTTTTGGTAATCATGGATTCCCTTGAGAGAGAAAAATGGCAAGAGTACAAGACGAAATACGGATCGATAACTCCGGAAGATTTGAATTCTGGAAAATTCGATGACCTAAAATTAAGACGTTGTACTGTCCAGTACAAGAAGCCCGATGTAGATACCTTGACCATGAGACTTTTTGAAAAAAATGAGTCTAGTGGAACGAATATAGAGGTGCTGTTGCTGTTGGATGGGATGACCTTGTAGCAACTTATACAGATCATGTGATTATTCTTACCGGGAATAATTTTATGAGAAAATTAAGCACTGTTATCAGTAGAGACTCGTATAACTGGATGGGTCAATATGTGTATAATCAATGGAGTTTGAAAACACGCTTCCTTGTTGTTAAAAAAAAACCTTAAAGATTTGTTAGAATAAAAACTTCATAATATAAACTGAACCTGGATGAAATTCATCCAGGTTCCTTTTTTTACCAAAATTTTAGATTTTATGGTATAGTTTTGTTATGGAAACAATTAAAAAAAATATTTCTGATCGTCAATTGACTTTTGAGCAATTAAGAAAAGAAACAAGGGTTGTTGATAAAGAAGGTAACCCTGTTTTAATGTATAGTCGTAGTAATTCTGAATTTGAAAATTTTGAATTAGGTAAAAGAAATCTTTCAACTAAAGAAGGAGCAAACCAAATAGGGTTTTTCTTTTCCAATAGAGATGATTTAGCTCACTATGGTTCTTTTATTAAATCTAGATATTTAAATATTAAAAAACCTTGGGATATCCGTGAATTGGGAATCCGTACTGAATATAAAAATTTTAGACAAAAACTTAAAGATATTGGTATAAGTGATAAAGATTTAGCTGGTTATGATTTACAATTTCAAAAACTAAATATTAAACGTAATAAAAAATTAGGTTCTAATCATGGTTTATATAAAGATGGAGATGCATTATTACCAATGCATGAAACTCGCATGGCAACTTTTAATTTTTTTGATGCCGGAGAAGGATATTATCTTCGTAAATTACTTCAAGCTAAAGGATTTGATGGTATTTTATTTGAAGACGAGGGAGAACTTACGGCTATTGTATTTGAACCTAAACAAATTGTTGACCCTTTTTCTAACTAAAAATCCCCCGACACGTATCGGGGGATTTTTAAAAACAAAATTTAATTAAGAAAGATGTTTTGAAACAAGTTTTGTCATCTCAAACATATCAACAACAGCCTTACCACCAAAAACTTTTTTTAAAGCTCCGTCAGCCATAATGTTTCGTTTTGCTTTTGGGTCTTGAAGATTATTCTTCTTTATATATGCCCAAAGAGCCTTAACAACCTCAGATCGAGGCATTGGACCCTTGCCGACCACAACAGCTAAATCAGCACTGATAGTCATTGGTTTCATAAACGCAGAATTTGCTTTTACCATATTTTTTATATTTCAGCCAGAGGCTGATAAAAATTAATTTCAGTCTAGGATAATAAACTGAATACTTCTAATTAACCTAGTAAGTATAGCATACTTATTGGATTTTAGTTTAACTTTTCAACTAATTTATTAAATTGTTCGCCACGATCAAATTCATTCTTAATAGGTAGTATGCCCAAAAGATATATTGTGCGACGTTGTTATTTACGATTTTATATTATATCTGCGGTATCCAATTTGAGGGCGTAATAGTTCCCCCTCCCTTGATGCGCTCCATATTGGACGTAAAAGATCCCCAGAGTAAATTCACGAAAACATTTTTCCATAAATAAGTAAGCGGTTTTTCTAAATATTTATTCCACACGGTCTTCCCCAGACCCCAAACATAACCCAAGTTTTTTTGAGTGGTCGGAGAGTCGATAAACTTCTTTATATCAAAACCAAAATAACTCAAAATCAAAATTATGATTATAAGAATCAATACTGTTTTTATAAAGCCCCCATTTGGGTTTTTAAACATATAGTTATTGTAACATAAAAATTGCCTTGCCAATACGTTCTAAAGTTCCCTTTTTACCAAGTATTGAAGCTAGCATGAACGGATCCGGCGACTTCTGGCGGCCAGACAGCGCAACGCGCAATGGCCACAGCACTTGGCCGCGGCCTTCGGCCGCGGCATAATCCCAAACAGCGCTTTTTATGCCTTCAGTGTCCCAGTTTTCCACAGACTCTAAAAATTTAGCGGTTTGTTCTAGGTGTTTTTTAGCTTCAGCTGGCGCCTGATTTTTCCATGTTAAAATTTCAGTCGAATATTTCGGCGTTTGCCAAAAATACTGTAATTCACCGGTTTTCAGCATTTCGTCGATATCGCCCCATTTGCTTATTCGTTCCAAAATAAGCGGAGAGATTTTTTGTAAAATATCTTTTGGAGCTTCCGGCAAGCGCGCCTGCCTGCGCAGGCAGGCGATAATTTCTTTCAATTTTTCCTCTTCTGAAAGCATTTTTATATGCTCGCGATTTATAAAATCTAATTTAACTGTATCAAAAATCGCGCCCGCTTTCTGTACGCGCTCAAGCTTAAATTCATCTATTAATTCCTTTAAATTGAAAACCTCCTTTTCACCACCGGGATTCCAACCAATCAAGGCGATAAAGTTCAGTAGAGCTTCGGGCAGATAGCCCAAATCGCGATATTCAAGGGTAGAAACCGCGCCGTGGCGCTTGGAGAGCTTAGAGCGATCGGGGGCTAGAATAAGCGGTATATGCGCGTATAACGGTCTAGGAACGCCGAGGGCTTCTAAAATAAGGATTTGCCTGGGTGTATTGGAAATATGCTCCTGACCGCGTATTGCGTGAGTTATCCCCATTTGACAATCATCTATAACAACTGTCAAATGATAAAGTGGGGTTTCTGTGTCTTTGGCGATAATGAAGTCGCCGAGGTCGGTTGTGTCAAATTCAATTTCGCCCAATACAATGTCATTAAATTTAATTTTCTTTTTCGGATTTTTAAAACGTATGACTTGCTTACTGTCCCCTTCTATTTCATCTGAAATATAAGCAAAGCCGTTAGTGATTAATTTTTCAATATATTTTTTATAAATATCTCCCCTTTCTGACTGGCGATAGAATTCGTCCCATTCCAAACCAGTTATAAAGCGCCGTGCGCACACCCCCGATATGCAACGCTCCCGTCGGCGACGGCGCAAACCTCGTCACAATTTTCCCGCTTCCTGATTCCATCGTCCTTATTTTAGCATAATGAAAATCATATAAAAAGTAGCTTCGCCACTTGTCAGCACAATCCCTACTAAAAAGACTATTCGGGCGAATAGTCCTACAGAGAGAGATATGATAAGATAAGTTTGATGAAAAAGATGGAAAAAGTTTTAAAAGCGCTTGGAAATCAAAAAAGGTTGGAGATTATCTGGTACCTTAAACAAAAGAAAGAAGCCAACGTAGGGAGCATCTCCGAAGAGATTAAGATAACCTTCAAGGCCACTTCAAAACACTTGGCTATACTCTCGGCAAATAACATCTTGGGAAAAAACAAAAGAGGACTGGGGGTTTTTTATTTTTTGTCTCAAGAGCAGAATCCGATTGCAAAATACATTATCAGTCAAATTTAGAAATCTAAACATCTTGGACTATTCGCCCGAATAGTCTTGTATAGTCGAATAATTCCAAATAATCCCATAAGTTATTATTAAAAAAGAGGCGCCGTACCCGAAGGTCGTGCGCCTAAATATCGTCCTGCACCATACCAATCCTTCTATACCGGTCGTTTTCCAGAAGTTTTCTCTTATTCGGCGGCTTTCCCATGGCGAGGATGTGGCGCCGAAACACCATAGTGAAATTGAATGCATTGCTCGTGATCATGACGAATTTATCGCCGACTTCGGGCAGAACATCGTACTTGATGTCTGCCGTAAATCCTGCTCGCTCGAGCATCGCCACTGCTTCACGCGCGCTTGCTTTGGGATTACTGACCACCACCGAAAAAATATTAGGAAGAAGTCCCAACTTGAGAGCAGGATGGTCATATTGATCATAATAAATTATGACCGTTGTGTTGTCACACAACAGAGTTTGATGGGCCGGTCCCGTATCAAAGGAAAATCGTTCCGGCAATCCCGCGAGCTTGCCGAGAATCGTGACAACGACCTTGGCAGCTTGCTCGTTCGGTACAGCGAAGCATCGATGGCCACGGTCGGGAAACGGAAGCGGATTCCTGACAAACAAAAACAAAGTTACAGTGATTGCCCAAATAAGGACAACCGTAAATAACGACTCAAACAACATGTTACCTCCTTTTTTTAATTTTAAAAGTTCAAATTCTCTACGAAACTATGCCGTAGAGATATCAAGCACTAAACTAGATTAAGCTTGATTATGCTCGAAAATGTAGCATATTTTATGTTTAGAGTCAAATCAAGGTTTTAATCTTCGTGTTCCAGGGCAATATCAATTATCTCTTCGGCGATTTTTTCGGCAGCGTCTGATTTAGCGAAGGCCTTAGCGCTACTTTTCATATCCGCCATTTTAGCCGGATTATTTAAAATTTTCTGTATTTCAAAAAGAAGGATGTTGGGTTTAAAATTAGATTCCTCAATAACCGTGCACGCGCCGGCGCGCGCGTAAGCGAAAGCGTTTTTGCGCTGATGGTCCCCGTTTGATTCGGTTATAGGAACAATAATCGACGGCACACCCCAAGCGGCAATTTCAAAAATCGTCGAGCCGGCGCGCGAAATAATCAAATCAGCCGCTCCGGCCGCCATTTTCAAATCCAAACCATTCATAAAACCGAAAGGTTTAAATCGCCCCCGCGAAGACTCATCCGATAAAACGCCTAATATTCTAGTCTGGGTATCTTTTAAATTTTTGGGTCCTACTTGATGAATAATTTGATAATTTTTTACCAACTCCGGTAAAGTATCTATAACAACATCATTTATAATCTGCGCTCCCTGTGACCCTCCTAAAACCCAAATGATCGGCAATTTTTCGTCTAATTTAAGATATTCCTGCGCCTCCGAACGCACAGCCGGATATATCACATCTTGGCGTATGGGATGCCCCATCCAAGCTGTTTTATCTTTTGGAAAAAATTGCGCCGCTTCGGCAAAAGAAACCGCCACCCGTCTGGCAAAACGGCCAGCAAAAAGATTAACTCGCCCGGGCACCGAATCCGATTCATGAATAATAAGAGGTATGCGCAATTTTTAATTGAAAAATATGTACGCATTTTACCGGAGTTTATTTCTTCAAATTCTATATCATTATCGAAAAGCGCAGTTTGGTCATATGGAGAATCAGAAAAATAATAAAGCTTAAGCTCTAGTATTTTTTTCTCCTGCGCGATTTTATTCAGTTTTTCGACCACAGCAACTATGGGATAAAAATGCCCACCCGTGCCGCCACCGGCTAAAACAATTTTCATGTTTGAATTTTTTTAGTCTGATATCTGGAAACATTGAGAACAATACCCACGGCCGCCAGAGAAAAAAGAAGCGAGGTCCCGCCATGGCTCATAAAAGGCAACGGCACGCCCGTTAAAGGAACTAGTCCCGCCAAGGCGGCAATATTCAAAAAAGCCTGAACCGTTATCATTATAACAATTCCGGATGAAAGTAGTCTACCGAATTGATCCGGTGCGCGACTGGCAATGCGAAGACCGCGTAAAACAAAAACCACGTAAAGTAAAATAATCGTAATCGAACCTACGAATCCAAGCTCTTCAGCGATAACCGCGAAAATAGAATCGCCCTGCGGTTCCGGTAAATAAGTGAACTTCTGTATCCCCTGCCCTAAGCCACGGCCAAAAACACTACCCGAACCGATAGCAATAAGAGATTGATTTATTTGCCAAGATGAATCTTGGGGATCATTGGCCGGGTTGAGAAAAGTTGTAACACGTTCACGCGCGTAGGGTTTAAAATAAACCAAAACTCCGAAAGCAATAAGGCCTAACATAATCACGGCCAAAACTTGTTTCCAAGGAAGACCGGAAATAAAAAGCAAACTTCCGCCGGTAATAGTAATTAAAGAAAAACTTTTTAAATCGGGTTGATTAAAAAGCAGTACAGCTGTTAATCCGATCATTATGACAACCGGAATGAGGCCTCGGTGTAAGTCGCGCACGCGCTCACGTGCGTGCGCGAGCCAACCAGCGGCAAAAATTATAAAACCGATTTTCAACACTTCTACTGGCTGGAAAGAAATACGACCTAAATCTAACCAACGTACCGAGCCACCATGTTTTAAACCTAAACCCGGTATAAAAACCAGAGCAGTCAGCACAAGTGAACCGGCAAAAATATAAAAAGCATATTTTCGCCAAATTTTATAATCCAAACGCGAACATACCCACATAAGAATAAGCCCTAATGTAAGACCAAGTCCTAATTGATTAAAAAGTATGGAATAAAACTTACCCAAATCTTTAGAAAGCACGCCTAACGAAGCGGAAATAAACATTAAAACACCAACCGAAAGAAGCACGATAACTGTTCCTAAAAAAAATCTGTCGACTTTTGTATTATTCATGAATGTATAAAAGCAACAATCAATCCGACCACGGCAAAAACAACTGAAAGCACCCAAAAACGCATAGTTACTTTATAAGCCGGCCAACCTAGAGCCTCAAAATGATGATGCAGGGGGGTGATTAGAAATATTTTTTTACCTCGTCTAAATTTTTTAGAAATCATTTGAATTATGTTGGAAAAAACAGTTACCACTAAAGGAAAAGCTATAATTGGTAAAACTCGCATACCCGCGCCCATACCTCGTCGATCAGACAAAAAAGCCACCATTACTAAAGCCAAAGTTAGCGCCATTGTGCCAGTTTCAGACATATAGAAACGCGCCGGAGGAATATTAAACCACAAAAAAGCCATAATACCGCCAACTATGGCCGCCGTGAAAGCCGCTAGGTCTATTTGATTCTGAAAAAAAGCCAATACAGTATAAGCGGAAAAAATCACAGCAAAAACCCCACCAGCTAAACCATCTAATCCATCAATTATTCCCCCGGCATAAATAAAAAGTGTTAGACCGACAAAAAATAACATAAACATCCAATCTAAATCCAATGTTCCTAAAAATGGTACGGAGATACTTGATACACCTAATCTTACCCAAAACCACCAGGCGCAAAAAGTTGCGACTAAAGTAACTAAAACCAAACGTCGTTTTAAAGAAAGACCGTTCGTGCCCCGAGTTTCTAAAAAATCATCTACTAATCCAATAACGGCCCCAAACATAAAAGCAAAAAGTGGAAGCCAAGTTTGTTTGCGTGATAAAAATTCTAATTTTTCTATCATCATGCCGGGAAATATTTTTGAAATTAACCAAATGGCACTTGCGGTTATAAAAACTGAAAGCCAAATAACAGTACCACCCATCCTGGGAACAGTCACTTCCCTTTCCTTATGTAAAGAATTAAAAACCATGGCGTCTTTACCATCTAATGTTTTTTTACCTGGTTGTTTTTTCCAAAGACGATATTTATAAAGATAATGTGTGATAAACGGCGTCAAAACAATACCAATTATAAAAGAGGCGGCAAAAGGAACTAAAATTTTTGTGATATCCGCAATCATATTGAATTGAAATATTCCAGAACAGCAATGGCTAAACGTATTATATCAAATGAACGTTCTTCTAGTGTTGAACCTAGTACGGAAATCACGACTGGATGCCCAGTTTCTGGCTCAAAAACTGTTGCTAAACTACCACCGGCACGTGGTGTAAAACCGGTTTTAGAAACCAAAGTGTGTGGTAAAAAATCTACTTTATCGTTAGTATTGTTGACTTCTAACTCAGAACCGCCAATGGTTTTAAACTTAGCGCTTTTTTGAGATGTTATCTTAAAAATTTCCGGATATTGTGAAACTGTATAAGAAATTAGATAGGCAATTTCTTTAACAGAACTATAATTCCCCGCTTTATATTCTTTACTATTCTCCCCTTCTTTAATATCTAAACCATGTTCGTTGAAAAATAATGTATTAGAAAACCCGAGTTCGTTGGCTTTTGTATTCATATCGGCGACTAAATTTCCCGGATAACGAACGGAAAATGCCGAAGCCGCATCATTAGAAGAAGAAAGGAGCATAAATTTAACTAAATCTTCAACACGCCAACCCTCATCAGCTTTTAAACCATCATCACCGGTAGTTTTTAGAGCCTCGGTTGGTATCACTATAATTGATTCTTTGTCGAATTTATCTAAAACTACTAATGCGGTCATTATTTTTGTTAAAGAAGCAATAGGTAATTTTTTATTTTCATCTTTAGAATAAAAAACCTTACCATTAAAAAGATCAAAAACAAAAGCTGATTGCGCGTGTATTTCGATATTATTAAAAACTTCTTGGAAAATTGTAGTTTCATGGTTAGAAATTTTTAACGCCCTTGAATCTTTAATCCAATTCCCAACTGCATAAACCACAGACAAAAAAGCAATTAAAACTAAAATGGTTACCAAACTTTTTAACAAAGCTTTATCTTTCATTGGTCGATTCACTTATTTCAGATTCTATTGAAACTGAATTTTTATTTAAAATTTCTTGCATTTCTTGATAACGCGGCAGGTCTTCGAGTTTAGTCAGTCCTAAATATTTAATAACTTCCATGGTCGGACGATAAACATAACGACGACTATCGGTTGGGTGAATTTCACGTTCCACTAATCCGCGTATTAAGAGCTGACGCAAAATGAAACTGGAATTAACGCCACGAATCCAGTCAATTTCCGCGCGCGTAACTCCGTTTTTATAAAGAACTATAGAAAGAGCTTCCATGCTAGCGCGGGAAAGTTCTTTTTTCAACTCTTCTTTTTCTATACTTTCAATCAAAGATGAAAAATCAGGCGCGGTGCCCAAAATAACCTCATTTCCTTTACGAACCAAAACTATACCGCGATCCTTAAAAAGATTTTCTAATTCTGTCAGCGCGGTTTGAATTTCACTTTCGGTTGCTTTCAAAATCTCGCCTAATCGCCGAATTGAAACAGGTTCGGCGCGCGTGAAAAGTACGGCTTCTATTTTTTTTTCTAAATCTTCAGACATTTTGTTTTTCTATGACAATTTCTCCAAAATGACTCTGCTGAATTGTGTTAATCAAGCCACGACGCACGAGTTCCAGCATGGCCAAGAACCCGACTATAACATAAACTTTGCGTTCTTTGCTGTTATCCCCGTCTGAACCACCCGCAAAATCATGAAAATTGAATTTGAGCGCCGTTTCCACGCGCGTGACTAATCGCTTAAGCATATCTTCTAGGGTTATGGCTTTTTGAACCGAAACCAGCGGTAATTTTTCCTGCTTGGGTAAATTATCTAAAACAAAATTCAAAGCAGAAAGCAGGTTTTCCGATGTAAGCTTGGGTGTGGGGCTAAAAACCGGAATAATCAATCCTTCCGGCCGGCTAAAAATTATCCGCCGACCGTAGGTTGCGCGAATTTCCGCACCGACCTCCTGGACGGCTCGGAAAATTTCCAATCGGCGCTCCAGAGCACCGATTTCCTCCTCCTCTTCTTGGGAAAGTTCTAGCGACGGTAAAAGCGACTTGGACTTAATAAGAACTAAAGTCGCCGCAATCGCTAAAAAATTTACCATTTCAGTCAGATATTCGGGAGTTGAGCTCCCACTTGGGAGCTCAACTCCTAAGTTATGAATGTAATTTAAAAAATCATCAGCCACCGCCGAAAGCGAAACGCGACTGACTTCCAGCTTACGTTCCTCAATCAAACCAAGCAGGACTTCTAGTGGTCCCTCAAAAACCGATGTTTTTACTTTGTAACCAATCTCAGTCATTTATTTTCTCGGTTCTGTTTTTATGCCAAGTTCTTTAAGTTGTTCGGGAGTAGCTTCGGATGGCGCGTTCATCATTAAATCTTGCCCTTCGCCGGTTTTAGGAAAAGACATTAATTCTCGAAGACTCGACTCTCCGGTAATAGCCAATAAAAGCCGATCAATTCCCGGAGCGATTCCTCCATGAGGAGGAGTACCAAAAGTAAACGCTTCCAGCATGTGTTTAAAAGTATTTTTTTGCTCTTCGGAAAAACCAATTAGATCAAAAACTTTTTCTTGAACCTTGCGATCATGGATTCTAATGCTTCCCCCGCCAACTTCATAACCATTCAAGGCTAAATCGTGCTGAAGACCCCTGACTTTCGTCGGACCGGAATCAAGTAATGATATATCATCCGGGTGAGGAGCGGTAAACATATGGTGGGATGGGGCGAATTTTGCCGAACCGGAACCATGATAAAAATCATTTTTAGTTTGTTGGGTGAATAAAGGAAAATCAATAACCCAAGTAAAAGCCAACTCATCTTTATCCTCTTTGTTTTTTCTCAAATCTGGTTTATCGGATCCATATTTTTCCATGGTTTCTTTATGCGCAATACGCGGCCAAGGGGTTTGAGTTATTTTTTTCTCCGGAAATACCTTTTTGATCATTTCGGTAAATAATTTTTCAACCAAAGATAAAATATCTTCTTGCTCGACAAATGACATTTCTAAATCAAGTTGGGTAAATTCGCCGTAAGCGCGGTCGGCCCTAGGGTCTTCGTCGCGAAAACAACGGGCTATCTGAAAATATTTTTCAAAACCGGCAACCATAATCATTTGTTTATATTGCTGAGGACTTTGGGGTAAAGCATAAAAATTTCCTTTGTTAAGACGGGAAGGAACCAAAAAATCGCGAGCTCCTTCAGGGCTGGTTTTAGTCAGAATAGGTGTTTCGATTTCTACAAAATTTTCTTTGTTGACTAAATAGTCTCGAATAAATTGAATCATTTCCCCGCGTTTTCTCAAGTTTTTTTGCATCCGCGGACGGCGTAAATCCAAATAACGATACTGAAGACGCATATCCTCCCCTATTTCGTGCCCATCGGAACGAACATCAAAGGGCGGTGTCTGGGCCTTATTTAGAACTTCAATTTTTAAAATTTCCAATTCAATATCACCGTTGGGCTGGTCTTTGTTTATATTTTTTTCCGGGCGCTTGTTGACTTTGCCAGTGATCTTTAACACCCACTCCGGCCTTATTTCCTTGGCAATTTCTATAGCTTCAGTGTTAGCTGGCAAAACCACGCATTGCACTTTACCGCTCATATCCCGCATATCAAAAAAAACCATCTTCCCTTGATCGCGCCTAATATCCACCCAGCCAGCCACTACAACCTCCTGTCCAATATTTAAATGTAAATCTTTAATTAAAATTCTATCTTGCATATTTATGAATATATCAAATTAATATAGCTCTACGCCAACGGCGTGGCGGACAGCGGACATTTTGGAGGCGGTGCGCGAGCGAGCACGCGCGCCGCCGGATTTCAAAATTTCCAGTACGGCTTCTTTATTTTGCGCTAATTTTTCTCTTTTTTCGCGCAAAGGGCGGATAAAATTCATCAAGTCGTCAGCTAGCGCTTCTTTAAGTTCTTGATACTTCCCTTTTTTATTTTCATAAAGCGATTTTAGTTCGCTCTCGCTACGCACGAGTTTGTGCAAAGCATAAACATTTTTCGGGATTCCTTCGCCTGAATCAGTTACAATACTCATAACTTTGTTTTTTATTTCTTCATCTGAAGCAAAAAGCTCAATGGTATTACCATAACTCTTGCTCATTTTTCGCCCGTCAATACCCGGCACCACCGCTACTTCCGTCAAAATCATTGGTTCAGGTAGTTTGAAAATTTCACCTCCGCTAAAGGCGGATCCGCCTTTAGCGGAAAAAATCCGATTAAATTTTTCAGCCGTGTCGCGGGCGTATTCCACGTGCTGTTTTTGGTCTTGCCCAACCGGCACAACATCGGCGTCTTGTATTAAAATATCGGCGGCCATGAGCATGGGATAATTAAAGGTGCCGACACTCGCTTCCTTGCCTTTTGTCGATGCATCCTTGTAGGCGTGAGCTCGGGCTAAATACGGCATAGTTGTAATCGTGTCAAAAATCCAGCACAGTTCTGTCACCTCCGGCACGTCGGATTGTTTAAAAAGTGTAACTTTTTTCGGGTCCAGTCCGACTGCTAAATAGTCTAGCGCAATGTCCACGACATTTTGTTCTAATTCTTTGGCGTTCTGCACGAAATTAAGCGCGTGATAATCAGCTATAAAAATATAACTTTCATATTGTTCAGAAAGCTCCATAAATTGCCGTAAGGCCCCAAAATAATTGCCGATATGTTGCCGGGCGGTCGGTTTTACGCCGGAAACCAGTATTTTTTTACCTTTATCCATAAGCTGATTATATCACTTTTAAGTTTTTCACACATTAACCACAGGGCATTCAACTATAATGTTGGGCGCGAATAATATTGTGTTACAATCATTATATATGGCGCAGAATAAATCCATTATAGGTCGCATTCCCCCACAAGACCTCGAGGCCGAAAAGGCCGTTTTGGGTTCGGTTATGATTCGGCCGGGTGTGATGGATGAAATTGTCGATCTAATTACTCCGGAATCTTTTTACGCCAGCCGGCACGCGACCGTTTTTGAAACCATGGTTGAATTATGGCAAAAAGGCCAGCCCATCGACCTGCTGTCCGTGTCCGCTAAACTTAAAGACAAATCAAAACTGGAATCAATCGGCGGTAGTTCTTTTTTGGCCGAGTTATCTTCGGTCGTGCCAGCTTCAGTAAACGCCCGTTACTATGCTCAAATTGTTTATTCAAAATCCGCCTTGCGCGGACTGATTGCGGCCGCCGAAGAAATCGCCCAAATGGGTTTTGCCAGCGAACGCGAAACGGATGAAATTTTAGACGAAGCGCAAAGTTTGGTATATTCGGTTGCTTCAACTAAAAGCGCTCGGCGCTTCACGCATCTGAAAGACGCGTTGCATGATGCTTGGGAACGTTTAGAACGCATGCACGAACAGAAGGGCGCATTGCGCGGTGTGGCTACCGGTTTTGCCGATATAGATAATCTACTTTCCGGCTTGCAAAAATCTGATTTGATTATATTAGCCGCGCGACCGGGTATGGGAAAAACAACCTTAGCGTTGGATATAGCGCGTCACGCGTCCGCGCGGGAAAATCTGCCAGTGCTTTTTTGCTCGCTAGAAATGTCTATGCCGCAAGTTGTGGATCGTATTATGGCCGCGGAGGCGCGCGTGCACTCGCAACAAATGCGCACCGGTCGTCTTTCAGCCGATACTGAATTCGTAAAATTGCGCGACGCGCTGGACCGTTTAGCTAAAGCGCCCCTTTTTATAGACGACCGCGCCGGTTCTAATACCGCGCAAATACGCGCCAACGCTCGCCGTATAAAAACTGAACACGGCCTGGGATTAATCATTATTGACTACTTACAACTTATGGCCACTAAAAGAGATTATGATTCCATGGTTGGTCAAGTTACGGAAATTTCACGCGCGCTCAAGGCACTGGCTAAAGATTTAGACGTGCCGGTACTGGCGCTTTCCCAACTCTCACGCGCCGTGGAATCGCGTGGCGGCAAACCACGCCTTTCCGATTTACGCGAATCGGGCTCTATTGAACAGGATGCGGATATTGTTATGTTTATACACAGCGAAGATCGTGATAAAGATCCAGCCGAACGCACTAATATTGTGGATATTGTGGTTGAAAAACACCGCAACGGCCCGACTGGCCTGATTCAACTTTATTTTGACAAAAAAACCACCACTTTCCTTTCAGTAGAACGCAGTAATATTTCTGAACTGGTTGCCCCTAAGGAAAGCGGTGTGGGTGAAGAATTTTAAAAATCATGAGCATTATTGACAGATTATCGGAATATTTTGCCCATTTTCCCGGCATCGGCGAGCGCCAAGCCCGCCGGTTTGTTTATTTTCTTTTAAGGGCGGAGAACGGTTATGTTAAAGATTTTTTGGAATCTATCGTAGCACTTAAAAAAAATGTCGCACGCTGTAAATCATGTTTCCGTTTTTTTGAATCCGCAGACAAAGAACTGTGCGCCTTGTGCGCTAGTTCCGCGACTGATCAATCACTCTTAATGGTTATGGAAAAAGATTCGGATTTGGAAAATTTCGCCCAAAGCGGAACTTATCGCGGGCGTTTCTTTATTTTGGGCGGGTTGGTGCCAATTACGGAAAAAGACACGGAAAAAAAGGTGCGTGCGAAAGAATTGTTGGCGGCCGCGCAAAGCGCGGCCGCATCCGGATTAAAAGAAATAATTTTAGCCTTCGCGGCGAGTCCGCAGGGTGAGCACACTGAATCGTATTTGCGTAAAATACTGGCTCCGCTTTCCATTAAACACGGTTTAAAAATTTCTTCGCTCGGACGCGGACTGTCCACCGGCGCCGAACTGGAATATACTGACCCCGATACCCTTAAAAACGCCCTAAAGAACCGCAGTTAAAAACCTAGATTGATGTCCGACATCAATCTAGGTTTTATTTTATGTTCGTAATTTTGATTTTGAAAAATGGTTGGCGATGGCCGGCTTTTTTGAAATAGCGCACCTTGGGTTTGTAGTGAATGACTGTGACTTTTTTATTCCGCCCTTCGGCGATCAATTCCCCTTCTACTTTGGCCCCCTCTATAAAAGGCGTGCCGATGGAAGTGTCTTTGCCGTTGTCCACCAAAAGCACTTTATCGAAAACGATTTTCTCGCCCGCCTGCTGTTTACCGCCTAATTTTTCCACATTCAAAACGTCTCCCTTGGAGACCTTGTATTGCTTGCCACCCGTTTGTATAATCGCGAATTCCGTGGCCATGCTTTCATCCTAGCACGGCTAAAAACTTTTTTCAACGCTGGCGTTTTGGCCGTCTTGAGGAATCTCAACTTGGTTTTTGGTGAACGGATCGCTTAACCAAGATAAACTTTTTATAGCAACGCTGGAAAGATTGCTTTTTTGAATTTTTACTGGGATCGAAGCTGAAGAAATACTGGCCTTAACCGGCGTAGCGAAAAATTGCACCACAAAAACCGTTTCTTGGTTTTGATAAATTCCGCGCGCCAGCGCGATGCCAATCTCCTTAAAATTTTTATTGACCATGTTAGCGCGATGCGCCGGCGATTTCATCCAAGCATCGGCGACTTCTTTCGAGTCAAAAAAGTTTATGGCCAGATTCTCGCCGGCGTAAGTGTAATCGTATTTGACTTGATCCAGCCAATACCACGGAGTCTTGCCTTCCGGACTGACGTGGGCAAAGTATCCTTTTTGGGACATATCTTGGGCTTTGAGAGCGGCCGCCTGTTCTAGAACGGGGTTAATTTTTAAGAAAGGTATCTTTTGAGCTATCCGGTTTTTATTCGTTAAGTCAACCAGCGCGCTTTTAACAACCGCGGCCCAAGAATCAGATCGTAAAACCAACCGGTCTTGAACCAAAATTGTCATGCCTACCACCAGTCCGGCCAAAACAATTAGAAT
>Ga0075939_107_pt1 | contig 25171 bp, 28 predicted proteins | sample RifGroA2_FD_67948 | JGI IMG/M metagenome (GOLD analysis project Ga0075939, IMG submission 67948) | Parcubacteria bacterium GW2011_GWA2_42_18
TTTTTATTTTCATATACTTAACCACGACCCCAAAAATCCGGAATGGCCCGAGCGCGACCGGCTGATACTTTCCAACGGTCATATTGTGCCCGTGCACTACGCGGTTATGGCCGAGGCAGGTTATTTTCCAAAAGAAGAATTAAAGACCCTGCGTAAGCTCGGCACGCGCCTACAAGGGCACCCCGAGCGCGAAAAACTTCCCGGAGTGGAAACGACTTCAGGTCCATTGGGTTCAGGTCTAGGGCAGGCGGCCGGCTACGCTTATGCCGCGCGTATGGACGGAAAAAAGTTCCGTACTTATTGTTTTATGTCTGATGCCGAACAAGAATGCGGGGCAACATGGGAAGCCGCTATGTTCGCGGGCAAAAACCATCTTTCAAATTTAACGGCCTTAATTGACCGCAATAATATACAAATTAGCGGTTTTACCGAAGACATTATGCCGTTGGAACCGCTTCGTCAGAAATATGAGGCTTTCGGCTGGCATGTTTTGGAAATAAACGGACATGATTTTAATGAAATCGCCGGCGCAGTGGAACGGGCCAAAGAAATTTTTGAAAAACCCACAATTATTATCGCGCGCACAATTCCCGGCAAAGGGGTAGATTTTATGGAGGGCCAATATGAATGGCACGGCAAACCCCCGCAAAAAGATGAAGCGGAGAAAGCCTTAAAACAATTGCGCACATTACAGGGAAAAATTATAAGCGAACATGAATAATGGTTTTGTGCGCCGATTTAGCCGAAAGCACAAGATCGCTTGAATTTAAAGAACATTTTTCCGCGCGCTTTATTGAAATCGGCGTGGCTGAACAGAATCTGGCTTTAGTGGCTTCAGGAATGGCCAACTACGGCAAGATTCCTTTTATTTCTTCTTACGCCGTTTTTTCGCCCGGCCGAAACAACGAACAAATTCGCACCAGCGTTTGCATAAACAACGTGCCGGTAAAAATTGCCGGTGCGCACGCCGGCGTTTCGGTTGGTCCAGACGGCGCCACTCATCAAGCATTGGAAGACATCGCTCTTATGCGTGTTATTCCACAGATGACCGTTCTCGTGCCCTGCGACGCGCTAGAAGCCGAAAAGGCCACGTTGGCGGCCGCCCGATACCCCGGTCCCGTTTATATCCGTTTCGGACGCGAGAAATCGCCAATCATTACTACTTCTGACACGCCTTTTGAAATCGGCAAAGCTTTAGTATTACGCGAGGGCAAAGATGTCGCCATAATCGCTTGTGGCATACTTGTTTATAACGCTTTGGCCGTTGCGCATGAATTAGCTAAAAAGGGAATTGAAGTTATGGTTATAAATAATCACACAGTTAAACCGTTGGACGAAGAAGTGTTGGTTCGCGCCGCACGCCAGTGCGGCGCGGTGGTAACCGTCGAGGAGCACCAAATAGCTGGAGGGATGGGTTCGGCGGTGGCGGAATTATTGGCAAGAAAATATCCTGCGCCGATTGAATTTATCGGAATGAATGACAAATTTGGCGAATCCGGAACGTCCGAAGAATTAATTGAGCGTTACGGTATGGGGATAAATTCCATCAAAGAAGCGGTGGAAAAAGTTATTAAAAGAAAATCAATTTAGTTCAGGACGCGAGTTTGGTATTTTTTTGAGCACCTCTTTAATTTTTTCTACAAGATCAACTATTCTTTTTTCGGTTTCCATGTTTTCTTTTTTTGTTTTACTGGCTATTATATCTTTGTAGTTTTTTAGCTCAGTCAAGTATTCATTTAAAAGCCTAGCAAAATCGTCATTCTTAAAAGCCCTGTCTGGTATTTTCATTCCAAGGGTTTTTTCAATTAATTCTAAACTATGGCCCTCGAAATATCTTTCTTTTTTAAATTCTTCAGGCATGTTAATTTAATTCTGGATTTTTATTAATTAATAATTGGTCGTGAATATCCAATAATTCATTAAATATCTCATTTAGTTCTTTAGTAATATTATTCTCATATCTTTTTAAGTCTTCTAATTCTTTTTCCTTAACAATAATACTGTTGCTTATCTTTTGTAATTTCTCATAAGAGTTTGTAATAGAACGATTCTTAATATTATTTTCTTTTTCTTTTATTATTTCTTCCTTAAGTTTCTGAATTTCTTTTTTAACTTCCTCTTTTTTAGCTTTAAAATTATCAAATTCTTTGGTTTTCTCTTCGTCTTCATTTTTTAACCTATCAATTTTTTTAGCCATAGCTTTTTCTATAAATTCAACTGATTTAATTTTTTTCATCAAATCTTCCACTTCATTTTTATTATTTTGGGTATCCCTTCCAACTCTATTATCCCTAAAAGCTTCAACTAATTTCTCTTCTTCTTTCACAGATAAACCTTCAGGAAATTCTACTTTTTCATCCATAATTAATTTATCTTTTTAAGTTTATAATCTGTCGGCGCCTTGACTAAGTACTCCTCCAGTTTAACGCGAGAGAGAAGTCCTTTCTGCGCGCCGGCTTGTAACACTACAGACATAGCATTTATCGGTCCCCATGTCAAAGCCTCGGATACGGTTTTACCAAGTGCCAGCGCCGATGTAAAGGTGGAAGAAAAAGCATCGCCGGCGCCGGTACGTTCAAACGGTTCATGTGGATAAGCCGGAATGAACCATATTTCACCGTCTGGTGAATTGTCGTCATAAGCGTAAGCGCCGTTTATACTATCGGTTATGCAGACGATTTTAGGGCCGAGCGCAGCGAGGCCCCGCATAAGTTTTACAAAATCTTTTTCCTCGGTTTTAAGTATGCGCCGTGCTTCGTCGGTGTTACAGAAAAAAACATCAGTGCGACGATAAATGTCTTTTAATTTTTCTGTTCCCAGTTTCATTTGGAAAGTGCCGGGTTGGAAAGCCAATTTAACAGACGGATGCGCGCGTAGGTATTCGGCGATTTGTCGGTGGTAATCTTCCGAGTTAGCGGCTAATGAAGAAAGATATATCCATTTCGGTTCAGGTAAGTTTATCGGGAACGAGTAAGGAAACTCCGTGTGTTTAATCAAAATCGTGCGTTCCACATCATACCACAAGACATAATGATAATTTGAGGGCAAGTCGGAAACAGCCGTAATGAAATCAGTATGAACTTTATTTTTTGCGAGTTCTTCTAAATTACCTCGGCCAACCTCATCATCGCCGATATAAGACATTAGGTATGAATTTAAACCCAATCGCGCGGCGGCCACGGCGGCGTTGGCGCTGTTGCCGACGGCGCGCATTATTTCCGCAGACTCGTAGGGTACTTTATCCCCAAACCGCAAGCACAACTCGCAGTCCTCTTTATTTAGCTTACAGTGCACGGCCGCGTCTTTAATCCTAATAAACGGCTCGGTTACCACATCACCAATCGCCAGAAAATCAATATTCATATCCTCATTGTATCACAAAGCTTTTTTGATTAAAAATTGCAGTCCGAAGTGGAATTCGGGAACAGCAGGTTGACTTATTTTTAAAGTTGTAGTATCATCAACGACGAGAAGTCTATTTTCTTTAACAATAAAAAATATGAGAAATGAAAAAAACAATCTCAATTTTGTTTGCCACATTCTGGATGTTTGCCGCAATCAATACAACTGCTCAATTATCTTCCGATAAGCAGTTTAAAGAACTGTATAAAAAAGCAGTAAAAAAAATGGCCGGCGGAGGAGTAACACAAATTCAGTTGAAAGACAATACACTTGGTATTGTCGAGGTTCAATATGAAGAAAAACATACATGCATGTGCAAAGACAAGGAGTGCCACGGACCAAGATTGACAATTACAGTAAGAGAAATCAAAACTGATGTCATTTTATTTCCGAGTGGTCATTATTTTGCGGAAGTAAATCATTTTAAACCAGGTGATAATGTGGTTATCTATAAACTTGAACCTGGTATGGATGAAAAAGAAGAATTATCAGCCCAGCAAGCGGCCAGAAGAGTTTTACTGGCATACTGCAAATAAACAAAACCGATCTTAAAAAGATCTGGGTGATTTTAATAATAATCACGGTATTATTTTTATAGTATCGTGATTTTTTATTTTCGACCGGAAAATCAAGAACCAATAAACGCTTTTTTATACAGTCAAAATTTACTAGCTTATTACACTCGCTCATTTCGTACGAACGAGCGAATACCATTATCGGTTATATGGCACATTTGTGTATCTATCGTCTATAAATTTATCTCTTGTGCTATAATCATAGCATGAAAACCCTACGGGAATACATACAAGAAGCCGAAGAAAAAAAGGTGGCCATCGGGCATTTTAATGTGGCTAATTTGGAAATGCTGTGGGGGGTTTTCAACGTGGCGCGGGAAGTGAATGTGCCGGTTATTATCGGCGTTTCGGAGGGGGAGCGGGACTTTGTTGGTTTGCGACAGGCCGTAGCGCTTATCCAAAGTTTGTATGAAGAGTTTAATCATCCAGTTTTTCTGAACGCCGACCACAGCTATTCTTTTGAGCGCGTTAAGGAAGCTATAGACGCCGGTTTTGATATGGCGATTTTTGACGGCGCTAAATTGTCTTTTGAAGAGAATATAAAAATTACTAAACAATGCGTGGAATATGCGAGAGAAAAAGGCGGTAAAACCTTAATTGAGGGCGAGTTGGGTTATATTGGCGAAGGATCTAATCTAAAAGAAAAACTGCCGGAAGGTGCGGAGCTAAAAACAAAACCAGAGGAAGCGGAAAAGTTTGCGAACGAAACTGGGGTTGATTTATTTGCCCCGTCAGTCGGAAACATTCACGGTATAGTTAAAGGTGGAAATCCGTATATTGACGCCGAGTTGGTGAAAGAGATAAGAAAATCAGCCGGCGTTCCGCTCGTGCTTCATGGCGGTTCGGGTATAACCGATGTGGATTTTACCAAAGCTATTGAGGCTGGAATTTCCATTATTCACATCAGCACCGAACTCCGGCTGGCCTATCAAAAAGCGCTCAAGTTTTCGCTTCAGGAAGCGCCGGAAGAACTTGCGCCATATAAAATACTCAAACCGGCCATGTTGGCTGTTCAAAAAGCGGTAGAAAACCGCCTTAAACTTTTCAACAGGGTGGGGTAGTTGCGAATTTTGCCCGGTTTGCTATGTTGTAATTAACAGTAGTTCCTTTTTCCATTTTAGTTAAGGAAACCGGACTTAAAACGCAAAAATTTTCAGCATGGCTTTTTTTGCTCTTTTAAGGATCCTTGAATCGAAAGATGGGATCACGTTCCCGGCGGTGCGTTCCGGTTTCTCTTTTAAAGAATTTCTTTTCCCTCCATTTTCCATCCATGCCCATAGGGCCCCTTTTGACAAACTTGTCCGGGGGCTCTTTTTTTAATAATGATATAATTACAGCATAGATATGAAGAATGAAATCAAAGAGTTTTTCAAGGGGGACATAGAAGACGATTTGGAAACTCTCAAAAAATACAGCCACGACGCTAGTATTTTTGAAGTTCAACCGAAATTAGTAATTTTTCCAAAAGACGCGGAGGATGTAAAAAATTTAGTTAAATGGGTAAACCAAAAGAAGTCGGACTTCAAGAATTCCCCGAAGTCCGACTTCTATAATCTCTCGATTACCGCCAGATCGGCCGGTACCGACATGTCCGGCGGCCCGTTAAACGAATCAATTATTATGGATTTTACAAAACACATGAATAAATTGATTGAGTTCAACCACCCTGCCCTTCAGGCACCCCTCCTTGATAAGGAGGGGGTAGGGGGTGGTGCATTTATCACCGTCCAACCCGGCATGTTCTATCGCGATTTTGAAAAAATAGTTTCCGAAAAAGGATTAATGATGCCAAGTTATCCCGCTTCAAAAGGTATTTGCGCTATGGGGGGAATAGTTGCCAATAATTCCGGCGGTGAAAAAACATTAAAATACGGCAAGACGGAAGATTATATCCAGAGCATGAAGGTTGTTTTTACTGACGGGAATGAATATGAAATAAAACCTCTTTCAAAAACGGAATTGGAAATAAAAATAAAACAAAATAATTTTGAAGGAAATATTTATAAAAAAATTTGGAATTTAATTGAAAATAATCGAGAAAAAATTAACAAAGCGAAACCGAATGTTTCAAAAAATTCCGCGGGATATTATATCTGGAATGTTTGGGACCAACAAATTTTCAACTTAAATAAATTATTGGTCGGTTCGCAAGGTACGCTGGGGATCGTGACTGAAGTCACATTTAAACTGGTTCCAATACCCAAAGAATCAAAACTAGCCATTATTTATTTAGACGGTGTTAAAAAGATTTCTGATTTAACCGCCGAACTTCTGAAGTTTTCACCGGAAAGTCTAGAAGTTTATGATGATAAAACACTTCAGCTTGCCATTAAGTTTTTTCCAAGTTTTTTGAAAAACAGGGGATTTTGGGGCGGTTTTAGATTTATCTGTGGTTTCTGGCCGGATCTTTTTATGTTGATTAGAAATGGTTTTCCTAAATTAGTCGTTTTAGCTGAATTTGCCAGTGATGATAAAGAAGAAATTTATAAAAAAATAGAGGATCTTTCAAAAATGTTAAAAACAAAAAAATTAAGCTACCGCGTCGCGACCTCGTCTGCCGACGCCGAAAAATATTGGAAGATTAGACGGGAAAGTTTCAATCTTTTGCGAAATCATGTGAAAGGGAAGCGCACTATGCCGTTTATAGATGATGTTATTGTTCGTCCGGAGTATCTTTCGGAGTTTTTGCCGAAACTTGAGGAAATTCTTTCTAAGTATCCGGAACTTGAACACACCATCGCGGGGCACGCCGGCGATGGTAATTTTCACATTATTCCATTAGTTAAAACGGATAATTTACAACTTTCTCAAACCGTGATTAAGGTGGCCGATCAAGTTTATAATTTAGTTTTGAAATATAAGGGCTCAATCACCGCCGAGCACAATGACGGAATTATTCGCACTCCATATTTAGAAAAAATGTTCGGGGTAGAAATTTGCCGTCTCTTTACTGAAGTCAAAAACATTTTTGATCCGCAAAACATCTTCAATCCCGGCAAAAAAACCGCCGGCGACTTCGCCTCCATCCGCAAATATATAATTAAACCAAACTAAATTTGATTTTATATATGATTTCTGTATAATAGTCCTTGTATGAATATATTGAAATTGCAAGCAAAAACAAGGGCGAGTAGAGTTAAAATAGAGGCGCGAGACGCAAGCGAGCTTTCGGCGGTCTTTTACGGCGCCGGGAAAACCTCAACCTCAATCGCCGTGAACGCAAAAGAATTCGGTAAAATTTGGAAAGAAGCCGGCGAATCAAGTTTGGTTACTTTAACTATGCCGGAGGGGGATTTGAGCACCTTAATTCATGAAGTCCAACTTGATCCTGTTTCCGATCAGCCGATACATGTTGATTTTTTAGCCATTGATATAAATAAAGAAATTGAAGTCAAAGTGCCGTTGGAATTTGAGGGCGTGTCGGAGGCCGTTAAAAGCGGTCTTGGTTCATTGGTTAAAGTTATGTATGAAGTTGAAATTAAAGGTCTACCTAAAAATCTACCGCATAATATTAAAGTGGATATCTCTTTGCTTAAAACATTGGAAGACAAAATTACTATCGCGAATTTGGTTTTACCGGCGGATGTAAGGGCTGTAAATAAAGATTCGGACATTGTGGCCTTGGTACGACAAATGCAGGAAGAAAAAGAAGAAACGCCGGTTGATATTTCGCAGATTGAAATCTCTGAAAAACGCGGGAAAGAAGCCCCGGCGGAAAACGAAGCCGAGGCGGAAGTTAAAACGGAAACCAAACCCGCCTCAAGGGCAGAAAAAAAATAATATGAAAAAAATCGCGTTAGTTTTTTTTCTAGTAATAGTTTTCTCTGGTTTTTTATATACGCCGGTTAACGCCCAGACATCAGAAGAAAAGAAAGCACAACTAGAGGCCGAGTTACGCCAGCTGGAAACCGAAATTGCTCAAAAAGAAGCCGAACTGGCCGAACAAAAGAAAAAATCCGGAACGCTCAAGGGCGATGTAACCATTTTAACTACGCAAATAAAACAGCTTAAGCTGGATATAAAAAAGAAAAATTTAACTATTGAAAAACTAAGAAAAGAAATTTCTGAAAAAAGTCAAACCATTACAACTCTTTCCGAAAAAATTGATGACCACAAAAGTTCGCTGGCTCAACTTCTGCGCAAGACGCGGGAAATTGATTCGCTTAGTTTTGTTCATTTCGCGTTAGCTAGTGAAGACCTCTCCGATTTCTACGCCGACGTAGAATCTTTCTCAACCCTCCAAGAAGCTATTAAGCAATCTGTGGATGAAATTAAGGGTATAAAAACTCAAACTGAACAAGAAAAGAAATCTTTAGAACAAAAACAAAACGAGGAAACAGATACTAAAGTCGCGTTAGAAGGATCTAAACGGCTGACAGAAACCAAGGAAAAAGAAAAGAAAACTCTTCTATCCGTTAGTCAGAAGAAAGAGAGTGAATATCAGAAAATTTTGGCTGAAAAAGCCAAGCGCGCGAGCGAAATACGGGCGACGCTCTTTAATTTGCGCGATACGGTGGCTATTCCTTTCAGTCAAGCTTTGGAATACGCGCAGATTGCCCAGCAAAAAACCGGCGTGCGTCCGGCCTTTCTGCTGGCGATCATACAGCAAGAATCGTCCATGGGTGCCAATGTTGGTTCGTGTTATTTAACTAACCAAGCAACCGGTGAGGGTGTAAGCGTAAAAACTAAAGCTTCCATCGCGCGCGTAATGAAGCCCGCACGAGATATATCGATTTTTATCAATCTTTTAGACAATTTAGGTCTTAAAATGCATGAGACGCGCGTATCTTGTCCGCAATCTTTCGGCTGGGGTGGCGCCATGGGGCCGGCCCAATTTATTCCTTCCACTTGGAATATTATAAATTCTCGTTTATCAACATTAATAGATAAAAATATTCCCGATCCTTGGAATCCTTATGATGCTTTTATAGCTTCGGCATTGTACCTGTCCGACTTAGGGGCGGATAACGGCGGATACACAGCCGAACGCAATGCGGCTTGTCGTTATTATTCCGGCAGTTCTTGCAGTAATTCGCGTAACGCAACTTCCTATGGCAATCAAGTTATGTCCAAAGCGCGTAATATTCAAGAAAATATGATTGATCCGTTGCAGGGTTTTTAAAAAAATGATAAAGTAACAGCCATGCAAAAAGATATTCATCCGCAATATTTTCCTAAAGCCAAAGCCAAGTGCGCCTGCGGCGCGGTTTTTGAGTTGAGTTCGACGCAGGAAAAAATTAACGTGGAAATTTGTAGCGCCTGCCATCCATTTTTTACGGGCGGTGAAAAAATAGTGGACACAGCTGGACGGGTGGAGCGTTTTAAGAAAATGCGCGCTTCGGCTCGTCTTGCTGAAGCTCCGACGAAGCGGACCGGAAAAAAGAAAAAATAATGGATTGGGAGGAGTGGAAAAAAAATAAAGAGAATCCGGAAACAGAAACAGGGGAATTTCCGAACGAAGTAGTTTTAGAAGTACGCGCCGGCGCGGGCGGAAATGAAGCTTCATTGTTCGCCACCGAATTGGCGGCCATGTATCAAAAATATGCCGCCCAACAAGGGTGGGGTTTTTCTAAAATTCATCAATCACAGAGTTCGGCCGGCGGATATAAGGAAGCGGTTTTTGAATTACGCGGACAGGGTGTTTATAAAAAGTTACGTCACGAAACGGGCGTGCATAGGGTTCAGCGCGTGCCCGTAACGGAAAAAACCGGCCGTATACATACCTCCACGGCTTCGGTGGCGGTTTTACCGATTCGCAAGAAACATAAAATGGAAATTAATCCGGGAGATCTGCAGGTGGAATTTTCGCGTTCGGGCGGGGCTGGTGGACAAAACGTGAACAAGGTAGAAACAGCCGTGCGCATTATTCACAAACCTACGGGATTAGATGTGCGTTCAACCGAAGAACGCAGTCAACTAAAAAACCGCGAACGGGCCATGAGTATTTTATACGCCAAACTGGAAGCTTTGCAAACTGAAGCTGAAGAGAAAAAATATTCCGCCGAACGCAAAAACCAAATTGGCACAGCCGACCGTTCGGAAAAAATCCGCACCTATAATTTCGCGCAAGATCGCGTAACCGACCACCGCCTTAAAAAATCTTGGCACAACTTGCCGGCCGTAATGGACGGGGATATTGGTTCTATTATAGATTTTCTAGAATCTGACGGCATAAGTGCATAACCTTGGACTTTATGGCAAAACGTGCTATACTGTCTGGTGAGTAGTTTCCCTAGTGTGTCGAAGGAGAAATTACGTATTAGAAAGTAGTATCTCTGTAGGTTTTGGTTTTCCAACGCATACGGGGAAAAAATAAATGGCAACTAAGCTTTATGTGGGGGGTCTGCCTTACAGCACCACTTCCGACGAGCTCAAGAACCACTTCGCGCAAGCCGGCTCTGTAGCTACCGCTACGATCATCACTGATCGTATGTCTGGTCGCTCCAAGGGTTTTGGTTTCGTGGAAATGGACAGCGATGATGACGCCCAAAAGGCAATCTCGCAGTTCAACGGTTCTGACTTCGGCGGGCGCAAACTCACAGTCAGCGTGGCCCGGCCTCTCACCGAGAGACCTCCGCGCGGTGGTGGCGGTTACGACCGCTAAACACCAATCCCTCCGCCAAAGGCGGAGGGATTTTGCTATTCACGGTTTTTCTGTTAAATTATGTGATGCAGTAGCGCACATAGTTCAGTGGCAGAACGCTGTCCTGATAAGACAGAGGTCCTTGGTTCGATTCCAAGTGTGCGCATCAGACAGGAAAAGTCAATGCCGCGCCCTCGCGGGAGGTCAGAATTTTTTCGCCGCCAATCCAATTATGAAACTCATATATGGGATTATACCTCCATATTGAGGAGTAGCGCAATAGTTGATAAAGTGATAATATAAATATGGCTCAAATTTCCAAAAAACTCGGAGAAAACATCAAGCGCATACGCTTGAAGAAGCGTATGTCGCAAGGCGACATTTGCCGAGCTATTGATATGGACAGAAGCTACATGAGCGCGATTGAGGGCGGAAAGGTTAATGTTACGCTGGTGGTTTTGGAAAAACTCGCCAAAGCACTTGATGTTTCGGTTGATGAGCTGTTGAAATAATTTTATGGCAAAAAATGTGCGACAATTACTTTTTCTTGGAACAGGTCATGGAATGCCGCTAAATTCCTCTTGTTCGTCTATTCTCGTCGAAGACGACAAAAATAACATTTTATTAGATGTCGGTGGTGGACATGACCTGCTTGGTCAATTTCACCGAGCCGAAAAAGACCCAACTTCGGTAAAAAATATTTTCATTACTCACTACGACAGCGATCATATTTTGGGTATTGTCCCATTGGTTAGAACTTTCCACCGATGGGCAGAACCGATTAAGAGAAATATTTTTTGTTCACAAGAAGTAAAAAACGCCATTGATTCTCTTTTTGCTTTTGTCGCTAACAAACATTATGAACCCGTAAAATCATCGCTCAATTTTGTGATACTCAAAGACGGAATGAATTTTGAAGACAACGGGTGGAAATTTACTTTTTTTGATGTAAGGAGCGACAAAAGCCCGCAATTCGGATGCACTATCATTTTTCCCGACGGCACAAAAATTTCTTTTCTCGGAGATGAACCACTAAGAGAACACTACCTTGATTTAGTAAAAAATAGTGATGTATTGATCCATGAGGCGTTTTGCTTGGATAACCAGCAAGACCACTTCAAACCGCATCCTAAAAATCATGGCACAGTAAAAGAGGCCGCACAAAACGCCTCACGAACAGGAGCAAGGAAATTGGTTTTATATCACATGGAGGACGAAACCTTAGCGACGCGAAAACAAACTTATTTGAAAGAAGCAAAACAAAATTTCAAAGGAGAAATTTTTGTGCCTGTAGATTTAGATAAATTTGAATTTTAAGAAATATGAAAATCACCAAATTTGGACATTGTTGCTTGTTGATTGAAGAAAACGGAGTCAGAATTTTGACCGACCTCGAAAAAAGGTGACTGACCCCTTTTTCCTTGTTTTTCACGCTTTTTCTGTTAAATTATGTGATGCAGTAGCGCACATAGTTCAGTGGCAGAACGCTGTCCTGATAAGACAGAGGCCCTTGGTTCGATTCCAAGTGTGCGCATCAGACAGGAAAAGTTAATGCCGCGCCCTCGCGGGAGGCCAGAAACTTTTTCGCCGTCAATCAGAATCCATATATGGTATTATACCTCTATGGCGACATTTGCCGAGCTATTGATATGGACAGAAGCTATATGAGCGCGATAAAAGTTGATGGTTATCGCTTCTCGAGATGAGAAAGATGTTTGGGTTGCAAATGTTTATTTTGGTGTTGATGAAAGCGAAGAATTTACTAATAAAATAGGATATGAACCTAAAAGATAAGAAAATTCTCATAACAGGAGCTTCAAGTGGCATAGGACGAGCCATAGCGATTTCCTGCGCCCAAAAAGGTGCAGAAGTCCTTATCAATTATCTAAAAAATCTCAGGGGCGCGGAGCAAACATTGAAAGAAGTTGAAAAATACTCAAAAGGTTTTATTTTTCAGGCCGACCTTACTGATGAGAAACAAATCAAAAAAATGTTTGCCGATATTTCCAGTAAGGTCGGCCAAATAGATATTTTGGTTAATAACGCTGGCGACGCGCAACCCGGAGATTTTTTCGACAACGAACGCTGGAAAGATCAATTTGAAAACATTTTCTTTTCGGCTCTCCATGTTTCTCAAAATTTTCTCAAACAAAATGAAAAATCATCTTTGAGAAAAATTTTGAGTATAACTTCGTACTATGGAAATATCGGCGGTGGCAATACAGAGTATTTTGCGTATTCTGTCGCTAAGGCGGCGTTATCAAGTATGACTGTTGCTCTTGCAAAAACGGACGGAAAAGTTTTGGTAAATGCGATAGCTCCCGGATATACATGGACGCCGCCGTGGGAAGGAATATCGGAAGCCGAAAAGAAAATGTGTGAATCGAGAACAATGATAAACCGATATGTGGCCGACGACGAAATCGCTCTCGCGGCCATTGGAATTTTGGAGAATGACGCGATTACTGGACAGATTATTACAGTTGACGGTGGCCTTTCCTTACAGAAATTGGAAAGAAAATAGAATTAGCGACGAAAAAATTTTGGCCTCCCGCGAGAGCGCGGCGGCGGGGCGGAGCGTCAGTTTCGTTCAAAGAAGGTTCGCGCATTTTCAAACAAAGGGCACCAATCAGGAAAAGTCAAATCCTCGCGGCGCGGAACGCGCCGCTCGGTCAGGTTATAGCAAGGTTTAACCTTGATATTTTGCAAAAATATTGTTTTTTTGTTTAGTTTTGTGTAAGATAAGGGCGGAACTTTAATAGTAAAAATTTAAAAACTTTAGTATTTGTACTGGCGCAACCACTCTTTTTTATGAAGTGGTGGTTGCCGATATAAACATAGAACAATGGCTCGGTATCCGTCTTCTTTTTGGTATTCCACGGTTTGCGCTAGCGCGTCTCTGTGGCAAACTCACCGACTGGATACGATTACAACTTTTTGGAATATCACAGAATCGTTTCCAGAAAGCGATAGCGGATACCACCGCTCTCTGTTTGTACAGTATTCCTCTGTACATAATGAGTGTGCTTATCATTGGTATAAGTGTTCAACAAATCAAGATTATGTCAATAATTTATTTCGCAGACATCATAATATTTGGTTGGTCATATGGCATGATTCTCGATTGGATTCGCACGCGATTTATCACCTACATTACCACTTGCAAGGAACAAACAACATGAGCCGTTCACGGACAATCCGTATGGCTCATTTTTTTATAAAAAATACCTCTTTGAATGTGCGGAATTTTTATGCTAATATTTAGACGTGAACGAGGATAAAAATTGGTGGCGGGAACCGCTTTTGTTTTCCGGAAAGATATCGGGATGGATCGTGGCGCCGATTATAGGAGCCCTTTTCCTCGGAAAATATCTGGATAAAAAGTACGATTCCGACCCTGTTTTTTTTCTAGGACTCACGATACTAGCTTTTATAATATCCTGTACTGGTTTAGTAAGAATCACACTTAAATACATTAAAGATTTAGAAAAAAAGCAAAAAAATAACCATGACTGAAATCATACACGAACCAACAGTATTTGCCGAGCCGATTTTTCATCTGGGTTCAATGACTGTTACCAATTCGCTTTTAGCCAGCATGCTGGCAGTTTTGGTATTGGTAATTATTGGAATTTGCCTGCGATTTTCTTTGAAAAATGTCCCTAGGGGACTTCAGAATGTTTTTGAAACTATTTTAGAGGGCGCGTTAAATCTATGCGATCAAGTTACTGGCCACCGCCGTCTCTCGCTTAAAATTCTGCCGATCGCTCTGACAATTTTTTTATTCGTATTGGTGAACAACTGGCTGGGACTTTTGCCTGGGGTAGGTACAATTGGGCAAATTAGAATAGAAGAAGGGCATTCCATTTTTGTCCCATACTTGCGTGGCGGAACCGCGGACATAAACACCACTTTAGCGCTTGGTATTTTTTCCGTTTTAGGCGCTAATATTTTTGGAATTTTTTCCGTCGGCTTATGGAAAACTTTTAATAAATACATTAATCTTAAAATTCTGGGCTCAATCTTTACAAAAGTGCGCCGAGAGCCGACCATACTTGTCGTGGCGCCGGTTCAATTTTTCGTCGGCTTGGTGGAAACCATCGGTGAATTCGCCAAAATAGCATCGCTCTCGTTTCGTCTTTTCGGAAATATTTTTGCCGGGGAAGTTCTACTGGCTTCATTAGGCGCGCTCATAGCCTACGCTGTGCCTATACCTTTTATATTTTTGGAGATTCTGGTCGGCCTAATTCAAGCGCTTGTTTTTTCTATGTTAACAGTGGTTTATTTTACTATCGCGGCGGAAAATCATTAAGTTTTCTTGATAAAAAAAGCCGAAATGCTATACTTTGAACATTAAAGGAAAGGTCAATATTATTAATTTATAAGCTAAATAAAAAATTAAATTATGGAAATAGCAATGTTAGCTAAAGCCATAGCTATAGGTGTAGGTTCAATAGGTCCTGGAATTGGCATCGGTATGATCGGGGCGAAGGCAATGGAAGCCATCGGGCGCAATCCCGAAGCGGCCGGTAAGGTAATGGTTCCAATGCTTTTGGCGGCCGCTTTTGCCGAAGCCGTCGCGATTTACGCGCTAGTTATCGCTTTCTCGATAAAATAATAAAACTAAAGAATTATAATGGAAAGCTTGGTTTCAACATTCCACATAGATGTTAAATTGCTAATAGCTCAATTAGTAAATTTTGCCGTGGTCTTCGGAGTTTTATATTGGTTTGCTCTTCGTCCTTTGGCAAAACTTATGCGTGAACGTTCGGAAAAAATAGAGAAAGGTCTTAATGATGCTAAAGAAAACGCAAAAAAATTAGAAGAAGCCAAAGAAGAATATAAAAAAATTGTGAGCCAAGCGCGGGTTGAAGCCGAACGCACGCTTCAAATGGCGCGTAAAGACGCTGAAACTGCTCGGGCCACGGGCGCGGTTCAGGCCAAAGAAGAAATTGAACGCCTTTTTTCTCAAGGAAAAAAGCAGTTGGAGTCGGAAAAAAATAATATGATTGAAGAAGCGCGCAAAGAAGTTGCCGATTTGGTCGTACGTACCGTGGAAAAAGTTTTACCCAGTTCCATTTCTCCCATAATTGATTCGGAAATTATAAGATCGCAAGTAGAAAAAATAAACGCCTAAAATGATTAAACCGCGCTTGAGAGAAATAAGTTTAGCTTTATATGAAGCAACGGTTGGTAAAAATCATTCCGATATAGATTTAATTACACGCCGTTTTATAAAAACGCTTTTCCGTTGGCGAATACTTCCGAACTCTTCATCTTTAATAAAATCTTTTCAGGAAGTTTGCGATGATATGGAAAAAAAAATTTCCGTTAAAATAACTTCCGCTCGGAAATTAAAACCTGATCAGCTTAAGATTATTCTTTCCGCCGCCCGGAAAAAGTTTAAGGTTGACGAGGTTGTGGCTGAAGAAGTCGTGGACCAGAATCTTATGGGAGGATGGAAGTTAGAAGCCCGGGACACAATAATCGACGCTTCGCTTTATGGAAGATTAAAAAAAATTCATTCAAGTTTGATTAAAATTTAATTATGTCTAAAAATTATATTGTAGAAAGTTTAAAAAAACAAATTGAGGAATTCCACTCAGAAATATCTACCGAGAAAATCGGACGGGTTATTGAGATTTTTGACGGGGTGGCGAAAATTTCCGGCTTGTCTGATGTGCAAGCTTCAGAAATGATTCAATTCGCAAACGGTGAAACAGGGGTAGCTTTAAATTTAGAAGAGGATACGGTTGGCGCGGTGATTCTGGGCGATTTTTCAAAAATACGCGAAGGCGATGAAGTTCGAACCACCGGCAAGGTTTTATCGGTTCCAGTTTCCGAAAAACAAATAGGCCGAGTTTTAAATGCTTTAGGGGAGCCCGTTGATGGCAAAGGAGAAATACCTAAACAAAAATATAATCCAATTGAAAAAATTGCGCCGGGTGTTATCACTCGCCAATCCGTTGATACGCCGGTTCAAACCGGTATTAAGGTTATTGACGCGCTTATTCCAATCGGTCGCGGACAACGCGAGCTTATTATTGGTGACCGCCAAACCGGCAAAACCGCTATCGCCATTGATACTATTTTAAATCAAAAAAACCAGAAAATAATTTGTATTTATGTGTCTATCGGCCAAAAAGAATCCAAGTTGCGTAAAATTCACGCGCGCTTAGAAGAAGGCGGAGCGATGGATTACAGCATTATCGTCAAAGCCAGCGCTTCAGATCCGGCTTCAATGAATTACATCGCGCCCTATACCGGCGTGGCTATCGGTGAATATTTTATGGAAAAAGGCCAAGACGTGCTTGTTATTTATGACGATCTTTCAAAACACGCCGCTTCTTATCGCGAAATATCTTTGCTTCTTCGCCGTCCGCCGGGACGTGAAGCATTTCCGGGCGACATTTTTTATTTACACTCGCGTCTTTTAGAACGCGCCGCCAAATTAAATAAAGAGCATGGTGGAGGTTCTATTACCGCTTTGCCTATTATTGAAACGCAAGCCGGCGATGTGTCGGCTTATATTCCAACTAACGTTATTTCCATTACGGACGGACAAATTTATTTAGAAACAGAGGCGCAGTTCCGCGAATTAGAAGCTTTCACTCAATTCGGTTCAGATTTGGACGCCGCCACGCTTAAACAACTTGAACGAGGCAAGCGCGCCGTGGAGCTTCTTAAACAAAACCAATACGCCCCGATGGCAGTTGAGAAGCAGATTGTTTCGCTTTTCGCGCTCACTAAAGGTTATATGGATGATGTGCTCCTTGAAAAAATACATGATTTTGAATCACGTTTATTAAATTATCTGGATACTAATGCCAAAGATTTTTATGATGAAGTAAGAAAAACCGGAACTTTTAGCGAAAAAGCGGAAGAAAGATTAAAACAGGCGATAATTAGTTTTAAAGAAATTTATGGCCACGACTAAAGAGATAAAAAGACGAATAAAAAGCGTGAAAAACACCAAGAAAATCACCAAAGCCATGGAATTGGTGGCGGCTTCCAAGATGAGAAGGGCGGTTAATCAAACGCTTTCTTCGCGCGCTTATGCTGGTTATGCTTGGAATATTTTGCAATCCATATCACAAGCCGCCAGTGAAGAAATTTATCCGCTTTTTCAGGCGCGTGAGGTAAAAAAAGTTTTAGCGGTTCTTATTACTTCTAATAAGGGACTATGTGGAGCTTATAATTCACAAATTATTAAAAAAACAATTGCCATGTTAAAAGAGGAAAGCGGCACCCAGCCCAATTTTATTTCCATAGGACGCAAGGGTGACACCGCTCTTAAACGTCTGGGTGTAAATATAATCGCTTCTTTCGCTGATTTACCAGATAACATTACCCAAAAAGAAGTTATTCCTATCGCTTCCATTATTTTAGATGCTTATAAACGCGCCGAGTATGATCGTGTTTTAATTCTTTATACGGATTATGTTACGGCTCTTTCCCAGATTCCGCGCGCGCGCCAGCTTTTACCGATTGTCGCCGAGGATTTGACTACCGAAGTCAGACCTCAAGAAGAATTCCGGAAGTCTGACTTCGGTAGAACTTTGGAATATCTTTTTGAACCCGATTATCATGAATTAGTGCCATCAATTGTGGAAAAATTATCAAAGATGCAAGTTTATCAGATGCTTTTGGAATCAATCGCTTCGGAGCAGTCAGCGCGCATGGTGGCGATGCAGAATGCCTCGGAGGCGGCCGGCGAGATGATTGACGAATTCACGCTTCTTTTCAATAAAAATCGCCAAGCCGCCATCACCCGCGAAATTAGTGAAATCAGCGCGGGGATGACAACGATTGGTTAATAGATTAAAATAAAAATTATGCAAAAAGGAACAATAAAAAGAATAATCGGGGCGGTGGTGGATGTGGAATTTTCCGCTGAAAATAAATTGCCGGGTATTTACGACGCGCTGGAGGTGGAAAAAGATGGCCGTAAGATTATTTTAGAAACAGAATTTCATATCGGCAACAACACGGTTCGCGCCGTGGCCATGGGTTCAACCGATGGGCTCCAGCGCGGCCTGCCGGTTCTGGACACCGGCAACCCCATAAACGTTCCGGTCGGCCAAGAAACACTGGGACGCATTTTTAATATTTTAGGCGAACCCATAGACAAATTGGGCGCGGTTAAAACAAAAAAGAAAATGCCTATTCACCGTTCAGCACCTAACTTTTTAGCTCAATCTACTAAAACCGAGATTTTAGAAACTGGTATTAAGGTCATTGATTTAATCTGTCCGATTGTGAAGGGCGGTAAAGTTGGTTTGTTTGGTGGCGCCGGTGTTGGAAAAACAGTTGTTATTCAGGAATTAATTCACAATATTGCTCAAGAACACGGTGGCGTATCGGTTTTCGCCGGAGTGGGCGAGCGCACACGCGAAGGAAACGATTTATATCACGAAATGAAAACTTCGGGCGTTATTGATAAACTAGCTATGGTTTTTGGTCAAATGAACGAACCGCCGGGCGCGCGTCTACGCGTAGCGCTTTCGGCGTTGACTATGGCCGAATATTTCCGCGACGAAGAAAATAAAGATGTTTTATTTTTTATGGACAACATTTTTCGTTTTACGCAGGCCGGTTCCGAGGTTTCGGCCCTGTTGGGACGCATACCATCGGCCGTGGGTTATCAACCAACTTTAGCTACCGAAATGGGCGCCTTACAGGAAAGAATTACTTCCACCGATAAGGGTTCTGTTACTTCCGTGCAGGCGGTCTACGTGCCGGCTGACGACTTGACCGATCCGGCGCCAGCCAATACTTTCGCGCACTTAGATTCAACTGTTGTTCTTAACCGTTCATTGACCGAGCTGGGTATTTATCCGGCCGTGGATCCGCTTGATTCAACCTCAACCATTCTGGACCCCAACATTGTCGGCGCAGAGCATTATGAGGTGGCCCGCGAAGTTCAGCGCGTGCTTCAGCGCTACAAAGATCTGCAAGATATTATTGCCATTTTAGGCATGGAAGAATTATCGGAAGCGGATAAAAAATTAGTAATGCGCGCGCGCAAAATACAGAAATTTTTGTCCCAGCCGTTTTTCGTGGCCGAGCAGTTCTCGGGCGCCAAGGGCCAGTATGTGCCCTTGGCCGAAACCGTCCGGAGTTTCAAAGAAATTCTGGCTGGCCGGCACGACGACAAGCCTGAACAATCTTTCTATATGAAGGGCACCATCGGCGAGGTTAAATGAATTCTGATATTTCCTTATTTGCTCAATTAAAAAAATATTAATCATGAACAACGAAACTCGACAATGCCAAAACTGCAAGCAAAATTTCACCATCGAGCCGGAAGATTTTAATTTTTACGAAAAAATCAAAGTTCCGCCGCCGACTTTTTGTCCGGAGTGCCGGATGGTTCGAAAAATGTATTGGAGAAACGAAAAAACTTTATATAAAAGAAAAGACGATCGTACAGGAAAGATAATATTCTCTCAATTCTCCGACATAGCCACGGTTAAGGTTTGGGAAAGAGATGATTGGTTTTCGGATATATTGGATTCAATATCTTATGGTCGCGATTATAATTTTAACCAACCTCTTTTCGAGCAGTTATATTTGCTAGTGCATGAAGTACCGTTACCGAGTCGCTCTATTATTTTGTCGGTAAATAGCCCTTATTGTATGAACGACACAAACATCAGAAATTGTTATCTTACTTTTGCTTCTTCAAGTAGTGAAAATTGTTCTTATTGTGTGAATTTAGATACCTGCAAGGATTGTTTTGATATTAATTTCGGTTGGAATCTAGAGTTATGTTACGATTCCTTTTTTAATAGAAATTGTTACAAAGCCTTCTTTTCATCATTTTGTGAAGACTCCCACGATATTACGCTTTGCAAAGATTGTTTTGGAGTATCTTTTTGTTTTGGGTGCGTGAATTTAAGAAACAAGTCATATTATATTTTCAATCAGCCCTATTCTAAAGACGAGTATTTCAAAAAAATCAAAGAACTTGAACTGGGTTCTTATTATAATTTAGAAAAAATTAAGAATAAAGTTTTGGGTGATTTATGGCTCAAATATCCGTGTAAATATTTTCATGGTCGTCGCAATATTAATTCGGACGGAGAATACATATGGAATTCTAAAAACGTAAAAAATTCGTATGGTATTACTGGTGGAGAAAATTTACGTTATTGTCAACATTTATCCTATTCTCCTGGTAGTAAAGATTCTTACGATCATTTTAGATTTGGAATGGGGAGCGAACTGATTTATGAAAGTTTAATGTGTGGCGATAATATTTCAGCTTTAAAGTTCTGTTATCTTTGTACGGTTGAATGTTCAGACCTCACATATTGTATGTTTTGTCTTTCTTCCAAAAATCTCTTTGCTTGTATCGGCCTCCGCAACAAACAATACTGTATCCTCAACAAACAATACACCAAGGAAGAATACGAGGAATTGGTGCCGAAGATTATTAAACACATGAATGATATGCCGTATATTGATAAAAAGGGGAAAATATACAAATACGGAGAATTCTTTCCGGCGGAACTCTCTCCCTTTGCCTACAACGAAACAATAGCCCAAGAATACTTTCCTTTAACCAAGGAAGAAGCTTTAGAAAAAGGCTATCAATGGAAAGACAGAGAAGACAGAAATTACCAAGCAGACCTTAAAACAGAGGATTTGCCTGATAATATCAAAGATGTAAATGAAGATATAATTAACAAAGTCATAGAATGTGAACACAAGGGCGCCCCTTTGAAATTATGGCATCGTGTTTGCATGTGCAATAAAGAAAATCATCACAATCACAATGCAGGCAAATGCGAGATAGAATTCGAAACCAGTTACGCTCCCGACCGGCCGGAGATAGTATATTGCGAGAAGTGCTATCAGCAGGAGGTGTATTAGCGCTTGTTGGCTATTTTCTGTTCAAGTTTACTGACACGGAATAGTAAGCCGTCAAATTCAAATCTAGGCACAAAACGATCGCCCACATCCAAAATATCCCTTCGTGTGGCTTTTAGGTTTTCTTTGACTTCACCCACATCTTTCTCAATTTTATCAAATCTCCCATCAGTCTTGTCGAATCTTTCTTCTACTCGTCCAAATCCCCTAGCCACAGAAATAGCTAAACTATCTAATGTTGCTGTCCTTTTATTTTCTTTCATTTTCATGCCTTTTATTATATTATAAACTTACAAATCAATGCAAGAGCAAACTAAACAATGTCAGAATTGTAAGAATAAGTTCACCATCGAGCCCGAAGATTTTTCATTCTACGAAAAAATTTCATCCGCCTCTGGTGGAAAAGTCCCTCCGCCGACTTTTTGCCCGGAGTGCAGGATGATAAGAAGATTTTCAGCTATAAATATCTGGAGTCTTTACAAGCGCTCGTGCGGTCGTTGCGGGGACAGTATTATTTCAATCTATGCTCCGGAAAATCCCCGAATAGTGTATTGTTTAACATGTTGGTGGGCTGATGATTGGGACGGGACCGAATATGGTCGTGAATACAATCCTTCGCGACCTTTTTTTGAACAGCTTCGCGAGCTTTCCGAGATAACGCCCTATCAAGCGCTTGAGTCCGCGCATTTGACTATGACGAACAGCGATTACTGCAATGCCGCCGGCCATCTTAAAAATTGCTATCTTTGTTATTGGGCTGATTATTGCGAGAACACATACTATTCCTCGTTTCTTAATGGTCTCAAGGATTCGCTTGATTGTTATCGCGTTAAAAAATCCGAACTTCTATACGAATGTATCGGAATGAACGCATCTTACAACTGTATTTTTTCTGAAGAATGTGATAGTTGCAACAATGTCCATTTTTCCCGTTCTTGTTTTGGCTGCACAAACTGTATTGGTTGTATAAATCTGCGCGGATCTTCATATTGCATATTCAATAAAAAATATTCAAAAGAAGAATATAAAACCGAAGTTGCGAAAATGAAGCTTGAAACTATGACCGGAATCCGCGCGACGCGCGAGCGCGCTGAAGCTTTTTGGCTTAAGCATCCGCGCAGAGAATATATTGGCAACAGTCTCAATTTTAATGTAACCGGCGAATATGTCTACGAATCAAAAAATTCTAAAGATATGTATATGTGTTCCGGGGCCGAAGATTGCCGTTGGTGCCAAATAATCAGTATGGCGCCAGCGCGCGATTGTTATGATTACTCGGGATGGGGAAATGGAGCAGAACGAATTTATGAATCAGTAGTTGTGGGTGAAGGAGCTCGCGACGTGAAGTTTTCATTAGAGTGCTGGCCTAATGTGCTTGAAACTGAATATTCTATGTATGCGATTGCGGGGAAGTATAATTTTGGTTGTGTGAATCTTAAACATAAACAATATGCGATTTTAAATAAGGTTTATACAGAAGATGAATATAAAAAACTCCGAACTCGCATTATCGCGGATATGGAACGCAATCCATATGTTGACGCGCAAGGGCGCGTATGGAAATATGGCGAATTTTTTCCGATTTCAATGAATCTTTTTGCTTATAATGAAAGTGTCGCTCACTTGTTTTTTCCGAAAGAAAAAAAGCAAGCGATTGCCGAGGGATATCAATGGTACGAAGGAACTCGTTCGGAATACACTATTACAAAACAAGCTTGTGAACTACCGGAAACAATTTCTGAAGTCGCGGATATTATTATAAAAGAGGTTATTGAATGTGCCAATTGCCGTCGGGCATACCGAATTATCGAGTCAGAACTCATGCTTTATAGAAAAATGAATCTCCCCCCGCCTCGCATTTGCCCCGCTTGTCGTCATACTCGTCGTTTTAATCGTTGCGCTAAACCGATATTTTATGACCGTATTTGCGCCAAATGTTCTAAATCAATAAAAACCTCCTACGCCCCCGACCGCCCTGAAATCGTCTACTGCGAGAAGTGTTATCAGCAGGAGGTGTATTAAAATGTCAAGGACGGTCCTTGACATTAGGGCATTTTGCAAAATGACAGAATGTAGTAGAATAAAGAAATATGAGTTTACAATATAAAAAAATTGAAAGGTTGGTTAAAGGATTTGCGAATCATAGAAGGATTCAAATCTTGGAGCTTTTAGAAAAAAATCCGGGTCTGTCCGTAGATAACATATCCCAAAATCTTGATGTTAATTTTGTCACTATTGCCGATCATACGCGTAAATTATATGATGCTGGTTTGGTGGAAAAGAAACACAAGGGTCGTTTTGTAATGAACAGCCTTACAAGAGCAGGAAAGGACATTATGTCATTTTGCAAAATGTTATAATAACAAATATGGAGCATCAAAGCGAAACCAAAACCTGCCAAAACTGCAAAAACTCCTTCACCATCGAGCCGGAAGATTTTTCATTCTACGAAAAAATTTCATCCGCCTCTGGTGGAAAAGTCCCTCCGCCGACTTTCTGTCCGGGGTGTAGATTGCAAAGAAAAATGCTTTGGCGGAATGAGCGAAGTTTATACAGGAAAAAATGTGATGCTCAAGGACACGACGAGATGCTTGTCTCAATGTATCCACAAGAGTTTAAAACCCCAGTATATGATCAAAAGTATTGGCACGGCGATGATTGGGATCCTATGAAATTTGGTTTTAATTATGACTTTTCAATAAATTTTTTCAATCAATTAAATAAACTGATTTCGTCAGTGCCAACGATGGCTTTGATAAATTTATACGATGTAAAAAGTGACTATTGTAATTATACTTACCAATCTAAAAATTGTTACTTGAATTTTGCGAGTGATATAAACGAAGATTCGGCATATTTATATCATTCTATTGAAAATAGAAATTGTTTCGATATGCTCGGATCTCGGAAAAATGAGAAGTGCTTCGGACTTATTGATTGTGAAAGATGTTACGAAAGCGAGCATTTAATTCTCTGCGAAGAATGCATTAACTGCAGGTATGATTATGATTGTCGAAGTTGTCAGAACTGTGTGGGTTGTGTTGGTTTAAGAAGTGCTAAATATTGTATTTTAAACAAACAATATTCCGAGGAAGAATATAAAAAAGAATTGGAAAATTTAAAGCTTGGAACACTTGAAGGGTGTAAAACATTTACAGAAAAGTTTCTGAAATTACTTAAAAAACACCCCAGAAAATTTTCAAATTCTCGCCATACAGTAAATTCAAAAGGTGATTATCTAAACCATGTGAAAAATTGCACGGATTGTTTTGACGTAGAGGGTCCTGGTGAAGACTTACACTTTGTAGTTTATGGAGTCACAAATATGAAAAATATTTATGATAGTTATGCTATAGGCATGAATTTGGAAAATAGCTATGAGGTGTTTTGTGCCGGAGATGATATGTCTGATGTGGCATTTTCTGCAAACATCTGGAGTAGTTTTAATTGTCGTTATGACTATTATCTTAAAAATTGCTCAGACTGCTTTGGATGTATTGGCTTAAGAAACAAAAAATACTGCATCCTGAATAAACAATATACTAAAGAAGAATATGAGGAACTTGTTCCTAAAATAATTAAGCATATGAATGACATGCCCTACATTGATAGTAAGGGTAGAATATATAAATACGGAGAATTCTTTCCCCCCGAACTCTCTCCCTTTGCCTACAATGAAACAATAGACCAAGAATACTTTCCTTTAACCAAAAAGGAAGCTTTGGAGAAGGGTTAC
>Ga0075939_112_pt1 | contig 24341 bp, 29 predicted proteins | sample RifGroA2_FD_67948 | JGI IMG/M metagenome (GOLD analysis project Ga0075939, IMG submission 67948) | Parcubacteria bacterium GW2011_GWA2_42_18
TCAATCTATTACCAACTTCTTCTCTTCAGTCAGCGACAAAATTGTAAACGGAATTTCTTATTTTAAGGATATTTTTACTGATAATCTGACTATTGGTTCACTAGAGAAACGCGCGGGGATAACGCTTTATGACGAACTTTCCGGCGAACCCTTCTGTGTTTCTTTTTCAGGCGGGGAGGTCAGAGTATTAATTGGGAAATGCAGTTAGATGATTTTTAGTATTTTTATTACCTATGACTAAATTTTATTTTAAAATAATTTTTTTCTCGACTTTATTTTTACTGGCTGGCGCAGTTCAAGCCTCTAATACTAACGGGACAATTGATATCGCTAATAATTCTGCTTTGCTTTATTCAAATTCAAGTTTGATAAATTTTGGTTGCAGTAATTATTGTAATGTTGCCATAACGGACACGGCTCTGACCGGTTACGCCTGGAGCACAAATTTGGGTTGGATAAATCTTAATCCCGCACAAAGCGGGGTTGTTAATAACGGCAATGGTTCGCTTTCCGGTTATGCTTGGGGGGAAAATGCCGGATGGATTAATTTCAATCCACCTAACGGGGGAGTGACCATCAATTCTTCCGGACAGTTTACCGGCTTTGTTTGGAGTGAAAATTATGGCTGGATACAATTTAATTGTTCAGTTACGAACGCCTGTGTACAAACAGATTGGCGTCCGCGCACTTCGCGTCCGGAATGTAATAATACTACCGACGATGACGGTGACGGAAAAACTGATTATCCGAACGATAATGAATGTGATTCGTTGACTGATGATAGTGAGGCGGCGGGATCAATTATAATTATAACCCCCCCCAAGACTTGTCTAGAGCTCGGTACCTGCCCTCCTGTTTATGCGTGTTCAAATAATTTAGATGATGATGGAGATGGTTTGGTTGATATGGCCGATCCAGGCTGTGAGTCGTCGGTAGATACTAGTGAGTTTAATATTATAACCCCTCTTTTTAAATGCAGTAATGGTCTTGATGATGATGGAGATGGTTTGGTTGATATGGCCGATCCAGGCTGTAGTTCGATTTTAGATAATGATGAATATAATTCTTCACCCCCACCTCCACCACCTCCACCTCCACCACCACCACCTCCTCCTCCACCACCTCCACCACCTCCTCCACCTCCTCCACCTCCACCTCCACCTCCACCTGTTACGCCATCCTCATCTCCAACCGTAGTTTTATTGAAAGAGAAAATTTCCGAAATACCAAATCTTTTAGTTGACGCGCGTGACTTTATGCGTACGCCTAATGTGGATCTAGGAACCAAAATAGTTACTACTGTGGGCGTGGGTGTTAGCGCAACTATGACCGTAACCACAATGATGTTCGCCAACCCTCTTTCGTTTTCGGAAATATTTTTATTGCCATATCGTTTATGGTCGCTCTTGATGGCGGCCTTAGGTGTCAGAAAACGCGCCCGTCCATGGGGAACAGTTTATGATTCAATAACCAAACAGCCCTTGGATCCGGCGCCATAAAACTAACTACACTTTTGCTTCGGAAAAGTTATCAGGCAAAAGTCGCGACGAGCTCTATCACGACCTCTATTTCGGCGACTATTTTGAAGTCAAAGAGGAAAGTCAGGTTATTGCCAGAAACCTGCCCATGGACCCGGTAAAGTTTGATTGGAATGAATTCGCCAAGAATAAGCAAAAACTCATGAAGTTTTATTCAAGACGCGATCGTATTTTGGCGCGCGTAACCACTATATTTTTCTTCTTTGGTTTCTTTGTTGCCTTAGCAGCTGTCCTCTCCATTCCTAAAACTTACAATATCGTTATCTTTAGTCTGTATTTAGTCTTAGTTTTTATTCGCCGGGTAGGGTTAAAGACGCGTGCCTTTGGACAAGTTACTGATTCTGAAGGCAATCCGCTATCCTTCTCTCTTATTAAGGTTTTTTCCGCCGATCTTAAAAATCAAATTACTCAACGCGCAACCGACAAATACGGACGTTATTTTTGCTTAGTTCCCAACGGAAGTTATTGTGTAACCATTGAACGTAAACTAGAAGATGGTTCTTATACTCAAATCTTTGCCTCTGAACCAATATCTATAAACGCCGGCATAATAAAGAAGGATTTCAAAGTGGGATTGCCAATAGAGTTGCCAGCAAACGACTCTTCTGCTAAACTAGGCGAGTAGCCAAGAGCTACTTTTTTATTATTATGCCGACAATTAATCAGCTTATTAAACATCCGCGCACCAAGTCGCGTCGTCGCTCGCGTACGACCGCGCTTCAATTTGGCTTTAATGTCCTGCGAAATCGACCGGTTTCTTATCCGTCGCCTTTTAAACGTGGCGTGTGTACTAAAGTTACGACCATTACGCCCAAAAAACCCAATTCAGCCATACGTAAAATCGCGCGTGTGCGTCTGACTAATGGCGCGGAAGTCACGGCCTATATTCCCGGTATTGGGCATAATTTACAGGAACACTCGGTGGTTATGTTGCGTGGTGGGCGGGTCAAAGATCTTATCGGTGTGCGCTATCACGTAGTGCGTGGGCGTTATGACGCGACGGGAGTGGAAAACCGTATGAGCGAACGCAGTAAATATGGGGCCAAGAGGCCTAAAAAATAAAATGAGACGTAAAATAAAAAGCAGAAAAGAACCGCCGGCTGATCCCGTTTATAATTCCCCTAAAGTTACGAAATTTATAAACTATTTAATGCAAGCTGGCAGAAAAGAGACCTCGCGCAAAGTAGTTTATGGGGCTTTGGATTTAATAAAAGAAAAAAGTAAGGGCGCCAATCCTCTGGAAGTTTTTGAGAACGCGCTGAAGAACACCGGTCCTTTGACGGAAGTGCGTTCGCGCCGCATCGGCGGCGCGAACTATCAAGTTCCGCGCGAAGTGCGGCCCGAACGGCGCTTGCAGTTGTCTATGAGATGGATAATCACTGCCGCCAGTGGCAAGAAAGGTAAACCAATGGCTGAAAAACTGGCTGAAGAACTTTTGGCCGCTGCCAAGAATGAAGGCGCGGCTGTCAAAAAAAAGGAGGACACCCACAAAATGGCCGAAGCCAACAAGGCCTTCGCTCACTTCACTTGGTAGTTTTTATAGACAACATAGTTTTTCTTTTTTACCGTTTTTATGCGATCGCTTGAAATCGGTAAACATTGAGGGTATTATTAATGACATGCCTGCAGAAATAGATATATTGCATTATTTGGCGGTAATGAAACCTGGACTCAAATACAAAGGTATGAAAGTAGGATTTTTGGGATTACCGGATTTCAGATATTATAAATACCAAACGCTTGCAAACAATTGTTCAAAATTAAAAAACTCGGGATATATCACTGAAAAGTATGGAGAGTATAGAATTACCGGAAAAGGCAGAGCATACCTCTCTCGAAAAGAAAATACCCTGAAAGTTTTTAATTTTAAGACCGAAGAAAATACCCCCAAAAATTCTTTAATCATTTACGATATTCCGGAACTAAAGAAAAAAGAGCGGGAGTGGTTTCGAATGCATTTGAAAAAGCTTGGTTTCATTATGATTCAGAAAAGCGCCTGGGTTGGACCTTCGCCTCTGCCAAAGGAATTTTTCGAGTATATTAAAACTCTTGGGTTAAGAAGCACCTTTAAAATCTTTAAGCTAACCAGGGGATACTCCGCGACGCGTTGATCACTGAACAAAATGTCTTTACCTAATTTCTGCGATCGCTTGAAATCGGTAAATAGGAAAAAAGTTCTGAAATCTGAAATTTAAAATACTTGACGAAATGCTTGCTTGTGTATAGTATGAATTTGGACGGAGATAAACCAACCGTTCCTTGAAAACCACGACAATGGAATTAAACGACAGTTTTCTCATCAGTGGTATTTTTTTCTATAAAAATACAACTGGTCCAGGGGTTTGTGGAAACAAATTCTCGGGCAGTATCATGGGATTCGGAGAAATACACGGCACGATGGAAGACAGTTTTGGGTCATCTATAGTTTATAATTTTAAAAAAACAAATGACAAGTTGTCATTTAAGAAAAAATATGTGAATGAGCAAGACCGCATTTTCTATCGTTTCTTTTGGAATGAAGGGAAAAAATTTTGGATAGGATATTGGCGGCGACAGAATCACCGCGACAGAGGTCTGGCAACTTGTATATTATTACCACACCCCGATAGCTTCAATGACCCGATTTTTGTAATTGAGACCTTAAGATTAAAAGGATTCAAGGATTCTCAAATTCCGCTCATTAAGTATTTTTCGTTAAGTGATATTCTTCTCAAACTAGCCCAACAAAGATAAAAGAATTAGTCTGTTCAATGGCCACCGCACCTACGGTGGCCATTTTTATTTGCATTTGCGCGAGATGTTTTTAGGGTGTATAGTGTCTTTGGCGCGGAGGCGTTTTTTTATTACTAAAACCTTAAACCCAGAACCTAATTCACATGGATAGAAGTTATCCTTTAGAAAAAACCAGGAATTTTGGAATAATCGCCCACATTGACGCGGGTAAAACGACCGTGTCTGAACGTATACTTTTTTACACCGGCGTTTCGCATAAAATCGGCGAAGTCCACGAAGGCGATACAGTAATGGACTGGATGGAACAGGAGCGCGAACGAGGTATTACCATTACATCCGCGGCCACCACTTGTTTTTGGACTCCCTCAATCGCGAGCGACGGAGTGGATCCCACCGATCCTGTTAAAAAGAAGGAACAAACTCACCGTTTTAATATTATTGACACGCCCGGACACATTGATTTCACGGCCGAGGTCAAACGTTCTTTGCGAGTTTTAGACGGCGCGGTGGTGGTTTTTGATGGTGTGGCCGGCGTGGAACCTCAAAGCGAAACCAACTGGCGCTACGCCGATGAAGGTGGCGTGCCACGTGTTTGTTTTATTAACAAACTGGATCGTATGGGCGGGAATTTTGAGCGTTCTTTCGGCACAATTTTAGAACGGCTTTCCAAAGACGCAGTGCGCCTTCAGATTCCTATTGGCGAAGAAGAGCATCATCGTGGCGTTGTTGATTTATTGAATATGAAAGCTTATACCTTTGAAGGCGCTAAGGGAGAACTTGTTACAGAGATTCCCTTACCAGATGAATTAAAAGAATCGGCTGAAAAATACCGCCATGAATTGGTGGAAAAAATCGTAGAGAATGATGAAACTGTTTTAAATGAATATCTAGCCGGCAAAGAAATTCCGATTAAAATTTTAAAAAAGATTTTACGCAAAGCAACGATAGAAAATAAAATTTTTCCCGTACTGTGCGGTTCAGCTTTAAAAAACAAAGGCGTCCAGCTGATGCTGGACGCGGTCGTGGATTATTTACCGTCGCCTTTGGATATTCCGCCAATCAAAGCAGTTAATCCGGAAACCGATGCCGAAGAAGAGCGTCTGGCTTCCGATACGGAACCTTTTGCCGCGCTAGCTTTTAAATTACAGGCCGATCCGTTCGTTGGCCAGCTCACTTTTTTCCGAGTCTATTCCGGCACTTTGGCTGCCGGTTCATATGTTTATAATCCGCGTACACGCAATCGTGAGCGTATCGGGCGTATTTTGCGCATGCATGCCAACGAGCGCGAAGAAGTCAAAAAAGTTTTTGCCGGCGAAATTGCCGCGGCCGTGGGACTAAAAGACACAATTACTTCCGATACTTTATGCGACGAAAATAAGCCAATTATACTGGAGCGTATTGTTTTCCCCGAGCCGGTTATTTCTTTGCGCGTTGAACCGAAGACCAAAGCTGACCAAGAAAAAATGGGACTGGCCTTAAACCGTCTTTCCCAAGAAGACCCGACTTTTCGCGTGACGACCGATCAGGAAACTTTAGAAACGATTATTTGGGGTATGGGCGAGTTGCATTTGGAAATTCTTGTGGAACGTATGAAGCGGGAATTTTCAGTAGAAACCGATGTCGGTAAACCGCAAGTGGCTTATCGTGAAACTATAACTAAAGAAGCTGAAGCCGAGGGTAAATATATTCGCCAGACCGGCGGACATGGCCAGTATGGTCATGTGCGAGTGCGTGTGTGTCCGCTCGATAAAAGCGTTGACCCTGAAGATTTACCGAAAAACACCAAACGTGACAAAAATTTTGAATTTGTAAATTCAATTAAGGGTGGCGTTATTCCGGTGGAATTTATACCGGCCGTGGAAAAAGGTTTGCGCGAAGGACTGGAGCGGGGAGTGGTGGCCGGTTTTAGATTGACGGATATATCCTGCGAACTTTATGACGGTTCGTATCATGATGTTGATTCTTCGGAAATTGCTTTCAAAATTGCCAGCTCTATGGCCGTGCAAGACGCTTGCCGTCGCGCTGGGCCGGTTTTATTGGAACCTATGATGAAACTTGAAGTGGTTGTGCCTGAAAAATTTATGGGTGAAATAACCGGCAACATTTCTTCCAAGCGCGGATTGATTGAAGGCATGGAAGACCGTTCTATCCCAGAATGTGGCTACAACAATTATTGAATCAAGAAAATAGAATCAATATTTGTTTACCTTTGTGCTAAAATTAAATTATGACTTTGCTCACTAATCGCCGAGCTGGGTTTGATTATGAACTTCTAGAACGTCTAGAGGCGGGTATCGAGTTGCTTGGTTTTGAAGTGAAATCTTTACGCGCCAAACATGGCAAACTGGAAGGCGCGCACGTAATCGCGCGCGACGGGCAAATCTTTTTAATAAACGCTTTTATTCCGCCTTATCAGGCCGGCAACACCCCCGCCAGTTATGACCCTTATCGCAACCGCAAACTACTTTTAACTAAGGGAGAAATCGGACGCTTGGCGGGCGTTGCCAGCGGGACGGGCGCGCGCGGCTTGACTGTGGTGCCGGTTTCAGTGTATGTTAAGGGCAGGCGGATAAAGGTTGAGATCGCGCTGGCGCGCGGAAAGAAAAAGTTTGATAAACGTGAGAAAATAAAAAAGCGCGAGAGTGACCGCGAAATCCGTCGAACTTTAACAAGGGGATGATTGGCTTTGATGGGGGAAATGTTTTATGTCATGCCAGCCGAGTTGCAATAACTCGTAAAACTTTTGCAAACTAGTAAATGCTAAATTTACTTCTAAACTCCGAGGTATGGTTTCACCTTACTTCGCGGGTCTGGCTCCGGCTTACGCTTAAGCCAGCGCTTACTTCTTTGACTTCCGATAAAAGACAGTGAGTGTAATATTTTCGGGATAGCCCGACACCCGCTTCAGTGTTTAGGGCGAAGCAAAAGAAGCTCGGCGAATAACTTTTTTGTCCGTTCCCTAGGTTATTCGCTTAAAACAAAAAACGGCCTATGCTTGTAGACTTGCCGTAAAAATTCCTTCAGACGGCGGTTCGATTCCGCCCATCTCCACCGCTTCGCTAAAACCAACTTGAGAGAGTTGGTTTTAGCTTCGCAGTGCGCAGCACTGTGAAATTCACGATTAGTGAATGAAGCGGTGGCCCTGCGAAGCCTTGGCGAAGCAGGGCAAGTGGCATTCTGCGAAGTAGAATTATATAATATCAATATGTACTACGTTTATATTTTAAAGAATTCAGAAACGGGGGAATTTTATACTGGATTCAGTGAAGACTTGAAAACACGCTTGAAAAGTCATAGAGAAAAAACTGTTAAAACAACGAAAGGTAAAGGCGAATACAAATTAATCTGGTATTGTGCTTTTAAAGCAAAATCACAAGCGCTCGATTTTGAAAGATATTTAAAACATGGCTCCGGCCATGCATTCATGCACAAGCGTTTAGTTTAATAAAAAACTGGCTGAATAAATTTTATATTATTATATCTGCTATACTGAAACCATGAAAGAAGAACATCGAATAGCATGCTTCTTTTTTGAAGTTGGAACGATGCGGAAATTGTTTAGTTAGAGTTTAAAGCTCTAACCACAGGCCATTTTTATTTACACATTGAGCGGAAAAGGTGTCAGGGACCGTTTATACTTATTTTTTAGGTTTTGTTAGCAACAATACTTTCGCCAGTCGCGCGGACGGTATTTTGTTCCAATCTTTTTTCTTTAATTCATTTAAATTTGATTTTTTGGTTTTTAGCTGTATAATACTCCCAATGAACGACCCCTTAAAACCGGGAGAAAAAACGCCACAGAAAAAGAAAGGCGGGTTTTTTAATTTGATTGTAACGGCTCTGCTTGTTTTCATGCTGATTTCCGCCCTCTACTCGCTCATTTTCGGCAATGTCAAAAAAACCGACGAGATTCCGCTTTCACAAATAGCGCAATTGATTAGCCAAGAGCAAGTCAAAAAAATTACCGTAGAGGGTGAAAAAATAATAGTTACTTTTTTAGACGACACACAGAAACGTTCAAAAAAAGAAGCCGAATCTTCACTTTCCGAAACCTTGAGTAATTACGGCGTTTCTAAAGAATTATTAAACAAGGTGGAATTTGAAATAAAAAACCAAACAGGTCTCGGATATTTTCTACTGAATGCTCTGCCGATAATCCTGCCTATCGCCTTCATACTTCTTTTCCTTTGGATAATTTCCCGCCAAATGCGTGGCACCGGTATGCAAGTTTTTTCTTTCGGACAATCGCGCGCGCGCATCACCGACCCTAACGATAAAAGCCAGCGCGTGACTTTCAAAGATGTGGCCGGCGTTAAGGAAGCCAAAGAAGAGTTAAAAGAAATCGTTGATTTTCTGCGCAACCCCAAAAAATTTCTGGATATCGGCGCGCGCATCCCTAAGGGCGTTATTTTAACCGGCGCGCCCGGCACTGGTAAAACTCTTTTAGCGCGCGCCGTCGCCGGCGAAGCCGGCGTGCCATTCTTTCATTTATCCGGCTCAGAATTTGTAGAAATGTTCGTGGGCGTGGGCGCCTCGCGCGTGCGCGATCTTTTTAAAATGGCTAAAAAAGTCGCCCCGGCCATTGTTTTCGTGGACGAAATTGACGCCGTGGGGCGCGTGCGGGGGACCGGCTATGGTGGTGGCAATGACGAGCGCGAGCAGACACTTAACCAAATTTTAGTGGAAATGGACGGCTTCGAGCCCAATGAAAAATTGATTGTTATGGCCGCGACTAATCGTCCGGATGTTTTAGACCCCGCCCTGTTACGTCCGGGGCGTTTTGACCGACGAGTGATTTTGGATTTACCCGACCGCAATGACCGCGAAGAAATTTTAAAAATTCATGGGCGGGGCAAACCATTAGGCGAAGACGTTAATTTAAAAATAGTGGCCGAACGCACACCCGGTTTTTCGGGCGCCGATCTTTATTCGCTTATGAACGAGGGCGCGATTTTAGCCGCGCGCGAAGCTCGTAAAAAAGTTTCCCAATTCGATCTCATACGCGCGATTGAAAAAGTCATGCTCGGTCCCGAGCGCCGTAGCCACCTTTTCAGTTTGGAAGAGAAAAAAATTACGGCTTACCACGAAGCCGGACACGCGCTGGCGGCTTCGGTTTTGAAGTATTCCGATCCAGTGCATAAAGTTTCCATCGTGGCGCGGGGTCATGCCGGCGGTTACACACTTAAACTTCCGTTGGAAGATCGGCGTTTGCAATCACGGCGCGAATTTCTGGATGACATCGTGGTTTCTTTAAGTGGCTACGCCGCTGAACAGATGATTTTTGGCGATGTTACTACCGGTCCCTCTAGTGATTTACAGGTAGCTACCGCTTTGGCGCGCGATATGGTTACTAAATATGGCATGTCTGAAGGTTTGGGCGCGGTAGCGCTGGAATCCACCGGCGGGCGCATACTTTTCGGGGCGGGCGTGCGTGAAGGGGAATACAGCGAGGCAGTGGCCGCGCGCATTGACGCGGAGGTTTCTAAAATAGTATCCGAGGCTATGGTTCGGGCGGAAGAAATTTTAAAAAAGCACAAGAAAATACTTAATGTTATTGCTCAACGTCTAATAGAAACCGAGACACTGGAACAGGAAGAGTTTGAAAAATTGCTTGTCGTCCACGGTATCGAGCCCAAACGGGCTAAATAGAAATCCACAGTTGCATCTTATGTTTGCGGGTATATAGTGGAGGTAGGACTAGTTGGTTGAATTACCTGTAACAAAATTTATTCGGGAGCCGACGTTGCTTAGCGCCTTGGCGCAAGGCACGGGCACCCACGTGGTATAAATTAAACCACGGTAATCTCTGCCAGCTAGCCCTAAGCAAGAGTTCCACCGCTGTGGTGGACTTTTGCTATAATGTTTGATATGAATAAAAGTATTATTCTTAAAAAAACAGCCATTTTAGGGCTTTTTATTTTTGTCCTAAATGTTTTAGCCAATATATTTTACTGGTATTATACTTTGCCGTGGTTTGATTTATCAATGCATTTTCTAGGAGGCATATTTATCGCCGGTCTGGCTCTTTATTTGATTAAAAAACCACTGAATTTTTTTGTAACATTACTAATTGTAATTATGGTCGGATTGGGTTGGGAAATTTTCGAAGCCGGCGCGGACAAATTTTTAGGCACGAATATGCAAAATATAACGGATTCGTTAAGCGATCTGCTGGCGGATATTATCGGTGGCGCGGCTGGATTTTTTTACTTCAAAAAATGGTTTTCTGCTGTATAATTTAATAGATGCCTGAACGCGCAAAACTAACTTTCTGTTCCGGAACCGGCGTTGTAACCGGAGCTAATTTTCTTTTAGAAATTGCCGGTTTAAAAATTTTGATTGACTGCGGAATGATTCAGGGTAATAAAATGGCCGAAGACGCGAACTGGGAACCGTTTACTTACGATCCAGCAACTATTAACGCGCTCATTGTTACGCACGGGCATGTGGATCATATTGGGCGTATTCCGAAACTAGTTCATGATGGTTTTCGCGGAACAATTTATTCTACTCATCCGACCAAGGAAATTTCCGAAATAATGCTCCAAGATACGGCCTTCATACTCTCGCATGACCGCGAACACGACTTGAAAAAAATTTATAATAATCAGATTATCAGCCAAGCGCTTGGCTCATGGAAGACTTTTGATTATCATGAAACTTTTTCTCTAGGCGAAGGGCTTAAGGTCGAGTTTTCCGATGCCGGGCATATTTTAGGTTCAGCCACGGTAAAAATAGAATATCGTGGAAAAACAATCGTTTTCACCGGCGACTTGGGTAACAGCCCTTCGCCCCTTTTGCGTGACACCGAGATGGTTCAGGCTGATTATCTGGTGACTGAATCGGTTTACGGCGACCGAAATCATGATGATAAAGATACACGCCGGCAGAAGTTGGTGGAAATCATACAGGACGCGGTTAAACAAAAAGGCGCCTTAGTTATCCCGATTTTTTCTTTGGAACGCAGTCAGGAACTTTTGTTTGAAATCAACGACTTGATTGAAAACAACCGTATTCCGCTAGTGCCTTTTTTCTTGGATTCGCCTTTAGCCATAAAACTCACGGCGGTTTTCAAAAAGTATTCCCGTTATTTCAATGAACGCGCGCAAAAAATGATTAATTCCGGTAACGACGTTTTTATGTTTCCGGGTTTGCGCGTAACTCTGGAAACCGAGGAATCAAAAATGATTGTTCGTATGCCCAATCCTAAAATTATTATTGCCGGCTCGGGTATGTCCACCGGCGGGCGCATAATTCACCACGAGCACAATCATTTACCGGATCCTAAAAGTATTATTCTTCTGATTGGTTATCAATCTATGGGTACGCTTGGTCGCAAACTCCAAGAGGGCGTTAAGAGAGTGCGTGTGGCCGGCGAGGAGGTGTCGGTTAGGGCGCGGGTGGCGGCCATTGATGGCTATTCCGGTCACAAGGATTCTGACGGCTTGCTTGATTTTATACAAAATATGTCCGATCGCGTCAGAAAGATTTTTGTGGTTATGGGCGAACCGCGTTCCTCGCTTTTCTTGGTGCAAAAATTGCGTGATTATTTAGGATTGGACGCCCGCGCGCCCATCGCCGGCGAAAGTGTGGAGTTGGAATTTTGATAATGTGTTATAATTCTTCATAATGGATGAAACGGAAAAACACGGACATAAAAAAATAAAATTATGCGTGTCGGGGGCGGCCGAGACGGGGCATTGTGGGCCGGACGCCATGGATAAAGCCAAAGAACTGGGTAGGGAAATCGTCCGCCAAGGCGCGGTTTTGGTGACCGGTGCCACAACTGGTTTTCCAATGTGGTCTTCTATGGGCGCTAAAGAGGTTGGCGGAATTTCCGTCGGACTTTCGCCGGCCGCCACCGAGAAGGAACATATTGAAGTTTATCGTCTCCCGATGGATTATATGGATTTGATAATTTACACGGGCTTTGGTTTTCAAATGCGCGATATTCTGCTTACGCGTTCGTCTGATGCCATTCTTCTTGGTTGTGGGCGTATTGGAACAATTCATGAGTTCACTGTGGCTTTTGAAGACAGAAGGCCTATTGGTATCTTAGAAGGTTCTTGGGATACGGCTGAAACTTTTAAAACTATTTTAGAACGCGGGCACCGCGAAAACCCATATATAATTTTTGATTCTGACCCCAAACGTTTAGTCACGCGCGTAATTGAAATGGTTAAAAAACGCAAGGTTGCAGAACTTGACTTGGCAAAAAAATAAATTAAGTTTTAAGCGCCTTTCACCAACCGCCCTTTCCCCGAGGGGAACCCTCGGGGAAGTTGGTTGTCTCACTAAAATCTTCTATCATCGCGCTGTAATCAATGATATTTTTTATTTGAACTGGAAATGGTTTCGGATTTATTATCCTGTAATTTCTAGATAAATATTCTTGTAAACTTGAATATGAATACTCAGCTATAAATTTTTTTAGATTATTAAAAAAACTTTTTGATTGCGTTTTCCATTCAGAATTTTTTAATTTTGCCGGATTTAGATGCACATATACATAAATATATCTTAAATATACATCATCATTTATATGTTGTGATTTAAATACTCCTTGGAATAATGCGCCCACCCGATCATTTTTTTTATTAAAATACATAGAATATCCAGTTTGAAGTTTTAACATAAATTTTGATATACCCCCATCTACAAGGGGGGTAAGAAGTAAATGAAAATGATTTGGCATCAGGCAATACGCACCTATAGCAACCAGTGGTCTACCTCGATCTTTTCCAAAAACTTCTTCAATGAAATTTAAACTCCCATAATCTTTCATGTGTAAGGATTTGTCGCCGTTTGCAATATAAAGCAATACTAAAAATCTTTTATAATCAGAAGTATTTTGAAATATTATTCGCTTTTCTACTCCTCGATTATAGATATGGTAAAATTCGCCTTTTTCAAAATTTACTTTTCTTTCCATGTCGGCATTATATCACCTCCCCGAGGGTTCCCCTCGGGGTGTGGATAAGTTATTTGACGGGCAGAGAGAGAGAGAGTACCATGAAAGCGTTATGAAAATAAAAATAGAGGACAGGGTGGAAAGTATAGAAAACAAAAAAGAAATCGAGGATGCTATGTATTTACTTAGTAGGATGTATGAAAATTATGAAATTTTTAAAAGCACTAATTTAGAATTAACGGAACAACAGAAAACGGGGACCAAAGAATTTTTTAATGATTCCGCCTTTAATAAACCTCCTTTTTCTACCGACAAAAGAGGTGTTATAGATAAAGAAAGTATTGCAAAAACCAGAAAAACGATTAATGCAATGCTTGATAAGTGGGAATTAAAAGTAAATTAAACCGCATCCACCCCCGAGGGTTCCCCTCGGGGGTGGATGTTCTCGAAGTGAGTAAAGTGTTTTTTATTCAACTCGCGCGACTATTCTAGAGAAAGTTTCGGGGTAATGTTCGGCTAAATGCGCGAGAATTTTTCTATCGAGTCCTACTTGTTTCTTTTTTAGCGCGTCCATAAACCGGCTGTAAGAAAAGCCGTGAGCGCGCGCGGCGGCGTTTATTTTGACTTGCCACATTCTTCGAAAATCACCCTTTTTATCGCGCCGGTGCGCGAAAGCGTGCGCGCCGGCATGCGCGATGGCCTCGCGCGCCGCGCGCTCTTTTTTACCGCGTGCGTGGCGATATCCTTTGGTTTGCGCCAAAACTTTATGCCGTCTCCTTAATGAAGTTGTACCCCGTTTTATTCTTGACATATTTTTTAATTAAGTAAAAACAAGGCCTTAGTTTTATTACTAAAATGAAGTGGCACATTACGTTTTCCGCGCAATTGTTTAACCCGCGTTTGCTTGGCGTTAAAATGATTGAAGCCAGCTCGGCGCGCCATAATTTTACCTGTGCGGGTAATCTTTAATCTTTTTGAAAATGATTTGTTGGTTTTTATCATGCTTTTTCTAAAGTTATCATAAACCCTTTTGGTATTTTTTTCACTGGTTCCGCTATTTTATATTTTTCGCTTATTAATTTCAATAAACGTTCCAAACGTCCGATTAAAAACTTTTCGTCCATATATTTAGCTCGTCCGGAAAGGTAAAGTTCGGCTTTTATGCGATGTCCCTCTTTTATCCAATTTGAGGCCATCTTGGCTTTAACGCCGAGGTCATGCTCGCTTGTGCCGATTTTTACTTGCACGGACTTGGTCTCGCTTACTCCGCCCGCCGACTTCACTTTTTTTAATTTTTTGTTTTGGGTATATTGGAACTTTCCATATTCCATTATTTTCCCAACCGGTGGCACAGAAGTAGCCGAAATCTCTATTAAATCCAAACCCTGTGCTTGCGCCAGCTTTAACGCTTCTGAGAGCTTAAGAACGCCCAAATTCTTACCGTCAGAGTCTATAATCCGAAGTTCAATGGCTCTTATTTGGTTGTTTATTCTTTCTCTCAAGATTAGCGGATGAAGTTATATTATTTCATTACTCGGCTAAAGTCAACAGTCCCGTCAATTACGCCCATATTGACAGCATTTTTGTATTTGCTACAATTGCTCTTAATACGCCTTTCGAGCGTTTTTATATTATAAATTTAATTTTAAACTAATATGGCAGAAGCATTTAAACGTGACAAGCCGCACATGAACGTAGGTACCATTGGGCACGTAGACCATGGTAAGACCACGCTCACCGCGGCCATTCTAAAGATTCTTGATCTTAATAAGGATAAGGGTTACGGTTCGCGCGTCGAGGCCGTTGACCAGATTGACAACGCGCCCGAGGAAAAAGCGCGCGGTATTACTATTGCTCTTCATCATTCAGAATACTGGTCGCCTAACCGCCATTACGCGCACGTGGACGCGCCCGGTCACGCCGACTATATTAAAAATATGATTACTGGCGCCGCCCAGATGGATGGCGCGGTCATTGTGGTAGCCGCGACCGATGGCGTTATGCCCCAAACACGCGAGCACATACTGTTGGCGCGCCAGGTTGGTGTGCCTAAAATTGTCGTCTTTCTAAACAAGTGTGATATGGTTGACGATCCCGAACTTATTGATCTGGTGGAAGAGGAAGTGCGCGAACTACTTACAAAATATGGTTTTGATGGTAAAGCCACGCCGGTTATACGCGGTTCAGGTCTAAAGGCTTTGGATGCCAAATCCGTTGATGATGAGTGGGCTAAGAAAATTGTTGATCTTATAGATGCCTTAGATTCTTTCATACCCCTACCAGAGCGCGATATTTCCAAACCATTCCTGATGCCGGTGGAAGACATATTTTCCATTGAAGGTCGCGGTACGGTTGTAACCGGTCGCATTGAACGCGGAGTCGTGAAGGTTGGTGAGGAAGTTGAAATCGTCGGTTTACGGCCGACGGCCAAAACCACTGTCACCGGTATTGAAATGTTTAATAAATCTTTAAACGAAGGTATGGCCGGCGACAACGCGGGTGTGCTTTTGCGCGGTACAAAGAAAGAGGATATCGAGCGCGGACAAGTTCTAGCTAAACCCGGCACGGTTACTCCCCATACTGAATTTTCAGCCGAGGTTTATGTTTTAAAGAAAGAAGAAGGTGGTCGGCATACGCCTTTCTTAAATGGCTACAAACCGCAGTTTTATCTGCGCACGACTGATGTAACTGGAGAAGTTACGCTTCCGCAAGGCACCGAAATGGTTATGCCCGGAGATACGGTTAATCTCTCCGTAAAATTGGTTGCCCCTGTGGCGGTTGAAGAAAAACAACGTTTTGCTATTCGTGAAGGCGGCAAAACCGTGGGCGCTGGTGTAATCACAAGCATCTCAAAATAATTCATGACCCCCGCTTCTTCTACCAAAAAAAGTCTGTCTAAGTCCCACACTGTTCATTCAGGGAAAAGTCGAACTGTAAAAAAGTCTAAGAGTCCGGCTTTAAAAACTAAGGCCACTCCTTTAACAAAAAAAGTTGAAACGCCGATTAAACTGCGCATAAGAGTGCGGGCTTATGAAAATAAGATATTAGATGCTTCAGTAAGAAAAATTGTCGATACGGCTGCGCGGCATGATGTGGATATTACCGGTCCCGTGCCTCTGCCGACTGAAATAAAAAAATACACAGTCAATCGTTCGCCCTTTGTTTATAAAAATGCGCGGGAACAATTTGAAATTCGCGTACATCGACGCTTGATAGATATTTTAAATCCAACGCCTAAAGCTATTGAGGCGCTTACTAATTTAAGTCTGCCTTCAGGTGTGGACATTGAAGTTAAAATGCTTTAGAAATTAAAGAGTGTTTATGAAATTTATATCGGGAACAAAAGAAAAGATGACCCAGTACTTTGATAGTACAGGGAAGGCGCGTCCGGCGACTTTAGTCAAAACATCAGAGGATGTTTCTGTTTTTGCGCCCGGTGATTTAGTAAAAGTTTCCGGTATTTCCAAAGGCAAGGGTTTTCAGGGCGTGGTCAAGCGCCATGGTTTTAAGGGCGGTCCGCGCACGCACGGGCAAAAACATTCCGAGCGCGAACCGGGTTCTATTGGAGGCGGTTTGCGCACGCGCGTGCCTAAAGGTATGCGTATGGCTGGTCGTATGGGAGGTGAACGAGTCACTGTTCTTAATTTAGAAATTTTAGCCGTGGCCGCGGAAAATAAAGAAATTTTAATCGGTGGCGCCGTGCCCGGTCGGCGGGGAACAAAACTAGAAATCAGGGCATAATATATATGCAAGCATTAATTTACAATCAAGAAGGAAAAGAAACAGGCAAGATTGAGTTGCCGAAGGAGATTTTTGGCTTACCTAATAATACCGATTTAATTCATCAGGTTGCGGTTTCTATGTCTGCCAATCGTCGCGCTGGCACTGCCCATACCAAATTTCGCGGCGAAGTGCGCGGTGGCGGACGCAAGCCATGGAAACAAAAAGGTACTGGCCGCGCGCGTCACGGTTCAAGCCGGAGTCCTATCTGGATCGGCGGAGGTGTGACTCATGGTCCGCGCGTGGAGCGCATCTGGAAGAAAAAAATTAATCGCAAAATGGCCGCCAAGGCGCTTTTGACGGCGCTCTCGGGAAAGTTTCGCGCTGGTGAAATTTTATGGCTTAAAGAACTTTCCGTGTCTGGCGGTAAAACTAAATTGATGCAAACGGTTCTGGTAAATTTAGCCCGGGCCTTAAATTGGCCACGCTTGGTTTCGTCAAAAAAACCGCAGACATTCATTGTTTTACCGGAAAAAAATACCGAGATTTTGCGCGCGACGCGTAATTTATTGGTAGCCGAGTCTATGTTGGTTGCCAACCTTAACGTTTTAGATGTGCTCAATCGCAAGTATCTTATTTTTGTAAATCCCGAAAAGATTCTGACACTTTTAAATAGCAAGCTCCGACGCTCAAATAAGGTCGGAGTCCCGACTAAAACGTCGGGAAAATAATAATATGGTTGACAAACGGAAAAAAACAAAAGAAAAATTTTCATTAATTCAGCGCGTTACTGAAAAAGCCACGACTGAAGAAGCGCACGGCGTTTACACTTTTACACTTTCTGGTTTGGCTAATAAAAAAGAAATTGCCGCCCGTGTACGGCAGGATTTCAAAGTAACTCCAATCAAGATTCATATCGTTAATCTTCCCAAAAAATCTGTGACCATTATGGGTCGTCGTGGTACTCGTGGTGGCGCCGTAAAAGCCCTTGTTTATTTAAAACAGGGTGATAAAATAACCCACTCTGTTCCAATTAAGAAATAATCTATGAAAATATACAAACCTACAACTCCCGGGCGGCGTGGAATGACTGGCATAAATTGGCGAGAAGTTTTAACCGCGCGTAAACCACACAAATCTTTAACCAGCGGTTTTCAGCGAGCCGTTGGCCGTAATAATTATGGCCGTATTACCGTGCGTCACAAAGGCGGTGGAGCCAAGCGTTTATGGCGTGAAGTGGATTTTCGTTATAACAAAAAAAATATTCCCGCGCGTATTGAAAGCGTGGAATATGATCCTAATCGCACCGCCCTTATTAGCCTCGCGCTTTATGCTGACGGAGAGCGACGCTATGTCCTTTTACCTAAAAATTCGCGCGCCGGTGACACTTTCATTGTAGGCGAAACAGCTCCGCTTAAACCTGGTAATCGTTTACCGCTTAATTCTGTTCCGGTGGGTACTTCTGTATATAATGTTGAACTTAAACCCGGTGGTGGCGCTAAACTCGGACGTTCAGCTGGAACTTTTGTTCAAGTTGTTGCCAATGAAGGCGGTTATACTCACCTTAAATTATCTTCAGGAGAAATACGCAAAGTTTCCGCTACTTGCTATGCTTCTATCGGCCAAGTAGGCAATGAAGAGCATCATTTAATTAATATAGGTAAAGCTGGACGTTCACGCCATATGGGTATTCGTCCTACCGTGCGCGGTTCGGCTATGAATCCAGTGGATCATCCTTATGGTGGTGGTGAAGGTCGGCAGGGTCGCGGTACGCGTCGGCCTAAAACTATGTGGGGTAAAGTTACCGGCGGTCGTAAAACTCGTCGGCCTAAAAAGTATTCCAATACTTTCATTCTTTCCCGTCGCTTTACATAATTTCTTTTTTCTGTATTATTTGTCTAAGTATATGATGGAAACAAATCAACAGTCTCAACAGAACGATTCCCATGTTTATGAACTGGCTTTTTTTCTTATGCCGACCATAGGCGAGGAAAATTTACCAACCGTTTTTGGCGATCTTAAAAACATGCTTTCTAAGTCCGGCGCCGTTTTTATTTCCGAAGATTTTCCTAAACTCTTACCACTGGCTTATTCCATAGACAAAATTATTGAACATAAACGTCAGGTCTTTAATACGGCTTTTTTGGGTTGGGTTAAATTTGAAATTGAATCAGGGCATTTACTTAATTTAAAAGAAGAGTTGAAACATTCTGTTAATTTGATGCGCTTTATAATTGTGTGTACCGTGCGTGAAAGCACGCTGGCCCCGCGCCGTTTACATGCTTCGCGCCGCCGTTCGGCTCCGGATAAAGTTAGACCAGCCGAACCTGCTATACCGATTGACGAAGAAGCGGTGGATAAAAAAATTGAAGAATTAGTAACAGATTAATTTTTAATAATATGAATTTAAACAAAGCTTTCATTATAGGAAATCTGACACGCGATCCCGAATTAAAATCTTTACCTTCCGGTATCAAGGTTACGAGTTTTTCCGTAGCCACTAATCGGGTTTGGAAAAATAAAGAAGGCGTGCGCCAAGAAGGCACGGAATTTCACAATATCGTAACTTTCGGCCGACAGGCCGAGATTGCCTCCCAGTTTCTACGCAAGGGTGGTTCGGTTATGATTGAAGGCCGTATTCAGACACGTAATTGGGAAGCCAAAGACGGCAGTGGGAAGCGTTACCGTACCGAGATTGTAGCCGAGCGTTTACAGCTTGGTCCGCGACAGGGCGGGGGAGGAGGTGGAAGTTTTTCATCGGATAAAAGTAGCAAACCGGCTAAACCCGCTGAAGAGCTTGAAACTATAGAGTATCCGTCGGAAGAAAGTAATCCTGAAGACATCCCATTTTAAATTTTTAATTATGGCCAAACAAGATTTTTTTTCTTCAAATAATATCAAGCATATCGATTATAAAGATGTGGATATTTTGAAGCGTTTTATTGACGTCAATGGACGCATTATCCCGCGTCGCCGGACCGGCGTTTCCTCTAAAAATCAGCGCAAACTCGCGATGGCCATCAAACGCGCCCGCTTTATGAGTCTTCTGCCCTATGTCGCCAAGTAACTTTTATACCCTCTCCGTGTATTCGCCGGTTTGGGTGTTGACACGAACAGTATCACCAGCGTTGATAAAAAGAGGGGCGGTAATGATAGCGCCGGTTTCGAGGGTGACAGGTTTTCCGCCACCCGAGGCCGTGTCGCCCTTAATGCCGGGTGGCGCTTCGGTTACTTTAAAATCAACCTTGATTGGCAAGCGGACACTAACTATTTTAGGTTCTGTGTTTTCGTTCAAAACAAAAGTAAGTAAATCCGCTGTCATATTTTCTTTTAAAAATTTTCCACTCGCGCCTACAACCTCTTCTTTCAACGCAAAACGTTTACTCGGGTTATTTTCTTCACAAAACCAGAACTCACCTTTATTCTTGTAAAGATATTTTATCGCGCGTGAGTTGATCTCGGCCTCATCTACTTTTTCAGAAACATGAAAAGCCACTTCAGCTATTCGTCCGGTCAGCAGATTTTTTAATTTAGTTTGATTAACCGGCTTTCTCTGCTGTTTTCTAAATACATGCGAAGTAAGCACCCCATAAGGTTCGTTTTCATAAAGAATCACCTTGCCCTCTTTTATTTCATTATATTCAAGCATTTTTCTTATTTTTTATCTTTAAAACCGACTCTAACTATTCTATTGAATTTTTCCCCGCGGTCAAATTCATTTCTGAATTTTTCAAAACTGGCGCTGGCGGGAGAAAAAAGCACCAGACCGTTTTTAAGTTTACGCACAGCCCTGATTATTTTTTGTAGGGAATCAAAAATAGCCATTTTTTTATTTTTTAAATAGCCATTTTTTCGGAGTTCAATTATAAGTTTTTTTGTCGCACTGCCGTTAAATAAAAATAATCGTCTAAGTGGTATTGTGCGGGCGATTTCTCGTGCCAATTCTCCAAAATCTAATTTTTTATCAGTACCACCGCAGATTAAAACTAAATTTGGCAGTTTACCAAAGCTTTTAAGGGCCGCCAACGTCGCGTCTGGACTGGTCGCGGCTGAATCGTTGATCACAGTCCAATGCCGGTTGCGTAGAACCTCCTCTTGTCGAAAGGGGATAGACGGCAAGCTTCGCGCCCGTTTGAAAATATTTTTCCAACTGGAGCCATATAGGCGCGCCGCTAAGGCGGCGCGTAGAAAATTCACGAGTGAAATTTCCGGAAGATTGGGCGTTTGCCCGATCTTCCGTGTGTAACCGTGTTCTTGGAAAAAGATTTTATTCTCACATACAAAAATACCGGCCCGATTGCGGGGCAGAGGAAGAAGAGAAAAGAAATAAATACAAGCCCGCGGTTTTAAAGATAAGAATTTTTTTGTATAAGGGTCATCAGCATTTAAAATTAGAAAATCCCGATTGGTTTGGTTTTTTAAAATGCGCGCCTTTATTTTGAAATAATTAGATAGCGTGCCATAACGATTGAGGTGGTCGTTGGAAAAGTTGGTAATTATGGCGATGTGAGGCGGGGGATTGGGCGCGCTAAATTCCAGCTGGAAAGAAGAAAGTTCTAAAACAAAAGGCCCGCCCGCGCGAGCAGATTTGCCGGTTTTTTTCAGAATTTCTAGCGGATTATGCCCGGGTATATTACCACCTAGTATTGATTTAGGAAGAAGATAATTGGTCCATGTGGCGGTCGTGGTTTTACCTCGTGTGCCGGTGATGCCTATGTATTTTATTTTTTTATTAACAGGATGTTCTAGAAAAAGTTTTAAATCATTTACAATTTCCTTTTTCAATTTAATGGCTAATTTAACCCAAGGACTATTAAAAGGCACACCGGCGTTAAAAACAATCAAGTCATTTTTTTTAAAATCTTCCATACGATGACGACCAAAAACAAAATTAACTTTCTGTCCATGTAATTTAAGTCTGTGTAAACTTTCTTTGAGTTCAACGCGTGTCCGCAAATCAGTAATTGTCAATCGCGCGCCATGCCTACCGGCCGGCAGACCTTCGGCCAGCAAAAAATTGGCGGTGGCCACTCCGCCTCCCAGCACCCCCAACCCCACCAACAAAATTTTTTTATTCCGCAATTCCATTTTCATTTGTAAATATTATGTGTTCCTATATCAAGAAAAAGAACAACTTCTTCTTCAAGAAAAATAAATTTTATACGATAGATATAATTTATCCAAAATGCCCAAGCTTCTTTTTCGCCGCCGTGAAGTTTATGAGTATTCAAAACCGGATGAAAGGTGTTTTCTCTAAAAAGACGCTCTCTTAATTTTGCCTTGTTTTTTATTTTTTGAGAAAGTTTTCTGTAATTTTTTTCAAATTTGGCGGTAATTCTAACTTCCCGTATTCTCATGAAATTAATCTAATTCAGATAAGGTTTTTATAATTTTAGTTTTTCCAGCCTTGTGGTCTCGTAAACCTCCTTGAATCAATTTATCTAAAACATGGGCGGATTTGCCGCGTAGATAATAGGTTGGAATGAGTGCGGCCTGCATTTTTTGATATTCCTTAATGGGAAGCACAACCACCCCACCTGCCTTATTTATTGTGTTTTTAGAAACAGTAATGGTACTCACAATATAAATACTAACAAAAAGAGCTTTTCAAGGCAACTTTTCTAATACACCTCCTGCTGATAGCATTTCTCGCAATAGACAATCTCCGGTCGGTCGGGGGCGTAACTGGTTTCGAATTCTATCTCGCATTTGCCTGCATTGTGATTGTGATGATTTTCTTTATTGCACATGCAAGTTCGGTGCCAGAGTTTTAAAGGATTCCTTTGTTTTAATCTCTCATAATGCCGGCAGTTGGGACACAATCTGGGTAAGGGTAGATTCATTCTTCTGTAGAATTGCAGTTCACATCTTTGATGTTGTCTGGTAAGTCCTCTGTTTTAATGTCTATGGAGTAGTTTCTGGGTTCTCGGTCTTTCCATTTATAACCTTGTTCCAGAGCTTGTTCTTTGGTCAAGGGGAAATATTCTTGAGCGACTGTTTCGTTGTAGGCAAAAGGACTTAAATCCGGAGGAAAATATTCGCCATAACTATATATTCTTTTTTCTAAATCATGATAAGGTATGTTTTTCATATGCTGAATAATTTTAGGCAGTAATTCTTCATATTGCTCTTTCGAATATTGTTTGTTTAAAATACAATATTGCTTTTTACGTAGTCCAACACAACCAAAAAGATTGTTTGAATTTTCACATGTATCTGAATAAGTCACATTAAAATCATGCCATACGCAGTAACCGCTTTTTACATTGCTTGTTGCAATGGCGCTGACAATTTCATAAGAGAGTTCTGGCCCATCAACGGCAACATATCCGTCATAACATGATTTTGCCTTATTACCGATATTTAAAAACTTAGAATCTTCTATAAGTTCAGAATCAAATATGAATTCAGAATTTTTAGAGCTTATTACATAATCTCCTATCACGTTAGTATTCCGAAGCCCGTGTATATACTTAGTTGGATATTTAAGCCAAAGATTGGTCGAATTTTTACGTAATATATTTAAACCGCCAATAGTATTTAATTTGAATTCTTTAATTTTGTTTAAATATTCCTCTTTTGAATATTTAATATTGAATATGTAATATTGTTGGTTACGCAGATTTACCGAACCCATACAATCATGGCAATTGACACAATCTTTGCAAAAGATAAGGTCTTGGGAGTCTGAACAGTCTTCGGAAAATAATACCTTGTAACATTTATTGCACGAAATACAATTGTAACAAAGTTCGCATTCATTAGAATTTAGGCAATCTAGTGAATTTTTAGAGTGAAAGGTGGAATAACAATAAGAACAATCCTCATTATGATCACTAACAAAAATTAAATAGCAGTTTTTATTAAAAGCCGAACCATTAGTATACTCACTGTTGAAATTTTGAAAAACAAAAGCGTATAAACGCGGTACTTTTAATTGAAGTTCTTTGAACTGCTCTAAAAAGGGTCTGGAAAAATCAATATCAACGCCGAATGCCATAGGATCCCATTTATCTCCATGGAAACAATCACTGCAGTATATTTTGTGGGGTTTATCCGGAGAATAAATAGTTATAATGCTTCGTTCGCAAAGACCGCATTTATTTTTGTACAAATATCTTTCATTGCGCCAACACATTCGCCTCACCATCCGGCACTCCGGACAAAAAGTCGGCGGAGGGACTTGGATTTTTTCGTAAAAATTAAAATCTTCGGATTCAATGACGAACTTTTGCTTGCAATTTTGGCAGGTTTTGGTTTCTGGTTTCATATATTTATTTTTGCTCGGCGTGTTTTATTCCTCCTCTGCGCCGGCTACCGGCGCTTCGTTGAAGCGCCGGCGGATTTCTTTCAGAATTTCGTTGGCGATTTTTGAATTTTCTTTCAGAAAAGTGCGGGCCGAATCGTAGCCGCGGCCTAGGGATATTTTTTCTTCACTT
>Ga0075939_106_pt1 | contig 23260 bp, 27 predicted proteins | sample RifGroA2_FD_67948 | JGI IMG/M metagenome (GOLD analysis project Ga0075939, IMG submission 67948) | Parcubacteria bacterium GW2011_GWA2_42_18
CGATGCACGCCGGATTCGTTTTTTAAAATTCCGTAGGGTCCAGACCCCTCCCCGACCCTCCCCTTAAAAAGGGGAGGGTGAAGGGTGGGGTTAGAAATTTCCAATGTGATATTACGATAGCCACCATGGTCGTTTTGGTTTTCATGCAAAACGCGCCACTCCAAACCGCGTCGTTTGAAAAATTTAAAATACATTTCCAAGAGCATGCGCGAAAAATCCTCGGCATCATCCCCGCCGGCGCCGGAAAAAATAGTCATAATCGCGCCACTCCTACCCAATGCCGTAACGCCTTCTTTTTGGGCTTTAAGTTCCCGCAACTCGCGGATGACTTCTTGGGCCTTCTGCTTATCCGCCCAAAAATCCGTTCGCGCCATCCACTCCTCCAGATATTTCACGCGTTCGTTTATATCAACTTCAGGCATATCGCGATTATAACAGAAAAAATTAAGTTGAAAATTTCATGTATTGATCAATAATGCTTGTGATATATTTTTTTATTTCTTTCCAATGGTATTTTATTAACATTTCGGGGTCAGGATTTTGGTCTGCATCAAAAAAATATGTAAGGCTTTTAGAAATATGAACGATATTATAATTACAGTCTTTATATTTTTCATTAAAAAATTCCAAAATTGTTTCTAAAGAATATTTTTTTAACAATACATATAAATCCACAAAATCTTTTTTAGTTCCTCTGTCCGAGATTGCCACTATTTTCATACCTGCAATATCTCTCTCATCCGCTAAATTAATCCCTTTATATTCTATAGTTGGGAAATTTAATTTATATTGATAATAAAAAAAACTTATTTTCACTCCATCTAAAGATCCATTCAAGGTACGCTCGCTTTGGTCTTCCACTTTAAGCTTGCCAATAGCTTTTAATTTTTCAATCAACAAAGAAGTAGAGAAAGAATCTGCGCAAAAAAAATCAAGGTCGATGGAGATACGGTGACCGAACTGTAAAGCAAGCGCGGTACCACCGGCAAGATAAAAAGGTTTCGCGATTTGCGCTATCTTTTCTAAAACGATTGCTGTGTCTTTGCTAAGAGTTTCTTCGTACATATTGATTGATGGATACCAAAACCTCGACACCAAAAGCTAATTGACCTAGGGTTGAGTGGAGATCGTTTTTCCATTATAACATTTTTAATTTCATTTTTTGAATAATTTTCACGCATCCAATTGTAATCATCCATATTACCAAATTGTAAAATCCGCTCTATAATATAGCGTTTATGCTTGTTTATATCGAGATTACTTATATCGGTATCCCAAAACAAAGTTTTTTTTGTAAGTGGCGACATATGCATATTATAGCATATTTAAGCTAAATTTACACTACTTCGTAGGGTATATTCAACCTGTTAGTGCAACACCATGGAACCAAAATAAGCTTTAATCATATGGGGATTATAACAAAACAATCCTTTCTGCTAAAATATACTTATGTACAAAAAAATATGGGGAATTAGGAAAAATGTTTTTATTTTGGGTCTGGTAAGTTTTTTTAATGATTTTTCCTCGGAGATGGTTCTTTCGGTTTTTCCGGCTTTTTTTACCAGCGTCTTGAAAACCGGCGCGGCGGCGTTGGGTATTGTTGAAGGCATATCTGATTTCGCTTCCAATATCATTAAAATTTACTCCGGCCGACTTTCAGACAAAACCCAGAAAAGAAGAAAGTTGATTATTGTCGGTTATATCCTCTCCACGCTCACCCGCCCCTTTTACGCCCTAATCTCCACGGCCACCGGCGCTCTGGGCTTGCGCATAACTGATCGCGTAGGCAAAGGCTTGCGCGACGCCCCGCGCGACGCGCTTATTTCGCTTTCCACTGATAAAAAAGAACTGGGGCGGGCTTTCGGCTATCACCGGGCGATGGATACTTTGGGCGGTATTCTGGGACCGCTTATGGCATTTTTTATACTGCGCGAAATTCCACTGGGTTTTAACACAGTTTTCTTGTGGGCCTTTATTATTGGTTTGGCGACAATAGCCACGCTTTTTTTTATAAAAGAAATTAGACTTTCCTTACCTAGCAACGGATGGTCAACCGCAAAAAATCCGCTTTCCGAGCGTTTTAAAAAATATTTGCTTTCGGTTTTTCTGCTTTCAGTCGGAACTTTGCCTGTGGCTGTGCTTCTTCTGAAGGCCCCGTCCGCGGGATTGGAAATCGCGACCATTCCTCTTTTTTATGCTTTAACCAACATAACTTATTCTTTGTCTTCCTGGTGGGCCGGACGCATGGCCGACAAACGGGGCCACAGAAAAACACTTCTCTATGGTTACGGCTGTCTTCTTTTAAGTTATCTGGCGTTGTTTTTTGTGGACGGGCCAGGGGCGATTGCTTTAGGATTTCTTTTATACGGCCTTTTTTCCGGACTAACAGATGGCATACACCGTTCTTACGCCGGTAAAATCACGGAAGAAATCGGTCGCGGGCGAACTTACGGCTGGCTGAACGGCATTAATGGACTGGGATTGCTTATTGCCGGACTGGGGGGCGGAATAATCTGGCAACTTTGGGGACCGGCCGTGGCGCTCATATTTGGTGTTTTGTTTATATTGGCGGGCTTGATTGTTTTTCTTTCCACCCAGTTTAAAAATTCCTAAAACATATTTTTGCTATTTTATTTAATCGGTTTAAGGTGTAATTCTTTAATAATTAAATCAGCTAAATCTTTTTCATTTAAACCGCTTTCAAAAACAGGGGTATTATAATTGCTATTGTTCCGCAATATTTCTTTTTCAATTATTTTAACGGCATTAAAATTTGCGTTGCTAAAACGTTTTTTCCTTGTAATACTAGGATTAAGAAATCTTTTTTTATGTTTTTTAATATTTTTTAATATAAGAGTAATGTAATATATTTTTTTAAGAGGCAAATATTGCGGTAAAAGTTCTACACCGTCTATAACGCAGTGTTCGCCCGTTATTATAAATTTTTCAATAATATTTTTTAAAATTTTGCCGATTAATTTTGCTTCAGTGTGTAATTTTTTAATAAAATCTTTTTCGGTTATGCAATTTGAAAAATTACCCAATCCCTTTATTAGGGGATTTTTATTATTAATATAACGCAAGGTTTGCGCTATTGCGCTAAGTCCTATCTGTTGTTTTATGTTTAACTTATAAGCTAAATTGTGAGCTAGGGTTGTTTTCCCAACACCATATGTTCCCGAGATAACAATAATTAATGGATTTTTATTTTTTAAATTCATCTTTTTTACTCCGCCGGAGCCGCCTCGCGGATTCGAACCGCGGACCCCTATTTTACGAAAATAGTGCTCTACCAACTGAGCTAAGGCGGCAATCCCATAAACCCTGAAGCCGTTGGCTAAAATCCCTGCCTGCCAAAGCTATGCTTTGCATTGCGGGCAGGGAACTGGCGACCTTCCCCTTACTCCCATACCAAAGCAGAGCTTGGTACGGGACGAGCATGGGGATGCTCCACTTCACCCCGCCAGAGCCGATGGCCAGAATCGAACTGGCGACCTTCCCCTTACCATGGGGATGCTCTGCCAACTGAGCTACATCGGCTCTGGTGGGGCAAGCTGAACTACAAACGGCATACCGAACATTCTAACATTTAATTATAATTTTTCAATTTCCCGCGCAAAATGAGTACCCCAAAAAGTCAGCTAAGCGGGCAATGTTTTGCTCTCCTTTTTAATTACATCTTGTTTTGAATCTCCCATAACCAATCCATTGAGTAGATTTTTTAACGCATTTTTATCTTTAACCATATAAAGTATTAGCTGTTCACCAATTGATAATTCTCCCTTTTTTTCCTTTTTATAAATAGCTTTTACTTCTTTATCGGTTATTATTTGATCGGGTTTAAAATTCATCAAATACCTAAGCTGAACAATGCGACTATGGGCTTCAGTTGGATTTCCAACTAAATCGTCATAAAACTTTTTTGTTAGATCTTTGCATATCAATTTTAAATCATCGTATGAAATTATGTTTTCATTTATAAGTTTTTGTTCAAAGGGTAATGTCGTACCAAAATTACCTTTATCCGTATCCGTAACATCTGCAATATGACTAAATTCATGTAATGGAGTTCTTTTTGAATCAATACTGTTTTTATAATCTTCTCTTAAAAAAATACTATTAATACCTGGCCTAACGCCACCAACAGCAGAATCTGGAAGGGGGGAAGAAAAATCGGGTTCAATTTCCACATTAGTATTCTTGAGAGTTGTAATTCTAGCATCTAAAAATTTTCCCATTTCTTTTTGATTTTCTGGATCTGTTAATTTTCTATTTTTCAACCAATCAATTAACCATTTCCTTTGTTTATTCAATTCTTCTGCTGAAAAAAAGGTGTCTTCGGTTTTTGGATCAACGGGAAAATCTGGACCATATAATGTTTTGTCCTCATTACTTTCGGTAATTTGCCGGGGTTTGTTTATTTTTTCAATTTCTTGGGCTTGTGTAGCGGTAAAACCGCCAAAGGTGGCTACGGTTGCGGCAACTAAGTTAACTTTTTTAAGGGTTTCACTAGATCCTTTACCTAAAGAAATAATTTTTTGCATTGTTTCTTTAATTAGCTTTATGGCCTTTTCATTTATATCTTTCAATTTATCAATAAAACCCATACTCTTCTCCACTTCATTTAAATCATTTTCCAGCAAACCGATGCCTTCATTAATTTCATTTTTATTCTTATCCTCTTTGGTAAATTCCTGATTCTTCTTTTCAATGTCCCCTAATAATTTTTTAGTTACATCAACAACGGACTCCTGATTCCCCTCCAAAGGACTTTTGGAAATAGGTATAGTTTCTTTCTTATTTATTTCACTTTGGAGTTGGGGTTTTTCCATATTATTTACCACTATTCATTAAGTCATCTCTTAATTTCGATATTTTCTTTTCTTCGAGATTCTTCCTAAAATCAATAATTAATTTTTTTTTGGCGGTAAAAAGCTCGGACAATTTATCAGTAAATTCTTTGTAACACTTATTGATTTCTTCTATTGGCGTTCCCATAATCATAGTATACCAACTCCAACATTTTTATCAAAACTTGAAAATAAAGTTCAAAAACCAAAACTAATTATAATTTTTCAATTTCAGGATAATTTTTATCTTTTTACCTTAAACATTTTTCCGTGTCCGGGAATTATGTAATCCGCTTTTTCTAGTATTTTTTTTCTGCTTTCAATTAACTTTTTTTTATCTTTTGCGTAGGGGTCCTCACGGCCAATCAAGCTTTCCTTGTCCGTTTTTTGCTCTTCATTATCAGCCCACCAAAAAACATCGGCGGCAATCGCCACTTTGCCAAATTTTTTTGTGTCCACCAAAACAGTGGAATGGGATTGGTCGTGTCCGGGCGTGCTTATTATTTCAATATTTGTTCCGGGAATTCTACCTTCATGATTTTTTATTGTTCCCTCAAAAGAATAAATCGCGCCTTCGTCCAGAATTTGCGCGTTTTCAAAAATTCCGGCAAGTAATATATGGTCTAGGTGATTGTGGGTCAAAACGACATAATTTATATCTTCTTTGGATAAATTTTCTTTTTCGAGGGCCTCTAATAATAACTTTCTATTCATTCCGGGATCTACGATTATTTTAAAATCGCCTTCTCTAATCAAGGTTGTCGTGGAAGAAGCAAGCTCAAAACCCTCCTCTTCTTTTGCGTAACCTTCAATTAAAACTTTAACTTCCGCCATAATTTTACTATATCACATATTGGCGCGGCTGATGGGTGCTGGTCACGAATATTTCCTCGCCGTCGCTCGGAAATTTCGCTACCCCGGCTCACGGTTTTGCCTGCTGGCAAAACATCGTTCCGCCTGTCAGCACCCAACGAAATGTCTTCCAGACATTTCTTCGCCTTGCACTAAACACAAAAATTGCCAGACACAAGATCTGGCGATTTTTGGTTCTGCGCGGCTGATGGGTGCTGACCCCACGACCTCTCGCGTGACAGGCGAGTGCTCTACCGTTGAGCTACAGCCGCATTTTCTTATTAAAAGAACCAATGCCGGTGAGTGGAATTGAACCACTTTCTAGGGCTTATGAGTCCCTCGTTCTACCATTGAACTACACCGGCCTAAACTTTTATTTTAATAATGCCATCTTTAATTATTTTTTCTATACAATCTCGTCTTTTCAGTTTCTTCAGACGATTTTCAATCATTCTTGCCGTATTTATAGAATCATACTCTTGAGAGAAAACTAAATCAACCGTACCCAATCTTTTGGTTGATGGAGTATGCCCGCCCTTATGATGTTTGATCCTTTTATCTAAATCAATCGTACTACCAATATAATACTTTCCGCTACTAGTTTTGAGAATATAAACAGATGTCATTTATATAATAATTTAATTTATCTACTATTTAATCCTGACGTCCCGACTTTGCGTCGGGAGTCGGGACCCCGACCTCCGACCATATGTCGGAGCGTCGGGAGTCGGGACCCCGACCTCCGACCATATGTCGGAGCGTCGGGGCTACACCGGCAATTTTGCAATAGCGGGGGTGGGATTCGAACCCACGACCTTCAGGTTATGAGCCTGACGAGCTACCTCTGCTCTTCCCCGCAATATTTAAACGGACTTTTCTATTCTAGCGAGAAAAAAAAATTATTGCAAACCTGCCTGCGCAGGCAGGCCTAAGATAAAAAATTAAGTTCCCGAAAAACTTCTTCATAAAGTCCGATTACGCGCTTAGTTTCTCTATGGCTTAAATTAAAATCTAATCCTCCATGGGCGATTTGATTGCGAACCTTGTGCGCCTCCCACGCGCTGTTTACAGCCCCTAACGTTCCCGCTGGCGCATTTTTAAGACGTTCACCCAAATCCGACCCCATAAAACCGGCCTTTATTAAAAGCTCATCCAATACGGCATCGGCCTCGATTATGGCCACACGCCAATCACTGGGATTCACGGAATTCGTATGCTCCACAATTTTATCCCAACGGCTGTTTTTCTTTTCTTTCTTGTCGTCGGCCAGCATGGCTTCTTTAATTTCATTTTCAAGATGTTTGTCTTCTTTATGACGTATTTCCAAAAGACGAATAAAAGAATAAATAATTACCGCAATAGCTACAAACGTCAAAATAGAAAGCACGGTTACATACCAAGAATAAATTTCTTGTCCCAAACTTATGCCACCATCTATACTTCCATCCACAGAAGGTTGGAAAATTTGAAATATTTTAGCAAAGAAATATTCTAGATTAAGGAAATCGGATCTGGGAGTAACTGAAATAGCGTCGGGTTGCGATCCCTTGCCGGCGGTAAAAGAAAGCGCTAAAATCACCGCCAAAAAAATAGCAACAAAGGCAAACAATCCCCCGCCCCCGCCACCTCCACCACTTTCTGTTTTTTTTACATCTGCCATATATTTCTCTCTAAGAGAGATCTCCCGCAGGGAGATATTTTTCTAAAATTCGCGCGGTTGAAAAAAGCGCGCTTTCGCCCCCAATCGACGCCATAAGCTGAAAACTCAACGGCAAACCGTCCTTGTTCTTTCCGGTCGGCACGGACACGGCCGGCAAATCAGCAATGTTGGCCGGCACGGTAAAAATATCTGAAAGGTACATAGACACCGGATCAATTTTTTCGCCTAATTTGAAAGCCGGAGTCGGTGCGGTCGGTGTGGCGATTAAATCGACTTTTTCAAAAACCTTTTCAAACTCGTGCTTTATCTGTCCGCGCACCGCCGTAGCTTTGTTGTAATAAGCGTCATAATAGCCATGAGAAAGAACATAAGTGCCTAGCATAATTCGACGGCGCACTTCCCGCCCAAAACCCTCGCCACGCGTTTTCTTGTAAACTTCAAGAAGGTTTGGTGCTTCGGCAGAAAAGCCAAAACGCATCCCGTCATAACGCGCCAAATTAGTAGAAGCTTCAGCCGGCATAAGAATATAATAAACCGCCAGCGAATATTTTACGAGTGGCAGAGAAATGTCTATGATTTTGCAACCCGCCGCGCGCAGTTTTTCTAGCGACTCTTCAAAATTTTTCAGCACTTCCGGATCCACGCCTTCAGAAAGAAAATCGCGCGGCACGCCGATTGTGAAGCCGACGGAAGAATTTTCGCCGGCCCGGGCCGAGCGTAGCGAGGGACGAGAGGGCCAAGAAAATTCTTCCGTCGGCGAAACATCAACCGAAGTCGCGTCCAGAGAATCCGCGCCAGCGATGGCAGTGAAAATAATTTCCGCGTCTTCCACGGTTTTAGTAATGGGACCAATTTGATCAATCGAAGAACCCAAAGCCATAAGCCCGTAACGCGACACTGCGCCGTAAGTCGGCTTCATACCCACTAGACCACAGAAAGCCGCGGGTTGGCGTATGGAACCGGCAGTATCGGAACCTAGAGCGCCAAGGGCCATACCAGAGGCAACCGCCACAGCAGAACCGCCAGAGGAACCGCCGGGCACGCGTGAAAGATCAAAAGGATTTTTAGTTGGGCCAAAAGCCGAACTTTCCGTGGATGAACCCATGGCGAATTCGTCCATATTCGTCCGACCCATAAAAATCACGCCGGCGTCTTTTAATTTTTTGATAACCGTGGCATCATAGCTAGCCGTATAATTTTCTAAAATTTTTGAAGCAGACGAACATTTACGTCCCTTGATTAAAATATTATCTTTTATGGCCAACGGTATACCGGTTAGAGGATTAGCCTCTCCTGAACTTATAATTTTATCCGCCACGTCAGCTTGCGCCAAAACATCATCAAAAACCTCCAAGAAAACATTGAGCTCTTTATTTCTTTCTTCAATATTTTTCAAGCAATCCTCCGCTAACTTGCGCGCGGAGAATTTTTTCTCACTCAAGCCAATCGTAGCTTTTTTTATTGTAAGTTCTGAAAGGTTCATGATAATATTTTTTTAACTTTTATATAGCCATCTTGTTTTTGTGGAGCAATAGAAACGAAAGTATTAATGGGATCTTTATCTTCTTGTGAATCACTAGTTGATAAAACATCTTCCCGAAAAATATTTATTTTGTCTAATTTTTCAACACTGGAATTAGTAGACAAATCAACTGATTGTATCTGATCTACATAACCTAAAATAGACTTAAAATCTTTGAGCATATTTGCCTTTTCTTCACTTGACATTTCTATCCGCGCCAACTCGGCTAATTTTTCTACATCCTTAAGTTCCATATGTTTAATTATAGCAAATTTAGAAACTGTTTTTCGGTTAAAACCTTTACACCTAATTTTGGGGCACGGGCTAATTTAGAACCCGGAGATTCACCAGTTATAAGATAATTTGTTTGAGACGAAATAGATTCGGATACATTACCGCTTAATGCGCGGATTTTTTCTTTGGCTTCTTCACGCGACATTGATTCTAATGTGCCAGTGATTACAAAAGTTTTACCAAATAATTTACCCGCTATGCGTTTTTCGGCGGGTAATATTTTAATTCCAGTTTTCAGGATTTTTTTAATTAAATCTATATTTTCTTTTTTATGAAAAAACTCGTAGGCGCTACGCGCCACGATGGGCCCAATGTTCGGCACGGCTTGAATTTCCTCCAATTCCGCTGTCATTATTTTTTCTAAAATTCCAAAACGCTCGGCTAAATCTTGCGCGGTTTCCTCCCCTACATGCAAAACCCCCAACGCATAAAGAAAACGCCATAGGGGTGGTTTCCGCCGCGCGTTTATGGAAACGATTAAATTTTCAGCGCTTTTTTCGCCGAAACGTTCCAATCCGGAAATATCTTCTTTTTTTAATGCAAAAATATCAGACGCGTCGGAAATAAGTCCTTCATCACGAAATCTATTTAAAACTTTCGGACCCAACTCATCAATTTCCAACGCTCGCGCGAAATGCAACAAGCCACGTATATTTTTAGCCGGACAATTGGAATTAGCGCAAAAGTAAGCAACCATTTCCTTTTTTTCTACTTTACTTCCGCACACCGAACAATGCGTTGGCATTTTAAACTTTTTTTCATGACCAACACGCAACTTTGGTAAAACTTCCACGACTTCAGGGATAACATCACCAGCTTTTTGAATAACAACCGTGTCTCCTATTCGCACATCCAGCCGTTCTATTTGATTAAAATTATGAAGCGTGGCCTTGGAAATTGTCGAACCCGCAACCAAAGTCGGCGTAAACACAGCCAGTGGCGTCAGCACGCCCGTGCGCCCAACCTGAACAATAATATCTTTAATTACAGTGGTTGCTTTTTCGGCCGGATATTTGAAAGCCACGGCATAATGCGGGGCCTTGCCGACAAAGCCGAGACGCTTGCTAAGTTCTGTTTGATTCACGGAAATAACCACACCGTCCGTGCCGTACGGAAAATTAGGACGCATCTTTCCTATTTTCTCCGTAAAACTCCAAACCTCATTTAAATTACGACAAACAGCTTCATGTTTATCTACCTTAAATCCGAGTTGACGCAGAAAATCGTGTTTGTTTGAATGGGTGTCCACTTGGGAGCTCAACTCCCAAGTGGGAGTTGAGCTCCCAAGTTTAGAAATTTCCGTAATATCATAAGCAAAAAAATCCAAATGACGCTCACGCGAAAGTTTTGGATCAAGCTGGCGTAAACTGCCAGCCGCGGCGTTACGAGTATTTGCCAACAAAGGCTTGTTAATTTTTTCATACACGCGATTCAATTCCCTCAACGTCTTTTTGGCCATAATTACCTCACCGCGCACTTCAATCATTTTTGGAAACGGCGTACGTAATTTAAGCGGTATGGTCTCAATAGTTTTTAAATTTTCACTGACATCCTCGCCAATATAACCATCACCGCGCGTCGCTCCGCGCAAAAAAAGTCCGTCTTTATAAATAAGCGAAACAGCCAAACCATCCAGTTTAAGTTCGCAAAAGTATTCCAAGAAGTCAGACTTCGGGCTGCCCTTGAAGTCTGACTTCAATTTTTTTATACGTTCTTTCCACGCTTCCAAATCCGCGCGTGAAAAAGCGTCATTGAGCGAAAGCATCGGCGTAGAGTGTTTTACTTTTACAAATTTATCCAACGGCTTTCCGCCTACGCGTTCGGTCGGCGAAAGGGGATCGCGTAATTCTGGAAATTCTTTTTCCAACACCCTAAGCTCACAAGTGAGAGAATCGGTGACCGCGTCATTTACTTTAGGATCATCCAGAACATGATAACGATAACGCAGATCTTCAATCTCCGCCCGAAGTTTTAAGATTCTTTTTTGAGCAACAGATTTATTCACAAATTCACATTATAGCAGAACTTCTATGACCCGCGACACGGCTCGTTTATTTGAAATACTTAAACAATCTACATTATATCCTGTTGAAATAATTTGCATAAATGTTTCAGTACCTACACCTACAGAAAACTCTGGCGTAACAGAAACTTCCGCGCAGTGCCCAGACGCATCTTCAAAATCAAAAGTCGTTCGAAGAGGGGTTGGGCTAAAATTATCTACTGTTCTAGAAACACACTCAGGCGCACTACCTAAACCATCAATAAAAGTGTCTCTCCAATAAAGCGCGCACTCCACACCAGTATCGGCCGCGAAAAGAGCATGACCCGCCTCACGGGCGGAACCCGAAAGAATTATTTCTTTGTAAGTTATGTTAGTTATGCCCAGAGCCATAATGAGAAGCGCGGCGGACGCTAGAATGGCAAAAAGGATAGTAAATCCGAAATTATTAGGTTTTCTCCCTTCGGGAGATCCTTTATAGGGGGATAGCTTTGTTAATTTCATTAGTTTTAATATTACCATGTGACTTCAAAAAGATTTTCTCTGAAAGTAATTTTATGCGGAGTTGAACCATGGTTCCAAGAAACTTCAGAAGTTACCATGGCCTCAGAGAAACCACCTGGAAAATAAACCGTGATGGTTCGCTGAAATAAACCTGCCGTTAGTGAGGGCCTAAAAAATCCGGTACTATCATACTGAAGATCATAATTAGTGGATATTGCTAAATCAACAGGATCTATCGCGCATCCACCTACGCAATCAATCACATCAACGCCAAAACCACCCCATCCGTCCCCGTTTAAAACATTATTATCGCGTATGTTCCTTACCATTTCTATGCCCTCCTGCGCCAGAAAGGAAGCAACAAGCTGATTTTTGGCAAAAACCGTGCTGTTGATTCCGCCTCCGGAAACAACCAACAGGGCGGCAAGAGATGAAGAAAAAATAAGAATCGCGAAGAGCGTTTGAAGACTAAAGGGTGTTGGTTGGCCCTTATAATTAATTACACCCGCTAAACGAATAAGCACGCGCGGTTGAAAACCGTTATTCGGTTCTGAACCAAAAACGCTAAAACCCGAAAGATCTGGGTCTATTTCAACCTCTACCGGAGTCAGATCAAGTGGAAAATTGGAACCGCTATTTTTAGATTTTTGTATTTGACCATTATTTATTCGATAAACCCATTGGTCGTTTGAATTGTCGGGATTGCCAAAGACGTGCTCAAAAGTAATTTCTGCGTCAGACAAGCAATCGTTAGGTTCCTCTATGGGTAAAGATGAACCGCAATTATAATTACTCCCCAATCGCAAGTGACGCGAGATTTCTTCCATAACAAAAGCAAGGTTGTCGTTTATTTCACGCAGGTGCTGGGTTTTTTTGAAAGTGGCGTTTTGATTCAAAACAGCCGCCCCGCCGATAGTTATAACCAAAGAAAAAATTGCCACCGAGACCATCATCTCAATGAGGGAGAAACCGGATTGGTTGGTTTTTAATTTCATATTATTATCGTACGCTAACTTGTCCCGTAATATAAACCGCAATTGTTCGCTTATATCCGTCTGGTGATATAACTTTTATTTCCGCCATATTAGAAATCGGTCCGGATGGAGACGAAAGCGCGGCATCGGGAAAAGGGCGAGTGAAAACTACGGTTAATTCATTACTAGGACACACAGCATTACCATCAAAACAAATATCCTCAATACTGTATCCCGTCGGTGGATTAAATGCCCTGATAAGCTCATTAGGGTCATCAAAAGATGAATTATTATCTTGGTCGCGGAAATAACTTATTATATTAGGACTCGCGGATTGATCAAAATGAACACCATAACTCGGTTTGCAAGGCTTAGAAGTCGACGAGCAAATACCTGAAAAAGAAGCGGGGTCCTCGCCTGAAATAGCGGCGCGTTTTGCTTCTTCAATTTGAGACGCTATGTCGTGCGTTAAACGCTCCAAATACATTACATCATTAAAACCTCTGAAATTAAAAAAAACCACGCCTGAAATTATGGCAAAAATCGCCAACACCACCAAAATTTCGATAATAGTTACGCCACGAGCCATAAGTTTGGTAAATTTAAATTAAAAATAAAAACCAAGAAAGAAGCAACGACCAAAAACGGTCCGAAAGGAATTTCACTTTTCATTGTAAACCTGCGCCCGCGGAAAATCAACAGAAAAACCGAAACCAGCGCGCCTAGTATGAAAGAAAGAAACAGAGCCGTGATCGCGCCGGACGAACCAAGAAGAAAACCCAAACCCAACGCCAACTTGGCGTCGCCCAAGCCCATCCAGCGCCCGCGGGAAACCGCCCATAGTATAAAAAAGGGCGCCGCCATAAGAGGGCCGGCTAGGAGAGCTCGTAGCTGATAGCTTATAGCTTCGTTAGCTCCATAAACTTGCAGAAACAAACTGCCGAGCAGGGCTAGAATGACAAAAATCCAGACGGGGCGTTCGGGAATGATTTTGTGGTGGAAATCATAAACTGAAATAAAAATCAAAAAACAAAAAGCGAGAATATAAAATACAGAATAAATAATATATGGAAAGAGAAGTAAATTAGAAAATTTTAAAACAACAGAAAGAAAAACTAAACCGGTTAAAATCTCAACTATCGGATATTGCCAAGAAATTTTGCTTTTACAATAACGGCACCGACCGCCCAGAAAAAGAAAGCTAAAAACCGGCACCAGATCGCACGCCGATAACTTATGCCCGCAGGAAAAGCAAAACGACCCCGCACCACGCGCTCCGCTTGGGTACGGGGCAAGCCCGCCTCCCCACACCGAAAGACCAGTGTGGTAGCGTAGAATCACCACATTCAAAAAACTCCCGATTATGGTTCCGAAAACAAAAGACAAAATAGATATAATCGCCGACACAGGAACATTATAACACAATAATTATTTTTTATTTACATTTTATACCGGCACTAAAACCATTTAAACCATCAGTCACAATCGTACCGATACGGCCCGAAAATCCGTCACTGTCAATACAATAAAAATTTTTATCATACAATTTAATATACATTGTATAGGAAGTTTTATTACCTGATGTTGGACGAACCGCGCACGGCATGAAATTATTAGTGTTGGTACCACTTGGTCTACCAAGCAGACGCTCTACGACAGCAACTCTTAGACGTTGAACTTCGGAAAGATTAGGATTAGTGTTTAATGCTGAAACCTGGGAACACACGTTAAAACCAGCCCCATGATTATAACTTCTAACAAGCACCACAGAAGCCAAAATACCGATAATAGCGATGACGACCAAGAGTTCAATTAAAGTGAAACCTTTTTCATCTTTATTACGCATTTTGTTTAAGGTTATTAAAGATAATCCTTGATGGATTTTTGTTATTGTTATAGGCAAGTTAAATCTCCAGAAACAGGAACTGCTGTTGTTAACATCTTACCAGCAAAGCCGGTAGAATCAACACAATAAGACATACCACCACTTGAAGAAAGAACGGCATGAACTTCCCAATTATATTGATCTTCGTTAAAAACTGGTTTAGCGCCAAGTTGAGTATTAACTGCCTCCAAAAGTCTATCCACATCACCAGCAGCAACATCTGCCCCAACATAAGTATTATTAATGCTAAAGAAAACCTCCGCCGCCGCACGTATACTGGACATACTAGAAATAGCGCTGACGTCACGGGCCTGCTTACGTGTACTACCTAAATTGACAAGAATTATGGAAGCCAAAATACCGATAATGGCGATAACATTTTTAACTTTTAATTTGTCGACTTTTAATCTTTTAAAGCTTCTTTATTATACTACCTCTCCGGCGAAACCAGCTGTGGATTACGAAAGACAACAATACAATTCCATACAACCCCCTCTTTCCCCCTTATCAGGGGGACTTTCCATTTCGCCTCCCCTGATAAGGGGAGGTCGGGAGGGGTTAGAACAACCCCCCATCCCCCCTGCCTGCCGCAGGCAGGCTTATCAGGGGGCTTGATGGGATATTTGGTATTTCCGCCTCCCCTGATAAGGGGAGGTCGGGAGGGGTTGTATAGTAAACTGCGAGATGTTTTATAATCCTACTGCCCCACCGAAATCGTGATTTGATAGATAGGCACCAAAATTGCGGCCACCAGAATCGCCACCCCTACCCCCAGAAAGATTATCAATATCGGTTCTCCTCATGTCGCGCCAAAGCGTCGGATATGGAACTGCCGGCCTTGACCGCGTTCATAGCGTCCTGCAAGATGGCGGTATAAAGGCGATTGCCGACGACATTAGCCGTGATTTCCAGCGCCCGTATGACCGGCACACCGGACGAAAGCAAGGTGTTTAAGTTATCGGCGATGCGCGACAGATACATATTGCGGAAAAGATTTTTGACAACCGGCGTAGTAATTTTAAGCCGGTCAAAATAAACTTTACCGGCCTGTCCTCGGCCGAAATAAAACAAGGCAAATCCGCCCAAGATTACCAGAATCAGTAGAAAAATTCCGTAATTTACAAAGAATCCGCTTAAACCGATAACCACGCGCGTGAAAAACGGCACTGCTTGTCCGGATTCCTGAATAATTTCCGTCATTTTGGGGATTACCATCGTGAACATCATTATCATAACGGCGAAGAAAATGAAAACCACGAAAATCGGGTAAATCAGCGCGTTCTTGGTTTTGGAAGTGATTTCGTACTGGCGATCCATATGATCGGCCAAGAAACTAAAAATTTGATTCAGTTTGCCGGACTCCTCGCCGGCTTTAACCATACCAACGTAAAACTCCGAAAAAATTTCCGGATGCTTGGCTAAACAATTGGAAATGGAAAAACCGGCCTGTAGGTCGTCCGTAACTTGCTCCAGTTTTCGGCGCAAAAGCGGATTCTCGACATTGGCCGCCATTAGAGAAAAAGCCCGGAGCGGAGAAATTTCAGCCTCAAAAAGAGTGGAGATTTGGCGCGAAAGCATAACCACGTCCCTAAGCGAAACTTTCTCAAAAATCGCCATTTTCAACATTGTCTTTTCTTCTTCCTCCCTTAAGGACACAACAATAAGCCCCCTTCGCTGAAGGGCGTTCACCGCCAAATCCTTATTAATGGCATTAACCGTGCCTTCTTTTTTCTCGCCTTTTTCACTTAAAGCTTTGTAGTAGAAAAGCATATTTTATGAAAATTTTTCCAAGGCTTTGGGATTTAAGGAATGGAGCATGGCATTTTCCATAGTAACATCGCCCTTGCGCATAAGTTCCAACAAAGAGCGGTTCATATCCACCATACCCAATTCAAAACCAGTTTCAATAACCACATCAATCTCATGCGTGCGCCGTTCGCGAATAAGGTTTGATACCGCGTTGTTGTTTACCAGAAGCTCATAGGCCGGCACCAAACCACCCACCGCGCGCGGAACCAAACGTTGCGAAAAAATTCCGAGCAGAGAACCGGCCAGCTGTATGCGTATCTGATCCTGCTGACCCGACGGAAAAGAATCAATAATACGGTCAATGGTCTGGGAAGCGTTATTGGTGTGAAGTGTGGACAAAACCAAATGTCCCGTTTCCGCGGCCGTCACGGCCGCAGCCATTGTGGCCGGACTTCTCATTTCGCCTATCATTATGACATTCACGTCCTGCCGAAAAGACGACTGTAGGGCTGATTCAAAATCGCGCGTGTCTATACCCACCTCGCGCTGGTCAATAATAGACTTGTCGGGATCAAAAATATATTCAATCGGATCTTCAATAGTAATTATATGCTCGGTGCGCTCGCGGTTAATCATATCAACCATAGCGGCTAGGGTTGTGGACTTGCCGTGCCCCACAGGACCCACTACCAGAAAAAATCCTTGTTTTTTCCGAGCAAAAATTTCCAATGCCGGCGGAAGATTAAGCTCGGCCAAAGTGCGTACTTTGGGAATCAGGCGAAAAGCCATAGCCAGACTGCCCTTATGAACAAAAGCGTTACCGCGCAAGCGCATTCCGCTGGCTGAACTCCAAGAAAAATCCGCCTCTTGATCTTTAAGAAAACGATCGGTTCTTTCCTGTCCCAAAACCTGCTTTAAAATTTTAAGCATGTCATCATTGGAAAGAATCGCTTGATTCTCCAGAAAAAGAAGCTGACCAGACACGCGTATGGACGGATGACGGCCGGACGAAATATGCAAATCAGAACCACCCTCGCGAATAACGATGGATATTAATTCTTCTATAATGTCTTTAGGATTCATAGTAAATTAAACTGGTTTTTTCGCGGATAACAAACTTTTAACCCTAGTAACCACCTCAGTGGGCGTGAAGGTCGCCTTAACAATATAATCCTGCGCGCCTAGTTTTTTTCCATGCTCAATGTCTGACTGCTGACCACGATTAGAAAGCGTCACAACCAATATGTTTTTTAAGAGTCCGGCTGGACCAGCCTGTTCTAAAAGTTGAAAACCATCCATCTCGGGCATAATTATATCCAACAACATTACATCAGTTTTGAGCCCGCCACGCAACTTTTCCAACGCAATCATCGCGTTGGAAGCGGTTTCCACGTCAAAACCAGACTGACTGAATTTGAGTGCGTACATATCCAATAGAAAACTGTCATCGTCGATTATAAAAATTTTTGGTTTGTTGTTTGGATCCATATTTTTATTATAGCATATCCGCCACGCCTAGGTCGTAAACTTCGCTCCAGGGGATATCTCCGCGCAGGGCCTTTATAGCGGCATCCTCCTGCATAGTCAACATGCCTTGCGCGCGGGCGACCTTATAAATTTCCAATTCAACTGGATTGGCTAAAATCACATTTTGTATTTTTTGATCAACCGAGAATATTTCAAAAGCTCCAATACGTCCGCGTGTGCCCGAAGGACAGTCGGGTGATGAAGTAATTTCATACATTTCCGCCGGAATTTTTATGGAAGTTTTAATGCCCGCCGGCAGGTCATTGAATTGTTTTTCCAGCCAAGCGCGTATGCTGGGGTTCATGGGCTTTTTTTGGCGAGCTGAAGGACAGGCCATGCGTACTAATCGTTGAGCAATAACTAAATTTAAAGTTGGAGCAATAAGATAAGGATCAATACCCATATCCACCAAACGCGGGACAACTCCGATCGCGTTATTGGTGTGCAAAGTAGAAAAAACCAGATGTCCGGTAAGCGCCGCCTGAATAGCCAGCTGGGCGGTTTCCTTGTCGCGAATTTCACCAACCATAATAATATCGGGATCTTGGCGCAATATAGAACGTAATCCGGAAGCAAAATTATAACCAATTTCTGGCATAACCTGAGATTGATTAACGCCTTTTATCCGATACTCAACCGGATCTTCCAATGACACCACGTTATATTTTTCGCGATCCAGCTCGTTCAACATCGCGTAAAGAGTTGTGGTCTTACCAGATCCCGTCGGACCGGTCAGTAATATAAGCCCGTAGGGACGATGCGCTCCTTCTTTGATTAATTTTATGTGTTCAGGAGAAAAACCTAAAGCATCAAGTGTTTTAACTCCCTGCTCTGGATCAAGAATACGTATAACAACTTTTTCCCCGTAATAAGTAGGAAAAGTGGATACGCGAAAATCAATTTTTCGGCCATCCACCTTCTGTGAAAAACTGCCATCCTGCGGTTTTCTTTTTTCATCCAGACGCAAGCGCGTCAATATTTTTATGCGGGCTACAATACCGTCTAAAACATTAGGTGGTAAAAGAAGAGTTGTGGATAAAAGACCATCCACACGAAAACGAACTTTAACTTTGTCGTCGGTGGGTTCTATGTGTATGTCCGAAGCGCGCCCTTCCAAGGCGTGACGAATGGCCACATCCACAATTTTAATAATTGGCGCGTCTTCAATAATCGACTCCCCCGTCTTAGGTGTAACGGGCAGAGCATCACCGGCAGAACTTAAGTTGGCTTCAATATCAGACACGGCTTGGCCAACTTGTGTGCTCATTCCTTTGTAATTGCTTAATATGAAATCAAAATCGGATTGGGAAATAAGAAAAATTTTGAACGGAAGATTAAGTTTGGTGGATATAAACTGCAAAGCGTCCATGGCTTTTATGTTTTCCGGATCAGTAAGACCGACTTCCAGAACTCCGTCGGTAAAACCTATAGGGGCGAATTGATAATGAGAAACGGATTCTTCAGGAATGTTTTTTAACAAATCAAAAGAAACGCTTTTACGGTCAACTTCCTTAAATGGAATGTTATAAAACCGGCTCTTGGCTTCTATTAAGGCCTTTTCCGAAACGCCTATTTCCAAAAGCGCGGAATCAATGTTCCCGCTAAACTGGTCGCGCGCGCGACGCCTAATTTCCGCGATTTTATCTCGAGATATCAGCCCTTGTTTAACCAGTTCTTCGAGAAAATTCATAGCGTAAAATCTTCATCAGAAGAATCTTGGGGAGCAGACGAAGAGACCTGAAAATCCGAACCGATGGGGGCAAAAGGATTAGAGCGACCTTCAGTGCTGTCTTGAACTAAAGTAATCGTAAAATCCATTAAAGATCCAAAAATCGGATTGGAAAACACATCTTCGGCGTCCAAACGTATGCCACGAATATTAAGTAAAAGGTTTAAAAACTCTCTGCTGACTGAATCGCCGGGCACTTCGCCTAATAATGAAACCGCCGGAGAAGACTGCGCGCCTGTCCCGCCAGAAACAGGACTGCCAACCGGCACAAGCGTCGCGTCTTCCGAACTCGGACGTTGAAAAACAAAAACATACACCAAAATCACCACAACTAAAACAGCTACGAATATCAGGATGCTTTTTAGTTTTGGTTTCATGGTCATATTAATTCTTTAGCCAATAAGTTCTTATTTTAAAATCAAAAGAATAAACCGCGCCGGCTGATTCTTTTTCGGACGAAGAAGAAAAAGCGATGGATTGCACGTCAACCATACGTAAACTTTTATCTAAATCACTTATAAATTTAAGAAAACTTTGATAAGTTCCGTCCATACTGAAAGAAATATCCATACTGCTGTAATCCCGCTTGGATTCGCTAGGTAAATTTTCGACAAATTCCTCTTCTTCACCGGATAAATCTTGCGTTTTTCCGCCGGACGCGCTTTCCACCTTCACATCCTTGAGCACCATGCCGTCGCGCAATCCCAATGTTTCAAGTTCAATAATAAGACGTATATTATCCACATTATCGGGCAGAAGTTTGTTTAACTTTTCCTTGTCAACTTCGGAAAAATTATTATATTTTTCCACCAGCGCGTCGCGTTCCTTAAGTATCTGTTTGGAATTGGAAAGAGCGGTATTGTAATTATCTTGCTCGATTGAAAGTTCTTTGACTTCGCCGTAAAGAGAATCAGTAAAAACCGCGAAAAGTCCGATGGCCGCTCCGATTAAAATTATTGGCAAGAAAAGACGTGTCATCTTATTGTTGAAGGGTTAAGATTGATTGATCGACGGAAAACGACAAGTCAAAATTAACATTTCCTAGATTATCTAGTTTGAGATTGGAAAAAATCGGATTGGAAATATTTTTATCTTTGCCCAAAACATCGGCCTGCGAAGCAACCGAACGATAACTGCGGGCTTGGCCGGAAAGCAGGATATTATACTTACCCTGCGCGGGAACGTAAGAAAATTTCGTGTAACGCACTGTCTTTAAAGTAGTCTGCGAAAGTATGTCAAAAACAGGCGAAATTAAAACATGGTTGGAAAGAATTTCTTTGGAGGCGTTTATTTTTTTCTCCAATTTCTGGATGTTGTTAAGAACCGATGGTTCAAAGGCCGCCTTGGCGCGATCAAGATCGGATTTCAAACCGGCGACATTTTTGACAAGCATAATTTTATACCCATAAAGACCTCCGGCTATGAGCAAGGAAACAAAGAAAACAATTATAGAAACCAGTGTTAGTAGGCCGATAGAACGTTCCGGCCTGACTCTTTCCTCAACGGCCGGCTTTTTAGGCATAAAAGAAGTTTGGAATTCCTTTTCCATTTGATATATTATACTCCCTCTTTAAGTTTTCTTAAAGCTAGACCTGTGGCAATCGAGAACTCCGGGCCGGCGGAACGTAAAGTTTCCGACAAAAAGATCGGATTTTCGGTTTTAGCGAACGGATCAGCCAGGGAGACCTCGGTTCGCAAACGTTCGGCAACATGTTCCTGTAAACCTTTCAAAAGAGCTCCGCCACCGGTGAGCACGACTTTATTCACAGTTTCATTATACTGTTTTCCGTAATTGAAAACTACGCCGGCAACCTCGGAAAGAATGTAATCCACGCCCGGACGCAAAATATCGGATACGGCTCGATTCGCGCCCGTGCCTAAAAGACCGACTGTGTGCTTAATCTCTTCGGCCTTTTTAAAATCCATAGACATGGAATGCATCAGGTTGTTCGTCAAATCAACCGCCCCGCGGTTTATGATATGAAAACTTTTAACGTTCCCGTGTTTGAACACGACCGCCCGCGTTTTGGAAGCGCCCCAGTCAATTACAAGAACCGAACCTAATTCCTGTCCGAAAATAGAACGCACGTTGCTAAAAATTTCAATTTCCAAAAAATCGGCGCGCAAGGAGGCGGCCTTGGCCAATTCGCGATATCTGGAAAGTATTTCATTATGCACGGCCGTAACAAGAATTTCGTGCGGAGCCAAAGCGGATTCTTCGGTGGTTTCTCGGCGTGGCATGGGCCACCAATCAAGCGAAACTTCTGAAATCGGCAAAGGAATGTATTTGCGCGCCTCCAAAGGGACAACGGAAGAAAATTGTTTTTCGGAAACCGTGTGGGGTAACTTGATAACCGTAACCAAACTGGAAGCCGAAGGTATGGAAATGGCCGCGGTCTTGGTGGTGACATTAGATTCGCGTAAAAGATCAGAAATAGCTTGCCCGAGAGTCGTGTTTTCTAAATTAGTCAGCGCGCCCACATCGGCGGAAGCGTAGGGCCCCAAGGCCACTGAACCGTAAGTTTCCAACACAGCTTTACCGCCTTTTCTTTTTAATTGTACGGCCTTGATGGCTGAAGTCCCAATATCCAATCCGACAAAATCGTCTTCTTTCTTTTTGAAAATATTAGATAAAGACCGCAAAGGGTTGTTCATATGTGTTAAATTATAGCATATATGGGTTTATGGAACATAGTTTTGGATTTTCTTTTTCCGGCGCGCTGTCTGCGTTGTCGCGCCGAAGGCGCGTATTTATGCCGAAAATGCGCGACAACCCTGCCATCAGCCGAACCGCCCGAAGATGAATGGATACACGCGGTTTTTTCTTATCAACATAAGCTAGCGCGACGCGCGGTGTGGCTTTTAAAATACCGCGGACGGACCGACTTGGCGCGCGCCCTGGGCAGTCTGCTGGCTGAACAGCTAGCCGAAGAATTGGCGGAATTGGAGACTATGGAAAATTTTCGCGCGCCAATTTTGGTGCCGGTGCCTATTTCGTCCCGCCGAAGGCGGGAGCGCGGTTTCAATCAGGCTGAACTTTTAGCGCGCGTGGTGGCAACCGAATTAAAAAAAGAATACTGTCCGGCGCTGGAAAAAATCCGCGAAACCGAACCGCAGGCCAAGATAAAGACGCGCGACGCGCGTCTAAAAAATTTAAAAGACTGTTTTGTCGTCAAAAATCCGGAAAGCGTGCGCGGACGCAATGTCGTGATTATAGACGACGTAACGACCACCGGCGCGACGGCGCGCGAAGCGCGCCGGGCGCTCCGGCAAGCCGGAGCGAAAAAAATAATCGCCTGCGCCTTGGCACATTAAAGCGACATCAAAAAAATTATCCCTAATATGCTTTTTATTATACCATAATTTACGCAAGAGGGAGGCCTTGCCTCCTTTTTTGCTTTTTTATTTGAATTCATTAAAATTTTCTACCTATTTGAAGATTTTTTTTGTTGTTCAGCATATTCAGCATTAGAAAGATCACGCTTAAACTGCTCGAGTTTTTGTCTATTATCGCGAATTTTACCTTCTAACTCCCGAGCTTTATTTTTTGCTTGCTCAAAATCTCGTTCATTCGCTCGAATTTCATCCGTATACCAAGTTACTTCACGTTTTATTTGATTTATATCCATATATTTTTTAAAAATAAACTAATAATACCCTTATAATAACACACAATGATAGTACTTGCGCAATCCCTCTCTTTTCTCAACAT
>Ga0075939_132_pt1 | contig 21709 bp, 26 predicted proteins | sample RifGroA2_FD_67948 | JGI IMG/M metagenome (GOLD analysis project Ga0075939, IMG submission 67948) | Parcubacteria bacterium GW2011_GWA2_42_18
ATAAGCTCCAGATTGAGCATAGATATCGTAGTTGTTATCACCACCAGAAGTCGTGGCGATATAGATTCCATAATTGTTGGTGGAAGCGCCGGTACTGCCGGTGAAATCGCCGGTGGAGGTGATATAGAGTCCATATTTATTAATGCCATCAGTGGTGGTGTTGGTGGAAATATTTTCCAGATAGCCGGAGTAGTTGGTGGCGGTCCTAGCGCCGGATATATAAGAATGAAAACGGCCAAGAGGACTTGTTGTTCCGATGCCAATATTACCGTCGCTGGCTGGATTAATACTAGTGGCGTTTAAAATTAAATCTGTATAGACATCGTTTACATAATCGTAAGCTCCAATCCTTCCTTGTCCACTTACAGCCGAAAGTTTTAAACCAGATCCAGCAGAAGCGTCAAGTGCACCAAGGACGCCATCTCTAATCCAAATCCGCCCGCCATTAATATCTATCTCGGCATCGGGCGCAATCGTTCCCCCAATCCCGATTCTTCCATTATCTGAAACTATCAGATCTAAATTATCGCTTGAATCTTTGACAACAAACTCGGCAGATAATTTATCTGGCGAGGTATCATTAGCATTGTTAGAAAATGCCGTATTTACCGTTAAACTCGTATTTGACGCGATTGCGGTAACGGTTCTGGTTTGCCCTGTAACGGTTATGCGATCGCCCACTATTAATTCCGTGGTGAAAAGCGTTCCCACTCCGGTAACGGTAGTGGAAGCGGCGGGATCTATACTCCCAGTTAAAACAGAAGTCGCTGTCCCTTTCAAACGCCCCGACCCGGCGACATCTAATTTGAGGAGAGGACTTGTTGTTCCAATCCCCAACCTATTATTCGTATCATCCCAGAATAAATTAGCGTTGTCTTGATTAAGATTGCCGGAACTATCTACGAAAAGAACTGAACCGGTGGTGCCCGAGCCGACCGAAACGCCTGTGGCAATGGGAGTAACTGTGCAATTAGCGGAGCCCGGGGTACAGTTGGGATTCAACTCGGCGGGTGGAGTGTAGGGGCTAGAGGGCGGAGACGCTTGAGTTATGGAAAAAGTAACGAGAATAATAGCAATAAAAATGATTGCGGTAAGATGAAGATGTTTTTTAAGTTGGGTTAGGAAATATATCATCTTTTTTTGGTTTTAATTTTAACAGATGTAAAGAAAAAGTCAATTAAAACAAGCTGGCCTAGCCACCAACCAGCCATTTATATATTATACCAATTATGGGTGAAATTGGATTCCATAAAAATACAACCACGAAAATAAAACCCCAAAGCGCGTAGCGTTCCATTAATGCTTCCAGAAAAAACCACCTGCGTGGCAGAAATGACAGAAGAATTTTAGAACCATCCAAGGGCGGCACGGGAATTAAATTAAAAACAGCTAAAGCAATATTAATAATAACAATAAAAAAAGCAATTTGCTGAAAACCTTGACCTAGATCGGCACCCATAAAACGTAAAACTAAACCAAAAATCGTGGCCAGAAAAAGATTAGTTAAAACGCCAGCCGAAGCCACCGCCAATGTTCCCCAACGACGATGAGAAAGATTAGCTGGGTTGTAAGGCACGGGCTTGGCCCAGCCCACCACGGCCGGCGAATGAAGAGCGATAAGAAAAATTGGTAAAATTACCGAACCAAACGGGTCAAGATGTTTGATGGGATTCAATGTTATTCGACCAGCCAGACGCGCGGTGGAATCGCCAAAACGTTCAGCCACGTAACCATGCGCCATTTCGTGCACAATTACTGATAAAATAAGCACGGCCACCTGAAAAATTGATTCTGTCAGTTGCATCCCGTTAGAAGCAGGTCGCGGTCAATCTGCATACTTGTAAATTATTATTAATTTTTCGAATGATTATAAATTTCATATACTATTTCTTGGTTCACGGTGACCGTGGCCTCTAACGGGATTGCATAAATATTATTTATATGATAGCATAATTAATGTTATGGCAAAAATTTGTCCAATTTTAAATAAAGGTTCCTTGGTCGGTGGCGGCTATTCCAATCGCACGCGCGCCACTAAATTTAATCCGACGGGACTACGTCGGAGATATCCGAATTTGCAGAAAAAGAAAATTTTTATTCCAGAACTTAATAAATCAATCCGCATAACACTTTCAACTAAGGGCCTAAAAACACTAAACAAAAATGGCGTTTACAGAACTCTCAAAAAAGCCGGAGTGATTTAAACAAACCGAGCCCGAACAGGCCGGAAATGAAAAAAATAAACAGTCCGATTGCGCCCTTCCGAGTTCCTGGGTGTGCGTGGAACACGGTGAGTATGACGAACGCGACGAGCGCGGCGAACGCGACGAGTGCCACTTTTTCGTTTTCAACTCCAAAGTTTAGGGCTGAAAAGTATACCACGTATATAACAATGGCCATGACGGCCATAGAAACCGCGCATTTAAGGGCGGTAAAGTTTTTCTTTTCCATGATATAGGTTTGTTTTAAAGTAATTGAAAAATTTTCAAATCCAGTTGGAATATAGCAATTCTAATGTTATCTGTCAACCCTATCTCCGCTAGGTCTTTCCTAGCGGAGGGTGATCCAATCAAATATTTCCTTTTTAAAATTTTGCTTAGTTGGAAAATAATTCGGAAATAATTCTCTATTAAGAATCACTTTTCCAGGACGATTGAGATCTAGATAATCTAGATAACTTGAGTACGGATATTCTGCTAAATATGTTAATGCTTTAGTTTTATTTTTTATTCCATTCTCTTTCCATTTAGATTCAATAAGTTTTATGGGGTTTAAATGAATATATGAAAATAAATATTTTAAATATCTATCGGTATCTGTATGTTCGGCTTTAAATTTACCTTCAAACAAACCACCAGAACGTTTATATTTTTTATTGTAATACATAACATACGCGGTGATAAGTTTTTGCATAAATTTACTAATACTCCCTCTTTCCGTTTGGGTAATCAAAATATGAAAATGATTTGGCATTAAACAAAATGCGCCGATATTTACAATTTGACTCCCCCGTATAGAGTTGTACAAACTTTGTTTTTTCCCAAGATTATCAATTTTAAAATTTTCAGATGAATTACACGCAAAAAGCAACCCTAAAAAACGAGCATAATCATCTTTATCTCTAAAGATTGTTTGCTTACTATTTCCACGATTATAAATATGATAGTATTCGCCGTCTATAAAGACTACTTTTCGTAATGGCATAAAAACAGTATATCAAATTTATCCTCCGCTAGGAAGGACCTAGCGGAGGGGTTTAGAATTTGAAGATAATTGTGCCCTGCTGGTCGGTGCGCAGGATTTTTACGCCGAGTGAAGCGAAGCGTTCCAGCACTTCCGGGTGCGGGTGACCGTAGCGATTGCCAGCGCCGACGGAAATAACAGCTTCGTCCGGCGCGACAGCGCGTAAAAATTCTCCACTAGAAGAAGTGCGCGAACCGTGATGGCTAATTTTTAATATATCGGCATCTAATTTTACACCATCACGCTCAACTAAATACTCTTCAATTTTAGCCGGCGCGTCGCCGGTTAACATAAAAATATTATCGTTTGTGGTTAATTTGCCGATAATTGAACCGTCATTGGTCTTCCAATCAGAAACATCTTTATCAGGAAAAAGAATTTCAAAAACCATGCCATCCTCTTCGTCTAAAATAATTTTCATTCCCCGGCGGGCGATCAGCCGCCGCGCGCCTTCGCGCGCGACGGCTTTTTCAAATTCACCGTAAACATCCGTATCCGGGCGCGTGCCGGGCTCCACAATAACGCCGATATCATAACGCTCTAAAATATTCAGAAATCCGCCGATATGATCTTTGTCTGGATTAGAAATAAGTAAAACATCAATGGAGTGGTCAGAAAAAGGCATAACTTCGCCAAGCACGCGCAAGGTCGCCTTGCCGGGCCCGCCATCAATCATCATCTGGTTTCCGTTTGGGGCTTCAATATAAACGGCATCGCCCTGCCCCACATCCAAAAAAGCCACTTTGGCCGTTCCTGCCCCGAACGCGGTATGTGTTGTCCAAACTATATACCAGACATAAACCGCGCTGAAAAAAAGAACCGCCGGCATCAACCACCATAAATTCTCTTTCAATTTCCGCATTACACTATTATAATGTATTTGTGATTTAATATGTCATTACAAACCAATGAGAAACTATAACACTCTATTAAAAGAAATAATGGAAAATGGCACAGACCGCAAAGGCCGTAATGGCGACACACGCGGGCTTTTTACCAAACAACTACGTTTTAAAATGGATAAGGGCTTTCCGGCCACAACCACAAAAAAACTGGCCTTCCGAACAGTAGCCGCCGAACTTTTGTGTTTTATAAATGGTATTTCAGATAATAAAATTTTTAATCGTTTGGGCTGTCATATCTGGGATGCTAACGCCAAAGCACCTTATTGGAAACCTAAGGCCAAGTTTGAGGGTGATTTAGGGCGGATTTATGGCGTACAATGGCGTGAGTGGCACGCGCCCGACGGGCAAAAAATTGATCAACTTAAAAACGCCATTGAGCAACTTAAAAAAGATCCGCATGGTCGGCGCATTATTGTTTCAGCTTGGAATCCGGGCGAACTTGAACAGATGGCTCTGCCGCCCTGCCACGCGCTTTACCAATTTTATTCAGCTAATGGAAAATTATCTCTGCATATGTTCCAGCGCAGTTGCGATATGTTTTTAGGCGTACCTTTTAATATCTCATCATACGCGTTACTGCTTCATATAATTGCGCAGATTGTCGGTCAAACACCAGATGAGTTAATTTTAACCTTAGGCGACGCGCATATTTATAATGATCATTTTGATGCGGTTAAGGAACAGCTCGCGCGCGAACCCTTTCCCCTACCTAAACTCTGGCTTAATCCGGAAATAAAATCACTGGAAGACTTAGTTGTTGAAAAATTTCAGGAACCAGATGATGTTTATAAAATCGTAAAGTTGGAAAACTACCAATGCCACCCGGCTATTAAAGCCAAAATGGCAGTATGAATTCTGAAATGAAAACACATTCGACAAGCTCAGTGCAAGTCTGCCAGAATTGCCAATCAGAATTTGTTATAAGTCCGGATGAGCTGATAATGTATGAGAAAGTGAGTGTGGAATTGCCCGAGATATGTTTCTTCTGCCGAATTAAACAGCATTTATCTTTTTGGATGTTCGGAAAATTTCGCAACGGCGTGTCTGATCTTTCCGGAGAAAATCTCATAACTGTTCTGCCGGAAAAGAACAGGTATCCAATCTATACTCTTAATGAGTGGCATAGTGATAAATGGGATGCAATGGATTACGGAATGGATTATGATCCTACCCAATCATTTTTTAAACAATTACAAGCTCTACAGGAAAAAATTCCTCATCCTCACCAGAACGGCACTAAAAATACCGGATGCGAATGGTGCGACGATGTGTGGAATTCTAAAAACTGCTATTTATCCCGTTCAATGGAAGAATGCGAGGATTTATATTACTCATATAGAAATTTATGGGTTAGAAATTCCATAGATGTAACTGTTTGTTTTAACTGCGAAAAATGCTACGACTCTTCAGAATGCCACCACTCGTATAAACTTTTTTATTCAAAACATTCCCGCGATTGTATAAATTCATATTTTTTATATGATTGCCGTAATTGCCAGAATTGCTTTATGTGCTGGAATCTTCGGGGAAAAACATTTTGAAGAAATAACGCAAAAAGATGTGATACATAGAGAGAATTTTAATTTAAAGGTATACAATTCCGACGGGAATTATTTATTGGATTGCAAAAATTGCCATAATTGCAATACAATCAATGAGTCTGAAGACACTTATAATTGTGTCAGAGGAATGAAGCATAAATCGGACATAGACGCAAACGGTTGTTGGTATTCTGAATTAATAGGAAATTGCGCAAATTGCGTAAATGCTTATGCCCAAAAATATTCCAATTGGTCTTCATCCAGATATTCTGAATATCTGGATCTATGCATTGAGTGTGAAAATTGTTTTGGCTGTGTCGGCCTTAAGAAAAAGAAATATTGTATTTTAAATAAACAACATACAAAAGAATCCTTCGACAAGCTTAGAACAAGAATTATTTCTGATATGAAAAAAAACGGCGAGTACGGTAAATTTCTGCCGTATTCCATGAGCGCCGGACCTTTTAATTTTTCCACCGCTTTTTTATATTTTCCAGAAACTAAAAAAGAAGATATTTTAAAACTTGGCGGTTATTGGGAAGACATTAGTAAAAGCCATATAGAAGGAATGCCGACAAGTGAATTACCAGATGATATAAAAGATGTCCCAGATATAATTGTAACTCAACCTCTAATATGTCCGGAAACGGGTTGGCGGTTTAATATCAACCAAAATGAACTTTCTTTTTATAAACAAAATAATATCCCATTACCCCGTCTTCATTTCGATGTGCGAACAAAAAATCGTCTGAAATACCTAACTGTTTTAAAATCCCATCCTTACATCTGTTATTATTGCTCAAAAAATATAATGGCTTATTATCCGCCGGAATGGAAATACGAAAAAATCGCCTGCGAAGAATGTTATAAGCAAAATATAAATTGATTATGATTATTTCACTTATCGCCGCGATTGGGAAAAATAATGCCATTGGGGTTGGGGGTAAATTGCCGTGGAATTTGCCGGCCAATAGACAAAATATAGTAATTACTCGCGACAAAAATTATAAAGCCGAAGGAATTGAAATAGTTCATTCTTTAGAAGAAGCATTGGCCTTGTTCCCGAGGGGAACCCTCGGGAATGATGAAGAAATTTTTGTCATCGGCGGTAGCGAAATTTACCGCGCGGCGCTTCCACACGCCAATCGTCTATATATCACCGAAGTGGACGCGTCGCCGGCCGGCGACGCGTTTTTTCCGGAATGGAATCGCAACGAATGGAAAGAAGTTGCGCGCGAAGCGTATGAACCTGACGAAAAAAATTCTTTATCTTATGTATTCATAGAATACGAAAGAATAATATAATGCAAAAAACTCCTAAATTCTTAGAAAAAATAAGTGCGTTGCTTGAAAATACCAAGCCGAAAACAGAAAATTGCAATAGTTGTGGAGAAACATTTAATATAAAAGAGGAAGATATTGAAACGGCTAAAAAATATCTAGCCCCATTGCCGACCGATTGTTATCATTGTAGAAGAAAGCTCCGGCTCTCTTTTGCAAATTATACGACATTCTTTAACCGAGATTGTGATGCGCCCAACCATAAAGAAAAAGTTATATCTCTTATACCGGAAGAGGCAAAATGTTTAGTGGAAGATTGTGAATTTTACTGGGGAGAAAAAAGTAAAAGACCGCACGTTGAATATAACAAAAATGAGTTATTTTTTGACCAATTTACAGATCTATTTAAGAAAACTCCGCAACCTTCGCTTACTAAAGATGCTTCAAATTTTAACAGTCCCTACACAGCCTATGGCAATCAGTTGAAAAACTGCTATTTCACTTTCGGAGGTCTGAAGGCCGAAGAAGTAGACTATAGTACGTGGCCAATACATACAAGGCAAACAATGGATATACTAATAGCCCTTTATTCCGAAAATTGCTACGAATGTGTATTTCCCGAGAAATGTTACAATTGCAAGTTTACTTATTTCTCCAAAAACTGTTTGGATTGTGATTTTTGCTATGATTGCCGCAACTGCATATCCTGTTTTGGATGCGTAAATTTGCGACACAGAAAATACTGCTTTTTTAATCAACAGCTTTCCAGAGAAACATATAAAGAAAAAATTAAATTTCTGCGAACAAATACAAGATCGGGACTTTTAGAACAAAGGAGGAAATTTTGGGAATTCGTCAAATCCCAACCGACAAGAGGGCAAAGAAACGAACATTCAATCAATTCAACGGGAAATTATATTGTCCACTCAAAAAATTGTAAGAACTGCTTTTGGGTTCTTGAAAGTGAGAATGTAAATAACGGGGATTTTTTACTCAAACTGACAAATTCTGCCGATGTAACAATAGGAAGCATGTCAAACGAATTGTATTCCGTTGTCTTGGTCGGGCGTGAAAGCTTTGGAACAAAATTATCGGTCAATTCAAACACAATCAGTGAGTGTGAATATGTCATGAACTGTAAAAACTGTAACTATTGTTTCGGATGCATAGGGCTTGAAAACAAGAAATACTGCGTGTTAAATAAACAATATGATGCCGATAAATATTGGGAATTGGTAGATGAAATAAAAACAAAAATGCTTGAAGGTGGTTCTTATGGCAAGTTTTTTTCCCTTAAATTATCTCCGTTTCCATACAATTCAACCTTAGCCAACTTGATATATCCTTCAGACGAAAAATCAATTATGGAACAGGGTGGATTTTGGCACCATCACCAAGCGACGGATACTCAAGGTTTGCCAATTATCGAATTGAACGATATACCTGATTCTATAGAGGATGTAGGGTCAGATATTACAGACAGGGCCATTAAATACTCATCTAAAAATTTATTTAAAATAATAAAACATGAATTGGAATGGTATAAAAGAAAATCCATACCTATTCCCAGCCAGCCCCCTTTTGAAAGAATGCATGAGAGATTCCAAGCCGCGAATAATTTTCAAGTTATGGAAACAATTTGTTCAAAATGCCATACCTTAATTGAGAGTGCCGTTGATCCGAAAGAAAATTCTATGATACTTTGCGAAAAGTGTTATCAAAAAGAAATAATATAGCTATTAACCCTCATATTCTTTCATAACTTACGAGCGTAGTGTATAATCAGTCGCATGGCGCTGTCGGATAAAAGAATTCTGGAAGCGAAAAGAAAAGGGGATATCGTGATTTTTCCATTCAAGCGGGCAAATTTAGCGACTTCCAGTTATGATCTTTCTCTTGGTGAATGGTATTTCCGCGAGCAACTATCCAAGTACGATAATCCTATTTTTAATATTTGGAGCAAAGAACACACCGACCATGTCTGGGGTACCAAGCCCTCGCGGGCGCAAACGGCGCGCGAGGCGTTGCAAAAATATAATTTCAAATGGAACGGAATCAAGCCGTCCGACAAAATAATTATGATTCATCCGGGCGAAACGATTCTGGCGCACACGCAGGAATTCATAGGCGGGCGCAATCACATCACCACTATGATTAAATCGCGTTCGTCTATGGGTAGAGTTTTTATTGAGACCTGCAAATGCGCCGGTTGGGGTGATGTGGGGTTTACAAACCGTTGGACTTTTGAAATTACCAACAATTCTCGGCACTATACAATTCCGTTGGTCGTCGGACGACGCGTGGCGCAAATGGTTTTTTTCGAAACCGGACCGATTTTGAAAACCGACTACGTCAAAACCGGAAAGTATCAGGGTTCGCGGGACATCAAAAAACTCGTCGAAAGCTGGAAACCCATGATGATGTTGCCCAAGCTTTGGTCCGACCGCGAGATAAAGAAATAGTTAAACCACTTCAATCCCCATGGAGCGGGCGGAACCAGTAATGATTTTTTCGGCAGCATCCAAATTAGTAGCGTTTAAATCCGGCATTTTCTGCTCGGCGATGGCGCGCACTTGCGCGCGCGTGATTTTACCAACCTTAACAGCCGGAGATTTACCCGAACCTTTTTCAATTCCCGCGGATTTAAGAATTAACGCCGAGGCTGGCGGAGTTTTTAGAATAAAACTGTAAGAACGGTCTTCGTAAACAGTAAGCACAACACCCACTTTTCCGCCGGCTAATTTTTTAGAGGCCTCATTGAATTTTGAAACAAAGTCGCCGATATTAACTCCCGCTTGTCCAAGTGTGGGCCCTAAAGGCGGCGCGGGCGTGGCTTTGCCGGCTTCAATTTGTAATTTTATTTTTTTCACTATTTTCTTGGCCATTATATTTTCTTAACTTGTAAAAAATCTAGCTCTACTGGCGTTTCGCGTCCAAACATAGATACCAACACTTTAACTTTTCCACGCTCCTCGTCAATACCCCCGATCTTGCCTTCTAAATCTTTAAAAGGACCGTCTAAAACAACCACTAATTCGCCTGAAGCTAATTCAATCTTATGTTTAGTTTCACCCGAAGACAAACGCTGGAAAAGTTCTTCTGCTTCTTTTCTGTCCAACGGCACAGGATTGACGCCGGCGCCGACAAAACCGGTTACGCGCGGAGTATTGCGTACCACATACCACGAATCGTCGGTTACTATCATGTCTACTAAAACATAACCCGGATAAATTTTTTCTTCAACTTCAGCGCGTTTGCCGGCTTTAATTTTTATTTTATTTTCGGTCGGCACTAAAATGTTAAAAATTTTATCCTGCATACCCAATGACTCAACGCGTTGTTTAAGATTACGCATAACCGCGTTTTCATAACCCGCATAGGTGTGTATGGCATACCAATTGCGTTCGGGTTTGATTTCTTGTTTCATATTAGATAAAAAGGTCAAGCACGCGAGTAAACACAAAATCAAAAACACCGAGATAATAAGCCACGACAACTGAAATCGCGACAACTAAAATCGTGAAATTTAACGTGGCGCGCCGGCTCGGCCAATTGACATACTTGAATTCATTTCTTGTTTCTTTTAAATACTCTATGATTTTAGACATTTTTAAAAGCCCCGCAGGGCTCGTTGAAAGTATATACCAAGGGGATGCAGGAAGTCAATTCCCCCTGATAAGGGGGGTTGAGGGGTTGTATTAAAGGAGGGATTATTTTGTGGGATTTATTTCCAGAAGTTCTACTTCAAAACCAATCCTTCATCCCAGCCGGCAATCACCCGCCCCGCGCCCAAAGTAAACTCAAAGGGCTCGGCGTGGCCGAAGGCCGGATCCACATTGGAATCAAAAACCGTGCCATCTTCTAAACGACCCGTGTAATTCATAGACAAAACATCGCCCGCCTTGGAAATTTGTTCGGTATTCATATTTTCTTCATTTTCTATGTTTTTCTTGTCTTCCTTCGGGGGATTCCCCTTAAAGAAAACAAAATAGCCCGCTATTAAAATTACTAATATTAAAACGATTATCCATGTGTTTTTCATAAATACAGTATAGCACACTATATAAGTAAAATCTTTACCAACAATGGGAGGCATATGGGAGTTGCACCCATGATAACTCCGCCACAGGGAGTCGTGTTGCTACTACACTAATGCCTCCATATTATGATTAAATTACCAAATTCGTCCTAAAAAAGCGAATTTTAAATTATCATCCTAGACAAACCAAAAATCAAAAAACACAAACCGGCCGACACTAGACACCAACTGCACCACCGCTTGAGCACGAAAGCTTGGACAAAAGTCAGATATAGAGAAAACAAAAAAGCCGCGACCGAAAGAGAAATTAACAGAAGTGAAATAGTGGGCGGAATAAAATCAGGCGTTAAAAAAATTCCAAACGCGTAAGCAATAGTAATTAGTCCGTAGTAAAGCATGCCTAAAATTTCCACCGGAATTCCAAGGAAACGCGAGAAATTACTGTGAATAACCGGATCGCAATGAAAATTGAGCGGACAGATTAAAGGTTGTTTAGGTTTAGCTTTTCTTTTGTGCGACCAAATATGGCGCGCCAAGAAAAAACCGCCCAACGCGATTAACATAACCGCTATTTTAAAAACTGAAATTTCCCCTAAAATCATGCGGACGGTCTATTTATTTTATTAGGCAAGCTTGTAAATTAGCGAACCTTCTTTGGCTTTTTGAGAAAGTTTAACCGCGACTTCTTCGCCCTTTTCTACAGACTTCATAGGTTTGTGATCAACCTGCATAGAAGAAACCGCTTCCTCAAATTCTCTATTGCCTCCGACAATCTTGATATTATCCCCCACGGCTAACGGAGCCGTTAAAGACAATACGGCAACACTGGCTTTGTCGTACCAATGAATTACTTTGCCAATTTGTTTTTCAGCCATAAAAATTTCTAATTAGGCTAATAAAACCGACCTTATTTATTATACCCTATATTGCTTCTGGCAGGAATCGAACCTGCATCACCTCCTTCGGAGGGAGATATTCTGTCCATTGAACTACAGAAGCGTCGGGGCTACAGGAGCAAATGCCGGAGGTGGGAGTCGAACCCACACGTCTTGCGACACGCGATTTTGAGTCGCGCGCGTCTGCCATTCCGCCACTCCGGCAATTATGAATTCTTAAATCGCCTCCGGTACTCTAATATAATTTTAGCATTTGCGCGAACTTTTTTCGAGCGAAACTCCTAGCACATTCCGCAGGGCAAAGCCCGCCCGCGCGAGTACGCGCGTGCTCTCGTCAAGCGAAGGCCGGGCGCGGAGTTGTGCCTATTGACAGAAAGGCATTTCTTGCTATAATGGGACTAGAAAAATTCTTTAAAATATTGAGATTTTAGACTAAGTGAATTGCCCCCGCAGGATATCTTGGCCTTCGAGAGCAATTCATTTTTTCACTAATATCTAAAAACAAAACAACACAATGGCAAATTCACAACAAAAGACCAAAACGTTCCAAGGACTGGAACCTGGTCAAATGAAAGCATTGGTGGCTATCACCACATTGTCTGTTCCAACAAAAATTAGCAAAAAGTTTGCTACTAAATTGAAGCGGAAAAATTACCTAGCAAATAAACTAAAATCATTCTGGAGCACCCTCCTCAAAGAGGATGGACTTCTGATTGATTCTGTATCAAGTTTATTTGAAAGGACGATTTCTCTTTTAATTCCTGCTTGTCCGGTGGTAACAATCACCAAAGATTCTGACAGCAATTTCTGGGACGAAGTACGTACTCGGGAAGAAGGAAGAAGCACTGTAACTCCGTATTTTGATGATGACATGTGGAAGTATTTTAAGGATAAAGTTGTTCCCGCAACGGAAGAATTTGAATCCAACATCTACCGCTTCAAGCAAGTAATTACCCATCAGCAAATTCTTGATGAAGGGGAAGCCAAGAATGTCAAAGAAATTTACGAATACTCCGAAGCCAAATCAATCATCCGGGAAGCGATCTTGAATGGAGAGGTTGATAAGATTGGCACAGGAGTTATTGCTTACTTCAAAATTGAAGGCAACGATACTTTGTACCGCTTCGACACCTGGCGTCGTGTCGATGGTCGGTTCGATGTGTATGTCGAAGAGGTCGACCTCAACTTCGAGTACGATGCTGGCAGTGGTGTGTGTTTCCGCTAAATCTTATTTTCTTAAACTTAAAAAAGGGATCTTCGATACTTTGTATCTTAGGTCCTTTTATTTTTTATTTTAATACTATACAATACATCTGTGATGTAGTATTTCGCTACGGTTATGGCTCTAGCGACTACTCATAGGATAAATATATCGGCAGAGTTTAAATGGATACGTCTATTTAATTAATGGGGTCAGGTACCATTCTTTTTTAAAACTACATAACGCCGTGCCAGCAAGAAGAGTCCTTGATAATTCTTTCATTTTTTCCCCCCTTAGAAGTTCTTCCTCTAAGTGGAATTGTGTCAGCCAAAGGGTAGTCCTTTGTCTGGGCTTTCTAACAGCTTCGCTAAATTTTGCGAGTTCAATTTATGCGCGGGGGGAGATTTGAACTCCCAAGCCCGTGAGGGCGCTACCACCTCAAGGTAGTGCGTCTGCCAATTTCGCCACTCCGGCAATTATGAATTCTTAAATCGCCTCCGGTACTCTAATATAATTTTAGCATTTGCGCGAACTTTTCCCGAGCGAAACTCCTAGCACATTCCGCAGGGCAAAGCCCGCCCGCGCGAGTACGCGCGTGCTCTCGTCAAGCGAAGGCCGACAGGGTGCGGGTATGCAATTCTAAAGGTAATCTTATTTTTTAAATTCCAGAAGAATTAATAAGTTCTATAAATCTTGATTCTGTTTCTTTTGTAATAGCTGAAAAAAATTCGGACATATTGTTATCAAAACCTGTATCAGGTATATAATGTTCACGTGCATAAGCAAGATGTTTCAAGGTGAATTTTTCGTTTCCTTTCATCCCAAAATATGATTTTAGCTGTGACATTCGTTCTGCAATTTCATATCCAGTAAAAAGATATCTTTTTCCATCCCCAATATAATTTTTTATATGATCCTCATTGATAGAATCTACCTTGAAATGTTTCTTGGAATATTTTAGAACTCTTTCTGTGGTGGATGGAAAAACATTTGTATCAAAACCTGAACAAAAATATTTACGAAAATATCTATTCCCAAAAGTTCTAATGAAATGACCCTTCTCATGACTTTCAGTAATACTCTGGGTTTGTTCCCACTTGTTAGGATTAATACGATCATTGTAATATTCGTCTTTGTTAATTTGTATTTTTTCTCGACAATCTTCATAGTCATCATGCCAAAATAAATCATCACCACTTCCACAATGACTTCCTCCGTCTTCTTGATTATTCATAATTGGAGTATCTTTTTCAATAACTTCAATGCGTTTATTTAATTCTTTTTGTATTCTTTCTTTCAGTTTTTCTGATTTTGCTTTAAGATTTTCTTGTTTATAATAATCCACATATAAAAAAACTAACTGCTCAAAAATTTCAGGATTTTTAAGCCTGCTAATTAAAAGCAATGTCGGATTTTCTTGTGAATTTGCTTGTTGTTCTATAGTTTTTTGTGTTGACAAGGCGGTTAATTGTTTTAGTTTGGTATTGAATGGATAGCATCCTCAATAGCTTGTAGGATCCATGCCTGTTTTTCAATTTCTGGCATCGACTCTTTTCCTGTTTTTGCAACAAAATAACAAATCGATCTTTCACTTGAGCCATAGGATGTTTCTCTTACAGTTTTAATTGCTGCTGAAAATTCGATATTTTTCTTATCATAATTAAAACAGTTAATTGAGAATATTCCAGATTGTTCACTTAAAAATCCATCTGGGAATTCTAAGTAAATGAAATCATAAAATCTCCAATTTTCAAGTTCTTTTATCGTTGCTGGTGGCTTCTCCATGCTTATCGGATCAGATCCATGTGCAAGATCAACTTTAATTCTCTTAAAAAAATCAGGATTTTCTTTTAGTTTCCTAATTAATTTTGAAAAATTATAAGCTTGTTCTTTTTTACAAGAAGACATTGAAGTGAAAGTTTTTACTTTTACTTCTATTACTTCAATTTTCTTTTCACTAGAAGAAGGAAAAAGAAAAAGTGCGTTGTAAGAATAGGTAGCAAGAATAAAACCAGCTATTGCAATGAAAATTGCAATGAAAAGTTGGATAATTATAATAAAAAATGCAAATAAGTTTTTCATGACTTTGCCCTCCCATAATTAAGTTTAACATCCGTGTATCTTCCGAGAGTATACTCAATAGCAGAGTTAGAATGCCCTGTTTCGAGAGTAGAGTTTCTCACAAAGTCTTCTCCAAATCTAAAGATTGGATTAACTTCGGTTTGTCCTTTTGTCTCATGCCATTTTAAAACTTCATGATGAAGTTTTAAAATTTGGAATAAGGAATTTTTTTCACCGAAACCCTTATCGAAACGTCCAGCGATGGAAACATAATACTTTTTTTGCGATGTCACACTATTAATTAGAATCGGCAAAAAAATTACAGCGAAGATATGGTTTAATCCAAAGTCTCCATAAAAAGAATTACGGAAACAAAAGTTATTTAGCACACTATTAAGAAGTGCTATCTCCTGTTTTGGATTAAGAAGTTGGCAAATTGCTTCTATAACTGAAGCAACACCATTTTTTGAAGTTTTCCACTGATATTTTTTTATCAGCTTTTCAACTTCTTCTTGTTTTTCGGTATCGAGTTTTTTATACTCAATATATGCTACTGTTTGCACAGTTAGCATGTGGATTACATTGAGACCGTATGCGCTTGCGGTCAAATCATGCCTGTCTTTCCAGGTGTCGTTCAAATTTTTCATTTGGAACCTCCAGTTTTACGTCCGTGCTTGTTAGCGTGGACAGATTTAAGAATATTTAATTAACAAATAGCAAACTTGCTACTCCGTATGAAGTATAGCATATTATAAGAAAAAGTCAAGGTTTTTTTAGGTAATTATCCACACCTCCAAAAATATCCTTGTTTTAAGCGATATTTTCGGTACACAATTTTAAATACTTTTGGAACCATGTATTTGGTTCGTTCCATTTGAGTGAGAGGATTACCGATGCCAAAATTGAAGTTGTTTCCGCTCCTCTTTGGGTTTTAGAGCCAAAAGATTAATGATTAATGGGGTCAGGTACCATTCTTTTTTAAAACTACATAACGCCGTGCCAGCAAGGAGAGTCCTTGATAATTGACTGCTCGCGTATCGCTTCGCGATCCCGCGCAAAAACTATTAAATTAGACAGTTGCCGGCTCTTCTGAAAGAGCAGATACCGTTTCACTTGCTATTTCACCTGTCGGTTTCTTTGATACAACGGAAGTTGCTCTTAAACTACGCATCTTGCGGGTAACCTCACGCGCCGCCTTGTCGCGAATATAATAAAGTTTGGATCGTCGAGCCTTAGTGCGCTTTATTATTTCTATTTTATCAATGGACGGCGAGTATAAAGGGAAAATACGTTCCACGCCCACTCCTTCCGCAACTTTTCGCACGGTAAAAGTCGCGCCGATTTCGGTGCCGTGTTTGCGCGCCAAAACCAATCCTTCAAAGGCCTGATTACGGGTTTTACCTTTTTCCGCGATTTTCACCCACACGCGCACTGTGTCCCCCGCTCGAAAATCGAGTTTTTTTCTTTCTTCCATATTGGCTGGTAAAAATTGATTCGCGGTCATAACAACGTTTAATTTAACACGGCTCGCGTTTTTAGGCAATTCCGAAAGCTTTTTTTAAATCTGACGGAATCGGCGCTTCAACTTTTATTTCTTTTCCGCTCGGGTTTCTAAATTTTATGGAAACGGCGTGGAGAGCTAGACGCTTTATACCAGCTGGGATTGAACGGTGGGTTGCATAAAGATTGTCACCCACAACTGGGTGCCCGATGCTGGATAAATGAACGCGAATTTGGTGCGTGCGGCCGGTGCGCGGATAAATTTCGAGTAATGTAAAAAAATTACCACCCCCCATCCCCTCCTTATCAGGGAGGGATGCTCCTTGGGGCGGGGTGGTGAATCTTTTCAAAACTTTGTATTCCGTCAGGGCTTCGCGCAATTTGCTCGCCGCGCCGATTCCGGCGCGGCGTTTACGCGAGTCATTTTTACTGCGCCCGATAGGCGTGTTAATTATTCCTCGCTCACGCTTGAGCTCGCCCCAAACCAACGCCAGATATTTCTTTTTCACGCTGTGATCCTGAAATTGTTTTTTTAGAAAATCAAAAGCGCGTTGGTTTTTGGCCACAACTAAAACTCCGGAAGTGTCTTTGTCTAAACGATGAACGATTCCAGGACGGCTTGAGTCCTCCCCCACTTTTTTGATTTCCGGATATTTTTTTAACAAAAAATCAACCAAAGTCTTTTCTTTAGATTTCTCGGTAGAGTGCACAAGCAACCCTGCCGGCTTATTCACAACCAACACTTCTTCGTCTTCATAAAGAATTTCTATCTTCGGCGTCATTTGCGCGCTCGAGGGATCGAACCCCGGGCCTACTCGGTGTAAACGAGTCGCTCTACCACTGAGCTAAGCGCGCATCTCCCCGGGAGGAATCGAACCTCCATCAACGGCTTAGAAGTCCGTGGTTCTATCCATTGAACTACGGGGAGTCCTAAAAACTATAACAATGCTACAACACCCGGTCAATTTGCTGTCGGTGGAACAAAAACCACAACGGCAATAACCGTAGTCCAAAGGCCATCTTTATTTCCTTCGGCCGATTGGGTGGTGTTAGTAGTGCGGACAATTTTGCCGCTTAATTTATATATTTGTTCCCTTTCATCCCAGTCTTTATTCGCGTCAAATTCAATATTTAAAGTGGTGGCTAGCATTGTCGCGGCCAAATCCTCAGCGTACTCCCCCGCTTTTTTGTCTGTTTCGCCAAAAGGATGGTGCTCGGAAATATAACCATACTGATTGGGGTCGGCCGGAATAGCCATGCCGACCGAGGCGGCCTCAAGACGATTCGGCTCGTTGGTCGCGTTTCTCGCCATAACACAGTAAACGATTTCACCCGGTTTAAGTAGTGTGAGTCCTTCCTCGCGATTAACTTTTTTACAACCGGGCGGACAAATACTGGAAACCGTGACCAAATTAAACCTCTCTATGCCGGCACTCCGAAGCGCCATCTCGAAAGAGGTAAGATATTCTTTATGAACCCCGACACCTTTGGTAAAAAAAAAATTCCCTGGAACCATTAGGGTATTATAGGAAGTTTATAATGCAGGGTCAATAGTGGACGGTGGATTTTTAAGTAAAGCTTCGATTGTAACGGCTTTGTCTTCAAAAAATTTAAGTACCTTATTAAGTTGGACACGATTTACGGTCTCGCCTGTTGTGATAAGGGGAACTGGCTCCGAATCAAATTTATCAAGACGACCCACAAAGCTAAGTGAAATAGCGACAACGACTACAAACAACGCGAAAAAAACAATCAAAAACAAATGCCAATGTTTTCTTGTGTTCCAAAGCTGGTCTGTATTACTGATTACTTCTTTTTTTGCCCGTAAAAAATTTAATTTCATTTAACTGGATTAGATATAAAACTTAATAATTCTACCTCAAAACTCCCTGTCCAATCAGGGCTACCTTCCTCGGCGACGGAGCTGGTTCCTAAAGAAAACGAAACTTTGTTTATTTTAAGTTCATATGGAACTTGTTCAAGAAGTTTAACTAAATGGAAAAGTCCAGCAAAAGCGCCCTCGCCTTTAAAACTAATTTTAAGCGTCGGCGGACGGTTTGCTTGTTTGGCGGGCTCATTTGTCTGCTTAGTGGTAGGTGGATTCACTTGTTTAGGCGGTAAATTAGAGGAGTTATTTATTGACTGCACATCCAACCGTACACCAATTTCCTGTCCTAAACTTTCCAAAGAATCCAAAAAACCCGTTACATCACGGCTATCTACAAAGTAAGAACTGAGCAAGGCGCGATCGTTGGCTGTTTCCTTGGCTCCACGTTCCAAAGTATTTAACTCTTCTTCACGCGCGGCCATGATTTTAACCTGATTATCTTTTTCCGCCAAACGTACGTTGGAGTGTAAAATTGAGGAAGCCAGCCATAAAGCCACGCCCAGCGCGGCTAAATCAATTAGAATCCAGATTATTAAATTTATATGTTTAAATCGTGACATAATAATCATTTTTTTTCTGACAACAAAATATCAAGACTAAACTCTATATCTCGGCCTTTAACAAAATTAGAAATGGGCAAATCCACTTGCGCAAATCCAGACACCGTTTCCAGTCGCCGGCGAAATTCCAGAAGTTTTTCACGGTCGGCGGCCCAACCACGAAGCTTGGCAACAACGCCGGTTGGCGACCGTTCTAAAAAAACACTTTTTAGTTGAATATTCGAACCTAAGTTATTTAATATAGGATCCAAAACTTCTTGAGAAAAAACCCATTCGGGTTTGAAAGTAAAAATAGATAGTTTTTGGTTAATATCTAAAACACTGGCGCGTACTTCGCGTTCTAAGCTTGAGGCTTGGCCGGCCCCCAAGACCTCTATGCGTTTGTCATCCGCGCGCTCAGAAAACATAAGTCGCGCACGGGTCGGTAAAAGGAGAATTATAAATATAGCCGCCAACACAAAAATTCCCTTAAGAACCAGCACAAACAAACGGCAACGATATTCCCATTGTAAATACTTTTTTTCTTGAATTGAGAGAAGATTAACCATATTAAAAATAGTCAACTAGGGCCAATCCTACAGCTGGCGCGAAAGATAAAGAATCATTAAAAGTGATTTCCGGCACATAATTTTCCATATCGGTAACATTTATCCAAGCGTTCGCCAATTCAACGTCAATTTGCATACTGGAAGAAAGATAGCCAACCAACCCTTTAATATTAGCATCGCCGCCGGAAAGTATAATTTTTTCTATGCGCGATTGTTCATGAAAATCTTTTCCGGTTCCATGGGTGTGCCAGTAAATATAATGTTTATTAATTTCATCGCGCAAAATAGAAAGTTCATTAAGAAGAAGCGCAAAAATTTCCGGCTTGTCCGTGCCCCGCTGAAGGCCATAAGTTTTTTTCAAGTGTTCAGCCTCGTCAAAAGGTATCTTGAAATTTTTGGCAATAACGGAAGTCAGGTTATAACCACCGATATCCGTCGTGGAAGTAAAAACTGGCAACCCATTCGAAATGATAGCGATACCGGTGCGCATATGCCCGAAATCAACCAGCATGTGGATACCCTTATTTCCATGTGGTAACACCGCGCGGGCTAAAGCGCTAGTTTCAAGTTCTAAACTTTTCAGAACAAGACCGGCAGACACGAACGCGGTAGTGTAATCCTTTACAAGATCGCGTGATGTCGCCGACACTTGTATATCTAAAACATTGGAATGTTCATTTGCAATATTCCAACTGAATACTGTATCCGCAACTGGTATGGGAACATATTCTTCCAGCTGAAATTCCACGGCCGAGTTTATATCGCCAGCGGCATCTTTGGGCACCCGCACCATAAAAGTATAAACCTGCTCTTCGGGTAAAGAAGCGCGAATAAAATCAAAATGTTCGGCGCGCTTGAGTTCCACTAAAAGGGCAGAAAATTTTTGCGGGTTTTTTACCTTACCTTCCTCAATCACGCCGTCCGGCACAACACGCGTACCGAAGCGCCCTAAACGCAAACCGTGGCGAAAACGCACAAGTTCCACGAATTTTATTGAACGGTCGGAAATATCCAAACCTACGGCCGGCATCAAAAGCGCTGGCGGGGGCGGAAAGAATTCTCGTTGGAAAGCAACCATACTTTTAATTATACCCTTTTTTTGTTCTTTTCTAAAAACCTTTGTAGTATTATGGCCGCCGCGGAGGCGTCCTTGAGACCACGACCTTTCTGGTAACGACTGGCTTCAGAAGTAGAAAAAATCTCCGGTTCCAAACACACAAGCAGACCAGAAGCCTGTTCAAGTTCGATTTTTAATTTAGTAATTTCCGCCTGAACTGGATTTTCCGCGCCGGAAGAAGACAAAGACTGGCCTAGCACAATCCGGCTTACTTTATTTTGCGCGCAAATTTCGCTTATAGTTTTGGCCAAATTGGGACTATTTAATAGGACCTTTTCCGGAAAAGCCAAACAGCCCGCCTCGTCTGAAAGCGCCAGTCCCACTCTTTTCGTCCCATAATCAATCCCCAGAAATCTTTTCATAGCGTTATTGCCTAGATTAGCATAATTTTGGTATGATGTAAGTAATATGGAAAGCTTTATACAAACAACGCCCTGGCTCTTAATAGTTTTGCTTTGGATACTGCCTTGGAAAGTGGCGGCTATGTGGACCGCCGCCAAGCATTCACAAGAAAAATGGTTTGTGGTTCTTTTGCTCTGCTTTATTCTGCCTTTCGGGCTTTTGGCTCTGCCCGACTTGTATTATCTGTTCATCACGCGCAAATACAACTGGAACCAAATCAAAAATATCTTTAAGCAGGAAGTCAGTTAAAATAAACCAATCACCTTTCACTTTTCTGCCAGCCAGTGCCTAAAGCACTGGCTGGCAAAGTTAAATTTTATTACTTGTTTTTAATTTATATTCGTCTTTAAAAGGAGGAAAAGGGGTCAGTCACCTTTTTTAGGTCTGCCTCTTGATCGCATTGTAGATTCAAGCCCTAATTTTTTAACAATTCTATCCACCCAAATATCTTTACCAAAGGGCCTATCTCTTTGAATTGATTTTTCAATAGATTCCTCTTCTTCGTGTGTTTGTGGCTCATTAATAAA
>Ga0075939_119_pt1 | contig 15099 bp, 13 predicted proteins | sample RifGroA2_FD_67948 | JGI IMG/M metagenome (GOLD analysis project Ga0075939, IMG submission 67948) | Parcubacteria bacterium GW2011_GWA2_42_18
TCGGCTGAAGGACTGAAGTTGCCTGAAAAAATCGGCGGCGACCTTTACCTTGACAGCCTCACCTCGGCTGAAGGACTGAAGTTGCCTGAAAAAATCGGCGGCGGCCTTTACCTTAGCGGCCTCACCTACAATCAAAAAAAAATACTGCGCCGCCGGTACCCGAATCTGGAAATTTTATAGAGTCCGGGTTTTTGATCATTTAGCCATATTGCTCCTGTATACTATCTCCTATATACTATATTCTATATCATTTATGCTAGACATAAAATTCATTCGGGAAAACAAGGACTTGATCGCACTGGCGATTAAAAACAAGAAAGTCAAAGAAAAAGTTGACCTTGATAAAATGATTGCCTTGTTCGACGAGCGCCAGAATCTTAAAAAAGAAATTGATGAACTTAATCATAAAAGAAACGAAGCGGCGCGTCAGCGTCTGATTGAAGAAGGTTCGCGTCTTAAAAAAGAGCTCGCGGAACTGGAAAAAAAATTTGAAGCCGTAAGTCAAAAATTCATGTCTTTGATGCTTTTAATACCCAATGTTCCTTCTCCGGACACGCCGGTTGGGGAAGACGAAACTCATAATAAAGTTTTGCGTCAATGGGGTACGCCTCGCCAGTTTGATTTCCAGCCGAAAAATCATATGGGTCTCGGGGTCAGTTTGGGTTTGATTAACAACGAGCGCGCCGCCCTGGTTTCCGGCACGCGTTTTTCTTATCTCAAGGGCGATTTGGTGCTTATGCAATTTGCTTTGATTAATTACGCTTTTTCCATACTGACTAATAAGAAGAAACTGGAAGAAATCGCGCAGGCCGCCGGATTGAATATAAAAGTTACGCCTTTTGTTCCGATAATACCGCCGGTTATGATTAAGCCGGCTGTACTCAATCGAATGGCGCGTCTTGAACCGCGCGACGAGCGTTATCATATTCCGACCGATGATCTTTATTTGATCGGTAGCGCCGAACATTCCATAGGGCCGATGCATATGGATGAAACTTTTGAAGAAGCCGATTTACCTGTTCGCTATGTCGGCTATTCCACCGCTTTTCGCCGCGAGGCCGGCTCTTATGGCAAAGACACGCATGGTATATTTCGCGTGCATCAATTTGATAAAATGGAAATGGAAACTTTTTGCCTGCCGGAAAATTCTTTTCAGGAGCAGGAATTTCTTGTGGCTATCCAAGAATATTTAGTAAAATCTTTAAACTTACCCTATCAAGCCGTTATTTTGTGCACGGGGGATATGGGTTTGCCCGATTATCGGCAGATTGATATTGAAACTTGGATGCCAAGTGAAGGGCGCTATCGCGAAACGCACAGCGCGGATTTGGTAACCAGCTTTCAACCGCGCCGTCTTAATACTAAAGTAAAAAGGTCAGACCCCTCCGCTGGCGGGGCGGGTGATCGCGCCGAACCGGTGCATATGAACGACGCCACGGTTTTTGCCGGCCGGACCCTCATCGCTATTTTAGAAAACTATCAGTGTGCCGACGGCACGGTGGAAATACCCGAAGTTCTGCGTTCATATATGGGAAAAAATTCCATCGGCCATGAACGCTAGAGAAATTTCCAAACCCAGGAGGCTTGTGGATCGCCGTCGGCGGGTCTTGATATGGCGTCTAGTAATCACATTAGTTATTTTGGGCGGACTTCTGGGCGGTTTAGTGGTATTTTTACGTTTGCCGGTGTTGGCTATCAAAAACATTGAAGTCCAGGGCGCCAGCGCGCTGGATAAGGCGGAATTGGCGGCAGTAGCCGAAAGTGTACTGCAAAACAATTTCACTGGTTTATTCCCTAGAAAAAATTTTCTTATTTATCCGCGCCGGCAAATAAAAGAAATTCTTTCCGAGCGTTTTCAGCGCATAGAACAAATGTCGCTAAAGGTTGAAGAAGATAATATTTTGGTAGTGGAAATTAAAGAACGACAAGGCGAATATTTGTGGTGCGGACTAGAACCGTTGGAACCGGACCCGTCTGGGGAATGTTTTTTCACCGATGCGCAAGGTTATATTTTTGATCAAGCCCCTTATTTTTCTGGCAATGTTTATTTTAAAATTTACGGCCCGCCTGCGCAGGAATGGAATTTAAACATCGAATGGAAACTTTACGTCTCGCGCCCGTGTATTTTTGGATTAAACAGGAAGGGGAGTGCGTGGCGCGCGGTTCCGCGGGTTTTGAAATATTTTTCTTATGTACCGGAAATTTAGAAGAAACAGCCGAGAACTTAAGCGCCGCGCTTCAAGCCGAGCCCTTCGCGCCGGATTATGAAAAACGCCTGCCGGATTTGTTGTATCTAGATTTACGCCATGACAACAAGGTTTTTTTCAAGTTAAAATGATTTTTAAAAATTCTCCGTTTCTGTTATATTAAGAGCATGAGTGAAATGGTATTGTATCGTAAATATCGTCCGCAAAAATTTGAGGACGTTCTAGGGCAGGATCATATTATTAAAGTTCTGTGTTCGGCTCTGAAATCAGGTCGTGTTTCGCACGCTTATCTTTTTTCCGGCTCGCGGGGCATAGGTAAAACTTCGGTCGCGCGCATTATGGCGCGCGACCTCGGTTCTACTGAAAACGATGTTTATGAAATTGATGCCGCTTCCAATCGCGGTATTGACGAGATTCGCGCCTTGCGCGAAGCCGTGCGCACCTTACCGCTTGAGTCCAAGTATAAAGTTTACATTATTGATGAAGTGCACATGCTTACCAAAGAGGCTTTTAATGCTTTGCTTAAAACCTTAGAAGAACCGCCGGCGCACACGATTTTTATTTTAGCCACAACTGAATTGGAAAAAGTTCCGGACACTATCGTTTCACGCTGTCAGACTTTTGTTTTCAGAAAACCCTCCGATAAATTACTTAAAGATTCTATATTAAACATCGCGCGAAGTGAAAAGCTTCAGATTTCGGAAGCCGGCGCCGAACTCATAGCGCTTTTGTCTGAGGGGTCTTTCCGTGACGCGCAGGGGATTTTGCAAAAAGTGGCCAGTTATTCTGAAAATCGCGAACTGGATATTTCTGAAATTGAAGAAGTTACTGGTGCGCCCAAGTCGTCCCTAGTTAATAGTTTTATTAAAGTCCTATGCGGTGGGCAACTAGAAAAAGGATTTGAAATAATTAATCAAATTAGTCGAGAGAATTTTGATATGAAAATTTTTTTAAAGCTGGTGGTGCATAAATTCCGCATGGCTTTAATTTTACGTTACGCGCCGGAGATGAAAGGCGAAACAGCGCACCTGGTTTCTGAATCAGATTTGGAGTTTTTGAAAAAACTGGCCAAAGAGCATTCATCGGCTGTGCGCTCGCAAACATTAGAGGTGTTATTGGAAGCTTATCAAGCCGGAAAAAACGCGCTCATTCCTGAATTACCGCTGGAGCTTGCTTTGATTAAAATTTTAGGCCAAGATGAGAAATGAATTTTATTGCCGGGTCGCCTGCCTGCGCAGGCAGGTCTAATGGTAGGACTATCTATGTGGTATGTCTATATACTTAAAAGTTCAAGGAAGCGGTGGTATTATGTTGGTAGTACAAATCGACTTCTTAAAAGGATAACAGAGCATAATAAGGGTTTAGTTTTCTCGACAAGAAGGTTTGTTCCATTGTATCTTGTTTTTTCAAAAGAATTTGATTCAGAAAAAGAAGCAAGGATGTGTGAAAAAAGAATAAAAAGTAAGCGTATTGAAAAAGAGTTAATTATTAGAAATATTGAAAATTAAAATAAATTAATTTCATTGCCGGGTCGTCTAATGGTAGGACATCGCCCTTTGGAGGCGAGTATCTTGGTTCGAGTCCAAGCCCGGCAGTATTAGTATTATCAAAATCTTATAATTTTTTTTAATGATAAAAAAAGGAAATAAAAAACCTGCTAAAATGTCATAAATAATTATATGATACTTAACAGGTTTTAACTTATATGAGGTTTGAGCACCTTCACAAAACACTTTTTTTGAAGTTTCCGTATAGTTTTTTCTTTTATTTGTCTAACCCTTTCTCTTGTAAGACCAAGTATCTCTCCGATCTTTTCAGGTCCCATTTTGGGTTTTCCGTCTAAACCAAAATAATATTCAATAACTTTTTTTTCTTTGGGTTTCAATCTATTTAGTACCACCAATATATCTTCTTTACATGATTCTTCGTTCAGTTTTTCTATTATTGGACAACCAGCCTTACTTTCCAAAACATCCAAAAGAGAGTCATCTTCTCCTTTAACAATAGGAGCATCTATCGAGACGTGCCTGCCAGCGACACCTAAGGTGGCTTCAACTTCTTCGGTGCTAATTTCAAGAGAATTGGCCAATTCTTCAGGAGAAGGTTCGCGTTCGAATTCCTGTTCCAGGTGAGAAAAAGCTTTATTGATCTTATTGAGCGATCCTACTTTGTTCAGGGGTAATCTAACTACCCTTAAATGTTCGGCAAGCGCTTGCAATATAGACTGACGGATCCACCAAACGGCATAGGAAATGAATTTAAAACCCTTAGTTTCGTCAAACCTTTCAATGGCCTTAATTAAACCGAGATTACCTTCACTAATAAGGTCGCTCAATGAAAATCCCTGATTTTGATATTGCTTGGCAACAGAGACAACAAAGCGAAGATTTGCTTCAATTAATTTTTCAAAAGCTTGCTGATCGCCGTTCCTGATTCTTTTCATCAGTTCTACTTCCTTGTCGGAAGATATCCTTGGTTTTCTTCCAATTTCTAATAAATATAAATTTATAGATGAGGTATCCCGTGCTGTGATTTGTTTTTCAATTTTTAATTGTCTCATTTTAACCTCCTTTTTTGATTTTAATTAACAATGTTTAAACTTCCACCTTATTCTAGCACCGCTTGAAATTTAGTCAATGCGGCGGGTAAAAATAAGAAAAGCCAACCCGGGGTTGGCTTTCAGTTTTTTTTTAATTTCAAACGAATACGGAAATCTTATTCTTTAGAAACTTGCCCTCTTATTTTTACCCTATAATAATGAAATTCCCCCTCATTATTAATTATGGCAATATAGATTAATTTATCATCTTCATTCTTTTTTTCTAAACCCCCAAATATCACCACACCTTCTTCAAGAGATTCACCTGGAAAGAGTTTTTCGAGAATTTTTTTTTGAGTAGTAATTTTGTTTGGCATAAGCTTATTTTTTTACAGTGAACTAATGTTTAAACTTCTACCCTCATCTTAACACACCCCATAATCTAGTCAATTAACCGCAACCATTCAATCTTCGATTTTATTCAAAGGCATGGTCCAGTTAAAGAAAGTGGAATGTACGCGAACTTTTTCGGGATATTTTTTTATGTGGTATATTGAAAATAATTTGCTAAAATACAGGTGTGACCAGATATCATTTTGTGCTGGGGGAAGAAGAATTAAAACGTATGATTTATTAAAATAAGGAAAAAATCCAATAAAAATTATGAAAAAGATTTTAGGGGTTTTAATTTTGGGGTTGATGTGGGGCGGAGCTTTTTACGCATGGGCGGAAGGGGAAACTGAAAACATCGGTTTTATACCGGACAATATTTGGTTCTCTAAAGATCCGCCAACGGAGGGTGACACCGTCAAAATTTACACGCTTGTTTTTAATAATGGAAAAAACGCGCTTTTCGGCACGGTTGAATTTTACGACAAGAACGTGATTTTAGGCAAAAAAGAATTTTTATCGCCGGCCGGCGGAATAAAAGATGTTTCCGTAAACTGGGAAGTAATGGCCGGTGACCATACTTTGTCGGCTAAAATTTTAAATCCCAGTTTTATTCTTTCTGATGGGAAAAAAGAGCCGGCGCAATTAAAGCAAAACGATACCGGCGAACGTCTGGTTTTTGTGCCGAAGAAAATTTTTCCGTCCAGTACCGCGGATGGTGGCAAGGCGGGTCTAACGGAAACTATTTCTGAAAAACTAGACGAGGTAGGCGAGGCGGTTTCAGGGTTTCCTGTTGTTAAAAATATCGAGTCTATTCGTATTAATGAAAGCGAGCGTTTAGTGGAGAATAAAAAAAATCTTCAAGATAATTTAACGGCAGAAAAAAATTCCCCCGATAAAGCCGAACTTTCAAAAGGCAAAAAAAACGAAGTTTCGATTCAACGTCCGCTTAAATACGTGAAATTATTTTTCTTAAAACTTTTTCATTTTGTATTTTCACACCCAGTTGTTTTTTATGGTTTGCTTATTCTGATTATCTTTTTAATTCTGCGTTTCATATGGCGTCGGGTGTTTTGATTCATTTTTTTGTATAATGACTATTAATGAAATGGTTTAGAATTTTGGCAAATATCGCGCTTTTGGTCGCGGTTTTATGGTTGCCTTTTTGGGTAACCGTGCTTTTGGTTCTAGTTGGACTTTTTTATTTCAGAAATTATTATGAGGCCTTAATCGCGCTTCTTTTGATCGATTTAATCTATGGTGTGCCCTTGGCACGCTGGGGCGGTTGGCCGTTAGTTTCATTTTCAATCGGCATAGTTCTTTTTATTGGAGCGGAAATTCTTAAACGTCGGTTAAAATTTTATGAACGCTCGTAAATTCTTTAAAAAAAAATATCAGCGTAAAACAGAAATTGATCCGGATGAAATTTTTCTGGATTCGGAAAATATTCCCGGTTTTGATGTTTACCAAATGGAGGGCCGTATTGAACAACCTATCGCCAAGCGCGCGCTTATGGCGTTATCGTTTTTTTTCGCGGCAGTCGCGGTAATTTTTATCTTACGCGCCTTCACCCTTCAAATCTATCAGGGACAGGCGTATTTTGATATAAGCCAAAATAATAGTCTTAAACACGAACCAGTTTTTGCCGAGCGCGGAGTTATTTATGACCGCAATAATTTAGAGCTGGCTTGGAACGCGGAACATAAGGAGGGCGAGCCGTTTCCGGAACGTCTGTATCGTTTCCCTGGTTTTGCCCACCTTTTAGGCTACGTAAATTATCCGGCGCGCGATTCCTCTGGTTTTTATTGGAATACCGAATTTGTCGGTCGATCGGGCGCGGAAAAAGATTTTAATTCAATTTTGCGCGGTCAGAACGGCATGAGTATTTTGGAAGTCAACGCGCTGAACGAGGTCCAATCGGATAATTTCTTTTCCCCGGCAATAAACGGAGACAATCTGGTTTTATCGGTGGACGCCCGAGTGCAGGAAAAACTTAGCGTTCTTATAGAAGAATACGCGCGGATCTCCGACTTTACCGGCGGGGCGGGTGTGATTATGGATATACGTTCGGGTGAAATTCTGGCCCTAACCAGCGTGCCGGAATATGACAGCCATATTCTTTCCTCGGGTTCTGATCAAGAATCCATCAATAAATATTTAACCGATCGGCGTAAAATTTTTTTGAACCGCGCTATCCAAGGTTTGTATAGTCCCGGTTCCACGATAAAACCCTTCATAGCTTTTGGGGTTTTAAACGAACACATTATTGATCCTCTAAAAAAGATTTTATCCACTGGTTCTATTTCCATTCCTAATCCATACAGGCCCGATGAACCGTATATATTTAAAGATTTCAAACCGCGGGGCTGGGTTGATCTCAAGCAAGCTATCGCGGTTTCTTCTAATGTGTATTTTTATGTCGTAGGGGGCGGGTATCAAGGTCAGAAGGGTATTGGTATTTCTAACATAAAAAAATATACTGAACTTTTTGGATTAGGCGCCAAGACTGGCGTCAATTTAATCGGTGAGAAATCCGGCGTCGTGCCCGACCCGGAATGGAAAGAAAAAAACTTTCCCGGCGAATCTTGGCGCCTAGGCGATACTTATCACACTGCTATCGGGCAATACGGTTTTCAGGTTACGCCGATTCAGATGGTTCGCGCGGCCGCGGCCATCGCTAATAAGGGCGACTTGATTATACCCACCGTTCTTAAAACCGATAATCCTAGCGCAATAGAACGTCATATAGATTTGCCGATTGAAGATTTTAATTTTATTCACGAAAGCATGCGCGAAGTCGTGCTTTCCGGTTCAGGTCAAGCATTGGCATATTTGCCGGTTAAGGTGGCCATTAAGACCGGCACGGCTGAAACCGGTCCCGATAATAAATATACGCATTCTTGGATTATTGGTTTTTTCCCGTATGAAAATCCGCGTTATTCTTTTACCATAGCCATGGAGCGTTCATCTTCGGAAGCCATGGGCACGGCAACCGTAATTGCGCGCGATCTTTTTGATTGGATGAACATTTATACCCCCGAGTATTTTCAATCTTCACAAAATTGACGTTTTGGCAAAAATTTTATATATTTATATATTATGGATGATCGTAAACATTACTTAACAACGGAGAAACGGCGCGAACTTGAGCTGGAATTAGAACATTTACAAAATGTGAAGCGTTTGGAAGTTTTGGGTGTTTTGGAATTTGCTAAATCTTTGGGTGATTTGTCGGAGAACGCCGAATATCATCAAGCCCGCGAAGAGCAAAGAAAACTTGAAGAGCGTATTTACACAATCCAGAATGTTTTAAAATCAGCGACCACCGTTTTTCCCAACAAGACCGATCGCGTGGATATAGGCTCATCTGTAACTGTACGCAAGGAGGGCGATAAAAAAGATAAAATTTATCAGATTGTCGGTTCGGAAGAGAGTGATATGAAACAGGGGAAAATATCTCACCGTTCGCCGATTGGCGCGGCGTTAATAGGTTGTAAAAAAGGCGAAAGTGTGACTTTTAAAACTCCGGCCGGATCGGTTACTTATAAAATAATTTTAATTAAATAAATGGCGGGACTGGAAGAAATCAGAAAAGTTCGCATTGAGAAGTTAAAAGCCATGCGCGCGGTTGGTTTGGAACCATATCCGGCGCGCGCTAAACCCGGCATGTCTTTAGTTAAAACCGTAACTTCTTTCGATAAAATTTTTCAAGGCGGGCAAGAAATAGTTTTGGTCGGCAGAATAATGAGTTTACGTCCGCAGGGCGCGTTAGTCTTTTTTACCTTAAAAGATGGCACCGGATCTTTGCAGGGACTTTTAAAACAAAGTGAAACAAATGACGCGGATTTTAAAAACTTTGGCGAGTTCGCGGATATTGGAGATTTTGTGGAAGTTTTAGGCAAGCTTTTTCTCACAGCCCGCGGAGAGAAAACTATTCTGGTAAAAAGTTGGCGTATGCTCTCCAAATCATTGCGTCCTTTGCCGGAAAAATGGCACGGACTGCAAGATCCTGACGAAAAATTACGCAAACGTTATTTGGATTTACTTTTAGACGACGAGGCGCGCGCCTCGTTTGAAAAGAAGGCAAAATTCTGGGATACGGCCCGTAAATTTATGAAAGACCGCGGATTTCTGGAGGTGGAAACACCGACTCTGGAAATCACGACCGGCGGAGCCGAGGCCACGCCCTTTCGCACGCATCATAACGACTTGGATATGGATGTTTATCTACGCATTTCGGTCGGCGAACTTTGGCAGAAACGGCTTATGGCCGCCGGTTTCCCGAAAACTTTTGAAATTGGGCGTATTTATCGCAACGAAGGAACGGACGCGAATCATGTGCAGGAATTTACCAACTTAGAATTTTACTGGGCCTACGCGAATTATGAAGACGGTATGAAGTTCACTGAAGAGCTTTATCGAGTGTTGGCTTCGGAAGTTTTCGGTCAGACGCGTTTTGAATCGCGCGACCACACCTAAAGAGCTTAAGGTTGTTTATGACGGCAAGAGTCGTGAGCGGTTGGTGGACAGTTTGTGGAAATATTGCCGTCGGCAGATTTCCGGACCGGTTTTTCTTATAAATCATCCTAAATTAGTTTCGCCTTTATCTAAGATTAAAAGTGACAACCCGGAATTAACCGAGCGTTTCCAAATAATTTTATGCGGTACGGAGGTTGGCAATGGGTTTTCGGAATTAAATGACCCGTTGGATCAGCGCGAACGTTTTGAAATTCAGCAAAAGCTCATCGCGAAAGGAGACAAAGAGGCAATGATGCCGGATTGGGAATTTGTGGAAATGTTGGAATATGGCATGCCACCGACTTGCGGTTTCGGCTTCGGCGAATCGCTTTTCGCGCTTCTGGCCGACAAGCCGGTGCGTGAAACTCAAGCCTTTCCTCTCCTGCGTCCGAAGAAATAAAACATACAAACTATTCCAATATTCTATACCTGCCTGCCGGCAGGCAGGGAATTGTAGAATAGATAAACAATTATTTATTTGAGTAAAATGGAATACAATAGTGAAAACAGAATATGTCAGAATTGCAAGAATTCTTTTGTCATTGAACCGGAGGATTTTGGTTTTTATGAAAAGATGGGCGTGCCGGCGCCGAGTTTATGCCCCGACTGCCGCTTCAAACGCCGGGCAATTGGGCGTAACGAAACAACTCTTTACACCGACCGCAAATGCGCTAAATGCGGAAAATCAATTGTTTCAATGTATAATCCAGAATTGTCTTATATTGTTTATTGTTACGATTGTTATCGATCTGATTCATGGGACCCGCGGGATTATGCGATGGATTACAACGAATCAAAACCATTCTTTGAACAATTAGGTGAATTGTTTAAAAAAGTTCCTAAGATGACTACTTACATCACCACTGGATTGGGCCCAAATGTTAATAGTGAATATACTAATACGGCCGGCGGCAATAAGAATTGCTATATGGTTTTTAATAGCGGTTTAAATGAAAATGTGATGTATTCCAGGGGCGTTATTAATTCCAAAGACTCTCTTGATTTATACTTTTCAAATAATATAGAACTTGGCTATGAACTTATAAATACGCATAAAGCAAGCAGAATAATTTGGAGCAGGAACAGCCCGGCCTGCCTGGATAGCGCTTTTATGCTAAATTGCAGCGGCTGTACTAGTTGTTTTGGTTGCGTGAATTTACGGAATAAATCTTACCATTTTTTCAATCAGCTTCTTTCCAAAGAAGAATATAAAGAAAGGGTTGATAAAATTATGGGTAGTTATTCGGAGATGGAGAAATTCCGAAAAGAATTCGAAACTTTTTCGCTGAAATTTCCGCGTCGAGAGAATAATAATCTTAAAACCGTCAATTGTGTCGGAGATTATATAACAGAAGGAAAAAATTTATTTAATTGTTTTGAGGTGGCTGAAGCGGAGAATTGCAAAAATATGTTTGCTACTAAAAAAATAAAAGATTCCTATGATGTTTTAGGGCACGGTCTTCGTAGCGAACTTCTTTTAGAGTGTAATGGGGTAGGTATTTCAAGCCGGATTATTGGCTCATCTAATATTGAGAATGGCAATAATTTGGAATATTGTTGTTTTTTGACGCCTAATAACAAATATTGTTTTGGTTGTAATTCTCTGCGGAACGCCGAGTATTGTATTTTAAACAAACAATACACCAAAGAAGAATACGAAAAATTGCGGGAGAAAATTATCGCGGAATTGAAATCAAAAAATCTCTACGGCTTATTTATGCCAAACCTTAAAACCGGACCAGATCCCCGATCATATCAAAGATATCGGGGACAATATCATTGAAGAAATTTTAGCTTGTATTTCTTGCAATAGAAACTACAAAATTGTTCCGGATGAACTTCAATTTTACCGAAGAATGAATCTACCCTTGCCTAGGAAATGCTTTTTTTGCCGTCATACCGATCGAATCCTCCGTCGCGGACCGATGAAATTTTGGAACCGCCACTGCGTCAAGTGCGACAAAAAAATAATTACCAACTATGCCCCCGACCGGCCGGAGATTGTTTACTGCGAAAAATGCTACCAGCAGGAGGTGTATTGAAATGTCAAAGATGCTCTTTGACATTTAGCATTAAGCTACGATCGTATACTAATGCTAAGTTGCTGAATTTGCGCTTTGTTTGTGTTTTTGGGAAGCGAGGTTTAAAATAGAAGCATGCAAGCAGAAACTAAACAGTGCCAAAACTGTAAGCAAAATTTCGTCATTGAGCCGGAAGATTTCAGTTTTTATGAAAAAATTTCTGTCCCTCCGCCGACTTTTTGTCCGGGGTGCCGTTCATCGAGACGAATGACCAGTACAAATGAAAGGGTTCTTTATTACAGAACCTGTGATCTGACTGGTGAAAAAATTTTAAGCATGTATCCGGCAGATGCTCCGTTTCCGGTATATCATCCGAAAGAATGGTATGGGGACGGATGGGATCCTTATCAATATGGAATGAAATATGATTTTTCTCTGCCCTTCTTTGAGCAATTTAGGAAATTGCAAAAAAAAGTTCCGAAAATGTCTTTGGTTCGCCAAGGCCAATCGGTGAACAGCGAATACACGCATAGGGTACATGACATGAAAAATTCTTATATGGTGTTCAGGATGAGCAAAAGCGTTGATTCCTTCTACAGTTATATAGGAAAAAACATTACAAATTGTTGCGATTGTTTTGGAGTATCGGACTGCGAATTGTGCTACGAGTGCATAGATTGCAACCAGTGCTATAAAACCAGATTTTCTCAAGAGAGTGAGGAATGCGTAGATTCTATGTTCTTATACGCTTGCCGTAACTGTGTCAATTGTGTTGGTTGTGTAAATCTAAGAAATCAAGAGTATTGTATTTTTAATAAGCGTTATATAAAAGAAGAATATTTTGAAAAATTAAAAGAATTAAAATTAAACACCGTTGCTGGCTTGGCGGAAATGGAAGAAAGATTTTCCGGATTCAGAAAACGGTTTCCTCAAAGGTTTATTATGTCTTTAAAGTCAAACAATATTTCCGGCAATTGGTTTACCAACTGCCAAAATATAAAAAATTCTTTTTGGTGTTTGAATGTGAAAGATGGAAAATACCTTTATTATATTTTTGACGCGGAAGATTGTATGGATTATTTTCAATGGGGCAAATCAGCAGAGCTTATTTACGAATCGGAGAATTGCGGAATAAATTCTTCTCGGCTTTCTTTCTGCACGCAGTGCTGGATGGGCGCGCATAACCTGATTTATTGCGATTCTTGTCCCGGTTCCAGCTATTGCTTTGGCTGTATTGGCTTGAAAAAGGGTGAATATTCCATTTTGAACAAAAAATACAGCAAAGAAGAATATGAAGTACTTTTACCCCAAATTATTGAACATATGAAGCAAATGCCTTATGTTGATAAACAAGGCATAAAATACGGTTTTGGTGAGAATTTTCCGGATGATTTATCTTGCTTTGCTTATAATGAAACCGCGGCTATAGATTTTTATCCAATTACTAAAGAAGAAGCATTAGCGCGCGGATATAAATGGAAAGAAAGAGAAAAGAAAAGTTATGAAACAACTATAAAAAGCTTAAATTTACCGGAAACAATAATGGAGGTAAATGATTCAGTATTAAATGAAGTTATAGAATGCGCGGACAAAGATAAGCCCTATTCCGTCGGTGCCTATCGTATAATTCTAGATGAATTGAATTTTTATCGCAGAATGGACTTACCGCTTCCGCGAGTATGTTTTGATGTTCGCCATAAGCGCCGATTAGACAAACGTCCTCTATTAAAAATAATCAAGCGAAATTGCTCCCAATGTAATATTGAAGTGGAAACGATTTATACCGAATCTTACGCCCCGATTATTTACTGCGAGAAATGCTACCAGCAGGAGGTGTATTGATTATGAACTATTCTTATATTCTATACCTGCCTGCCGGCAGGCAGGGAATTGTAGAATAGATAAATCAGATTTTTTTATCTCCTTGTCCTATAATTAAAATATGACCTATAATTAAAGTATGGAATCCCGAACACCCAGATTTGACGAATTATTGGATAAAATCTTAGAAAATCTCGAGCCGCACACGCGGACTTGTAAGTGGCGCGAAGAGCATATGCATTGCGAAGGGGAATTTGAAATTACCGCCGAGGATATATCTTTTTTGAAAATGCTTCGCGTTCCGCCGCCGAATTATTGCCCGACTTGTCGGAGAATGCGCCGACTTGTGCATATGAATATGATCCAACTTTTCAACCGCCCGTGTAACGCGCCCGACCACAATGAGTTGATGATTTCCATTTTACCGGAAGAGTGCCCTTTCCCCGTGTATGATTATCAATATTTTATTTCTGATGATTTTGACGCTTTTTCCTTCGGAGTGAAATATAAAAAAGAAACAGGCCCGCTGGAAACGCTTTTTGCCCTTCGGAAAAAATTTCCCATGCCTTCCTTTTTAAATCGCGATCCCTCAAGCATAAACAGCGAATATTCAAACGGCGGAAGGAATCTTAAAAACGGATATTATGTGATGGGTTGTTATAATTCGGAGGATGTTTGGTATTCCAATCTTGTAAATAAAAGTCGCAATGTCATGGATTCTCGCGCGATTCAAGATTCAGAGTTCGTGTACGGCAGTTTATATTCCGACCATCTGTATAAATCTTCTTTCATATATTTTTCTAAAAATTGCACGAATAGTATGTTTCTCTTTGACTGTAAGGGGTGTGATTTTTGCTTTGGCTGTGTAAATTTGCGAAACGCCAAATACCATGTTTACAACCGGCAACTTTCCAAAGAGGATTATGAATCTTTTATGAAATCAATCTATCCGATTTCCATAACCGCGCTTTCCGAGTACAAGAAAAAATTCTGGGCGCTGGTGGTGGAACTTCCCATGAACGCGTCGCGCAATATTGCTTCAACGAACGTTTCCGGCACGGGAATTACACACAGCCGGAATATCTTTGATGTGGTAGATGCTGATCATAGTGAAAATATACGTCACGCCGACGGCGCGCTCTCGCACAAGGATTCCATGGATTTTCTGTTTTCCGGCGGGCATTCAAGCATGCTTTACGGCGCGATTAACATCGGTTCGCAGTCTTCCAATGTTCGTTTTTCCGTTTCATCCAAATTTTGCAACGATTCGGAGTTTATATTCAACTCTAAAAATTTAAGCCATTGCTTTATGTGTTTCGGTTTACAAAGCAAGTCTCACTGTGTTTTAAACACGCAGTATTCTCCCGAAGAATATTTTACGCTGATGGATGATATTAAGGAGGAAATGTTAAAAAGAGGAGAATATGAAGACGGGCTCGGTTTCGAGTTTTCCGCTCAAGCGTATAATTTTTCTATGGCCCAAATCGCGTATCCGCTTATGGATGAAGAAATAAAAAAACTTGGCGGTTTTGTGGCTAAAGAGCCGGAAACAAATGTCGGCAACACGCCCGTAATTTCCGCTAATGATATTCCACAGACAATT
>Ga0075939_115_pt1 | contig 13186 bp, 12 predicted proteins | sample RifGroA2_FD_67948 | JGI IMG/M metagenome (GOLD analysis project Ga0075939, IMG submission 67948) | Parcubacteria bacterium GW2011_GWA2_42_18
CCGTCCAAAGGATGTCTTTCATAAAATATAATTTCCGGATTGAACATTTTTAAAGTAATTTGCCGTTGGCCCGCTCCTCCGCCGTCCAAAGTGGAAACCATAACACTCACCGGCTCCTCCTCGTCCATATAACTGTTTTTGAAAGATAAACTATTGCGTCCCAATCCGTTTGTACCCGAAACCGGTTCATAATTTCGTTTCCATGTAAAGTTTAAACTAGAGTTTGGGGGTCGCGTTCCTGAAGATGTGCGAATATCGGAAAAAGCCACAACTTTAAATTTTGTTTCTGAAGCCGGCATAACCTTGCCTTTATAAAAAGGCGGAACATAGGAATCCGTCGCCTGCCACAACAAATCCACATTGGCCGGCCGTATCGTAACTCGGCGATCTATTTCCTCTCCGCCGGATGTAATAATTTTTATATTTACCGTGGAAGCCGAGCCCACGCCCTTAGTGGTGAAAGTAAAGCTTTTCTTGCCCGCGCCCGAAAGCGCCAATTTGCCATCTAATGTCCAGCTGATTTCCGACGTGTCTAAATTGAAAGAATAACTCACTAAAGAAAGCGTTGTTTCTTCAAAAGCCCCCGGCGCTTCGGGTGATGACCGCACAAACATTGAATTGTCGGATTGAGCATATGCTAAAGTTTCAATGAAAAGGGTTGCGAGGATTGTGATGATTGTAAGTGTTTTTTTCATTTTTTTAATTATATCAAAAATCTACTTTTTAGTTTCGGATTGGGCTAATTCCTCTTTAGCTTTGCGTATAGAAAGCAACTGCGAAGGGTCCGAAGTAATAATCTGCTCCTCGGTGTAAGAAGCGAATATTTTAAGAGCCACATGTTTTAATCCGGCAAAGAAAATACCTTCTCCCACATTGGATTCCAACAACAGATATTTTTCCTCATCGGTTAAATTGAAAGTTTTTTGTAAAACATCTATGGTGCTGGGCGATTGTTTAAGCAGAAGCTGAATAGAGGAGTTAGTAACAATAGGCACACCATAGGGCGAGCGCATAAAATCGCCCACGTCTTGGGTAATTGTGCACAGGCCGAGATAATATTTTCGTCCGCGCTTGGCGATAGAAAAAAGGAAAGAAGCCGTGTCATCCGATTTCATCATCCACCATGCCTCGTCCACCACCAAGAGCCGTTTTTTTAGCTCGCGTCGCACTGCGTTCCAAATAAAGTGGGTAACAATATACATAGCCACCGGCTTCAGTTCGTCTTCCATATCGCGCACCGAGAAAACAACCAACTTGCGGTTAATGTCCACATTGCTTGGCTGGTTTATAAAACCCGACCAAGAACCGTGCGTAAATTTAGAAAGCCGTTGAAGAATTGCCTGCGCGCCGTCCATTCCGGAAAGCACCATTTCAAAATCGGAAAGCAGGGGCGGTTCAATGTTGGCGAAGTCGGAATCGGCGGAAATATCTTTTAAGGCGTAAGTTTCGGTTATGGCGCGGTCAACCAAAGCGTCTTCTTCAGGCGTGAGCCCGCCCAACATTATCCGGAAAAGTCCCACTAAGTTTATAACATTAGAACGCAGAACATCGGACGCGGTTTCATCTTCGCGCGGTATCGGCAGGTCAAAGGGGTTGATGTGGTGGTCGGAGGAAAGCGAGAGATTGAAATAGCGCCCGCCCACAGCTTCGGCCAGATATTCATATTCGCGTTCAGGATCAATCACAATGACATCAACGTCAAACATTAAAGTGCGTAGAATTTCCAATTTTGTCGTAAAACTTTTTCCGGCGCCGGATTTTGCAAAAATAATAGAATTATAGTTTTCTAGCGAAAAACGGTCGAAAATTACCAATGAAGCATTATGCCGATTGATTCCGTAAAGAATACCTTTATCGGAAGTCAGGTCAAAAGACACGAACGGAAAGATGCTGGAAAGTGGTTCAGAGTCCAGTTTTTGAGTGATTTGCAGACGGTCGTCCCCTATCGGAATTACGCTCATAAAACCTTTATCCTGCTGGAAAAGCGCCGGTTTGAAATATATGAGTTTGGATTCCAGAATATTTTTAATTTCATTTTCGGCTTTGAAAAGTTCCAACTCATTATCGGCATAAAGCGTGAAATAAAGTCCCAAGTCGAATATTTTGGCTTCAGCTTGCGTCAGTTTCTCGCGCAGGTCTTCTAAATTTCGGTAGCTGGTATCCAGCATGGGGTCGCGCACCAATCCTTTAATCTCGCGTTCGCGTATCTGGCTTTGGACTTCGGCGACTTTTTTCTGAAGCTGGCGCATAATATTAGCCGTATTGATGGGGTGTATGAAAATGGAAATATCAAAGATACGATCTAGATTGATAATCGGCGAAAACCAATTATCTGATAAAAAACCCGGATAGGAAATTACGAAAAAAGTGCGAGCTATTTTTTCTCCTAAGTTTAATTGCTTGGGTTCTATTTTAAGCGCCGAAGGCGCGATGATATCCTGCAGTTCCAAAGTGGCCGCTTCGTAAATTTCGCGCGGCAAGACCGGCATAACCGAAGCTCCGGTTTCCTTTTCTTTCTTTTTTCCTAAAATTTTATCTAAAAAGCTCATAAATATAAAATAATTTATCCAATCTTTACGCCACCGGACGATTCTCCGGGATTGAAAACACGGTAGAAAATCTCCACGATTTCTTCGGTGCCCAGCTGGGTAGTGCGTACGCCCACGCGCGACAACCCCTGCGAAACAACCGACGCGCGCTGTTCGACTTGAGTTCTTTTTTCTTCAAAACGTTCCTGCGCCGAAAGTTTTGATTCGGAGCTTTTTCCAGATAGCCCGCTAAAAGGATTACTCATGCCTCCCGGTCCGGCGCCACCGCCGGAATAGGGTATGACCACAAAGAAATTTTTTGTCATTATGTCGTGCGTTTCGGTGAAAGTGCGTATAAATTGTATATACTCCCGCGTTTGTATTTTCAACAAGGGCTCGTTTTGTTCTTTTTCTCTTTTTTCCAATGTCAAAAGATAAGGCCGTATATCATATCTGCGCGATTGAACGACAATTTGCACCGGAAAATCCAATGAGTTTAAAAAATTCTGGAATTGCATTAAAATAGCCCGTTGTTCGTCCTCGGACTTCAGCGCTAAATTCACAGATGAAGCCAGAAGTATCGCCCGCAAACTGTCATCTTTAAGCACAACTATCCCATCGCGGATTTCCTTGATAGGTACGAATTCCTGTGTAGATTTTGCGCTGATGGCCATAGATTTTTTTAATTCTTTTTACTCAAATCCAACACGTCCAGACCCCAAGCCAAATCTTTTAACTTGGAACCGGAAAGACGCGATAGGTATTTTTTCTCCTCATTTTTTTTAGGCAGAGCGTCGACCTTTTTTTCTTTTTGGGGCGCTTTTTTCCAGATATAAAGTTTACTTTGGAAAAAAAAGCCAAACCAATTTTCCAGCACATTAGCCAAGGGCTGGCTATTGATTTTGTAAAAAGTCAGCCCGAGCGCGAAAAGTCCAACCGGCAACATCACTAGAATAGCTATAATTATCGGCAGAAAACGGTAAGCCAAGTAACACAGGCCGGCTCCGCCGGCCAGATAAATAAATTGCTTGAAAGTGAAAGGGCCGAAAATCTTGTCTTCCACGTCTATGTATTGTGGTACCCGAAATTGCATAATAATTAGCTTATAGCTTGTAGCTTTTAGCTTCGTTAGCTTTTAATTCTGGATTCATGTTTTTAATCATAACATTAAGCATTTTCATCACTTCTTCGAGATTCAAATCAACTTTTAAGTAATCCAATCTCCCAGTTTTCAATAAGCGCTTACTTATTTCTAATTGTGTTTCAAGTTCTGCGCCGGAACCATAAGAAATTCTCAAGAAACTTAAAAAATCCTTTCTAGTTCCACGCATTCTTCCTTCGGCTATGTTTGACGGTATTGATACACCCGCTCTTCTCATTTGAGAAACCAATCCAAATTTTTCCTCGTTTGGAAATTTTTCCGTTAAGTCATAAATCTTTACCGATAGATCAACCGCTTTTTGCCAAACAACTAAATCCTTATATGAGTGTATAACATTACTGTTTGGAATATTTTGCATAAAGCTGTTTGAAGCTATTGAAGCTAATAAGCTAATGAAGCTAACTAGCTACTCTATGGCTTCTCTATAAGGATCTGGCCCGCCACCCAGAGTGTGGTCGGTTTCAGTTTTGGGAATTTTGAAAGCGCTGGTCATTTTATCTTCGACCAATTTGGGCGTCAGCTCTATTTTCCGCTCGGGCGGGATTGCCGGTGGCGGGGCTTGGGGCCTGATGATTACCGATCCCAAGGTCGGACCTTGGGGATTTTTAAGGTCCGACCTTTGATTCGCGGGCAAGCCCGCCTGCGCGGGCAGGTCTTCCTCAAACATTATTTTAAGCGACTCGCGTATGGGGAGGAAAACTTTTTCATTTACATCCGCCACCAATTTATTTGTGCGTTCCCCGCCAATGTTCAGCTCGCGTGTCAGCTCGCCGGCGTATTCGCTGGTTTTAATGACGCCGAACAGAACCATAGTCGTTTCGCGTTCCAAAATCCCCAATTGCTCAATGTTCAGATTGTGCTTTTTGCCGAGCTCGATGAGTGTGTTCTGGTAGTCGGAAGACATAATGGCTTTCTGCACTTCCTGGGGCAGAACCTCATATCTTTCCTTCATAGCGGCTAATATTTTTTCGTCCATATTATTTACAAATTAGCTTTTAATATTTCGACTTTTAATTAATGACTTTCTCCCCCTTTTGATTCGCCACTTTCTTTTTCTTTGTGGCCGTCCCCGAAAAAGTCATCCATCTTTTTTCTAAATCCCTTGTTTTCTCCGCCCCCCTCTCCTTCCTTAACGAACTCCCCAAATTTATCGAAGAACTCGTCCTTTTTGCTCTTACCGCGCATTATTTTGGCGAACACCTCATTTTGTTCCTTAATCCGCACATCAGCAAAAACCTTAGCGGCACCGCCCAACCATGTGTTAGGTTTCCATGTGGCGGGCTTCTGTTTTACTCCAACCTCTGTTAATTTCTGGGCGCCCAATTTGAAGCTCGAACCGATGATATTTTTAAGCTCGCTTAAGCCACCTAAAGTCACGCCTATCGCCCCACCCATTATGGCGCCGGGCAAAACACCCACTCCGCCCGCTGCCGCGCCATAGGCCGCGCCAATACCTAGTCCCGCACCAGCCCTTTTACCCATTCGCTTCCACCAACCGCGCAGATCCGCCTTGTTCACATCTTCCCCGTCCTCGTTCTTCATCGGTCTGCCGGACTTCATTTGCGCGTATTGCACGCGACGGCCAGCGTTGACTTCATCGGCGGTTTCATATCCCGCTCTTTTTTCGCCCCTAACATTGTCTTTCTGGAATAATCCTACTTTTATCTCTTCTCCTTTTTCATATTTTTCTCTAAATTCTCTCTCGTTGAGTTTGGGATCTTTACTTTTAGCTTGGTTTAATGCTTCTCTATATCTAGTCTCCCACTCTCCAGATTTCTTATCTTGCATCGCCGCTCCCGCGTCAGTCAACGCATATTTCTCTTTAAATTCTTTATGAGTTTTTTCCACTTTTCTTTCCTGCGCGCCGCGGAAACCGCCCTGGGTGGATTTCTCGCCGGCGCCCATCAGGTCCACAACGCTTCCGCCGAATTTCATACCGGTTTTTTCCTGTATGCCCTTGCCCAGCATAGTGCTACGCGCGTCAAAACTTTTCTTGGAAAGCCCGCCGTAGAAGTCCAATTTTCTCTGCGCGCCCTTGTCACCGGCCAGCGCTCTTTTTTGAAGGTCCGGATCGGCGGCTTTCATAGCCGCGAATTTACCGACCGTCCCGCGCATAGCCAAAGCCGCGCCACCCAGCGCCACGCCGCCGGCTACCCCGACGGCGGTCTTAGCCATACCGCTTATCGCTTTATTTATCTGCCCGGTCATTTTGCCCGAGAAATCAACAGCGACTTTTTTGGCGGCGAAAATCAAGACGACCATCATGGCGAAAGGAATTACCACGCCCATAAAACGTTGGGTGAAGTCCTGCCCGCCGGACAGACTATTCGCCGCCGTTGCGACCGCGGCGCTGGCGGTGCCCGGCGCCGAACTTCCGCCGGGACTTAAAGGCGATTCCAGATACATAACTATCAGGTACAGGAAGAAAATGAAAAGCGGAGCCATAAAAGTTTGTTTAAGCAGGTCGCTCCACCAATCTTTGTGTCCGAAATTCGGTATATTTATTCCCTCCGGCAGAGCGTAAGACATAAATGCCACCGGCGCGAAAATCATGGAGAACCACAGTCCTATGACCCGCCCGACAAAAAGAAGCCCGACCGAAAAGAAAACATAGATCATTAACACCTCCAGCACTATGACTAAAATAATCGCCAAAAGATACCAGCCGAAATTTACATCTTGGGTCAAGCCGCCCGCGCTTAAAACACTTCCAATACTAATTTTACTTACTAGAGCCAATGCCACATTCTTGCGTCCCTCAACGAGCGGAGGACTGTCTTCGCCGGTGTTGGGATTTTTTACTTCTATGGAATTATAAAAAACATGCGCCAGAGAATTGCCGACATCTATAATTACCCGCGTGAAAAATAAACTGAAATTAATCAACAGAGCGGCGACAATCAGCGTGGCTATCATTTTCTTTGTTTGCCCGCCGGCCAACCCCAATATGGTTCGGAAAGCGACATAGATAAGCGCGAAAATAAAGCCGATGTTGGCAATGTCGCGCACAATGCCCCAGCCGCGTTCCACGAAACCGGCGCGGTAAGAATTGTCATCAATGGCGTAGCCGACCAAGAAGTCTAGGAAAAAGGCGGCGCCTTTGGTTAACAAATGCACCGGCCAGAATATGGCGTTGTAAAGGTATGCCGCATAGCATTTTTTAAGACTGAAACTCGCAAGGCTACAGTCAAAATCTATTTCCCCCGCCCTAAATATAGTTTCACTACTGCCGGCGGTTTCCGGAGTTATCTCTATTTCCTCCGTCGGAGCCGTAAATTCAAAGTATCTACTGCTGGCGTCGTTGTATGTTCCCTCCTCTCGGGCAATTATGCGGGCTCTATAAGTCTTGCCACCTTCCAATCCCGTGACCAACTGGTAAAAATCAATTTTATTTCCGGTTAAAAGCTGGGGATTATTTTCTGAAACATCTTTACTGGAATCATCGCCCTGTTTAAGTCGCGGGGCTAGACCTTGGGGGGAAACAACCCTCTTCCATTCATCGCCGGTTTCCGGTTTTTCTTCCACCATTATCCGTATACCCCCGTCACTCTTGTCTTCTATATCGTCATCATAGAAAGCGTCCCAACCGCCTAAATTATTTTCCTTCTCTATTTTTCCGTTGTTCCAAGTCTCAAGATAACCGCCGGCGCCCTTTGTTCCCTTTATTCCCTCTTCTCCCGTCAGTTCAATGAAAACTTTAAAATCAACAGAGGTATTACCTAACTTAGGGCCTGGATTTTCCACGGAACCATAACCGTCTATTGTTATCGTAAGACCGTCAGTTACATAATCACCACCTTCCTGCTGAGTTGTTATTTTAAGCACATTCTCCATTTTTACTGCCCGTGCTATGTGTGGCGCGGCGAAAAACAGAACCAAAAGAAAACCGGCCGTTAAGATAGGTAAGAAAATATAATTTTTAAACAAGTGGTTAGTCATTATTCATCCGGATGCGAGTAATCTGATAAATAAGAATAATAAAAGTCGTTACAATCAATACTAATATCAAAATCACTACCAAAAGTGGTGCTCCAGACATCATTATCATTAACTGGTGTTTGATTTGGGTAAATATATCTGTCGTTCATTTTAGTATCTCCGTTTTCAATGGGCCAGTTACAGGACATTTCGCGCTCACTGCCATATGCCCAGCCAGATATGGATGACTTACTATTTGTAAAGTCGAAAGTTTTGTATGAGGGCAAACCCTTTTTTACCCGATTGTCATCGCAGGTCTGTGTCAGCGTTATGAAATTATTATTCCAGTCTTTAGCAATTTCCAATTCAACACCCGCTTCCGCTACATCTTCATCTTGAGGTAATTTCGATTTCGTAACTATGTGTTGGGATTTTTGCTTAAATAAAATTTCTTTTTCTGAATCGTCCAGTTCTTCTGTATTCGGATCCGGGGTAAGGGCATCCAGAGAATTTTTTATGCTATTCAACCGTGCCAATTTTTCCCGATCGGTTATAATTCTTTTTTTATAATCCTCCAGTTTTCTTTGTTTATCGCCGAAAGCTTTCAACCAATCCACTATTGGAACTGAGTTTTCTATGCCCTCTAGCATGAAATTTTTCACGTAATTTACAAAAGCTTCAGCGGCGGTTTCTAAATTAGATAATGCGTTTATGGCTTCTTGCCCCTTTTCCCCGTCTTTCTTTTCTGCCTTCTTTTCTAATTTTTTAGAACTGTTTTTTAATTCCTTTATGAAACGCATTTCCCAGCGCATATCCGGTCCCGGGAGGCATTGATCCAACTCCATTGTTTTTTTGGGAAAAGTTTCCATAATATCAACGATTTGCTGGGTTAAGTTTATGCGCTCATTTACATTTTTAATATCATCTTGTACCTCTTTTTTAAATTCGTCTAAATTTATTACTTTTGTTTCATCAGCCCACGATGAGGGCGTTGATGTTAAGTCGTTTGGTCCCGTGCTGAAATTTTCACCCTCAAAACTCCACGTGTCGTCTGAAAACGTGTCCGCAATGGTATTTGTAGATAAGGCCGACAATCCCTTATCTATAAGAGTATTCAATAATGTGCTAAATATCTGTGACAACGAACTGCCTAACGCCGCCGACAATTCCGATTGCCGATCGCCCGAAGTCAAAGCGCTGGATATTTTATCAGCCACCAAACTGCTGGGGGTCGTGTCTTTCCATTGTTTACAGCGCTCTCTTTCATATCTTTCCATATCACCGCTGTTACGGGCATCATCCTCAATTTTCCGCGTTGTGCCTGAAGGGTCGGCGCACTCTTGCGTCGGCAGAAACATTCCCTGTATGCTTTTCTCCCAGTTCTCCGTTTTTTGGTCTGTTTGTTTGTTTAAATCGTTGGAAACCGCCAAATCAAAACCGATAGGATTGTTATTGGGATTATTAATCATGGCCGTCCAGCCGTCCCATCCGCCTATTTGCTTTTCCCGCGCGCCTCGCGCACCTTATTTATGGCAATTCCCCGCCCCCATGGAAAATTTACCGGATCACCGCCGATTTCATTAACCGTTTCTTTTATTTCATCATGTTCAATATCAGTGAAAAATGAATCAGGGTTTTGTAAAAAAAGCGGTTTACCCTCAAAGCCTTGATTTGCCCAGTTAACCGTTGATACTGTGATTTCTTTCAACGCCTTTCTCGCTACAACCTTGAGCGCGGCTTTGGCAACTTCTGTATATACCTGTTTCCATGTACTTACAGCGCTGCTTGCGGTATTGGCATTAGTTAAAAGAGTTTGCAAGTTTGTCACAAAATCTGAAACTACGTCTCCTAGGCCAAAAAGAGCGTAAGCGCGCGACGGCAAAACAGCCGGCGCGAGTAAAAGAATTATAATAAGGCCAGCAATTGCCTTTTTAACAAAAATCCACTTAGAAGCTACAAAAATATAGTTCTTCCAGTGTTTTTTCGTGCTGGATTATGGCCAGAAAAGCCCTAATGGGGTCGTCATACACGGTTTTCATTGATTGAAAATCGTCAGATAGGTTATAAACGCTGTTGGTTAGCTGTAAATGCGCCGTTATGGCGGCGGGCGGAATCACTAACGCCAAAAGTTCTTTGGACATTGACTGGTATTTTTTAATAAATGGATCTATTTTATTCAAATCTTCGGCAGAGTCTTCCGCCAGCGCTTTTTCAATTATAGCCGATACACCCTCGTCTTTTATGGGGTATTTTTTCATAATTTTATTTATTCCAACCACGTATCCGCTCACTGTTCCCTCATTATCTTCTCCAATTTTCAGATCGCTAGAATCATACATCGCTGGTCGCTCCGAATTTTTAATTTCTTTTTCAAAAGAATTCGTGATTTCCTGCAGATTTTCCGCCGTCAGGTTGCCGGATTGTTGAAGCGCCACGACCGTTACCAACAGTTCTTTGGCGAAGTTTTCGGTGGTTGTCGGGTTGCTGGTCGGTTCTTGGCCGGTTATCTCGGCGCCCGCGTTCAATTCTTGGCGCAGAATCTCCGCCTCCTTTCCGTCTAAAATGCCATCGCCGTCGCTGTCGGGATTTTTCGGATCGAGTTTCCATAAACTTTCTTCCCAATCTAAAAGTCCGTCGCTGTCCGTGTCGCGCGCCACGATTTCTCCCAAAGTGATATCCAATCGGCCGTCTTGGTTATTTTTTTTAAATTCCGATTGAAAAATTTCCCGCCGGCCTTGTATAAAATTTCCGATTAAAAACAAAACAATCACTACGCCCACCGCCCAGCCCATCCATTTAAGAAATTTTTTACTCGGCAGAAATTTATCCATCGAATGAATTATAGCATCTCGGCCAATTTCAGCCATTGTGCGAGCGTCAGGTTTTCCGCCCGCGCGTTAAGACCCCCTCCTTGCTCCTCCCCTTTAATAAAGGGGAGGCCGGGTGGGGGTTTATTACCAAATAAGGGTTTGAGGTTTGAAGAAAGTTTTTTGCGCGGGTGGGCGAAACCGGCGCGCAGAATTTTGAAAAAATTTTCTTCCACCCCCTCCTTATTCCTCCTCCCAAAGGGGAGGAAGGTTTCCCCCTCCCTTTGGGAGGGGGTGGGGGGTAGGTGGAATCTTTCGCGGGAAATGTTTTCAATCACCAACACGGCCGAATCAACATTCGGCGCGGGGCGGAACGCCCCGCGCCGAACACGAAAAAGAATTTTGGGATTGCCAAAAACTTTAACGGAAATAGAAAGTATACTTTCACGGCCATCCCGCGCCACAATGCGTTCCGCCACCTCTTTCTGAAGCATAAGCACCATACACTCCGGCTGATGTTTGGCTGTCAGAAACTTGCGTAATATCGCGCCGGTTATGTAATAGGGAATGTTGGCAATAAGCTTATAGGGAACGCCTCCCCCTGCTAAGGGGGAGGTTGGGAGGGGGTCTAATTTCAAAATATCATCGTGCACTAGTACAAGAGAACCTGATTGTATTTGATTGGCGAATTTTTCCGCGAGTAGTTTGCATAACCGCTCATCTTTTTCCACAGCCACCACGCGCGCTCCGCGCGCCAAAATCTGCGTGGTCAAGATACCTTCGCCCGGCCCGATTTCCAAAACCAAATCGCCGGCCTGAATATCACCGGCTTCCGCGATTTTGCGCGCCAGATTTTGGTCGCGCAAAAAATTCTGCCCTAAAGCTTTGCTCGGGCGACCCGCAGGGTTTAGCCCTAAAGCTTTTTTATATCTCACTTTGAGATTCAAGTGCAGATAACTGCTTGATATATTTTTGTGTTTCGTTTTTTGCCAACTTTTCAAATTCTGGCACATTTTTTTCACACCAATTTAAAAATTCCGGAAACTCCGGTTTCTGTTCAAGAAATTCCCCCAGAGCTTTTTGCCGGTCACTCTGTCCCAGTTTTTCCACCACGCTTATCATTATGGTGTTGTAAAGCGTGTCACTCATCTTGGTCAGCAAATCCATTTGTATTTCTTCCGGCAAACTTTCTAACCCCAGCGTTTCCAAAAGTTTATTTTGTTCTTTGTTGTTTATCATAGATTTATTTTTTTAATTCCGATATCACTTTATCATATTTTACCGATTCTAGTTTTTGCAACATTATTTTAAAGTATTCTCCTAATGTCATATTACTTCCAACTGTCGGCATAAGATCGCTTTTGCGAGCCAGTTTTTCCAGAACCCTGTCATGGAATTTTTCTCCGCCTTCGGGGATGTTTTTATCGTCCGTCATCCACTGCCACGCTTTGTCGTCTTTATGTTGTTGCCAAAAATTGGATTCCACGCCTTTAGTTCCATGGTCACCGAAAAACTTATCAAGATATTTGTTAAAATCCTCGTTCACGTTTCTTTCAATAATTTCCGATATCATAAGCGCGGGACCCTTCTGCGCGGGTTCAGCTTTAGGTTGTTCGGGTTTTTGCTCTAATACTTTTTCGGGTGTGGGTTTTTCAAGTCCACCTGTGTCAGGAACTTCTTTTGGAACACCCGTAGCATTCAATGTTTTAGCCATATCCTCCACAGTCACGGCTTGCTTACTCAGGGTTTCTAGCGAAGGAACATTTCCTGGATCTTGATTTAGGCTCGTCAAATAAGCTTCATGGAGATGATTATATATTGCCAGTTCTTCAGGGTCCGTTAGTTGTCCGTTCAGTCCCTGTTTGTAAAATTCCACGAAGTTATCCTTTTTCACATTGTCCCAATCTTGGCCAGTAAAAAGATTCTTTACTTCTTCGCTCCCGCCCGGAACTTTTTCTCCGCCCGCGGGCGCGGACTTGGGAATCTCGTCGCCCTTGTGATGATATTCATATTTTTCAAGGTCTTTTTCAAAAGGCGCGCCGGCTTGGTGGACTTCGGTCATTTCACCGGCTTTAATTTCAAGTATTTCAGGTTCTCCGCTCCGGCCAGCAAATGAGCCGCTCGACCGGAAAAACTATGCAAGTCTTGCTTGCCGTCCCAGCCCAGCGCTTTGGCAATGTCCGTGTTATGTTCAATCTGCCGGCGCAGAGCATGTTCAATACCTTCTCCTTTGCCGACTAACGCGTCGGGATTGTGTTCAACCGGAACTCCCGGCGGTTGTTGTGGTTCTGGCGCCGGTTCCGGAGCTGGCGCCGGAGTTATTGGACGACCGGGTTTCCATACATGCTCAACATCTTGTTCCGGCGCCTCTGTTGGCGCGTGAGGCGTTACCGGCGCCGGCGCTGGGATATGCTGTCCTGAATCCGGAGTGGCAACAGGTATAGTGTCAATTCTGGCGGTATCAATCGGAATAGTAGCCTGCGCGGTGTCAGGAATAACTTGCGCGGTATCGATTGGAGTAACGGCTTGCGCCGTGTCCGGAACAACTTGCGCGGTGTCCGCTATTCCTTCGCCCAAAGCCGTGTCCGGCGGCGTTATGACTTGCGACGCCGTGTCCGTAACCTGCGCCGTGTCTGCGATTGGCGGTCCGCTTTCACTCGCTCCTTCCCCCTCTCCTTCAAAATAATGTCCGGCGCCCCAGCCGCCGGCAAAACCGCCGGCGAACGCGCTACCCATAATCAAGGCCGTCTTCACCATTCGCGCTCTATTGG
>Ga0075939_121_pt1 | contig 12959 bp, 15 predicted proteins | sample RifGroA2_FD_67948 | JGI IMG/M metagenome (GOLD analysis project Ga0075939, IMG submission 67948) | Parcubacteria bacterium GW2011_GWA2_42_18
GAAGCTAAGATTCGGATATGAGTATTAACAATAGTGCTTTTGAGTTTAGCGCCGATAAGTTCTATTTTACGATCGTCAACTTTTTTTTCTTTATCTTTATCTTTATTTTTATCAATATCAAAAACGACTTCCTTAGTGGTCCGACCAAACTTACCAAGTTCACCTATTAATGGAGAAGTTCTGCGCAATTTTTCTCCTTCTTTGATTTCGCGTAAAGTTAAAACAAATTTTTGAGTAAATTCCTCGCCGGCCGGCACGATAGTAAATTGCACAGCCGCGCCTTCGCCCTCGCGCTTTAATTTCGAAAAAACATTTAATAAAGAATTCATAGGATCGTATTCAAAAGTGTCGTAGGTTTTGAGGGGCAAGGCCGGATGTTCGCTCAATTGACCAACCGAACCCACAGCCACGCCGGCGGGATTGAAAATATTGTAATCATCAGGCACTTCTTTGACCTTAGCGTCCGGAAAATTTCCCAAGATTTGTTTTTCCAGAAGATCACCTTTGGAAATCGGCACGGCCATGTAAAAAACCACTTCGTCGCTGGCGTGCGAAAGCGCGATTTCCACGGTGTAATAATTCTTCATAAGATTTTCGCGTCCATCGGCCACCGATTGCATACCGGCGTAAAATTGTTCCATGGCCGCAATCATTTCTTTAAAACCTTTTTCTTTGCCTTCTTCGGAGGCGGCGCCCGGCAGAGTAATTTCAAAAAGGCGCATTTTTATGGCCTTGGTCAAATCACCGCCTTCTTTAAGTCCGGGAACTTTCCCAACCGAAATTACATACTGCACTAAAAAACGGTGAAAATCATCATCTAGATGCGGACTATTAAAACCTTCGACAACTGAAAGCACGTTGCGCAGACCCTTACTAAGAAGCACGCCCAAAAGCTCTTCCATTTTGGAATCATGGGGTTCGGGACGCAAACGCAGAACGATGGCTTCGGTTTCTTTTGCCGGTAAAGCATGTTCAGTATGTAAAACCTCGGCCGCCGGCACCATGGAATAGGCCTTGACCGCCTCGGAAACAACCTCGGCATGCGGTTTGGCTACGTTTTTTTCCACCAGCTCCTGTTCCCGGCGAGCCACGTGCTCGCGCAGAAACTTAAGCTCATCTTCGGGGTTTTGAAATTTAGGCAGTTCTTTGAAATAAGGACCGTTCATCGCGTTGATAATTATAACACCAAAAATCTAAACAGAACTAGTGAGAATTTCCGCGCCTGTGGGGGTGATTAAAATGGTGTGTTCAAAGTGGGCGGAAAGACTGCCATCTTTAGTGCGCACAGTAAAATTATCTTTTTCAAAGACTACTTCCCCGCTTCCTAAATTTAACATTGGCTCAATAGCAATGACCATACCCGAAAAAAGTTTTTCACTCACGCCCTTGCGGGCGAAATTGGGCACATAAGGATCTTCATGGATTGCGCGGCCGACGCCGTGTCCGGCCAGCTCGCGCACAATTCCAAAACCGTAATGTTCAACAAATTTCTGTACAGCCGCGCCGATGTCGTTCACGCGGCCGCCCGCCCGGGCGGCCGTGATTCCGATTTCCAACGCTTCTTTGGTAACATTAATCAGTTTCTGGGCTTCTTGGGAAATTTTCCCGACTGGCACGGTTACGGCTGAATCAGTGAAAAATCCATTATGCTTCAAACCTAAATCAAGGGAAACAATGTCGCCTTCGCGAAAAATTTTAGTTACGAGCGGAAGTCCATGCACCACTTCATTGTTTACCGAAACGCATAAGCTGGCGGGAAAATGGGCGCTGGCATCATCGGGTTTGTAATTTAAAAACGCCGGTTCGTCTCCGCCCGCGCGTATAAGTTTTTCGGTTAATTGATTAAGTTCCAGCGCGTTTTGCCCGGGTTTCACTTCCGCGGACAGTTTTTTTAATATTTTTGCCAACCTGCGCCCGCCCTCGCGCAGTGTCTCAATTTCTTTTTTATCCGTAAAAATCGCCATAAAGATCTTTTAGTAAGTTTTTGAACTTCTGCGCTCTATCCATAGAATATGTATAAAATTAACTTTTGGATAAATTTCATAAAAAATTCTGTAAACACCAACTCGTCTTCTCCAAAGATTTACTTCTCCTTTTATTTTCTCAATATCGCCGGAATATGGGCTATTAGAAAAATAAGAAATCGCATCCCAAATTTTAGTGGCATAGTTTTTGGGAATTTTAGAGAGATCCTTGTAAACCCCCGGATCAATTTTTAATTCCCAATTTTTTTCCAAGTTCATTTAAGGTTAGAAATTTACCTTTGCTTAAATTTACTCTGGCAGATTGAAGTCTCTTCTTTTGTGACAAAGTTAAGGTAACTTCTTTCCCAGGCAAGAAAGAAACTAGAAGGCGCTCATATTCCCTACGCGGTAGAACAACAAACCCTTCTTTGGTTATTTCATTGGGTATGGTTATAGTAGCCATAAGGACATTATAACATAATAAAAACTTTCAACTAATACACCTCCTGCTGGTAGCACTTCTCGCAATATACAATCTCTGGCCGTTCGGGGGCGTAGGGGGTCTCAAATTCATTTGGACATTTCCCTTCATGATGCGCGTGCTTTTTATCGCACATGCATTGGCGTCGGTATAAATTTGGCGGAAACTTATACTTCAATCTTTCATAATATCTACAATTTGGGCAGAGGACAGGTAATGGTAAATTAAACCTTTTATAAAATCCGTATTCATAGGCAGTGATACGAAAAGCCGTTGTGCAAGTGTTAATGTTTTTTCCATTGTTGGTACATTCAATAACCTTGCCAACTATTTCATTTTCATTTGAAGGTAAGGTGCCGAGTACTTCCGAAACCAGAAAATCAACAGCATAGTTTCTCAACTCTCGCTCTTTCCACGAAAGACCTTTAGCTAAAACTTCATCTTTAGTGAGCGGAAAATGCTCATAGGCTTGCGTTTCGTTATAAGAAAAAGGAGAAATATTGCTTGGGAAAAACTCGCCCCACTCGCCTGTTTTTTTCATATGCTCAATAATTTTGTCTTTAAGTAAAGTAAAATCTTCTTTTGAGTACTTTTTGTTTAAAATTGCGTATTCGCCCTTTTTTAGGGCAATGGAGCCGAAAATGTTATTGCCGTTATGACAGTTGTATGAATAGTCGCAAAAAGAGTTTCGCCAGCAGAAAACGCAAAAACGCTCTTGGAAGCATTCATCTGGTGTAACACAGTCATAGCAAAGCTCCGGTTTGCCAGAATTGTTTATATCGTAACAGTCTTTCGCTTGATCCATATAAACCAAGTATTTGCTATTTTCAACTGGTCCTAGTACATAAAAAGAGTGCCTTGTGTTTTTGGCGTTGGTTAAAAAATAGCCGGTTGAGTTGGTTGTTTTAAGCAAAACACTGAAGCGTTTCGGATACTTTAGGGCGAAATCATCACGTTCTTTTAGGGCTTTTCGAAGACCGGATCTGGTATTAAGAGCGTAAGATTTTAATATTTTTTCATAATCTTCTTTGGAATACTGGATATTCCTTACGCAATATTTTTTGTTGCGCAAGCCGGCGCATAAAAAACAATCCATGCAATTTTTTACATCCACGCAAAAAGCGCAATTTAAGGATCCAAAAGCAAGGAAACAATAGAGGCATCGCGCGCATTTGTCTGATTCAATACATTGATAGCAGAGTTCGGAATTGCTGACCATGGAACAGTCAACGATATCTTTGTCGTAGCAGAAATACCAAGAATAATAAACATGCTCGCAAAACCAACCGCACACTGAAAGATAGACATCTTTGGAAAAGGCGATATCCTTGGTAAAATCAAAATCTCTACCATATTCATAAGGATTCCAATCGTCGCCCCACCAACACTTTTGGCAATAGACGGGAAATGGCGCAGTTTTATCGTAAGTGGCAATAATATTTTTCCGGCAAAGATCGCATTGCCGGTTGTAATAAACTCTTTCGTTTCTCCACATCATCCGCCTCTGCAGTCGGCAAAGAAAACAAAACATCGGCACCGGAACTTTTATTTTTTCATAAAACCCAAAATCCTCCGGTTCGATGATAAAGCTATTTTTACAATTTTGGCAGGTTTTGGTTTCGGATTGCATGCTTTTATTTTAACCCTGTTTCTCAAAAGCGCAAACAAGGAGCAGTAAGGAATAAATGCCTTGCCCATGTCCGATATAGGAAAATTTAGCATTAGTGAAACATGTCGACCTGGCAGGTCGACATGTTTTATATTCCAAAAGAAAGTGACACATTTTCTGCCCCTGCAGTACTTTTACCTATATCCGATATAGAAAAAGGGAAATCAATACACCTCCTGCTGATAACACTTCTCGCAATAAACAATCTCCGGCCGTTCGGGGGCGTAGGAGGTTTCGAATTCCACTTCGCATTTGCCTGCATTGTGATTATGGTGATTTTTCTTATCGCACATGCAAGTTCGGTGCCAGAGTTTGCGGGGCAAGCGAAGAGTAAATCTTTTTACATACCGGCAATTAGGACAATGTTTTGGAATTGGTATATTTTCCCGCTTATAAAAAGTTTCTTTACCAAAAGTGCCATGAATCTGGTCTTCCCATTTCCAGCCTTTTACCAAAACCTCCTCTTTTGTCATGGGATTATAAAATTGACCCTGTGTTTCGTTATAGCACACTGGCGCTATTTGGGGCGGAAAAAATTCTCCATATTCTTCAGTATTTTTCATATGTTCAATAATTTTTTCTCTTAAGATAAGGTAGTCTTCTTTGTTATATTTTTTATTAAAAATCATATATTCTCCTTTTTTGACGCCCACACAACCGAAAAGATTTTGACTGTTTTGACAGGTATCTCCGTATGAAACATTCATATTGTCATAGCAAAGGTGGCAAAACTGGCAATTAGAAATTCGCGTGCATCCTTGGCATTCATAACAAAGCTCAACATTGTATCCTACATAATAAAGATCCATGCAATTTTTAGTTTCAATACCTCCGTAAATATATTTAGAATCCTCCCCCTTATTTACCTCAAAAGATTCTTTTACATTTTTACAATCGTAAATCAAAGACCCGACAGAATTAACATTTCTTTCGCTGATAACATATCGATGGATTGAATCTTTCTCCAAAAAATCTTCAAATTCTCTAGTCAATTTTTCTCTAATTTCAAAAGAAGATAAATTTAGGGCTTTGATTTTTTCTAAATATGCTTCTCGTGTATATTGTACATTTTTAAATACGTAACTTTTATTGCGCAAATTGGAAGACATAAAGCAATCGTTGCATCCGCGACAATCATAGCAATAATAACAGGACAAACAATTTTTTAAGAAGATTCCATATTGACACTGATATGAGGAACTAGAATCCAAGACAGCATATAAACGCTCACCTTTTTCAGCGATAAATCCACAATCCATGCAATCTCTAGATTTCATAACCCAAGTGCTGTACATTACATTTTCGTCCAAAAAACAAGCAAAAGAAAGGTAAACATTTTTATTGTCGCCCGAATGATTGGTATATTCCGAATTAACACTGTTCTTGTTGAGAAGAGCCATGCGAGGAACTTTTAGTTGCAATTCATGGAATTGCTCAAAAAATGGCCGAGAAAAATCAAAATCTACTCCGTAAGAAGCAGGATCCCATCCGTCTCCCCACCAGCAATCATGACAATAAACTTTATATGGTTTATTGGGTGAATAAATAGTGACAGTAGATTTTCCGCAAAGATCGCAATTCCTCCGATAAAGCGTTCTTTCGTTTCTCCAAGCATACCGCCGCCATTGTCTGCATTCAAAACACCAAGTTGGCGGAGGGACTTTTATTTTTTCGTAAAAAGCAAAATCATCGGGTTCGATGGTGAACTTTTGCTGGCAGTTCTGACAGACTTGCACTGAGTTTGCCGAATTCATCACCACCACTTTTAATCCAAGTTTTTGGGCTTTAACTGACGCCACAGGGTCAAAGGGCGTATTGGAACCCGGATTCCATTTCTTTGGTAAAATTTTTCTGAAATCAATCCAAGAAATCTGTTTTATTGGTTTAGCGTTTTTGTATTTTCGCGGGTCTTTGTCATAAACATAATCTATATTGGAGAGGTTGATAATTGTTCCAGCCCCAACTTTTTCTGCAAACAGCACCGCGTCAAAATCACTGCTACGACCTGGACCAAAAGCTCCGCACACAACAACCGCTTTCTTTGGACGGGTGGAAACAAATTCACGCGGACTATTTAACACTTTTCCGTGAGCCAAATCGCCCAAAATCACGCGCATAAGTTCAGCATTTAAACGCAAAGACGCGATGCCAATCCAATCCAAATCAAAAGGTTTCGGCCGCGCGACCAGCCGCGCGGCCTCCTGATAGCGGCGGCAAACTTTGCCACCGCCTAAAGTTATGACAAAATGAAAACCTTTTTTAACTGACTGCTCTATTATTTTTTTGAAAGCCAAAAGAAACTTGACGTCAATCTCGTCCGGCACCACCAGCGACCCGCCCAACGATATGACGATTGTTTTAGTAATTTCCCTTTTTTTATTCATTGCATAGTATTATAGCATCTGCACTAATTCCCCGCCGATTCGCTACCGCTTACTTGATTTTGGGCAAATAACATCCCCGCGCACAACGCACGGCTTCAAAAATCAAGTTAGCAATGATATATGATCGTATGTTATTGCTTAACCATACTTCCTTACTTGCGCAAGTAAGGAAGTAGTGCTGGTAAAAGCAACATGCATGATTGTGTCAACTCGTATGTCAACCTGGCAGGTTGACATATTCACTTTACTCAACTAAAGTAGCTAATACACCTCCCGTCTTGTATAAAGCTTTGCTTGCAGTTTTGACAGATTCGGTTTTCCACTTTTTGATTTGACATATATTTTGTATTTGCTATGCTGTTGATGTTTTTGACACCCCGCCCGCAAGGGCGGGGCTTATTTTTTACCGTTTTATGATATTTCTCAAGTCTTCCAAGAAGATATGGTGTAATTTTCGCATTTCCCAAGCGACCCCTTTTTCAAAACACAAAATAAGAAACCTCTTTTTCTTTTCAAGAACAAAATTTTTAACTTCCAAGAAATCACTATCTCCGCTACCGATAATAATTATGTCTAAATCATCAACGGACCGAGCTATATCAAAAGCAATTTCAACATCAAAATTACATTTGTGTACAAAAACACCTTTAGTTCGATCAAGCCATATTTTTTTCAAGGGTTTAGTAACTACAAAACAACCAGACTTCTGGACCGCTTGGCAAAAATGATCAAAGGGGGGTTGGTCTTTATCTGACAATGGAGTGCCTGCATAGATTTTGACCACTTTAATTTGAAAGTATTCCTGCAAGAAAATAAGTAATTTGGAAAACGAAACACGCCAACCAAGTTCTTTTTGGGGATAAAACCAATTGGCGTTGTCTATAAAAATTCCAACTTTTTTACCTTTTGCGTTTTCTAGTAGTTGATTTACTTTATCATTCATTGATTCATAATAGCATTTTAATACACTCCCTGCTGGTCGACATATCTATTTATTTTGTTAATTTTGCAAAATATTCTAATGTTTAAGGTGACCCTTGACATTGTTTTCATAAAAGAATAAGGAGGTCTGTTGATTTTTTTACTTATTTAGAAAATAGAATAATTCTTGTAGTATTTTTTACTACAAACATAGCCCCACTTCTTTGGATAAAGTCTATGATCCCTAACGACAAAAGCTCTTATGTCGGTTTTTTTAGGCTTTTTTCCACTTTTATTTCTTGAACCTGAATATTTTTTATGAATCTCTCTAATTATTTTATTTACTAGTAAACTTGGAAAAACCCAATATTCTGGTTCTTTTTCTAATTTATTCAACCTTACAAAAACATAAAAAAAGTTTTTTCCGCCACCTTTTTCATCTTTCTTAGTCATTCTAAAAGCCCAGCCTTTATCAAATAAGGTTTTTACCTGAATCTTTATGGTTTTTTTATTTGGCGCTACCGCTAAAATATCATATTTCTCAGCCCGTCCTAAAGTGATTGTGGTAATATAATTTCGAGATGAGAGAATATGTGCAACATAATATTCACCTGCATTTCCTATATTGTTTCTGTTTGGTTTTTTCATATTTATGAGATTTAGTATTAAATTTTAAAAGAAAGGTTGCAGATTATTTTTCATCAAAAACTTTTTGAGATATTTCGGCCCACACTTCCGGAATTGTCTGCTCGCCGTTGATATCATGAAAGCGACAGGGCGTGTTTTTTTTCAAATACTCAATCGCCGGCATTACCTCTTCATCAAACCAACCCAACCGGCGTTGGATTTTTTCTTCCGTGTCGTCTATGGCGCGCCCACGCGCCAATAAGTGTTTCATTGACCACTCATTGGATACATTTATTAAAATTATATGGCAATTCTTAATTCCATAAAAATCCAACGCGCCGGCCATAGCCATAGCCTCCGGCAATTTGCGGCACACGCCGTCTAAAACTAAATCCTCTTGGCCTGTAAAATTATCTATGAAAAACCCGCTCCAAATCCAAATGGGTTGAAAAGACGGGCACAACGCTCCGCGTCCCAGAGTTTCTTTGGTTAAACGGCTGGTATATGAAGGGTCTTCTATTAATTTCCGAAGTCCCGCGCCGGTTTCCACGTAAAGAGTTTTACGGCCCTGTTTTTCTAAATATTCAATTAAAAGTTTGGCCTGCGTGCCTTTGCCACATCCGCTACGCCCGAAAAAAAGATAAGCTAAAGCCATTTTAGTATTCGCGCATGGAAATCTGCGCGTCAACTTTTTTAACTAAATCTAAAACGACCGAAACTACGATGAGCAAGGCCGTACCGCCTAAAGCCAACGCGCTGATACCAGTTATTGAACGCATAACCAACGGCAAGACCGCGATAATGCCCAAGAAAAGCGCGCCGACCAGAGTTACATGATTAAGGATTTTAGAAATATGCAGAGCGGTGGATTCGCCGGGACGTATGCCCGGAATGAAAGCTCCGTTCTTTTGCAGGTTTTTGGAAAGTTCCTGCGGATCAAAGGTTACGGCCGTGTAGAAATAAGTAAAAAGGAAAACTAAAATAAAATAGAAAATTGAATAAAGCCAAGTATTGTTTAAAAACGCCGTCAGAAAATCGGCGATTTTATGGAGAAATTCGCCGTTCATACCTGTTAAGAAATTAGCGATCATCTGCGGAAAAAGCAAAATGGAAAGCGCGAAGATTATAGGAATCACGCCGGCTTGATTGATGCGCAATGGCAAGTAAGTGGAAACACCGCCATATAATTTCATACCGCGCACGCGCTTGGCATAAGTTACCGGTATGGGTCGCTCGGCCTCGGTTACCAAAACTACGCCGACAATAATAATAAGTCCGATGATTAAAAATCCTAAATAAGTCGGGAGCTGGGTTTGGTCGTAATTGATCAAAAGCTGGCCGACTTGTGTCGGCACAGCCGCCACAATACCGGCGAAAATAAGCAAGGACACGCCGTTACCAATGCCGTATTCGGAGATAAGTTCTCCTATCCACATCAATAAAACAGAACCGCCGGTTACAACCGCTAAATTAACGGCCCGCGCCAAAACACTAAGATCGCCTAACACGTTTTGTTTTTCCAATAAAACCAAGAAACCGAAACCTTGCACTAAAGCCAAAGGCACGGTCAGCATCCGAGAATACTGCGTGAATTTTTTACGGCCAGCTTCGCCTTCTTCGTGGTATAAACGTTTGAGCGCCGGGACCATTATAGTCAGAAGCTGCATAATAATGGATCCGGTGATATAAGGACCGACACCCAGCATGATAATGGAAAGATTAGAAAGTCCGCCACCGGAAAAAATATCCAATATGCCGAAAAATTGATTGTTAGAAAGAAAGCGCGTAAGCTGTTCTTTATCAATACCCGGAATAGGCACGGCCGCCAAAAGACGGAAGACGACGAGAAAAGCCAGCATAAAAAAAATTCGCCGGCGCAATTGCGGATCAGTGAAAATGATTTTTACCTTGTTCCAAAAATTATTCATTTTGATTTATGGGAAATTTTTATCTTTCCGCCTTTCAAGCCAAGACGTTTGCGGATTTCAGCAAAGGTTACCTGTTCGCCCTCTTTAAAGATAGTAGCAAGTTTTTCGGAACTTACCAAAACGGGCCGGCGTACTGAAGTAAAACGATACCCTCGCTTTTTGGGCAATCTTTTAATAACATCTCGGACCGCTGGGCGAATTTTATGCCCCGCCCGCGCTTTTTGCCCCTTAGTTCCGCGACCGGAAGTCTTACCGCGCTTACCGCCACGCCCGACAAGTTTGGGTTTTTTATAAGGATGCTGACGTTTTATTTGATGTAATTGCATAAAATTAGGTGTTAGGTTTTAGGTTCTAAGGGAATTCGAGATTTTATCTGTCGCAGGGCCTTAATGGTCGCGCGAGCGTTGTTAAGACGATTCTTACTACCAGAAAGAATTTTGGTTGTAACATCTTTAATTCCCGCCAAACGTACAAGATCGCGCACTGAACTTCCCGACATTAATCCCCGTCCACCATTGGGCATAATTTTTATTTTAGCGCTACCAAACTTAGCCCAAACTTCGTGGGGTATAGATGATTCGCTGGTCAACGGAACTTTGAACATATTTTTCTTGGCCATACGCAAAGCTTTAATCATGGCCATTTGCGTGTCTCCGGCTTTACCGGTGCCTAATCCCACGGAACCGCGATGATCTCCGACTGCCAAAGCAACCGCAATGGAAAAACGCCGACCACCGGCAACCACGCGCGTCACTCGGCGACTGTGTATGACTTTTTGATCAAGATCGCTGTCGCGTCGCGGACCGCCGCCGCGCGAACCGCCACTCCGGCCACGGCCGGGATAATTGGAACGTCCCGAACGGGCTATCTCGTCCGCTAGAGAAAATCCGACTTTTTGACTTTTATTTTCTATTTCATTGCTCATATTTTTAATTTAAAACTTTTTAACTTTAAAATTTAAGTCCACCCGCGCGCGCGGCATCGGCTAAAATTTTTATGCGACCAGTATATCTAAATCCACCACGATCAAAGACAACTTTTTCTATCCCCTTGGCGCGCGCGGCTTCGGCCAACATGGCGCCAATTTGCTTCGCCCGCACGGCCTTAGTGCCCGCCTGCCGATAGGCATGGTCTTTTTTAATCTTAATATCCGAAGCGCTAACTAAGGTTTGGCCGTGCTCGTCATTTATAAGTTGAGCATAGATATATTTATTGGAACGAAAAACCGAAAAACGAGGGCACTGAATCGTACCAAAAACCCGCGACCGAATTTTACGCCTGATTCTCATTCTTTTTTGCATTTTTTCATTTTTTATCTTTTTCATGCGGTCTTTTTGCCTTGTTTACGGCGAATAACTTCACCCTCATAATGGAAACCCTTTCCCTTATAAGGCTCGGGTTTTTTCAGCGCGCGCACGCGCGCGGCGAATTCTCCAACCATCTCCTTGTCCGGACCCGATATTGTGATTAAATTTTTTTCGGCCGTAGTTGTAATACCCTCGGGAATCGGAACTTTCACCGGATGCGAAAAACCAAGCGCAAGATTAAGAACCTTGCCGGCCACTTCTGATTTGAAACCGATACCTTCCAAAATAAGTTTTTTAGTAAAAAGTTCATTCACGCCTAAAATCATATTTTTTAAATGCGACGCATAAGTGCCCCATAAGGAACGCGCTTCCACGTCCGAACCTTTAGGTAAAAGAGTGATTTCTTCGCCATTAATTTTTATCTCAATCAATGGACGAAAAGAACGCGCAAGCTCACCCTTGGGACCTTTCACCGTAACCCGACCGTCTGTTTGTGTAACAGTTGTGCCGGAGGGTATTTTAATTATTTGTTTGCCGATTTTACTCATGTTTTTTTATTTATAGTGAGCCCGTCGAACTACCAAATTTCAAAAAGTACTTCACCGCCGACATGTTCCTTGCGCGCTTCATCCCCCGTCAACACGCCCTTGGGAGTAGAAAGCACAATGGATCCTAAACCACTGCGAACCGGATGTAATTCTTTAACACCGCGATAGATACGGCGGGAAAGTTTTGAAATGCGTTTAACTTCTGAAACTTTCGGTATCTTATCATTATAAGCCAATGTAAGCACTAAAATTGGTAAATCGTGGCGCATTTTTTTAGCCGTACTCTTTAAAAATCCGGCGCGCACTAAACATTCAGCTACGGTATGACTAAACGCGGAAAAAGGCAAGTCTATAGATTCACGACCGGCGCGTGAACCATTCTTGATAGCTATGAGCATGTTGGATAAGGGATCCATAATTATTTATAGTGAGCCCGTCGAACTACCATGAAGATTTGCGAACGCCTGGAATCATGCCTTCATTGGCAAGCTCGCGAAAACAAATACGGCATAAATTAAAATCCCGCATAAAACCATGCCGTCGTCCGCAACGAAAACACCGGTTTACTTTTCGCGTGGAAAATTTCGGCTTTTTTTTCGACCTGGCAATGACAGAAGTTTTAGCCATATGGCTTCGCCGATATCGCGCCCGTTTTCTTAAAACCCCGGGAGGGGGCCTTAAGGAGACCGACGGATCAGCTTTCCTATCCTATCAGAACCAAAAACAAAGTCAACTAAACTCCAGATTCTGGCTTCAAATGCTAATTTTCATCACAAAACCGTTACAAATAAAGAATGAAGACGAATAAAGTTTTGAAGAAGTTTAGTTTAAAAACAACAGAAAGAAAGAGGGAAAGACTAAAGAAAGGTTACTGACGCCCTTTCTTAGAAATAAAAAAACTAGCTTGTGATATAGAACCACAGGCTAGTTTTCAAAGTTAGATGTGGAAACAGATTATTGAAAATACGCGAGTATTCTCCGTTCTTCTGACCCCGCATCTTCTTCTTTTGATTTGTCGGGTAATCCGTCGGGGAAATTCTTCAGCAGAAGCTCCCGCGCCAGATTCCTCACATTGGAATCGCTTGATTGCTGAAACTCAATGAGCGTCCCGCAATCAAGCTTGTCGGTTG
>Ga0075939_113_pt2 | contig 12659 bp, 14 predicted proteins | sample RifGroA2_FD_67948 | JGI IMG/M metagenome (GOLD analysis project Ga0075939, IMG submission 67948) | Parcubacteria bacterium GW2011_GWA2_42_18
AGGCATAAATTCTATTTCTTCTTTAATAATTTCAAAATCTTTCACAAATAATTGGCGTATCTCCTCAAAATCAAAGAAGTAAAAAGAGGTGTCGTCCGATTCAAAACGATGTTCGGGACTGCCTTTGGGTGATAAGTTGAGAAAAGATCGCGTCTCTTTTGATAAAACCACCAATAAAAAGTACCCACCGGCGCGCACAACTCGTGCGATTTCGGTTTCGTACGCAATAAAATCCTCCGGCTTAAAATGCTGAAGTAAACCAAAATCGCAAGCGGCGTCAAAACTATGGTCGGCAAAGGGAATATCCAATCCATCGGCCTCCACAAAACGCACTTGTCCTTCCAGGCTACGATCCACAACTTCCTTGTTGGCCTTCTCTACAACACCTTTTAAATAATCAATACCAATAACTTTAAATCCGAGCTTGGCCAGTTCAAAAGCCCAATAACCGCGTCCCGAACCTATATCTAAAACGGTCGCGCCGGGCTTTAAATTTTGAGTAAGGAGGGTGCCCTTGGCCCGATAGGGCATACGCGTCCAGATATCCGTGCCGGTTTTATAAGCGCGCTCAAAATATTTTTTTTGTTCTTGATAATCCATAGTTATAGTAAATTATACCAATTTTAGGGGGTTTTGAGGAATCCACAGTTGCGCTTGCGCAAGCATGGCAAAATAAACTACAATAACAGCAGATAAAGTTCATTAAGAAATTATTTTGTCTGCTTCCGGCAAGATTGTTTTCTTTTCCACTTGAATGAATATGTTCGCCGAGTCCGGATTAGTAGACACTCCTATATGAATACCCGGTAGGGATGGGTGCCCAAGCGTTGTTGGACTCCCGCCCCCGCCGGGTATTTTTTGTTAAACTAATCCACAGTTGCTGTTGTGGTAACTGTGAGGTTTTGTATAATTCAAGTAAATTGTTCGTTATGAAAACTTTTTTTAAGTCGTTGTCAGTAATCTCGGTGGTTAAAGTTTTTAAAGTAATACTTTGGATATTTTGTCCCGTTCCGGTTTCTGCCGCTAGTGCTAGCACCATTGATACAATTAATACTGTTATTGGACTGGCATTGATAGTGATGGGGCTAGTAATATATAGTTACTTATTATTTTTATTAAAACCAACCGAGAAAGAGAAAAAAATAGGGGACTAGATATATTTTGTATATCAAACCCCCTATTTTATTTTTTCCCCCGCGCGTGAAAAGTCCGATGCACTTCGCGCAACTGGCGGTCGGTGATATGGGTATAAATCTGGGTGGTGGAAATATTGGAATGGCCGAGAAGCATCTGAACAGCCCGTAAATCAGCGCCGTTCTGGAGCAGGTCAGTGGCAAAACAATGCCTCATCACATGAGGCGTAACTTTTTTGGAAATTCCCGCTTTGATAGCGTAATGTTTAACGATTCTTTCGATTGACCGGCGGGCAAGCCCGCCTTCTTTCTTTTTTTCTTTTTCTTTTTTACTTGCTCTTTTTTCAACCCCGATTTTTACAAAAAGGGCCTCGTCCATATCGGTTCTCTTGGCTAAATATTTTTTAACGGCCTCTTTGGCTTCATTGGAAAGAAAAACCACCCGTACTTTGCCACCCTTTCCGCGGACCGAAATCTCGTCCGCCGAAAAATCAATGTCCTGAGTAAGTGAACAAAGTTCCGACACCCGTAATCCGGTGGAGAAAAGCATACGTAGAATCGCCCGATCGCGCAAGGTTTTTAAAGAGGTCGGACCTCCTCTCGGAGGTCCGACCTCTAAACCGGGCGCCTCAAGCAGACGATAAAGTTCCTGTTGTGATATTAGATCCAAAGAACGTTCGGGAACTTTGGCTAGGCCCACACGTTCGGCAGAAAGAGTCGTTATATTTCGGCGGGCAAGGTATTTAAGAAAAGCTCTAAGAGCAATAAGATAATAATTTTGGGTCTTTTTTTTAAGCGTGGCGCCGGTCGCTCTGTTATTGCCGGCAGATTGTCGATTTAACATTAGGCGGAACTCGCGCACCAAATCGTCGGTAATTTCTTTTGGATTTTTAATCTGCCCGCCAGCGGGCAGATTTTTGGCAAACTCCAAAAAGCGCAACAAATAACGGTCGTAATTTTCTATTGTTTTCAAGCTAGAACCGCGTTCCAGCTCCATATATTCCAGAAACTGCCTTTTAAGTTTTTGAAGTTCGTCAACCATATATGATGTCGCACAACATAGCCACAGTATACAACATTGCCCAAAATAAGCTTTTGTGATAGTATAGTGATTATGTTAGCCAAAATCAAAAAACAGAAAGTAATCAAAGATTTTCAGAAACACGAAAAAGATACCGGCTCTTCGGAAGTGCAGGTAGCCATGCTTTCTAGACGCATTGAGGAACTATCCGCCCATCTGAAAAAAAACAAAAAGGATTTCAGCTCGCGCCGAGGACTTTTAAAAATAGTTTCTGATCGGCGCAAACACTTGAAATATCTGGAGAAAAAAAGTAAAACAAAGTATAATGCGTTAGTTAAGAAACTTAAATTAGATTAAGTATTTTTAAATTAAACATATAATATGGCAATAATTAAACACAAAGAACAGCGGGTGGGAGTTTTTATTGATACTCAAAATCTATATCATAGCGCTAAAAATCTTTATAACACGCGCGTAAATTTCGGCGCGGTCTTAAAGGAAGCCGTGGCCGGGCGCAGGCTTGTGCGGGCGGTGGCTTATGTTATTACAACCGAGAGTCGTGACGAAAAATCATTTTTTGAAGCGTTGGTAAAACTTGGTATTGAAACCAAAACTAAAGATTTGCAAATTTTCCCCGGCGGCGCTAAAAAAGCCGACTGGGATGTGGGGCTAGCTATTGATGCCGTTAAGATGGCGGCGCGTTTGGACGCGGTAGTTATTTGCTCCGGCGACGGAGATTTTGTGCCCCTGTGCGATTATCTTAAAAATACCGTGGGCATACAAGTGGAAATAATGTCTTTTGGTAAATCCGCCTCGTCGCGCCTTCTGGAAGCCGCCGATGATTTCATAGATCTATCCGAAAATCCCAAAAAGTTTTTAATTAACCACTAATCTAACCACTTGGGAGTTGAGCTCCCAAGTGGTATATGATACACTATACCGTATGCGTAAAACAGTTTTTGCTAAACAAGAATTTTATCATATTTATAATAGGGGTGTGGACAAACGAAGTATATTTACAAACTCCAATGATTTGTTTCGTTTTCTCAAAAGTATGAATGATTTTAATGTTCAAGATCCGATTGGTAGTCTTTATGAGAATTCTTTTCGACTTGGGAGCCGAGCTCCCAAGTCGGGAAAATTAGTAAATTTTATAGCATATGGCTTAAATCAAAATCATTACCATTTTATTTTAGAACCTTTGGTGGATAATGGTATACAGAAATTTATGCATAAACTCTCAACAGGATATACAAATTATTTTAACGAAAAATATAAACGTAGTGGATCCTTTTTTCAAGGAAAATATAAAGCAATACACATAAATTCAAATGAATATCTTTTACATCTTAGTGTTTATATTAATTTAAATTTTAAGATTCATAAAAAATTAAATAAAAAATGGATGGAAAAGTTACCTATATCAAGTTTCAGGGAATACATAGAAAAAACAGCAAGACCATTTTGTAAAAAAGAAATTATTTTAGAACAATTTAATAACCCTAAAGAATATAAATCTTTTTGCGAATCAACCTTACCTGATATTTTAAAAAGGAAAGAAGTAGAGAAAGAACTGAAAAATATGCTAATTGAATAACATCCAGCCACTTGGGAGCTCGGCTCCCAAGTGGTGTGTGATAAATAAAAAAGCCTCGAGCATTTGCTGAGGCCCTTTGGGGGGTTATTTTTGTTAATTTTGATTTTCTTAATCAAAACTATACAATCGATAAGAAAAAATTGCGTTCTCTAAAAGTGTTCTGTTTTCTTTGTTAATTGGTGGCCACTTCATACTGTTTTGGTAACAAAAATACTTTCTCCCAACTTTAATGGAGTCTGTTTCATTAAAGAAAAATTCTGTTACATTTATGCCTTTTATTGAATTCGAATCGAGATATTCCACACAGTATACATTTACTATAAAGAATGTGGCTCCTGACTTACAAAACTTAGAAAGTTTGGACTTATCTTCAACATTTTCCCTACTGACTGAGTGCCGACCTTGAGCAATATTAATTTTAGCTTATCCCGTGGATCTTCTGAAGAACATCCCTGAAAATAAACCCAGCTAAAATAAAGTAATAAAGTTACAAAATTAATTTTTTCCATAGAGAATATTTTTAAAAGTTAAAGGGCAAAATCACCTAATGCGTATCATACCATTCCTATTTATTCTATCAATTCCCAATTTAATCGGTGCGTGCTATACTGGCAACGGTCATTTTATAAGTTAAATAACGGTTAGCCGCCGGACAGATAGGGTTGTACCCCAACCGCGCTCGGTACAAAACTAAAGTCTGGAGGTTAACTAAAACAAAATGCAAACAAAAGAATATTCTTTAGAAGTGGGCGGGCAAAAAATAACAGCCGTGTTTTCAGACTTGGCCGAGCAAGCTCACGGCTCGGTTATGCTCCGCTCAGGCGACACTATTGTGCTAGCCACCGCCGTTATGGGCCCCGAACCGGCGGCCAGTTTAGGTTATTTCAATCTCACGGTTGATTATGTGGAAAAATTTTACGCTTCGGGTGAAATTCTTGGCAGTCGTTTTATTCGTCGCGAAGGCCGGCCCTCCGACGAAGCCATTTTGGGCTCGCGGGTTATTGACCGCACTATTCGCCCGCTTTTTAACCAAGCTATTAAAAATCCGGTGCAGGTTATTGTAACTGTGCTTTCAATGGACGAAGAAAACGATCCTATTACATTGGCGGTCAACGCCGCCTCGTTAGCGCTTTCTGTTTCTAATATCCCGTGGAACGGTCCGGTAGGTTGTGTACGCATCGGTAAAAAAAATGGTGGAAACTTCATGATTAATCCACCAAAATGTAAACGCAAAAAACACGCGACCTTCAGTGACGGACAACTAAAAGAACTAGAGGAAGAAATTGTTTATGATTTTGAACTTTTAGCGTGCGGTAAAGATGGAAATGTAAATATGATAGAAGCCGCGACCTTAGAAGTGCCCGAATCGGAAATTACTAATGGTTTAGAAAGGGCCGTGAAAGAAATTTCTCTTTTGGAAGATTTTCAGAAAAAAATCATTGCCGAAAAAAATCCCGTTAAGAAAAATTTTACGGCGGAGGAATTGCCGGCTGAAGCAATCGAACTTTTTACCCGCGAAATTTTACCCGCCTTACCAAAGACTGTCTTTGCCGACATACCCGGGAAAGAAAATATTGAAACACTCAAAGAACACTGGAAAAAGATTTTGAAGGAAACTTTTCCGGATGTCAGCAAAACCCTAGCCGATGATTATTTCGAACACGCGGTGGACGAAACAGTGCACCAAGGCGCGCTTAAGGAAAATAAGCGCGCCGACGGCCGTGATTTTCAAACTGTCCGACCGCTGTATGCACAAGCCGGCGGAGTGTCGCCGATTTTGCACGGTTCGGGAATTTTTTATCGCGGAGGCACGCATGTTTTTTCCGCGCTTACCTTGGGCGGACCGGAAGACGCGCATTTAATTGAAGGCATGGAGCGCGCTAGCTGAAAAAGCATTGGTGGCTGTAATTCCTCCAAAAGAAATTTTTCCTTACACCATTCGATTGGTTTCTGAAGCTTTTGCTTCCAACGGCTCGACCTCTATGGCTTCAGTATGCGCCAGTACTTTGTCTCTTATGGACGGCGGTGTGCCCATACTCGCGCCGGTGGCCGGTATTGCCATGGGATTGATGTCTGAATTTAATTCGAAAGGACAGATGACTAATTATAAAATTTTGACCGACATACAGGGCCCCGAAGACCATCATGGCGACATGGATTTTAAAGTAGCTGGAACTGAAAAAGGTGTAACCGCCATCCAAATGGATGTAAAAGTGTTGGGTGTGCCGATGAAAGTGCTAACTGAAGCTTTGGCCGGAGCGCGCGCGGCGCGTCTGCATATTTTAGAAACCATTAAGCAGACAATTTCCACGCCACGACCGGATATTTCCCCGAACGCGCCACGCGTGCTCATAACAAAAATCAAAAAAGATCAAATTGGGCTGGTTATCGGTTCGGGTGGTAAAACAATCAACGGCATACGCGACGAAACCGGTGCCGAAATAACAATTGAAGAAGACGGAACGGTTTATGTGACCGGTCCGGCCGAAGGCGCGAAGAAAGCTTTGGAAATAGTTCAGGAAATGACGCATGAATGGAAGGTCGGCGAAGTGGCCGAGGGCGAAGTGGTTAAAATCACGGACTTCGGGGCATTCGTGGCTATCGGACGTGGCGGACACACCGAAGGACTAGTGCACATTTCTGAAATCGCGCCGTTTCGCGTTGGACAAGTTTCAGACATACTTAAAGAAGGCGATAAAGTACCGGTGCAAATTAAAGAGGTTGACGAAACTGGACGCATAAAACTTTCCATTAAGAACGCAGACCCCAACTATGCCCGAATCAAGGCTGGGGTTGATTATGTTCCCACCGAAGCTCCGGCTGGAAATTTCCGCCCGCCTCGCCGTTCCACTTTCGGTGGCGGTCGCGGAGGAAAAGGCGGGAGGAGGTAGAAAATTATTGGAGAAAATTGACTTTTTGCGGTAAAATTAGGGCTGATGGAAGAAGAAGGAAAAACTAACACAGGCGGAGAAGGGGAATCGCGACCGATAGGCCTGCGTACTTTTTCGTCGGACGTCGCCGAAGCGGTAAAGCGCGAGCAAGGTTCAATTATTAAAGTCGCCGTTCCCGCCCAAAAGATAATTTGCCGGCGCCCGCGCCGGCCAAAAGTTCAATCATCTATGCCGACTTTCATACGGGACTGGTGATTGACAGATTAACGGGCTCGCGGTTGGCCGAACGTCTTCGGAATCAAATCGCGCTTTCCGGAAAATCCGGAACGATAGAAGATATTTACTTAACGGAAAATGGAGGACTCGTGGAGACCGAGCGTTTTCTCGCGTTGCTCGGCGCCCACACACCGCCCAATTTGACCCGAAGTTTAACAAATGAATTTATGGTCGGTTCATATAAAACAACCGACAGCGGGCACGCTTTTATTGTGTTGCAAACGCGCGATTTTGCCAATACTTTTGCCGGCATGCTGGATTGGGAAGGAAGATTATGGGAAGATTTTTATAAAATTTTCGGGACAGAAACACCCGGCCAAGTCACGGATTTAGCACGGTCTGATTTTGAAGACCTGTTAATAAAAAATAAAAATGCGCGGGCGCTTAAACGAGCCGATAAAACAATCGCGATTCTTTATATTTTCCTTGATGAAAAAAATCTACTCATAGCTGACAATGTTGAAACGGTCACGGAAGTGTTGGCGCGCGGAATGTTGAGATAAAAATAAGGATGTGATATGCTGATTTTGTAATGAATGATACAAAAAATTTTCAAGAAAAGCTCGAGCGGGAAAAGAAGATTCTTTTAGGGGAACTCGGGCAATTAGGGCGCATGGACAAGCAAACCGGCGATTGGGAATCCACGCCCGAAGAACCCGGCGCGACCGAAGCCGATCCTAACGACGCGGCTGATCGTTTTGAGGGTTTTGAGGAACGCAGTTCAACATTAAATTCACTGGAAGACCGGCTACGAGAAGTTGATATCGCTTTGGAAAAAATAAAAACCGGGAAGTACGGTTTATGCGTAATCTGTCAAGATTTAATTGAAAATAAACGCCTAGATGCCAATCCGGCCGCCCAAACTTGCCTTAAACATTTAGAAACTAAGTCTTAATTAAAAAATATTTATGGCTTTTGCCCGAGTTTATTCTGCTCAAACATACTTACTGTCCGGGCAAATAATTTCCGTAGAAACCGACACCGCGCGGGGTTTGTACGCTTTTTCGGTGGTGGGTCTGCCGGATAAAGCCGTGGAAGAAGCGCGTGATCGCGTGGGTTCGGCCATAAAAAATTCTGGCTGGCGTTCGCCTAAAGCAAAAAACGAAAAAGTTGTTGTTTCACTTTCTCCGGCTGATTTAAAAAAAGAAGGTCCTTATTTCGACCTTGCTATCGCTTTATCTTATTTACTTTCCAGCGCGGAAATAAAATTCAATCCCGAAGGAAAAGTTTTTCTGGGCGAGTTGGCGTTAAACGGTGAACTTAAAAGTATACATGGGGCTTTGCCATTAACTCAAGAAGTCAAACGCGCCGGATTTTCTGAAATTTATTTGCCGATGGAAAATGTGCGCGAAGCGGCATTGATAGATGGATTAAAAATTTTCGGCGCGAAAAATTTAAAAGATATCGTACGACATCTTTCCGCTGAAAAAGAAAACGGCCAACTATCTTGCGCTCCCAAAACCGTGATCGAGCGCGCTACGCGCGCCATGGATATTAATTTTCGCGACATACGCGGTCAAGAAACAGCCAAGCGCGGTTTAGAAATAGCCGCGGCCGGCGGGCACAATTTAGCCATGCATGGTCCGCCGGGCACCGGTAAAACTATGTTAGCACGCGCCTTTGCCGGAATATTACCGGATTTAGATGATGAAGAAATTTTAGAAATTACCGGTATTCATTCCATCGCCAGCACACTAAATAATGGACTGGTGACTACGCCACCTTTTCGCGCACCGCACCACACGTCTTCTTATGTCTCAATAGTGGGCGGTGGTGCCTTTCCTAAACCAGGCGAAGTTACTTTGGCTCATCGTGGCGTATTGTTTCTGGATGAATTTTCAGAATTTGAAAAACGCGTTATTGAAGCCATGCGCCAACCACTTGAAGATAATATTGTTTCTATTTCACGCGCGCGCGGTTCGGCAATTTTTCCATCCAATTTTATTTTAATCGCCGCTATGAATCCTTGTCCGTGCGGATACCGCGGTTCCAAACAAAAAGAATGCGTATGCCGGCCAGCCGACCTAGACCGCTATAAACGCAAAATTTCCGGACCGATTATGGACCGTATTGATCTGTGGCTTTCGGTTGGACCGGTTGAATATGAAAAACTTTCGGAGAAAGACGGAAGTGGCGAACAAAGCGTGGCCTTGCGTAATAGGGTAATAGAAGCGCGAGGCCGTCAGACCGAGCGTTTTAAGCAAGCGGGACGCAAGATAAAAATGAACAGTGAAATGAATGTTAAAGATATTGGAAATATTATCGCACTTTCGCCTGAAGTTAAGGAAATTTTAAATAAAAGCGCCGAGAAACTGCGTCTCTCGGCGCGAGCGTATCATCGCATAATAAAATTGGCACGCACGATAGCCGATTTAGAAGGAGTTGAAAATATAGCGCCAGCGCATATTTTAGAAGCCCTGCAATACCGCCCGCGAGTGGAAGAGGTATTTTAAATAAATTTTATTGATTAGCCCAACTGTTGTCACGTCCGGGGTTTTTAGCGCCACGCACTTCAAAATGAACATGATTACCGGTCGATTTTCCGGTGGAACCGACATAACCGATAATTTCTCCTTGGGCAACGCTCTGTCCAGCAGTAACAACGGTTCCACTCATATGAGCATAAAGTGTTTGCGTACTATTAGTATGTGCTAACACAATATAACGTCCATAGCCACCATTGTAACCATTATTATCGCTAACTATGACCGTTCCACTCGCCGCGGCTAAAATAGGCGTGCCCCGCGGAGCGGCCAAATCAATGCCATTGCGCCCATGCAAACCATCGCCGGAACGTGACTTACGACCAACACCCAAAGCTAAAGGACGAATATAATAACCGGCGTATTCTTGACCACTAATACCGAGCAGGCGTTCTTTGCGGGAGGAAGATCTAACAACCGGTTCGGAAAATTCACCGTCGGGTATAAAAACAATATCACCCTCAGAAAGTTTAGCGTCACCAGAGAGATCATTCCAATGCCTTACTTCATCTAAATCACCTTTGTATTTTTTAACAATAGAAGATAAGGTGTCGCCTTTTTTAACCGTATACTGAACACCGGTAATTGGCATTATAATCAAAGTTTGATCTTCTTTTAAGGATTGACCACGCTTGAGATCATTGGCCCAGATTATTGTATTTTGAGATACATTAAAAAGTTTAGAAATACTAGCCACGGTATCACCTTTTTTTACAACATATAAACTGATTTGGTCACTGGTATAGTCGTTTTGGGCAACATCAGCCGCCGTGCCCAAAGGACCGCTCTCCGGTAAAAGTGCCGCGCCGTCGAGTTTAACTTCGGCCTCAACTTTGTTATCCTTGGACGCCAGAAGCGGAGAAGGAGATGCCTGCAATATGGGCAAGTTTTGGGAGTTGCGAATATCTTCTTTAACAGCGTCTTCGGCCGCGAATACATCCAAACCGAAAAGTCCGGCCTGTGCCGAATAAGCGAGTCCGAGCCCCAGCGCAAGAACCAAGGCTACGGTCAAAGACCAATTAAATTTATGATAAATAAGCCTAAATTAAGTGTCTCTCGAATATTTTCCACCCACAACGGGCTGTGTACGACCTGATTATTATTTACTTAAATTCGAGGGACGTTACAGACAAACGGACTTTCTGACACCCTTAAGTAATACATCTTTTACTGTATGCTAATATGTTATCCCGAGATCCTCTCGCGGTCAAGCGTGCCTGTGAATTGACTTTTTTATGAAAATTGTGTAAAATACAAGCGTCTAATTTATTATTTTGCTATAATCAACCTAACAATGACTACTTTTTCAGAATATGTAGATCCAGAAAAAACAAAAGAACTTACTAAAATAGGTGAGGCGGGTGATGCTTCTAAACCTAGGCATAAAATGGTTCAAAATAATCCCTTGGATGGTCAGCCATATTCTTTGAAAGAAATGGCTCGACTTGAAGCTTTTAGCAAAGCGCTTAAGACGCCGGGCAAAAAAAAGATCGTGGTGCATGGGGATTGGTTTATCTCTAAAGAAAAAGAAGAGAAGATTGTCGGAATGAGATTGCACCCGGATTTTGACGCCCAATTAGCGGCATGGTTTATGCAAAAAGCGGGGATAAGCGCTGATGTCGTAGAAATCGCGCCTAAAGGTTTTTATAGTGAAAAAAATTTGCCGGTTGAGCGCGAAAAAGGAACTACTTATTTTTATCTTGATTTAAATTTTAGAAAAAGCGGATTTGGGCAAACAAAAGATGGGGATTGGTATTTTGACGGGCACGCGATAGAACGTTCCGCCAAAGGAAAGGAAACCTCAGCCAGCACTATGGCCTATGAAAAACTGGTTGCCGTTGGACGCCTAGAAAAAACCCCATGGCTGGATGAGCTGATTAAATTTTCTAAAGCCGTAGATAATCTAAGTTACTCAATGGATGAGAAATTTTTGAAAAATAAATACTGGCATACCTTATACGCTGTTTACCGCAGAATAAATTTGGATTCCATTATTGAACTTTTTAAAAATGGTTATCATTCCGGACAAGAATTCACTCTCGCGCAGATGAATACAAAAGTATCTGCGGGTAAAGAAAAAACAACCTTGGCTGAACTTTGCCAAAAAGCTAAAATTCGCGTTTTTAATTCCATTAGAAAAATTGAGCAGGCGCGAAAGAATATGGGACCGGACTTTGGTTTAAAAACAGAAACAGCCGAGTTGGGAAAATATATTCTAAATATAAAATCAGGCAAGCAAGATAAGATTCCTGTTGGTTTTGATGCCGCTCGAGCTTTGGGTTATGACACTTTTATCACCTGGCATGAAGATACTAAAAGTTTTTTCCTGTCCACCAAAAAGGACACAAACTTTATTTATAAACTGCTGAAAAAAGAATTTCCCGACCTTATGCCGCCGGTTAAGGGGTGTATGATTATTAGCGGGTTGAAAGAGGGCGAGAAAATTTCCGAGCGCGCGAAACGTTATACGCTGGAAAAACTTGTAAACGCGCTCGGGCTAATTAAAACGGAATCGGCGGAGGTAAGATTTGGCGGAGAAAAAAAACTTCTGGAATTCCAAAAAAATGTGTTGGACAAACTTTTTGATGTTCAAAAACAGGAAGAAGGGGATGAAGAAGTTATCGCCTTGCGTGATTTATATAAAAAGAAAGAAGAAATAGAAAAATCTATGACTGAAACCGACCAAGAACTTATGAGATTAGAAAAAGAATCTCTAGCACGACAGAAACGAATAGAAGAATTGAGGAAAGAGTAAAATAAATAAAATGAAAAAACAGGCGAAAGATTCGGCTTTTAATATCTTGTTTAAAAATACAGTTGATGGCACGAAAAGATTCACCACGAAAGCCGGAAAAATCGCGGGAAAAAAGAAACAAGGAATAGCCGGCGCGGCCGCTGGTATCGCGGTCGCCGGCGCGGAAGAAACCGCCCTCTGGATGGGTAAGGGGGCGTTGGAAACCGTTCTAATACTCACAAAAACAGTTAAGATGACCTTTAATTATTTAAAAGCGTTGGCTAAATAAAATTATGGATCAAAATGATTTGAAAAGTTTGGCCGAAGAATCGCCTTTGAATTTGGCGGAAAAACAGGAACTTTTTCTTCTACTGGAACAAAAAGGAGCCAGTGATTTTCTTTCTCGTTTTGAAGAAATGTATGTGGGGCATCTTCAGACGCTGGAACAACATAGAAAAAAAATTAATCAGGAAATTGATAGGGTTATTAATTCTGTTGAAGATGAATACACTGGTGAACGAGAA
>Ga0075939_109_pt1 | contig 12305 bp, 10 predicted proteins | sample RifGroA2_FD_67948 | JGI IMG/M metagenome (GOLD analysis project Ga0075939, IMG submission 67948) | Parcubacteria bacterium GW2011_GWA2_42_18
CAACCTTACCCTTCAAATTTTTCTCCTTACGGGAGATCTCCCGAAGGGAGATAATATTTCTTATCGAACGCATTGTTTTATAATTTCTCCAAATTTTTTCGGGTCTAAACTGTCATGGCCTACGAGAAGACCGTTAGCTCTGGTGGTTAAATACGCGCCGGCATTTTTGGGTTCCACCGACCCGCCGTACAAAATACGCACGCGCACAGCTGATTTAACACCAAAAATATCAGACAATATCTTGCGTATAAAAATTATCATTTCCCCGCATTCTTCCGAGGTGGCCGCGCGCGCGGCCTTACGGCCGATAGCCCAGACCGGTTCGTAAGCCACGATTAGTTTTCCCGCGCTAGCGCGCGGAACGCGCGCTAGCGCGGATTTAAGCTGATGTTTTATAAGATCAAGATAAGTATGTCCACTATCTCGTTCACGTTCACCCACACATATAATAGGAATAAGACTTGATTTTAAACAAGCATGAACTTTTTTAGAAACAATTTCATCTGTTTCTCCTAACGCACGGCGTTCCGAATGCCCGACAATGACAAATTTCACACCGGAACTTTTTAACATATCAACAGAAACTTCACCGGTATATGGACCAGCCGGTTCATAAAAAACATCTTGCGCGCCGAAAGAAACTTTTTTATTGAGTTTGTGAGAAAAATCTGTCAGCCACGGAAAAGGTGGACAAATTACAACTTCTATTTTATTTTTAACACGACTAACTAAAGGCAAAATTCCGGAAATTATTTTCTGCGTTCCGGCATAGGTCGGTGGATTCATTTTCCAATTTCCAATAATAATTTTTTTAAGCATAAGGATATTTTAACACAAGAAAATTTTTACTCCACCTCGCGCCAGCCCTCAATGTCCCAGCCGGCCGAAGGGCCGGAAACAAAATTTTGATTGATTAATCCTTGATCATAAGTGACAGCCGCGCCTTGGCTAAGATCGATTTTATAAGCCGCCGCCGCCGTGATGTTCACGTTATTATGTAAATTAAGTAATCCTTTAGTCGCATAATAGACCGCGCCTTGTCCGTTATTATGTAAATCAATAGCCGCATAATGATCCGCTGTATCACAGGGCGGATTTGAATTTGAACCATCACACGAAGAATCCGAAATTAAAAACAGAAAACTGCCAGCTGTGCCTGAACCAGAGAAATTACCGTTATTATCAATATGTATCCAACCATCAGCCACAATCACGCAGGAATTCTCACCGAAAGATAAGGCGCATTTTATACTTGAACCATTAGCAGAAATGTCTATATTACCAGTTACATAGATAGTGCCCGTAACAGTTAAGGTTTTATTAGGAGAGGTCATACTTAAATTACCATTTATTTTTTTCGGCCCTAAAGAAGTATCTTGTGTAATATTATAATTTCCATTAATAGTTCCGCCAGTTGTCGCATCGATTTTCCATCCGTCAATAACCGCCTGCGAAATTGGAAAATTTTGGGGAGCAGGATCAGATTGGGAAGTATCACAATTTTTATTATTTCCAGAACCAGTCTGGCAATATAGATTGCCGGCCACACTCGAATCAGTAACCGTATGAGCCGCTGCGTTACCTATTCCGTTTTGTCCAACAACTACGGAAGAAATCGAAGAATTAGTCCCGCCTAAATAAATTTTAAAATAGCCATCCAATCCGGCCGGAACAGTGTTAGACCAAGAAACACCCAGTCGCCCAATTTTAGCTTGACCGGAAACATAAGCGGAATTGGCGGCCCAAGTGAAATTTTTTGTAGCCGAACCGCCACTAGGAGCATCTAATACTAACCAAAAAGACACGCCGGGCGTGATTAAATAATTAGGAGAAAGAGCAACCTCTACCCAACCAAAAGAATTTGTTACTAATGAAGATGAAAGATTGCCGGATGAATAAGTGGTAGAACCCGGCGCGTCAGCTGAATCATTCACAATCCGCACGGTAATATTTCCGGGACTGCCAGTCTTTTTTATAAAAAGCGCGACTTTATTTAAAGGACCTGAAGATGAAATTTGAAAACTCTGAGCAACGTCTTGAGTGGCATTAGCGTTACCGAAAATTATTGAGTTAGGTGGTGAAGCTGGGACATCGTTCAATTGGTTAGCCGTAAGTTCGGATGAATTTGCGGCGTACGCCGAACCAGTAACGAATGAGTTGATAGTACTGCCAGTAATAGAACCATTAGCATAAACATTTCCATAAATACCGGAATTATTTTGCATAGAAAAACCACCCGTGCCGGCCTGTATGCCATAATTAAAAGAAGCACCTTCACCAACACTTAATATAGTTTTGTTTTTGCGGTTAAGATTTATAATATCGCCTAGCGCTGTTATTTCTTTTTTATTGGAAGTGATATCGGTAATGGTGGTTACAGCTGAACCGCCGGCCAAAACCAAAGTTTCACTAACGTCAACTTGTTTATTTTTTTTAAGACGGTAAGTTACATCTTCTAAACCAGACTCGGACAGAAAAAAACTTTGTTTAGAACGCATAAGATCAGAAGCCGACCGAAAATCGCGCGTGGCCGGCAAAGCCAGCCCCAGCATTATCGAAAGCGATAAAAACATAAAAAACACCACCGCCGTAATCATGGCTTGGCCTTCGGAGCCTTGGCGAAGAAGGGCTTGCCCGTTATTATATTTTAATTTCTTTGACTTCATATAATTAATACCCCCCTCTTAATACGACCGAAGTGTTGAAGTTTTTCACCCGGGCATAACGGTCGCGTTGGTCGCGCGCCGAAAGTTCCATTTTTACCACGGCGCCATGGGACGAAGACGCGCTACGGAAAACTAAATTAGTAATTTCCAAATAAGACGACGTGAGCGCGCCGGAGACAACGCTATCTTCCTTAAGCTTAACCACGCCGGATTCCAAATAAAATTCCAAAGTTTTCGGATTTCCTGAATCATCTGTGGAATTAAGTTTTAGTTTCCCGGGATGGCTATCTAAAATACTACCAGCCGTATCTATGCTTAGCGCCGCGCGCGTCTCGCGCGCGGCGCGCTCCAACACAATACCCGATAACGCCAGCGCGCGTGAAGTTCGCGCTTCCGCAAAAGAACGCATGGTCGTAACAAGAACATTTACGATAGTGACCGAGAGTATCGCGAAAATAATAAGATAAACCAAAGTTTCCACTAAAGTAAAACCTCGCCGTGAAGAATTGTGGACAGAATTCAGAATATAAAATTTGGAATGTGATGGCATATTATTCAAAAAATATCAGTTATATAAAACTCTAAATTTTTTGTCACGGTGGCAACGCCATTAAACCAAGCAACTGAAACTGTCACTTTGCGCGTTCCGGAATCGACTGTGCCGGACGAAGCCAGATCGTCATAAGAATCTCGATAGGCCGAAGTAAATTGTATTTTGCGCGTAAATTCACCGGACACCCCTGAACCAGACACAATCGTCCAACCGTTCGCGCCCCATTCCGGATGATAGTCAGCGCTTAAAGTTAGCGCGGATATATTGCTCCAATTCAAATCACGCGCGAATTTCACAGCCTCGGCTCCTTCTTCTAAAAGAAAAGATACTTGGGTTTCTTCCAACGCCAGTCGCGCTAGCACAACACCGCGGGTTGAGGCCGAAAGAACGGCAATAAACGCGATAGTGATAATCGTCACGGCCACCAACACTTCCACCAGACTAAAACCGCGACGGAGAGAACCGGAGATATGTGGTTTAGAATATAAAAACATATTAATTTACGCTTACAATTCCGGTTTTTTCAATCGTGAAAGTTTTTTGTTTGGAAAAATCGGTTTTCACGCGCAATACGAAAGTTCCGTCCTGATCGGTAGCGCCGGAAAGGCGCTCAAAAACAATGTTATCTCCCCCGCCGGCCAGATTCACGGAAACAATTTCAATAGACGGATCAAGTATAAATTCTCGATTATCATTCGCGCCCGCCGAATAAGTCACGCCCTTAAAAAGCACGGTTTTTGATTGTTCTAAATGCACTCCATACTGTGAAGAATCTTCGGAAAAAAGGGTGCGCGAACGGGCGCTATTCAAAAAAGACAACACTCCCTCGCCGGAATTTTGAAGCGCTTGGTTGGCGCGGTATGTTCCGAAATTTCCGAAAACAACCGCCGATAAAATACCAATAATCGCCAAGACGACCAAAACTTCTATTAAACTCAATCCTGATTTCATAAATTTTGCAAAACCGAATACATCGGCGACAGCATAGACACGGCAAAAAATCCGACGGCCGCCCCAATTACAATCATAAGTATCGGTTCAATTATGGTTGATAAGTTTTTAGTTTTGGCGTCCACTTCAGCTTCATAAAAATCGGCAACTTCGGAAAGCATTTTGGAAAGATTGCCTGTTTCTTCCCCGACCTCGACCATTTCCCCGACCATTTCCGGATACAACCGGTTGTTCTGCTTTAAAATCGAAGAAAGCGACTGACCCTTCTCCACAACGCGCGCCGCTTCCTCTAAAACTTTTTTATAGCGCGCGTTTTGAACAACATCGCGGGTAACGGCCAACGCTTGAGTAATGGAAACGCCGGCAGTTATTAAAGTGGAAAGCGTGCGCCCGGTGCGCGCCGAATTGACATCCCTCGCTATTCCACCGATAACCGGCAAACGTAAAATAAAACTATCCAATATATTTTGAGTAATCTTTAATCGAAAGAGATAAAAAAAACTCAAACCAACAGCGATTAAAATACCCAGAAAAATCAAAAAATGAAATTTCAAAAAATTACTTACGGATATTATAACTTGCGTGCTCCAAGGCAATTCCGCGTTTAAATCCTGAAAAACCTGCGTGAGAGTTGGAACCACATAAATAAACATTAGAATACCGATGCTAAACATAGCTGTTATAACTAAAATAGGATAAGTCATGGCGCCGCGAACCTTGCGACCTAAAATGTATGAACGTTCTAAATGTATAGATATCTCATGTAAAGACGTGGCTAAAGTGCCAGATTCTTCGCCGGCGCGCACCATAGAAACAAAGAGCGCGGAAAATATACGCGGAAATTTTGCTAAACCAGAAGAGAGTGATTCACCGTGGCTAATATCCTGCGAGAGCTTAATTATTGTTTCCTTTAAAAAAAGATTTGAGGTTTGACGTTCAAAAACAGTCAGCGCGCGAACAAGCGAAAGTCCGGCAGTAAGCATGCCTGAAAGATTTTTTGCAAAAAGCACTTTTTCCCTAAGCGATACACCTTGAAAAATTTTTAAATTCATATGCGCAACATTAGTAAATGAAGTCGCAGTCACGCCAACGGGTATGATTGTAACCGGTAAATAATTATCATGACGCAATAGACGCGCCGCAAAAAGTTTATCCGGCGCGTCCAGAACGCCTTTTATCATTTCACCCGCCTTATTCGTTGCCGTATAAGAAAATTGCATTATTCTGAAACCACGCGCAGCACTTCCTCAATCGAGGTTATACCAAGCACGGCTTTAAAAATTCCATCTTCAATCATAGTAAGCATACCCTCACTTTTGGCCTGTTTTTCGATTTCAGAATGCGGTTTACCGGCCAAAACCATATCCCGTAAAGTGGAAGTCATCTGTAATACTTCGTGAATACCTACGCGTCCGGAATATCCGTCTTCGCATTCGTCACTTTTCTTGGCGCGAAAGAAAGGTATTGTTTTCCAATTATCTTTGGGTCCGATAACTTTTTCCTGCTGTAAAACTTCTAGCAGTCTGTCTAAATCAATAAGTTTTGCTAGATTTTTTAATTCAAGATCTCCCATAAAATATTTTTCACGAACGGTACACAGCTTGCGCACTAATCGCTGGGCAATTATTGTTTTAACAGTAGAAACCATAAGAAATGGTTCCACGCCCATATCCACAAGACGCGGAACGGCTGAGGCGGCGGAATTTGTATGCACAGTCGAAAGCACCAAATGCCCCGTCAGCGCAGCATTTATAGCCAGTCCAGCAGTTTCCCCGTCGCGTATTTCACCTACCATAAGTATATCCGGATCCTGACGCACTAACGAACGCAATCCATTGGCGAAAGTTAATCCGATCTCCGGTTTAACTTGCGTTTGGTTTATGCGATTCATTTGATATTCCACCGGATCTTCAACTGTGGAAATATTCACGTCTGGCGTATTAAGCATATCTAAAATAGTGTAAAGCGTCGTGGTTTTTCCACAACCGGTCGGGCCAGTGGCCAATATGATGCCGGATTTCTGGCGCAAGGCCATGTGTATACGCTCCAGCCCCTCGCCATGAAAACCTAAACTTTCTAAAGTGAAACCTCGGACATTTTCGCGCAATATGCGCAGTACGGCTTTTTCGCCAAAATATGTCGGAAGCGTGGAAACGCGAAAAGAAATATTTTCTCCCTCATTAGATATTTTGAAACGTCCATCCTGCGGTAAACGTTTTTCATCAAGTTTTAAATTAGCAAGCACCTTAATGCGCGCCAGTATTCCTTGGGCGGTATTTTTCGGTAAAGTCATGGCATCGCGCAAAATGCCGTCTATGCGATAACGCACGATTATTGAATTTTCCAACGGCTCAATATGTATATCCGAAGCACCCTGTAAAACAGCGTGTGAAATTAAGGTGTCAACCACTCTTACAATAGGTAAATCTTCCGCCATTTTTTTTAGTTCTTTTTTCGAAGCTCCGGTTTCATCATCTTCTAATTTTTTTATAGAAATAGACTCGCGTTGGATTATTTCATCAAACTCGGCCTTTAAGTTTTTTTTATACTGCGCCAAGGCGGTTTTGATAGAAAGCGTGTCGGTTAAGCGCGGGAGAATTTTTAAACCGGTTTTTTTTCTTATAAAATCTATAGTTGGCAGATCGTCAAAGTCCATCATGGCGACTTCTAGTCCTTGGTCGGTTTTTTTATAAGCAATAATGCTGTGGTTGCGGGCGATAGGTTCGGATATGATTGAGAGTGTCGCGAAATCAATTTTTTCGCCCGCTCCTGCTAAAGAAACGAAAGGTATGCCCAGCACTTGCGCTTCCAAACGCCTTAAATCAGGTTCGGATATTTTTCCGGATGAAAGTAAAACATCGGAAAGTTTTTGTTTTTTTTCAACAGCTATTTCTTCGATTTCAGCTAAAGTGTCACGCCCAATAAGTCCCGATTTATCCAACGCCCTTTTAAGTTGGTCTTGAGGAATCTGCATTTAGTTAATTATAGCAGATTGGGTGCCTTTTTAGAAAAACTCATCCATTCGTCAACCATGTTTTTGAAATCAATAAAAGTTCTGAAATATTCAGGAAAGGCCTCGCGGTTAAGAATCATGCCTTCCGCCCGAAGCGTTCCTAAATAATCATGGAAGCTGGAATAAGGGTATAAAAATAAAAACTCCCTCGTTTTTTTCAAATCACTAATTTTCTTATCTTTCCAATTCGCCTCAACAAGGCTAATGGGATTCAAATGAATATAAGTATACTGATATTTCAAGTAATTATCAGTGTCTAGATGCTGGGCTTGAAAAGAGCTCTCAAATAAAACGCCTTTTCGGTTATATTTTGCATTGAAATACATTGTGTAACCAGTAAGTAATTTTTGTAAAAATCTCGAAAGACCGTTTATACACCTTTCTTTTAAAAGCAGATGAAAATGATTGGGTATCAGACACCACGCGCCTATATCCACCAACGGTTCCCCGCGCGGTATTTCCAGCAAGGTTGAACCTTGATAATTACTCAAGTGAATGGATGTGTGGCTATTAGCGCCATACAGGAGCCGGATAAAACGCTCGTAATCTTTTTCATCCATAAAAATCTTACGCTTTTCTGTACCGCGATTGTACACATGATAATATTCACCCTCTGCAAATTGAATCCTTCTCGCCATTATTTAATTTTATCAAGGTTTAACCTTGATATCAAGTGGCGATGTGGGTTTTTGATTTATCAAGGCAGGACCTTGATATGGGGTGGGAGCTCAACTCCCGATTCTTTAGAAAGATTGGGTTACCAACTTATTATCACTCCTCCAGCAATACCCACGCCACCAAATGCGCCATCCTGTCCGCTGGAGTCGCCATCTCCTCCTCCTCCTCCTCCTCCTCCAGCCCCATATCCTCCACCGGGTAACCCATAGTCGGGGTCAAAATTACAACCACTGCTCTTAGAACCGGCTGCTCCTCCTATTCCCCCGTTTCCTTTTGAGGTTTTGCCTCCGTTCCCACCATCACCTTCATAGGTTGTACCACAGTTAGGAACACGACGACCGTGATCATCACCCTGTGTACCCTTTTCACCTTTTGAGAGAACCCTGGTTCCATCAATAAATTTTATACCATAAACAGACCCAATTAAAGCCGCATCACCCCCTTTACCTCCATGTCCAAAATCATTATCACCCCACTCATCAGGTTTGCCCGGCTCGCCACTCTTACCCCCCCAAGCTTTAATATATGTTCCATTTCCATATGGTATATCATACACTTGACTATATCTTCCATCGCCACCACTCCCGGCGGATTTGTTTCTTTCTCCTTTTGTGCCACCAGGAGAAAAAGAATCAACATAAACAGCATATCTTTCCCCATCACTTACTTTAAAAGAACCTTCTGAATAACCACCAGAACCCCCTCCTCCGCCACCACCGGCATCATCATTTCTTCCAGCATAAGCACCGCCTCCTCCGCCTCCTCCTCCGCCCCAAACTTGGACTTTGATACTGGTAACTCTATCCGGAACCACAAATTCATCTATCCCACAACCCGGACAATCTCCTCTAGTGGTCTGGGGATAATCAGCGACAGCACCATTTCTCTCGTAATACTGCACTCCCGTCGGGATGGTACAAAAAATAACATATCCATTTTTATTAACGCAAAGCTCACGTTCTGCTTCTTCTTCAATACTCGGAGTAAATTTAAGTCGATCAATTTTTATCATAGGACCGCCTATATTCACCTCGTTAAAAGCGCCATTACTGTTGATTTTTAAACTACTCTGAGTAGTGGAGGGAATATAAGATAGAGCTTTCATTCCATCTATAAGCAAATCCCCACCGGATCCACTTCCTATATTTAATTTTTTATCTACTTGAACCATGCCATCGCCTAAAACACGGAGACCTTCAGATATATACGCACCTTCAACACCTTCAACAGGAACATTCGCCAGCGCACGGAAAACATCGGCGTTTGGCGCGGGGTCGCAACCGTCAGTTCCAATTGCCAGTGCTTGAGGGATAAAACTTTGCTGATTATTCTGCTGGCTACCACAAGGAACGGGGGTTCTTTGCACAGTAACGATTCGCTCGGTATTTTTGAGCAATGAGCTTGCCACCCAATTTGTTCCATTATGCCGTATAGTTTGACTACTGCTTCCCGCTAACCGCAAGCCCCCCCACTCGGTGATGCAGTCTGCTCCGAGACAGAATTCTTTGAAAGCGGTGATTTTATCTGCAAAAATTTTAGAAGCAACTACTATTCCTGTCTGACCCCAATCGGTTTCTATTTGAGCAATATTGCCAACAGGAAGTTGTAATGAATTATTTATATCATTTACATAGAGATTACTATTTCTTGCCTGTATTTCTGTGCTCATGCCCGCCCTTATCGGTGGCGCAGTGTTGCCGCCCGGCGGAGAGGCGGTCGGGGGGCCGGCTAAGGCGTAGCCGACACCCACGGACAATATTAAACCGAGCGTGACAATTCTTATGATTTGCGCAATTTTTTCGCGATTCATATTTTATGTTTATTTATATTTATAATGACTCTTATTATACCACGACTTTATAATACCACGACCTGTTAATTTTCAATAAAGCGGGGACCCCTCCTAAAGCAACCTTGTTTACTAGGAGTAACATCATCTGTTACTGACGGCTTACTTGTATCAAAAGGAGTGCAGGTTATGGTGAAACTTTGGGACGGAACAGCCAAAGGATCAATCACCACACCCGCCTCGGTGCCGGAAGCCACGGTTTGGCTTGACCACGGCGTTGCCGAACAGCTACTGACGGCGACAGATGTCCAGGACAAATCAGCCGCTGTTTCGGTAAAGTTTGAGCAAGATAAATTAACGGATGGCGAAATATTACTGTCAATGATTGCCACAAAATCGTCATATATGTTTTTATTGGCGTCTCTACAAGTCAACCAAAGTGTGACCACACCGGTGGGGGACTTGCCTATTAAAATCGGGTCGCTAATAAATGGCCCAAAACCGTTATTATTTTTACCGGGAACTTCTAAAATGGGTAGCAATCCGTTCCAAACACTAAGAGGAGGAACTAAGACAGGCACTGTCAATTTTTCGCATTCATCAAATACCGTTTCATCCGGAGATTCCCAAGAAAGATCAACTTCAGCCGGCAAAGGAAGATAAATCGGACCGTCTTCAAACAAATCAAGAGGCGGGGTAGTTTTGTTTTTCCTGATTTTAAGATCCAGCGAATTACTGGGTATATTAGTTGGAGGAATTAAAGTAACTTTGTAGTCTGATGTGCCACAAGATGTGTCATTCGCGCAATTAAAACTAATCCAGCCGACATTCATATCGCCCCACGCGTAGCCAACTAGTTCACCATCAGATGAACTAATAGATTTATAGGTTACGCCTTCAAAGGGTTGGGAAAACACCGGGGACTTAAAAAAGTTATTGTCCGATAATTGCACAAAACCATCCCAGCCTTCAAAATTAAGCCACCCCATATTGTCCGACCACGCGTAGCCGCCTAAGTAGCCGGTGATGGTGTTTGCATAGACCAAATAACCTATAGGTTGATTAGGGTTTGAAAAATCACACGAATTGTCGCTTTCACAGTTGAAGCTTATCCAGCCGATATTGTCGGACCAGGCCCAACCGGCAAGCGGCGAGATTCTTAAATCTATATCATATTCATTGTTTATAAACTGGACAGGGACTTGATTACCCAATAAGTCTACTGCTGTAGCATTATCAATTTTATATTTCCAAATGGATCCAAGCGGAACACTCGCCTCGAAACAAAAATTGTCGTCTTCTGGATTAGTATTTTGACAATTTACCTGAATAAAATTTAATCCGCCGATTTGCTGATCATTTTTTTCTATCGTTACCACAGTAAAATTGCCTATTGTATCCCACTTTATGAAAAGTTTGGCTTGGTTGCCGGATATATTCATTACAGTTACTTCCAGGTTTTTTAAGACAGCACTGGTGGTTACTTGTGTATCAATCGGTTCAGAACAACCTTCTAGTTGAGAATCATCATCTTTAGAACATGCTATTAAACGATAATAATAAGTTTTATATAGATCAGTGCTAAATATATCGGGATAATTACGATCTGAACCACTTATGACAAATTTTTTAGTCGTTGAAACATTTTGAAAAGAAGAACTTAAGGATCTGATAAGAATGAAGTAATCAGGCTCAAGCTCCAGAAGAGATGGACTGGCATATGTCCAAACTAAATTTATCCCATTTGATGTTTCCATTGCATCAAAAGTTAAGGGTGATCGTGGAACAGTGAGTTTGGCAAGAGACGATGATAATTTAGCCCTTTTGTAAGACGGATCAGTCATCATCTGATTTAAATCGGGATTGCAAAACTCTTCGCTCTCGTACATATACACTTCGTAACGGTAAGCTTTATTGGATGTATCGGCTATAGAATCAGAGAATGGGATACTGTTCACAAAATTATCTTCATCTGGCTGCGGTTGAATGCGTTTAATGACATAACCACCAAAGGATGATGGGGTTGAGGTGTTTGTGAAATCTATTGATATCCCGCTACTCGTGCCTTCGGCAATTAGCAAGGAGGTAGACCACCACTTGTTTATATTTGGAGATATTGAACCGGAGGGGAGTGTAATTTCAGAAAGTTTTACTGATAAGGGAGAGAAATTAGCCCAGGTAGAATAATCACCAGAAGAAGAATTATAAGATTGCATTGATCCGACTGATCCTTTGGAAGAGTCAGAATTGTAGTATGTGATTGTTGTACCTGGTTCATATCCTGAACCCAAATTACATTGATTAGAAGAATTAGGGGTATTATTATCCAAACAGGAGAATAACTGTGACGCTATGTAAGAAGGAATTGATGTTTTTACATCAAACGTCTGGAGGCCAGCTGTTCCTTTTTTCCTATTTAATTTAAAAGTGTCAGCAGCACCATTAAAAGGATTGTGCGTCCATTCTAGTTCAGCGGCACATGCCGATTTTTTAGTGATTAAAAGATTTGTTGGTGAATCTATAGCCCAAATATGGCGCGCGGGTAAAAGTAAAAAAAATAAACCTAATAAAAGAGGGAAGAAATACAACACAAACCGGCTTGGATTAGTAACATTTATTTTCATATCATCTCAATTCTTCTAAAATTTTAGCGCG
>Ga0075939_125_pt1 | contig 11733 bp, 9 predicted proteins | sample RifGroA2_FD_67948 | JGI IMG/M metagenome (GOLD analysis project Ga0075939, IMG submission 67948) | Parcubacteria bacterium GW2011_GWA2_42_18
CCCGCACGAGCTCGAAGCGTTTTCGCCGAAATAATTAAGCAGATGTTTTCTTCGGCATAATCTTATCTCGCAAAAGTCCGCCATCTGCCCGAGCTTGCGAAGCATGATTCTTGTCTGCTCGGGATTCCCCTCCACCTCCGCGAACCGCTTGAGCTTCATCACATCACCGCTTGAATAGAAAAGCAGGGCGTCGCTTTTAAGCCCGTCTCTCCCCGCCCGGCCAGTTTCTTGATAATAACTTTCAAGATTTTTTGGTAAGTCCATATGGACGACGAAACGGACATTTGACTTGTTGATTCCCATTCCGAAAGCGATAGTCGCGACAATAATATTTATCTCATCCTTTTGAAACATTTCCTGATGTTTATTTCTCGTTTCCTTATCCATACCGGCATGATACGGCTTCGCCGAAAATCCGTCTTCCTTAAGCCTCTCCGCCAATGTCTCCGCCGATTGTCTAGACAAGGTATAAATAATTCCCGATTCCCCCTTGCGCTGGCTCAAGTATTCCGCCAACCGTTCATAACTCTCCCATTTCGGTATGACAGAATAGTGAATATTCGCGCGATTAAAACTGGAGACAAACACTCTCGCTTCATTAAGCGACAATTTTTGAAGAACATCTTTTTGCGTAATATGGTCGGCGGTGGCAGTAAGAGCGATAATTGGCGCGCTCGGAAATTCTACTTTCAATCGGGAAAGCTCCAGATATTCCGGTCGAAAGTCGTGCCCCCACTCTGATACGCAGTGTGCCTCGTCAATCGCGAACAAAGACACCCCAACCTCTTTGAGAACATCCAAAAAAGCTCCGCCGCTTCCGAAAAGCTTTTCGGGAGCGATATATAAAAGCTTTAATTCGCCGAGTTTCAGGCGAGAAATAATTTCATCCTGTTCAGAAAAAGAAAGCGAAGAATTAAGATACGCCGCCGCGATACCGTTCAAACGCAAAGCGTCCACTTGATCTTTCATAAGCGCTATTAAGGGCGACACCACCACGGTCAATCCGCCAAACAAAAGCGCCGGAATCTGATAACAAGAGGAGAATGCATACGAATAGTATATCGCAAAATAATTTTCCCGCGATGAAGTGTTGACTGTGAATCACGGAACTTCGTTATGAGCGGAAACTTGCGCGGCGCGGCCTGGCGCGAGTAGAGCAGCCCAGCCCCAGTTTTCAACAAATTAATTCATAGCAATCTGTGTGTTCGCGCGAAAAATATTAATTTGAAGTAAATTAAAAATTTTTAAAAACTGGGGCTGGATATGCGCATTCCGCGAATAATGAAGTTTCGTGATTCACAGAAAATTTATAATTATTTAACCACGCGAGCGTCTTTCAGCGCTTTCGCCCACCAATTAAGCTGTTCAAGCATTTTTTTTGCGCCATTCGTGTAAATATCAAAAGCTCCTGATTTCAGTGTCCCATCTTTTAGAACCAGATTCCACGGCGAAGCTATGTGAACAGCTATCCTTATGGGAGCCATCTGAAGCTCGATCGCCACTTGCCGAATCTGTCCTACTGAAAACGCCCCGCCCGTAGTGCCATACCCGACGAAAGCAATCGGCTTTTTATTCCATTCTTTGTATAGATAATCAATATTATTTTTCAGAGACGACGGATAGCCGTGATTGTATTCCGGTGTAACGACGATAAACCCATCGGCGGAAGAGATTTTTTCCGCCCAGCGATTTACGAGAGGGTTCGCGCGCACGCCTTTAACATCGGCTGGCGATACCGCTTCGGCAAAAATTGGAAGCGAATAGTCTTTGAGGTCAAGAAGTTCAATGTTAAAATCTTCAACTTCTTTTGCTTTTTCAGTAATCCACTTAGCCGGCTTGTCTCCAAACCTTCCTTCCCGCACGGTTGCTAGAATTACTTTTATATTGAGTTTGTCCATATCGCGTTTTTATAACTCGCTTTAAAATAAAACAAATGGTACACAATTTCAGCGATAGCATATTTTCTGCACCTTTTTATTTTAGCATAAATATGATTAACCCATCTGAATGTATAATAACGGTATTAAAGAATAAAGTAAACACAACACAAGTGAAAAGTACAAACTCTTACCTAATTTTTTCAGGACTTTCCGGACATTGAGTGAATTCGCAGTTTGGTCCTGTCCGACCGACATCGGAACCGTCCGGGCAAAGCTTAGCTTCCTGCGTGCAAGCTATTCCGACATCGTTTTTTGAAAGTTGCCAGACAGAGAAGTTCAAATAACCGGCAAAACTCACCCAGATAATATAGGGTACCAAAAGCCACGCGGCCGGACGGGATATTTTGGCGAACAAAATAATCGTCGCGAGAATGACGAGCCAAAGGAAAATAATCTCAACAAACGCCCAACCTGGACTGCGCAGACCGAAAAATATTATTGGCCAAAAAACATTAAAAATCAGCTGAGTATCAAAAATTACCAGTGCGATTTTTACGCCGTTTTGATCCAAACCTTTTTTCCAAACCAGCCACACAGAAACCCCCATCAGAAAATACAAAACCGTCCACGCCGGACCAAACACCCACGCTGGAGGATTTAAAGCCGGCTTAGTCAATGCCGTATACCAACCCGATTGTATAGCTGACATAGTGAATACAAAACCAATAATACCGGCAAGTTCGGAAATGCTCACCGTGACAATCAATTTAAATAATTTATTTAAATTCATAAGTTAATTTTACTAAACATCCTTACAAACCCCAGTTTGTAAGGATGTTTTATGTCTTTTGAAATGACTGTAGGAAGCGGACAAATGTTTTGCCGTAAGGCGACAGTGTATGTTCGACAAATTTGCCACGATGTTTTTTATTAAGAAGTCCGGCCTGATAAAGCCGACGAGTGTATTCGCCAATGGTTTTTTCATTGGCACCAATCATTTCAACAATATCCTCGAGGGTTATGCCATCGCCTGCCGCAACAAGAAGAAGTATTCCAGTGCGATAATGGTTCGATATTCCCTTAAGATGCCTTTCCATTTGTTTTGCTGTTTTTATCTTCGTCATATTTATATTATACAGTACATCCTTACATTCTCAAGTTTATAGGTATGTTATTTATAGATTTGTAAATAATTTGATAAAACTAAAGTTGTGGACCTGAGCGGATTCGAACCGCTGACCTCCTCATTGCAAATGAGGCGCTCTACCAACTAAGCTACAGGCCCAATTTATTTTCCAAAATCGCCTCCTACTTGGAAACGAAATGTCCAAGTGAGAGCTGATGAATCCCCGTCTTCACGGGGATGACAGAAGAATGCAAAGACGACAAAAACAGTAATAGCAAAGGAAAAACTAAATCTGATGTCTTTGTTTCGATATGGGCAGATAAATATTTTCAATGTACTCCCTTAGTGCGCGGGTCATACTGAATTTTTCCAAAATGAGTTGCCTCGCCTTCTCCATTCGCGCGAGCCATTCGGAATCAGAATCATTCGGATTTTCAAGGTGCTTATAATACATCGGAACAATGCTTTTATCAAGAATATCCAATATTTTATGATTGATGTCTGTATCTTCCACAATCCATCCTATCCCCGTCAAGTCAACTTCGTCCACCCAGCCATCTTTTGTCGTCAAAGGAAGTACCCCATTTAAAGCTGCTTTCATACCGCTTGTCCCGCACGCTTCGGAACCGACAACCGGAGTGTTGAACCACACATCGCATCCGGAAGTGAGAAGTTTTGCCAGTTCCAAATTGTAATTCGGCAGGAAGACCGCAATACCTTTCAAATCTTCCATAATTATCCGTCTAACCTCCTTCAGAATTTTTTCGCCTTCTTCGTCGCCCTCGCTAGCGTGTCCAGCAAAAACAATTTTAATTTCCCCCCCTTCTCTTCCCGCCAATTCTTTTAGAGCTTTTATATTTTCCAAAATAGAAAGCGGCCGTTTGTAAGGCACGAATCTTCTCGCCCAGCCGATGAGAAGATTATTTTCGCTCCACGACTCTCCGCTTTTTTCTTCTATCACCGCTAAAAGCGTTTTTTTATTTTTTTGATGCCTGTTCCATATTTCCTCTCTGTTGTCAGTTTTAAGCGAGTCCCAGCCTTTAATATAAATTCCGTTAGTAACATTTTCCATTTTATAAGGACTGAATATCTCTCCCGCTTTCTTTGTGTGAAGCGCGCTTACTGCGTTTATTTTGCTTGAAAATCTCAAGGAAAGAGTGGTCATTGAAAAAAGACTTGAGTCTTTTATTGATCCAAGAGACACAAGCTCGGCTATCGGCACTTGAAGCTCCTCGGCATATTTTGACATCATCGCGCTCACAAGATCCTTGCTGAACAATTCATTTCCGGCAGGCACGAGGGTGTGATTGGTAAAAGCGATATGCTGTGATGCGAATGAGCAGGCTTTGGCAAAATCAACATTTCTTCTTGCCGTTTCAAATTTAGCAAGTTCCAATGCCAAAAAAGCCGAGTGGCCTTCGTTCAAATGATATACCGACGGGTGAATTTTTAAAACCTGAAGAAGGCGCGAGCCTCCGATACCCAAAACCATTTCTTGCTTAACTCTGGTCTCTTTATCCGGAATGTAAAGACGGGCAGTTATTTGTCTGTCATTCTGTTCATTTTCAGAAATATTAGTATCTAATAAATAAACCGCCGCATTTCCTTTAGTCCACTTCCACGCTTGCGCGCGGACTACTCTATCGTGAATAGGCAAAGAAATTAAAATTTTATTATTTTTTTCATCAACAACCAAACTCAAGCTGTCTTTGCGCAAATCAGTCCATTTTGTTCCATTATTTCCCTCTGGGGAATTCTCATTGAGCTCATGGCTTTCGCTGTAAAACAATCCGATGCTGATTATTGGAAATCCTCTGTCAGCCGATTCTTTAATATAATCGCCGGACAGAACGCCGAGTCCGCCTATGTAAGTTGGCAACTCACTCAAAAGAGCGAATTCAGCGCAAAAATAAGCCACCGGTTCTTTGGAAAAACCTTGATAGGCTTCATTGTTTTTGAAATTTTCAAACCACTTTAAGTTTTTTTCTGAATCTTTCATTTTTATTTGAATAAATTTTTTTGCCATTCTTTGAATTGCGACACTCGCCGAGGCGCGTCATTTTAAGGGGGTTTTGAGTCCCTCACCAGTTTTAAGTTTTAGAAATATCCGGAATCTAAAACTGGTGAGGGACAAAAACTTCAGGATTTTTTAAGCTTCAAAAAATCCGTACCCTTAAAATGACGCGCCGAGTAAGAGTTTCGTTTATCATAGCGGCTCGATGAAACTCTTCCGAGTCCGCGGCTGTTTTCATCTGCTCTTTCAAATTAGAAATCATATTTTGATATTCTTCCTTGGTGACAAAGAGTTTTTCTTTTTCCTCAAGCCTTTCACGGATCTCTTCGTCCTCATTTCTTGATATTTCGTCCACGAGCCCGCTTCTCTGCCATTCAAAGCCGGTGTAAATTATCATCTTATACAATTCTTCCGCTCTTTGCTTTTCCGCATCGGTCGAGGTTTCTGAATTATTAACCACGGTTCTGAGGTCGTGAGCTCCTCTCTCTATCATTTCCAGACTCCACCACGGCCTGGCTGATGACCACCAAAATTGGTCAGAATGAACGGCTCCGTCAAGAAGCTCGCGGGTCTTTTGTTTTTCATTTCTTTTGACGACATCTATGGCCAGATTGGCCAGTTCCCATTGATAGAGTTGAATGACATTATCTTTATTTTTCCATCTGAAAAACGGCTGATTCGTCTTGAAATGATTCGGCATAGTCGCCCATGTTGAATCCCTCGGTTCTATTATTTCTTTCTTTGGAAACTGATCTAAAACATCGCTTATCATAAGCGGTTCAATCCGGCTATCCTTCAGCAAATCAAAGAAAAGATGCTCCAGTCCGGGTCTGTGGTGTCCGAAAGTCTCGCCGTCCATTCCCGTAATCGTATAATCTTTTTGATTCATGCTCGGCTCAAGAGATTTTAGAATTGATTTCACGCCGATTTGAGAAGCTGACAAAATTTTAAAAGACAAATTTCTTTCTCGGAAGAAAACGCAAAAATCTTTCAGTCCGTTTATCTCATAGACTATGTCTTTGCGCATTTCTTTGCCCTCGGGGAACGCCATTTCATCTATAATTATCCATTTGTAGCCAAGCCGCTTGGCGACTTCCACCACTTTTTTGGAATAAGCCATCTCCGGCGAAAAGAAGCCTCCTTTTTTCCAACCTCTGCCGAAATATTTATTCAAACTCTCTTCATTCAAGAGAATTTGTCTTTCAATTTCTGATTCCGGAAGCAATGGAAGAAAAGCGTGATATTTGGCACTGCCGGTAAGCTCAATGTTTCCTCTCTCAACAAGTTTTTTTATATTTTTTATCACATCAATTCCACCGTTCTGATCCAAAAGCTCGCAGAGAATGCTGTTTATATTGAGAGATAAGCGCGCTCTTGGAATTTCCAACAAACCATTGAATATTTTTCTATAAGATTCATCCGCGATCCTCTTAACCCAGATCGGCTTCTGCGTCGGTGGCTGATATATATGCAAAAAATTCGCCCATTTCATATTTTTAAATTTTATTTTGATTGCGTTGACTGAGAATTGAAATCTATTGCTTTCTTGAAAATTTCGGCGTACTCTTTGGCTGAAGCGGACCAAGAAAAATTGGCGGCCATCGCCCGCTTTTGGATGCCTTCCCAGAATTTCGGATACTTGTATGTTTCAAGAGCGCGGACTATCGTTCCAAAAAGAGCGTATTTGTCAAACTTTTCAAAAACAAAACCGGTGCCTTTCTGCTTTAGCGGGTCGTAATCTTCCACACTGTCAGCAAGTCCTCCGGTTTTTCTCACAATCGGCACGGCTCCGTATCTCATCGCCTCCATCTGTGTAAGACCGCACGGCTCAAACTTGGAAGGTATGAGAATAGCGTCGGCTCCGGCAAACACGAAACGGGGCAAAATAGCGTCATAGGAGAGGTGTGTTTTTATGTTAGGATAATTTTTTTCCAATTCGCTGAAAAAAGACATATACTTTGAATCGCCTTGCCCCACGACAACCAATTCAAAGTCAAAGTTATTGAGCATAGGTTCTATCGCTTCCATCAATATATCCAAACCTTTCTGCTCACTGAGGCGGGAGACAATTCCCAAAATGAATTTATTATCTTCTTTCGGCAAATTAAATTTCTCTCTTAAAATTTCTTTATTATTTGCGCGCTCTTTTATGTTTTTGCCGTTGTATTTATGAGTGATGTAAGAGTCTGTTTCCGGATTGTACGCATCATAATTGATTCCGTTCAATATTCCAAAGAGATGCGAGCGGCGTTCCTGAAGAAGATTTTCCAAAAGTTCGCCGTATTCAGGGGTAGTGATTTCTCTGGCGTAATTCGGCGAGACGGTATTGATAACATCAGCGTATCTTATTCCCCTCCTCATAAAATTCACCTTTGACATTCTAGGGTTGCCGATTGAAGGGATGCTTGATTGTCCATCATCATAGTCCATTTCACTTGTGAAGCGATGATCAAACATTCCTTGAAAGTATAAATTATGTATTGAAAAAGCGGTCGCTATTTTTGAAAGTATTGGATCATCTTTATATACGGTTTTTATGTAATTCGGAATGAGTCCGCCCTGCCAATCAGACGCGACAATCACATCCGGTCTCCATTCGTCATTTGTCCGCACAAATTCCAGAGAGCCTCTGGACAAAAGCGCCCATCTTGTCGGGTCAACATCATATCCGTAGACGCTTCCTCTTTGCTCGTAATATTCTTCATTTTCCAAAAGATAAGTGACAGCATGGCCGTTGTCGGGATCCAAAAATTTTTTGACATTACATATCATCTGATCATTTTCAGGCGCGCCGGAAATATCTCCTTTGGGAACAAGCAGTCCTTCTTTGGCCATAGTCATGGAAAACTTGGCGCTGTCAATGGAAGAGTATTTGGGAATAATCACCCGAGCATCGTGGCCTATTTCACGGAGAGCTTTGGGCAATGAATACATCACCTCACCCAATCCGCCGACTTTTACGAATGGGGACGCTTCAGGAGCGACAAACAAAATTTTCAGCGCTTTATTTTTCTTAGAAAATCTCACAATAGTAATATAGCAAATGTAAGCGCTCTATGCAACGAAAAATAGTTTTTGTACATAAAAATAGCCCCGCGCAAAGAAACTTGCGCGGGGTTAAATTTTACAAAATCAACCAATATAATTAAACAAAATATCGCGAATTACCCGCAACCTTCCAATTAATGATTTTCGGCTTCTAAAAATCATCGGGCGGGTTTCAATGATTATGGGGCAGTCTTTTAGCGCTTTATCCACCAAAGCCCCGAGCATTTCCGTCAACTCATTTTCCTTGCCGGCAATAAATTCCGCCAGCTCTTTCTTATCTTTAGGATGAAAATGAATCAGCTTTATGCTTTCAGCCGGAAGAGATGATAATAATTGTCTCCAGTCTGGCATGCCTTGCTCCCGAACATGATATGTGTCCCAAACCAGTCCGTGCTTATAGTCAATATAGTTTTGGATCTGGACATTATCCGAATTTATTTCCAACAAATAGCGATATCCTGAATTACTAAACTTATGGCTGATATATTTTTCCCATCCAAAAACCTTATCCATAGTCTTGAGAACCTGTTCAGGTCTTCTTCCAAATCCAAACAGATATAGATCCAAAAAAGTCGGGTAACCTTCTTTCCCAAAACCAAATCTCCTTTTCAGAGCTTGTATGACTGTGCCAGAATTCCATGCTCCTTCAAAAGAAATTATGAGTTTATCCCAAGGGTCATCTAGATACCTTGCGTATAAACTAGGTTCTAAAGTCCACCCTCGCATAGGCAGAGCTTGGATACCATCCAAACCCAACTCCTCCGCGATATCCAGACTTTTCTCAAACCCTTTATGTCCAAAACTCCACGGCACTAAAGAGATCGTGCTTATCCCATATTTTCTTCGCAATTCCCACCCCTCCTTTTCAGTTTAAAATATTTTAAAATAACAATTTTTATCCCAATTACCTGTTTGAAAAATAGCATCATTTCTGAATTATGTCAAATTTTTGGTTTGCGAGGATTATACTCTTCAATCCGAGCTTCCGGCGAATTTTTATATTTCAGATTTTTATTTAGTTTCGGTTTGCCGTTTTCCTCTACGACATAATACGCGAAACCTCTCATTTTTCTGACAGGCTCATAATCGGCGTGTCCGGGCAAGCTTACCGGATCAACTTCGTCAAAATTGACTGGGCTGTCGTCAATTGTTACAAGCCAAGACTTGCCCGTATTCACCAAAAGATGCCCTGTTCCTGAAGGTATGAATACACTATCGCCCTTCTTGACGGCAATTGCCTTAAAAGATTCTATCTCATCATCAATCAGCTTGCCGCTTTCGTCCAGCTTCCTTTTCTGTAAAATCACAATCCCCTCTCCTTCCGCGATCCAATAAGTTTCGTCAAGATTCCCGATATGATAATGTCCGTAAGTTTTTATGTATTCTCCGCCGACTGTTCCGCTTTCAAGAACCGTGATATTTTTTTTATCTTTCCCGCCGCGAATCATATGATAATGCACTGACGGTCCCGACGCTTCGGGGTTCATCAAAATTTCTTTCATCTCTTTATGATTTCTTGATCCGTATGGATTTAACATATTTGATAAAGTTAATTTCCAATTATCAATTTCCAATCAATTATCCCCGATGCAATAATCGGGGCAAGCAATGAAGCAATTTCCAATTGTTTGAAAATTTAGAAATTGAAAATTCAATGAAAATTGTGAATTGAAAATTGATAATTTGCGTTTGTAAATGTTTGCCATTGATTAGAAACTATTCCCATTTGCGCTTGGCATAAGCCTGATTTTATTTTCCAATGCCGATTCCGTCTTTACATGTCTTTAATGTCCGATATATAATGGACAATGAATAACAAGCGGGACATCCTTTAAAAGACAATATAAGATAAAAGACACACCGAAGGTGTGAGTAGGCTTTAATGGACAATTAAAGGACAACCATTGTATATTTTAAGAGACAATATGGATGACAAAAATAACAAAAATAAAGAGATAGAAAATCAAACTAGCTACAGCAAGCTTAATTTAAAGACTGTCAGTATCTTTCAGAATGACAATCAGAATATTTTTATCTTTAAAAAGACAGAAAGATTGGTTTCAGCAATATATTTGCTCACAAGTTTTCTATCGGACAATGAGCCAGTTAAATGGAAAATGAGAGAGGTCGCGACCAGTCTCTTGTCTTATAGTATAAACTTATCTAATAAAGGACATCGCAATCGCTCTGATGCTATGAATAATTTCACTTCTGCTTCTTTTGAGATAATTTCTTTGATGGATGTGGCGGATATTTCCGGGGTACTATCTTCTATGAATTGCAAGATTATAAAGTTTGAAATTGAAAAAATCATTGAATTAGTTGAGTTAAAAGAGAGAGGTTTAAATGCCAAGTTTCTCCTGTCAAGAAATTTTTTTGATATAGAGGAAGATTATTCCGATTCGCGCGACAAGCCGGACCGGATAAACGAGGATTTGAATGAAAAGGACACCAAAAGGACAACTTCTCCAGACAAAGGAAGGGGAATAGTGCTTGAAACAAATTCACATAAAGGACATTTGTTATTAAAGGACACAAATAAAGAGGAGAGAAGCAACATGTTCTTTATTAAAGGACAGACGGTCAAAGACAAAAACAGGAGATATGAAGTAATAATCAATCTCTTAAAAAAGACTAAAGAAATTAGCGTTAAGGATGTCTCAAGTATAGTTTCTGATTGCAGTGAAAAAACGATTCAAAGGGAGTTGTTAAGTTTGGTTGACAAAGGTGTCCTTAAGAAAGAAGGGGAAAGGAGGTGGAGCAAGTACTCGCTGGCTTCGTAAAGGACAGTGAGAACTAGGTTGCAGGTTTTAGGTAGTAGGTTGTAGGGGAACAGAAAATTCTTGTCACCCCCCTGCCATTCCCGTGAAAACGGGAACCCAGACTTTCGGTGGTCTACTCTAGATTCTCGCCGGAGACTGCCCTCCGTGAAAACGGCGGGGCGGGAATGACAAAAGCAAAGTTTTGTAAATTCTTTCCTAAAAACCTACAACCTACAACCTACAAACTACAACCTTCTTTCGGGTTGACTTTTAAGCTTATTTTTGCAATTATTATGGGCTGATGGATAATTCCGTCAAAATATAGCTTTAAGGCCGAAAACAAGGCTTAAAATTGTAATTTGATAGTTATCCACAGTTTGATTTTGCAGAAATGATAGATAAGGATTATACTTACGGTTGATGATTATATTTTCAAAATAATTATCAAGACACGGAAGAATAAGAAAGTAAGTAAATTTTTCAGCAAGAGTTTCAGAAAGAATAAGGTCGTTGAAAATTAAATAGAGTTTTATTTTTTTCCGAAAAACATATCCGGATTATTGTTAGTTAATGAAAGATTGTCAGATCAAATTTTGTTAGCTAAGCCAGTCAATCTTGTGTCGATCTTGCCGGCAAATAAATGCTCGCAAAAATATAAGAGGGCTGGTTTGGTGATGGGACGCGAAGGGAACATAAAAATTCTCTTCGTTCAAGTCGTAAAAATTAGTCAGTTAAGTCACGAAAATATTAGTTTTTAGTCGAAACTAATAAAGCGTGTTCAGGCGAACATTTTTAAAATGTTTTAGCCTCAAATAATTTCTTTTCTAAAATTATTAATTTTATAAGTAAGCTGAAAAGAAATTATTAAGAAAAAATTAGCATTAAAAATTATGAGTTATTTTA
>Ga0075939_120_pt1 | contig 11533 bp, 13 predicted proteins | sample RifGroA2_FD_67948 | JGI IMG/M metagenome (GOLD analysis project Ga0075939, IMG submission 67948) | Parcubacteria bacterium GW2011_GWA2_42_18
ATTTTTTCTTTTCCTCGCAATAGAGCCACTCGTATTCCTTTCTGCGAGGAAACCTGCCACACGATTATAAAAAGTCCTACCGGAATTACCAAAATCATTACACCAGCCAGTAATGGTTTTTGAGTTAGTGCGATAGCAATTGCGGCTAGTCCGCTGAAGAAAACTGGAAAGAAATCGAGAAATCCGAGTTTGATAATTTTTATCATTCCTTGGATTGATCTAAAAATTCTTCCGTGTAGCGACCCGATTTGCTGTTGATTGATATTTGCAATATCTGTTTTGAGCAAATGCTCAATAACATTTACCGTTTGCTTCTTGTCGGTTTGTGTTGCTACATTTTCGACAAAATACTTTCGCACGACGGTCAGAGCTTCACGCACAAGAATTATGCCGATTATTAAGCCGATAAAAGGAATTGCGAGATTCAAATCAAAATTTTCCGTTCCAACAAGTTTATCCACCAAACGCCCTAAAATGACGGCGGGCAAGTTGGTGAGAACTCCAGTGATGAGCATGAGAACAGACGCGAAAACAAGAGCGGTTTTCTCTGGCTTTTCCATAAGCCGCAAAGTGCGTCTAAACCCATTTGTTATTTCAGAAAATTCTTTGTTCATAGATAAGTCTTCAATTATTATATTATCAAAATTTAGGAGGATAGCAAACTAGTTACGGGGTTTATAAAATTTTATAACAGTGGTTTTGGAGAAAGAATAGCTAAAATCCTTATTGAGTGTTGCATAATTCATAAGTTCTCAAGAAATTGAAACACTTTTTCGTCATACTCCCCGAGGGTAACCCTCGGGAAGAGATAAAACATCTCGTCCTGAAAAATCGTTAAGTTTTGATTGGTCGGGCTGCCGGGAATTGGTCAGGGATAATTTACTCGCCGTCGCTCGCAAATTTCCACGACCCTGCTTCGTCTGTTTTGCCCGCTGGCAAAACATGACTACAGCTTTCAATTCCGGACGCGAGCAAAGCGGTTTGCTCGCTCATTCCTCACTTCGTTCGGGCTGCCGGGAATTGAACCCGGTCTACATCCACCCCATGGATGCGTACTACCGGTATACTACAGCCCGTTATGAATTTTGAAAAGTTGCTCGGAATTTATTTGTATGCTAACATTTTTAGCGTATGATTACTACGATTGAGGTTACGAAAAATAAAAATGAAAACAACTTGAGCTTGCTCCGACGATTCAGCCGGCGCGTGCAGGACTCCGGCTTGGTGCGAGCGGCCAAGAACCGCCGTTTCCGCACTCGCCTGCCGTCAACACTAACCCATAAAAATCAAGCGCTCAAGCGTCTAGTTAAAAGAAAAGAGTCTGAACGCCTAAAGAAACTTGGCAAAATTTCATAAAAATCCCCGCGGTTGTTATCGCGGGGATGGATAATGTTTTAACACAAATGGTGTTATTTCTTTGCTTCCTGCTTCGCCGCCTGTGGCATGGGAATCTGCAATAACAAACCACTTTCGCCACCTTCGACCATTGGTCGTTGACCATTCCACTTGGCTATAGCCTGCTCGGTAATTTGAAGCTGGCGCCAAGCTATAAGTTGCTGGTTGATGGATTGAGATAGAATACGATTAGATTCGGCTTCGCCGTAGGCTTTAGCGATCACTTTTTTTGCTTCGGCTTCTGTTCTACGTAATTCGTTTTCCGACTGCATTGCTAACTGTGTGGCTGTAATTTTGGCATTGATAGCATCAATTACAATCTTTGGGGGACGCGGGGCACCGATGAATCCGAATTGTTCCAGATACACTCCAACATCACCCATCAATTTATTCAGTCGCTCAATGACCTCACGTAAGAATTGCTCTTTTTTCGGTCCGTAAATTTCTTCAACCGAATATCTGCCGGCAACTTCATTGAACTGATCACGTGCGACGTTTCGCAAATAGCCATGCGTAAACAAACCAAGGTCATCTGATCGAAATTTGATGTAAAACATTGGAACTAAATCACGTATAAGAGAATAAGAAAGTGAAATGTCACCGGTAACAATCAAGCCTTCTTTTGTGTTGAAAGACACTTCCTCATTTAAAGGAGATCCTTCGTCTTTATTATGTGTCCAGACCGCCGTCTGTACAAAGGTTGGGTATTCAAAGACCTGTTGGGAAAGAGGGTTATACCAGACCCAACCGGTTTTTATGGGTACATCTTCAACCCCTCTATATGTCCCAGCATAATTGATTTTTATACCAACATGTCCAGGACCAACACGAGTACAAGCGGAAAGAATCGGAAACAAAACTGCCAATAACAATATGGTTGGCAAATTTGTTATTTTTGTCATCTGACCTTTTTTTATCCTCCGCTCTTGGTATTTTCGGTAGAGGTATCGGCCAATAATGACATAACATCCCACCAAGAGACCGGATGTTAAAATCCCTGCAGTAACCGAGCAGTCGCTTGGCTGATTCAGAAGCCAAAAAATCAGGTTCATTAACCCGAAAGTTGCTAGAATAATTCCAGCAACAGCGAGAGAAATTAGTAATGTTTTCATTTTTATAAATTTTAAGGTTCAAAATAGAAAAATGGAGAAAAAACTCCGATTTGTATACTAGCACAGAGATAAAATATGTCAATATTGAGAAGTTAGAGATTTTATGTTATTTACATTAACAATGATTGCGCAAGGAAAAGCTTTAAATACAGGAATAATGCATGTTAAAAACGCCATATTGGGCGAAAAATACGAGCTTTCTGTCGCGTACATAAACGCGCATATGGCACGGCAATTAAACCGTATTTATCGCAAAAAAGATTATTCGGCTAATGTGCTAGCTTTTCCGCTATCGCGTCACTCCGGAGAAATTCTTATTCGCGTTCCGGTTACCAACCAAAACGCCCAAAGCTTAGTTATCCACGCCCTGCTTCATTTAGCGGGATACAAACACGGTGTTATAATGAAAGCAAAAGAATACTATTATGATAAGAAATATTTCAGTCGGAATAGACGTCGGAACCCACGCAACCCGCGTGGTGGTAGCCGAGCTTGTAAAAGATAAAAAAAATCCAAAAATCATCGGCACGGGCATGGCTGAATCCAAGGGCCTACGGCACGGTTATGTCGTCAACCCGGCCGAAGTAAGCAAGAGTGTGGAAAAGGCCGTGCATGAAGCCGAAAAAAATTCAGGCCTGAAAATTCGTCGCGCTTTCGCGTCAATCGGCGGAATAAGTCTGGGCTCGGAGATTTCTTCGGGCTCGACAGTGGTTACGCGCGCCGACGGTGAAATTACAATGCTGGATATTAAAAAGGCGATGGCTGAAGCCGAAGAAGCCCTGCACTTGCCAAATAAACGCATATTGGAAAGTATGCCCATAGCTTTTAAACTGGACGGCAAAGAAGTATTGGGCGGACGACCTGAAGGTCTACATGGTAATAAACTTGAAGTTAAAGTTTTATACATGACTTGTCTAGAACATCATTTTTCGGATTTGATTATTGCCATAGAAGAAGCTGGGGTGGAAGTTTTAAACGTAATTCCCTCGCCTTACGCCGCTAGTCTGGTGGCCCTAAATGAAAAACAGAAAATAGTGGGTTGCGCGCTTTTAAATATCGGCGCCGAAACTACCTCACTTATCGCTTTTGAAAATAATTTGCCGATTGTCATGCATGTTTTTTCTATCGGCTCAGCCGACATAACCAACGACATCGCCTTGGGATTGCGCGTGCCGTTAGAAGAAGCCGAGGGCATAAAAACCGGCGCGCTTATGCGCGATTACCCGAAGAAAAAACTTGATCAGATTATGGAGGCTCGCCTCTCGGATATTTTCGAATTGGTGGATAAGCAATTAAAAAAAATCAACCGCAGTGGTCTTCTGCCCGCGGGCATCACGCTGACTGGCGGCGGTTCTAATGTTTCTTTTATTGAAGATCTGTCGCGCGACTTTCTGCATCTGCCGTCCAAGGTCGGCCTTTCTTCCTTTGGAGAAGCGGAACGCGGAAAACTGCGCGACCATTCGTGGTTTGTGGCTTATGGACTTACGCTTGTTTCGCCCTCGACGGAACAAAATAGCAACAGACGGAATAGTTGGTTGAAAAATTTAAAAGAATCTTTTTCCTCATTGACAAGACAACTCCTCCCGTAGACAATAGAGATATTATATGCCACGTATAAACCCTGAAATTCAAACTTTCGCCCGCATAAAGGTTATTGGCGTCGGTGGTTCCGGTAAAAACGCCGTTAATCATATGATTAACTCCAAAGTACGCGGAGTGGAATTTATATGCATGAACACTGACACGCAGGACCTGCATCATTCTTTGGCCGAAAAGAAAATCCATTTGGGTAAAAACCTGACACGCGGATTGGGCACGGGCATGAATCCGGAACTTGGCCGCAAAGCGGCCGAGGAAACCCTACCCGAAATCGAGGAAGCGGTGCGTGGCGCGGATATGATTTTTATAACCTGCGGTATGGGGGGTGGCACTGGCACTGGCGCGGCGCCGATTGTGGCGCGCGCGGCCAAAGAACAAGGCGTATTGACTGTGGGTGTAACCACCAAGCCGTTCTTTTTCGAAGGCGCGCAAAGAACGCGCGTTGCTGAAAAAGGCCTCGAGGAACTGCGCGCGTCCGTGGACGCGACTATTGTTATTCCCAACGACCGCCTGCTGGCCGTAGCGGAAAAAGGCATGCCTTTCAGCGAGGCCTTCGCCATGTGTGACGATGTCTTGCGACAAGCGGTGGAAGGTATTTCAGATTTAATTACTACGCCCGGTATTATCAACGTGGATTTTGCCGACATACGCACGGTTATGGAAAACGCCGGCTCGGCTTTAATGGGTATCGGCTCGGCCGTCGGTGAAAAGCGCGCGGAGCGCGCGGCTTTTCAGGCTATTAATTCCCCACTCCTGGAAGTTTCTGTGGACGGCGCGCATGGCGTGCTGTTCGCGGTGGCCGGCGGAGATGATCTCACCTTGCATGAGGTAAACGAGGCCGCGAAAATTATCACCGAATCGGTGGATAAGGACGCCAAAATAATTTTCGGGACGATACGCGACGATCGTTTGAAGAAAAACGAAGTTAAAATTACGGTTGTGGCCACCGGCTTTCCGGCTGACGCTCCGCGCAAAACCTTATTTCAAAATACTGTCGCGCCGACCAATCCACCTGTAAACGGAAACGGTGACGGCACCAAACCGTCCGAAAAGAAAATAGAAATTATCGAGGAAGGAACCGAGGACTGGAACGCCGTGCCGGCTTTTTTACGGCGCGGAAAGAAGAACTAGCCACTAGAACCTAGCAACTAATTTATGATTTATGATTTAATAATCATTGGCGGGGGGCCGGCCGGAGTTTCCGGTGGGGTTTATGCCGCCAGAAAACAATTAAAAACCCTACTCATTGCCTACGAATTCGGCGGGCAATCTTTTGTTTCGCCTAAAATAGAAAACTGGATAGGCACGCCGGCCATCAGCGGGCAGGAATTAGCTGACAATTTAAAAAAACACGTTGAAGCTTACAAAGGAGAATTTTTGGAAATAAAAGAAGGCGAAAAAGTTATGGCTGTGGAAAAATCCGAAAACGGTTTTAAGGTTAAAACTGAATCTAGAGTGGAATACGAAACTAAAACGATATTATTGACCGCGGGCAGTGTTCGACGCAAGCTGGAAGTTCCGGGCGCGGATAAATTCGAAAATAAGGGCATCACTTACTGCGCTTCGTGCGATGGGCCGATGTTCGCCGGACAAGATGTGGCAGTCGTCGGTGGCGGCAACGCCGCCTTTGAGACAGCCGCTCAACTTCTTTCTTACTGCAAATCAGTTACGCTTTTGAATCGATCTGACCGTTATCGGGCCGATGAATTGACGGTGAAAAAAGTTTTAGCCAATCCGAAAATGCGCGGACTACTGAACGCCGAGCTTCAAGAAATTAAAGGTGACAAATTCGTGAGCGGACTCACTTATCGAGACAAAGTTTCCGGAAAAATAGAAGAAATAAAAGTTATCGGCGTTTTTTCCGAGATCGGGCAAATCTCAAATACGAGTATGGTTAAGGGACTTGTGGAAATGAATGAGTATGGGCAAATAAAAGTTAATCCGCGCACGCAAGCAACTTCCGTGCCGGGCGTTTGGGCGGCCGGCGATTGCACCGACGGGCTGTATCATCAAAACAACATCTCCGCTGGCGATGCCGTCAAAGCGCTGGAAGATTTGTATTTATGGCTACACGCGAAGTAGAATTTAAATTTGATTGATAATGGAGAGAAAAAATTCTTTGTCTTTGGGGTGGGTTAACATTTGCGCCACTTGATCTTTTGGCACCCAGCGCGCTTCGGGATTTTCCGGATCAAGCGGATGCAAGTTTTTATCAATACTGGACGTTTTAAATAAAAACATATGTATGGTTTTGATTTTTGTTTTATCTTCAGTGGACGGATCCAATCCGATTTTGAATCTAGAATAATGCCCTAGTTCGCGGATAAAATTCAATTCCCCTAAACCAGTTTCCTCTTTTATTTCACGCATTGCCGTCTCAAGAAGATTCTCACCAAGATCCACATGGCCTTTAGGTAAAGACCAAGAGATGCCCTGTTGATTAGTAATTAAAATCTCTCCTCTGCCATTTACAACCACCCCACCGGCACTCTGGTGAACCCGCTGGTTGCTTTTCAGAATTTTTTCGGTCAACTTGAGTTGTTCGGGCGTATTAACGCCGATAGCTTCTTTGGGATCAATAAAAATTGAAGATATTTTTCCACCGCCGGTTTTAGCTAAACCTATAAGGTCCGTCAGGTAATATTCTTTTTGATTGTTATTATTGCCGATTTTTTCTAAATTTTCCCAAAGCCAGTCGGCCTTAAAACAAAAATAAGCCGGATTAACTTCGTCAATTTTCTTTTCTTCATCTGTGGCATCTTTCATCTCCACGCTTCGCTCAATTTCACCGCGCCGATTGCGGACTATGTGCCCAAAGTTGAAAAAAACATCTTTCCAATCTTCAAAATCAGGAATGAAGGTCGTGGCTATTGTCAGGGTTGCGCCGGTCTTAAGATGAACTTCGGTTAAATTTTTTATGGTTTTAGCTTTAAGCGCCGGCTGATCGCCGTAGAGCACTAAAATATTTTCCGCCCGTCCCGCCAAGGCGGGACGGGCACAGGCCACGGCGTGGCCTGTGCCTAACTGTTCATTTTGAAAAATAAAATTGTAATCATTTCCTAATTCGGCTTTTACCAATTCGGCTTTTTGGCCAACTATAATTGTCGGCCGCAGACATACGCCCGCATCCGCCACCGCGCTCGTAACATAACGTATAAGCGGTTTATCATATAAAGATAAAAGCACTTTCGGCAAATCCGAATTCATACGTTTGCCGTGCCCCGCCGCTAGGATTAAAACGTGGATTTTTTCCATTGATAGATTTTTATATGATTAAGGATTTACAATATTGCCCGGTTTTCCATTTTCAAAAAAATCAATAATATTTTGGGCGGCTATTTCGGCCATTTGATTGCGAGCTTCGCCTTCAGCCGAAGCAATATGGGGCGTGAGAACCACGTTGTCCATTTTTTTAAGACCGGGAGTAACTTTGGGTTCAAATTCAAAAACATCAAGAGCCGCCCCGCGAATAATTTTTTTTCTTAAAGCTTTTTCCAGAGCTTTTTCGTCAACAACCGGACCGCGGGAAGTGTTGACTAAGAAACTTGTCGGCTTCATCAGAAGAAGGCGTTTTTCGTTTATCAGATGCCGCGTTGAATCAAGAAGCGGAACATGTAAGCTGACAACATCGGCCTTTTGTAATAATTCCTCAATTGAATTGTAATACGCGACACCGCATTCTTTTTCTATTCGTTCGTTTCTGATTACATCGTAATAAATAACCTTGAGACCCAGTCCGCTTGCAAGACGCGCGACTCGCTCGCCAATACGGCCGGCGCCGATAAGGCCCAAAGTTTTGCCGGCAAGATTTATGCCCATAAAATTCATCGGCAACCATTTTTTGTATTTTCCCCGGCGAACAAATTTATCGGCTTCAACTATTCTGGTGGCAAGCGCAAACATAAGAGCAATGACGTGTTCAGCGACGGCTTCGGTCGTTAAAAATCGCTGAATCAACGCGATCGGTGAGCAGTACCAAGACCGCGTCGTAAGTTTTTTTCTTTAAGGATTTAATAATTTGTTTTTGCGAGAGAACGGAATCTTTCAGATTAACGTCAACCTCATATCCCCTTTCCTTAAGCATTCGGATTCCGATATCGGGAATTTTTCTTGTTATAAAAACGGCTTTAGCCATAAATATATTTTAGCAATTAGCGGGCGCGGGGTCAAAAAGCAAATACCTAGAGCTTTTTGACGGCCGGAGTCCGCCTTGGGCGGACGAAGCGGAGTCGCACATAATTTTCTGCTGAAAATTATGTGCGACCAAAACAAAAAAGGTGACTGACCCCATTTTAAGACTTGCAATACCATGACCTAATGCCAACATCATTGCTTCATCACATATTTCTGGTCTACCAGAAAACGAAAGTATTAAATCAATATCGGGGGCTAAATCATTAAACTCTCGGTCCAACCTAACCCTCACTGCCCCACCAAAACTTTCTTTACTTTCGTCCCTGGTTTCCATAGATGTCGTACAATTCATAACTGGCATACAAACATCACCAGTCCGAGCATGGTTGTACAATCGGTTTGCCTTTTCTTGAGAAAGCTGAAAATATTTCTCCTGTTTTTCTATTGGAGCATTTTCAATATCTCCAAACGGAACAGTTAAAATAAGTTTATGTGCTTTTGCATCAAGAAGAGAGAAAAAACCTCTGTAATTATCTCTCCTGTGATCCGGCATGTAAACAATATTTTTGATTTTTCAAGTAAAACTTTCATCATAAATAAAAGGAATAATATATTGAATGGTTTTTCTTGACTAAGGCCATAAGGCAGACATGAATCTGGAATAAAATTATTTTTTTTCATTTTTAAAGAATTTTTTGTTTTTCTACGCCTATATTTTTAATCCCGCTTCGATTTTGGATTTCTGTATAAAGACTATCAAAAACACTTGTAAATGTCAAGGTTTCGTGTTATAGTGTTTTCAAACAAATTCTTTAACAAAAATACTTAAAATCATGCAAAAAATAATAGTTCTCCCTCTTCCATTTATGGCTAAGATGGAAATCATTAATAGCCAAACCTTTTGGTTATCAGGTAATAGTCTTAATCACTTAGGGAATAAAGAAAGTTTTATTGTACGCCTGGGAGAAGATTTACGTCAAAGCATGTTAGCGATTTTTAATAGTAGATGGAAAGTGTCTAAGAAAGTTTAGTTTTGGTTTTAAGAAGGTGAAACTATACAAAGGCATATACGAGTGATACAATATAAATGGCTTTAAAAGCCGAAAAAATACATGACAAAAGAGGAGCAAATCAGAAAAATCAAAGAAATATACGAAAAGACACTAGCCAAACTAGCGGATTTAAAGTTGAAACACAAAAAAACCCTAAAAGATTATTTGGAAGAAAAAAAGCAAAATAAAATTAGTTCGCTTAAAAAGGGTCTCGGATTATAAGATTAATTAATAAAATCTATGTCAAATGAAAATCTAGCTCAAATAGAGACATTGCAAGAACAAGAAGGCAAGGAAGCAATAAGTAAAATTCAAGAAATAAAACAGAAGGCTGAGGTAAGCTTTGAGGGCGACGTTGTGGGAGCCGCTGAGAAAGCTATTTCAGAACTTACTGGTGCTGGAAACGAAACAACAAAAAGTATGCAAGCTGAAACTAATATCGCTATAAATACTGCTAAATCTATGGGTGGCACAGAACAAAAAGTCAAAGAAATTTCCGAGTCAGTACAAAATGAAGTAAGTACTGCCGTAGAAAGTGGCAAGCAAGAAATTAGTGAAGTAAAAAATGAAAATCAAGAAAAAAATAAACTTGAAAATATAGAAGGAGACATCAAATATAAAGAAAAATCACTTGAAACTTTAGAAGCAAATATAGCACATGTTGAGCAACAAAAAAATGCTTATATAGATTTATTAGACCAAGAGGTTGTTTATATTTCTGAAGAATACATGAATGGTATTGCAAAAATAATATCCCCAGAAACAGAAAAATATACAAAACTATGGGAAGAATTTCCCGTGTATCCCTTTACCTCAACACCTAGAAGTGAAGATAAGATGGCTGATGATTTAAAAGAAAAAAATTTTTCTCCCGAAAGAATTGAGGAATTTAAAAAGAAAAGACAAGAACTTTTTACTTTACAAGATGAGATAAGAAAAAAATATGGAAGTAAAATAAAAAATCAAGATGGAGGATTGGGTTTTAGTAATTCAAATACAATAAAAGAACTACATCATCCTTTCTTATATGTAGGACATGGAAGTCATTATTTTGATGGAAGTTTATTGAATAAAAAAATGAAATTAGGAGATTTGTTAAACAAAGAAGAAGAAATAAAAAAAGAAAAACGAGATAAAACGATCCAAGAAATACAAGAATTAAGAAAACAAAAAGAAGCAATAGTTAAGGTATAAAAAATCAGTACCTAAGTAGTCAACTTTTTACTACCTCAAATACTTCTTCCATTCCGAAAGAAGAAATCGCGCGAAATTAAATATGTATGGATTAAGAGAGGGGGCGAAGGGCGCACGCCGGAGCGATAGCGAAGGCGTGGCGGATTGGTTAGTTTTGTTCGTGATAAGTTCGTGCAAATGTCTCTCTTGGTAACCCCACCGGCCTGCCTGCCACAGGCAGGGAATCTCCTTCGCCTCTCGGCTCGCCGTCGCTCGCCTCGGGCTAGGCACCGCCTTGCGATTTCGCCTGCTGGGACCCCACCGGGAATCGAACCCGGATTACCGGCTTGAAAAGCCGATGTCCTAACCGTTAGACGATGGGGCCTAAAATATTTTACGGAACAAATTTAATATTAGCATTTTTTACAAAAACAGCAAAAAATGCTAGATTTAAAAAAGTTAAAGGAAGCGTGGCTGAGTGGTTTAAAGCACCGGTTTCGAAAACCGGCATGCCGAAAGGCATCGGAGGTTCGAATCCTCCCGCTTCCGAAATTGAACGAAGTGAAATTGAGGAGACGAGCAAGGCAACTGCTTGTCTTGCGTGGAGGATTCGAAAAGGCGGAGTATATCGCAACGAGTCCAGGGGACAAAGTGAGATACGACGCCTATACCGAACCTGTAAGGTTCGAATCCTCCCGCTTCCGAAATTGAACGAAGTGAAATTGAGGAAGCGGAGTGAGCAAACTACTTTGCTCACATGAGGAATTCGAACGCCGGAGCGATGTTTTACCAGCAGGTAAAACCGCGAGGCGCGGCTAGTAAAAATTTTGTGACGACAAAATTTTATACGGAGCCGAATCCTCCCGCTTCCGAACTTTACAAAAACTTATTTTTATTCAGATTTGTCCGATTTTTTCTCTTCTTTTTTTCTTCATCTTTTTTCTCCTTTTCTTCTTTTTGTTCTTTTAATTTCTCTAACATTTCTTCATATTTTTTCCAAACACCGAAACCGCGACCGCCAAAATCCTTATAACCTTCCCGGCCGGCATTTGGACCTTCTGGTGATTC
>Ga0075939_121_pt3 | contig 10984 bp, 13 predicted proteins | sample RifGroA2_FD_67948 | JGI IMG/M metagenome (GOLD analysis project Ga0075939, IMG submission 67948) | Parcubacteria bacterium GW2011_GWA2_42_18
ATGGGATGCAAACCCACAGCGGCGTAAACGCCTTCTGGATATTTACGCGCGAGATCAACGGCGCTTTGTGAGGTGTCTTTCTGCGTGCCGACATTCATCATCCAAGTTTCATTTTCCAGCGCGCGCTTTATAACCCCGTCGCGGTCGGCGTCAAAAGCGGAAAAGTTCACATGCGCGTGGATGTCTATGTATTTGGGGGTCATAGTTGTCTTCCTCTCCCCCTTACTAAGGGGGAGATTGAGAGGGGGTCAGAATTTAAAGACCCCTTCCTTACCCTCCCCTTAGTAAGGGGAGGGTAAATTCAATTAATTTATAATCACTTCTCCAATATCTTCATCTAAAGAAAAAACTTTTTAGTTTTTATTTTCATAAATTACTTTGTATCTTGAGCAACACTCCATTCATATTAGTATTTATCTCCGCATTTGTAAAACGGAAAACTTTTATATTTATTCCTTTAAAATAATCGCTTCGCACTTTATCATATTCTTCCGTATCTTTTTTAAAATGTTGAGAACCATCAATTTCTATAATTAATTTCTTTTTTGGACAATAAAAATCCGCGATGTATCCACCAATGCTGTGCTGACGGCGGAATTTTAGACCGAGCTGCTCTCGGCGCAATCTGGACCAAAGCAATACTTCCTGCGGTGTTTGTTTATTCCTCAACTCAGCTCGTCTATTTTTTAATTTTAAAATGTTATATACAAGTGTCATTGTATTTTATTCCCCTCCCCCTTGATAAGGGGGAGGATGGGTGGGGGTCTGAATTTAGACCCCTCCTCAATCCTCCCCTTAGTAAGGGGAGGAGGAAATCCTATTCTTTTCTCAAGAAAAGCGACTCGGCTGGCATTTTATTTAATTTTATCGTTTCTTTAATTAATTGGGCCGTGTCGGGCAAAAGAATTTGAAGCATCGGTATAATATTCCAAAGACCTAAAATAAGATTTCTTATAATCTCCCTCCCCTTTTCCGCGTCGGTTTTGATAAGGGAAAACGGCTGGGTTTTTTGTATTTCCGAATCCAGTTTGCCGATTTTGTTCCAAACAAAATCGGCGGCTTTGTTTGTTTCAAACTTTTCCAGCGCCGATGAAAATTCCGGCGGTAAATTATCCGCCAGCGGTTCCAGAACCGGCGCCACCAGCGCGCTCTCCGCCATTTTCATAATCCGCGAAACAAGATTGCCAAGTCCGTTGGCTAAGTTTGCATTATAAGCTTCTTTAAATTTTTCGGGTGTGTAATCGCTATCTTCAAACGGATGCAGTTCGCGCAGGACAAAATAACGCACTGCGTCTGCGCTATATTCCTTCACAAGTTCAAACGGGTCGGCGATGTTGCCAACCGATTTAGACATTTTCTGTCCGCTGATATTTATAAATCCATCAATCACGATTTGTCGCGAGGTTGGAAGTCCAGCGGCCATAAGCATTGCTTGCCACATAGCCGACTGTTGGCGCAAATTGTCTTTACCACAATACTGCGTAGGCGTGCCGTTTACCCAGAATTTTTCAAAAAGATTTTCCTCTCCTAGACTACCACCCCCTGCCCCTTCCTTGCTAAGGAGGGGGGAAGTTCCCCACCCCAAGGCTGAAATATAATTAGTTAACGCATCAAACCAAACATACATCACCTGCGAAGAATCATCGGGTACTTCCACCCCCCACGGCATTTTTTCCTTCAAACGCGAAATGCTAAAATCCTGAAGTCCGCTTTCCATAAACTTTTTTATTTCACGAAAACGGTTTTCTGGCACAACAAAATCCGGCGTTTTTTTATAAAACTCCAGAAGTTGATTTTGAAAAGCCGAAAAACGAAAAAAATAATTTTCTTCTTCTATTGTTTCAAGCTCGCGAGCGGGGTGTACTGGACAACGACCGTTTTCAAGTTCAGATTCGGTTTTTTCCAGTTCGCAACCCACGCAATATTTAATGGCATAATTCTTTTTGTAAATATAGCCGGCCTTATGGCAAATTTTCCAGAATTCCCGCGCCGCGCGTTCGTGGCGCGAATCAGTCGTGCGTATAAAATTCACTTCCGGCAAAATCCCAAGCGCTGGCACAAGCTCGCGAAAGCGCGCGGCGCGCGCGTCACAATAACTCTGTATGTTCTGGCCCGCCCGCGCCCCGCCTGCGCGGGTAGGAGGCAGGCCGGCTTTTTGCGCCGCTTGCCAGATTTTCAACCCGTGTTCATCCGTACCGGTGTTAAAAAAAATATCAAAACCTTGTGTTTTTTTAAAACGCGCAATTACATCCGCCCGTATAAGTTCCATAGCAAAACCTAAATGTGGATCGGAATTCACATAGGGAAGCGTGGTAGTTATGTAAAAATTTTTAGCCATTACCTCCAGCGCGGGTGAAAATTTTTTTCTTCTCAATGTCATTCATAAATTCAATAATCACGGTGGCCATAGGCACAGCCAGAATCAAGCCCCAAAAACCGGCCAGCTTGGCGCCGATTAAAATCGCTAAAATCACCGCCAATGTGGAAATGCCCACGACTTTCTGCACGATTACCGGATATAACAAATAGTTTTCAAATTGTTGGATAATTATATAAATGCCGGCCACAATTAATGCCAAATTGAGTCCGCCATCCAGGTAGGCCAAACCTACGGCCGGTATGCCGGCCAAAATCGAACCAAACGGCACCAACTCCAGCACGGCCGAAAGCAAGGCAATAACCAATGCATAACGCACGCCAAAAAGAGTCAGTAAAAGATAAACTAAAACACCTATAATAAGACTTAAGACCAGCTGGCCTTTTACCCACTGGGCAATTTTGCGTTCACTGCGCCGCCAAAGATCCACCGCATAATCTTCATGTTTATTAGGTACCACAATGCGAAGAAAATTTTCAATGCCACGATCTTGCATGGAAAGATAGAAAGAAATTACTATAACTAAGATTAAGTTCACAATACCGCCGAAAACAAAACTCAAAGTTTCTAAAACGCCTGAAGATAAACTTTGTATTAAATTTCCGGCACTTTGAAAAAAATTAACCAACGAGCCAGTGTGAACTAAATTACTCACGGTCTCTCCAGCGCTAGAAACCGGCTCTAGATTTATATTGCTCAAAAAGCCGGATTGGGGTAAAAGTTTAGCGACCGACGAAACCACGCCCGAGATTTCTTCGGCCAGCACAGGCACGGTCGCATACAAAACTCCGCTCAGTAAAACAATGGAAATTATATAAATTAAAATAACCGAAAATACACGCCCAAAACCATAGGAACGCAATCTCCGGCCGGCCGCTTCCACAAAAGAAGCAATAACGATAGACGTTAAAAAAACCAACGCCAAATCGCGTATCAAATAAAGAACATAGGCTAAAAGCGCGAACAGGGCCACTTTAACTATGACCCAAGCATTGATATTAACTTGCGGAGTATCCTCGCGGGGCATAGAACTAATATAACACTAATTTCGAGATTTTTAAACCTGTAGGGCGCGGCGGAAAAGAGTGGTGTTTTTAAAAGGCCCGACTATCGCCAAACTAAGTTTTCGGGTTTGGAAAATCTGGCGCGCCAAGTCGCAGACTTGGCGCGCGGAAACCGCGCGGATTTTGCGCTCCTTTTCAGCCGGCGTTTCCAGTTTACGCCGAAGCACTTCCTGTATACCACAGAAAAAAGCCGTATCATCGGAAGATTCCAATCCCATTTTGAGCCCACCAATAATATGCTCCTTTGTTTTGGCTAATTCACTGTCAGGAAGCAACTCATTTTTAAAACGCCGACATTCTTCCAAAATAGCTTTAAGCGCCAGCGGGGAACGACTGACATCGACGCCGGTGAAAACTTCCAAATAGCCATGATCAGTAAAAGCGTCCGCCCCAGCACGCACGTAATAACAAATTCCCATCTCCTCGCGCAAACGCTGAAAAAGTCGCGAGCTCATACCCGAACCAAGCGCGGCCATAAGCACGGTCAGCACCGAATTGCGCGAATCAGCCGCGCCAAAAGTGCGAAACCCCAGCGCAAGGTGTGTTTGATCGGTTTTTTTATGTTCTATTCGCGCGCGCGGACTTGCTTGATGTTCTCGCACCGGTAATTTGCCATGTTTGCGACCAAGAGAAATATTAGAAAATTTCCGTTTAACTTCATTAAGCACCGCGGTTTCACTGACCGCGCCGGCTACGATGATAATTGTGGCGCGCGCCACGTAATGATCTTTGCGATATCGTAAAAAGTTTTCGCGTGCCATGGCGCGCACGGTTTCCGGCCGGCCGGCGATGTTCCAGCCGGCCGGCTGATCGCCATACAAAACTTCCGCCAACAATTCAGGCGCGCGGCGTTGGGGCGTGTCTTTGTACATATTTATTTCCTCCACAATCACACCTTTTTCTTTTTCAATTTCGGCTTCCGGAAAAGTTGGATTGAGATAAAGATCGGAAACAATATCAAAAATCTGCCGGAAATGCTTGGAGTCGGCTTTAGCATAATAACCAGTGTATTCCTGTCCGGTGAAGGCGTTGTATTGCGCGCCTAACCCATCAAGTTCTTTGGAAATATCTATAGCCCGCGGGCGTTTTATCGTGCCCTTAAAACACATATGTTCCAAAAAATGCGACAGCCCGGAAATTTTCTTGATTTCGTATTCTGATCCGGTTTCCACCAACACTAAAGACGTGACAGTGGGATTACCCTTCATCGGCACGGTAATGACCCGCAGTCCATTCGATAGAATTTTTTTACTAAAAGTCATATCTGGAATTATATCAGATAAATAAAAAAAACCGACAAGAGTTGTTCCCGCCGGATTTTTAACTAAAAATCTTTTATTCTATTTTTCTTTCCATTAACTGGCTTAGCATTTTCTTAATAATACCCTCAAAATCTTTTTCAGGTGGTTTAGGGTTTTCTAATCTGTATCTTGAGGGATTATCACGAACGAAAAATAAACTTGTTTCGCTAATACGATTACCATTACCATCATAATCATACATTATTGCGTTAATAGTATCGCAAAAACTGACAAAATATAATGTCAGCCGGTTAAGCGCGTCATATCGATATTGAATTAATTGAAATGAGCATGGATTTATTTCTTCAGAGAGATAGGGGGCAATAAATTTTTTCTCAATATAATAAGCTTTTAGGGTGTTCGCTTGGGAAAAAGAATAAGTGGGAAGAAATAAAACTATTCCCACCAAAACGGCGATGATTGATAACACTATTGTTTTCATTTTTTAACCCCTCCAAAGGTTTAGTTTTGATTTATGAATTAATTACAAAGAATCTGTTGATGATGTTACCAACTAATACCCTTCTTTGTCAAGGTCGTCTATTTATAAATATCATGACTGCCAATTGCGTGGAATCGCACAAGATCCCCGTCAATAAAAGTGAAGCCGATGCGGTAATTGTAAGAAATGGAAAAAGCCCAATATTCTTTCATTGTTCCGTGCAGTTTGTGTGTCTTTAATTTGGAATCAAAAGGATTTTCTCTAAATAATTTCTCACATTTAAGGGCAGATTCTTTTGCATCCTTGGGTAATTTTTTAAATTGCCTTGTGAATTTTGAAGAGTATTCAATTTGCATAAATTTACATGAGATCTTTAAGTGAACGAAGTTTCTTACCCTTACCGGCGGCAAACTCTCGTTCGCTTTCCATGATATCTTTGATGAGTTTATCATTCTCAAGGGCTCGAACGGCATCACGAAAAAACTCGCTGACTGAAGTATATTTATAATCTTTTATCATGCGATCCACATTCTTTTTCTGAATAGGTGGCATTGATATATTTAATGTTGTTCTCATACGCCTAAAGTGTAGCAAATTGTGCTACAGGGTGTCAATATACTCCACAAAGACGTATGCGGAGGGAACCCTTCGTATGGTTTCGGGCGATCCAACTTGCCAAAGCAAGGCTTTGGCAGAATGGTCTTAATGATAAATATACCATAAATAAACGGGAAGATGAAAAGAAAAGCCGGCTATTATATGGTTATACAACAAGCCGGCTTGAATCAGTTTAATAGTCCTTAGGTAAATTTTTAATAAAATTTACTTTTAAGTCCGAGGTTGATTTAGTACCTGTGTATTTTTTCTCAAAGAAATAAAATACGCTCGAGATAAAAAATTTACTCTTCCAAAAAACACCCTCTTCTTCGAAATCGTAACTCAAACCAAATATCTTACTAAGTCGGTCTTCGTATTTATCCATACTATCCCAAACACTATTAAATTGTTCCAGATATTGAATACCGTGCCGAGAGACATTGCTTTCTATTTGAGTGGCCGCTTTCTCCAAGAGATCGGCGAATGGCTGTCCGCCGATAGATAAAAGTATCTTGTCCTCAAGATTATATACTCTGATTTCTTCTTTTACTTGGCTTTCAATATCGTAGAGAGAATAATTGCCTTGGTGAAAAGATAGGGCATGACTGCCTTCATGCAAGAAAACTAATCCTTTTGATAACCAACTCAATTTTTCACCCCCTTTGATGACAAGAGTGCGCGCTAGGGCATTAAAGAAAGCTAGAAAAAATCGGCGTTTCTTAATTTCCAAGACTTCCGGACAAAAATCAGAAGCAAGAACCGGGAATACCGCCAACTCGGGACTTGTTTTGGGAATAGGAAGACACTCCGAATCAAGAGTAATTACAATTGAATTTTTCTTCAAAAATTCAACGATCCGACCAACCTCATCATTGCCGGTAATTCGATAAATGGTGTCGGCGAGATCCATAAAAGAATTATAGATGGACTTTCTTTGTTCATAGATGTCCGGTAAAATCTGTTTCTCTATTTGTTGTTGGGGTTCGGGTTTTTGTTCTTTTGATGAATCATTCACATCACAACTGGTAATAACCAGCAAAGTAATGGCCAAGAAATATTTTCTCATAAGTTTAGGTTTTATAGATTTACAAAAAACAATAAATCACTATCGTATAATATCACATTCTTAAAAACTAGTCCAGAATTTCGTTTTCACAAGAGCGACTCTGACATAACTGTCAACCTGCCACGTTGACATTGATGTTGACATTGAATTTAACTACAATGAAGTGTAGTTAATTAAGTTAATTAGTTAATTAGATTATCTCTTTACATTACAAGAACCGTTCTTGAAAATTAATCTATAATATTTTCTCTTTTATATATTCCTTCAACTCCGTCACTTTCACCCTCTCCTGCGTGCCGGTGTCGCGGTCGCGAACGGTGACGGTGTCGTCTTTAGGAGTGTTGAAATCAACGGTAACGCAGAAGGGCGTGCCGATTTCGTCCTGCCGGCGATAGCGCTTGCCGATGTTGCCGTTGTCGTCAAATACTATATTGGGAATTTCTTGGTTCGTTTCCAAGATTGTCTTCGCTGTAAGCCGAAAGAAGCAAGGCGAGAAAAGCGCGATCAACGCCGAAGGTCGGTTCAATGACATGCGGAATAATTTTATTTTTTACCTCTTCATCAAGATAATCCAATTTATGATTTTTTAAATCAAAGTCGCCACGATAAGCTAAGCCAAAAAGTTCTTTCTGCCCGAAGGGATATTCAAATTCAAAATCAACCGTGCGTTGGGAATAATGCGCCCGCTCGTTTTCCGGAATTTCCACGTCGTGGATTTTTTTCATATCCAGTCCGATTTCTTCCATCCATTCCATCATTTCATCTTTCCAATATTCAAAAAATTTCTGCCATTCATTTGGTCGAACAAAATACTCTATTTCCATCTGATCAACCAAAAGGAAGTTTAGGATGAAAAGCATCCACGGTGTTTTTAAAATTTACAAAAATTCCTTGGGCCGTCTCTGGACGCAGGTAGGAAGTGGTAATCTCTTCTTTTTTGGCGCCGATTTGTGTCTTGAACATCGTATTGAATTTCTCGCCGTTTTCCAATGGATCGGCAAAGCCGGCCACATGACCTGAGGCCTCCCAAACTTTTGTATTCATCAAAATTGCCGCCCGAATTCCGTACACATCTTCGCGCGCGGCTACAAATTTATTCCACCATGACTGCTTGATATTGTGCAAAAGTTCGTTGCCTAAATGCCCATAATCCCAAGTGCCGGCCAATCCGCCATAAATTTCCGAACCCGGAAAAACAAAACCTCGCCTTTTGCACAACGAAACTATTTTTTCCATCAAATTTTCCTTTATTTTTTCTTCTTTCATAATTTATATATTACTGCACTACTCGCCCATCCGACGTTGGACCCCCTTCATTTTTCAAATTCGTTGTAATTGAACCTTTTTTGCCTTCAATTAAAGCACCTGTAAACTGATCGCGTCCCCGGAAATAACTGTCATAAAGAACTATAGGCGCGCTCCCGATCTGTGAAAGTGAAGGTCGAAGCGAAACTTGAAAAGCGGCTTCGCGCGGGGCCTCGGATAATCCAGTGCCTTTTTTCACCAACCCCACCTTCCACACAACTTCGCGCCCTGATTCATTATAAGAAATGTTTTCCGTGGTAGGCGAAGTTATGCCGAGCCAGCGCACATAAGCCGGCAAGGATGCTTTTACTTCCGCGTCTGAAATATTATTAGAAGAATTAGTCATTGACCATTTAACAGTATAAGTAGTTTCCTGTTCAGCGCGGGGCGGAACGGGTCCAGAATTAACAAAAGGTCCAGAAGAAAAAAGAACTGCGGGAATAATTTGGAAATCAGAATTTATTTTTATCGTTTTTCGTTCTATGTTTTCAATTTCCTGCACAACATTGCCGTCGAAGGGTTGTTTGCCCTTTACGCTGATTTCAATAATAATTTCCGGATTTTCAATCAAAGACATGGAACCGAAAAGGGGTGCGGATGACATGAAAAAATTAAGATTTTCACTGGCGCTGGGTTCTAAAGACGCGAGCGGGGGGTAACTATTTTTGTCCCAAATAATGACATTGTCTAAAGAATCGTAGAAACCGCTGAACGGCTGTAAAGAAGATTTATCCAAAGCATTTCCAAAAAACCGAGCTCTGATTTCCACATCGTCCACCCGCGTCGGCAGATTGTTAACCAAAGACACTCCGACATTGATTTTAGACCCGCTTTTCACAAAATATTCTTCTTGGTCGCGGTCATTAACAGTAAGTTTAGATTCCAAGAAAGGTTTTTTTATGAGAACAGTATGCAACACTGAATTATAAAGCACTCCGATGGCCGAAGTATCGTGTGAATCTTGCGAACCACTAAAAATACGAAAAGAACGCTCGTCACCATCCTGACCCATAAGTACGCCTTTCACGGAAATTGTTTTTTCCATACCGGGCGCCAAATCGCCCAAATTCCAAAAATTATCGCCAACCATAGGATCCGGACTTGTTTCTTTAAGTCGAAAACCGGTCGGATATTCTATCTTGAGTCGAATGTTTTTTGCCGGAGCTTGAGTATTTAAAATAGTTTTTATATTTAGAGTAATTTCCTGATTAGAATTTATTTCGGTTGGAGCGTCTATGGTAAGCGAAAGCGGCGCGGCGCTCATATTAACACCGAAACTGCGTTCTTTGGTAAAAATGGCATTGGAATTTTCCAAACGATATTCCAAAGTTATTTTAACATCTTGGATACTGCCCTGCGGACCAAAAAGAATAAGTTTTACGGCGCTGGACACGGTCTCGCTGGCGGCAATCGCGCCCAAGGGCAAACGAATAATTTCTTTCTCACCGCCCGTGCCTTTAGGATATTCCACAACTAAATCACTGAACTCAAGCCCGGTGTTATTTTTATTAGTTATCTCCACCTTTAGAGGCAACTCTTCACCGCCGGCGACAAAAGCATTACCCAAAACAGCAATTTCTATATTTTCCGAAGAAACCGTGTTACCGCCCGTAAAAAATCTTAAAGAAGTAAAACCCGCTGCCGCCAGGAAAAAAACTGCCGCCAGAATAAAAAACTTTTTGAAAATTGGGGAACGGGTTTTTAATTTAGGGCTCATATTAACTGGTCTTGTGTTTTCCGACCAAGAACCGGGCGCGGATAAATTTTCCCTATGCAGAACAGCTTCCCGCCTTTTGCGAATAAGTCGTTCATCGCGGGAATATAAACGTTTTTTTAATTCTTCTAAGCGATTGGAATCACCGTTATCTTCAATTTCAGACATATCACATTAAATTATAACATGTATTTAAAGATGGCTCTCACGCAAGGCACGGTTGATTTCCATAACAACGGTTCGTCGGCGCGGAGTCATGCGCGCCAAAAGCTCGCGATTAAGGGGTGAGGTTATGGCTTCAGCAAAGTGCTCGGGCGCGCCTACGTAACCCAAGTGATGAAGAATGCGCAACACTAGACAGGCCTCGGTTGAAGAAAGCTCTATCAAGGTAAGTCGCGCGTTAGATAAAACCGCCAGCGCAGAAAGAAAATCGGTGAAAATTTTCGGATTGCTTTCTTCTTCAGGGCACAGGCGTTTTAGAAGACGGGCAGTATTTTTAATTATAGTGAAAGCCGGCGGATTTTGAAAAATACCCGGAAAGCGCTCCCGCAAGGAAACGCCGGTCAGGCGCCAAACCTCGCGACCGCGTACCATCTCAATACGCACATGCGCGAATTCCTGAAGAGAAGGCCGGAGTTTGGAAGAAATTCGGCGTACGCCTTGAGCAAAAACTGAGACCAGCCCGCGCTCGCGCGTAAGCACTAAAAAGCGTCGGCTGGCATCCCCCGCCGGCCGGCTACCTAAAATTATTCCTTCGGTTTTGTAAATTTGGTGCATTTGGATTAGATGTTAGTTTTAATTTGAATTTTAAATTTTAAATCGCCAATTTTAATTTCTTCTCCCGTCCGCGCAAGCAAGTTGTCATTTTCCGAAAATTCTATTTGGGGAGCCGAAACTGCCTTTTTGAGGTCGGTTTCAAATCTTTGGATTAGGGCCTTGCCGACATTATCAGTTTCAATAATAAGAGTGATTTTATCATTGGGTGCGAGTTTTTCTTTTTTACGCAGATTTTGGATGGCACGCGTAAGTTCGCGCAAATCGCCCTCGCGTTTGAGTTCGGGGGTCATTGTTGTCCAAAGTAAAACATTTTCATCTATATTTTGAGATTCAACAACTTC
>Ga0075939_130_pt1 | contig 10438 bp, 7 predicted proteins | sample RifGroA2_FD_67948 | JGI IMG/M metagenome (GOLD analysis project Ga0075939, IMG submission 67948) | Parcubacteria bacterium GW2011_GWA2_42_18
ACCTTACATACGCGAAGAGCTCATCACTTCTCAAATTCAAAATGAAATCAAAAAAGTTTCTTTGCCAGACGATTGGGCAAAATGGATGATTGCCGAAAATGCAAAAGATCGGCAATCCGAAGTCCAATCGTCTACGCTTTTTGTTCAAAATACAAAAGATGAAATTTTTTCAATTGAAAAGAAGCTTGAAAAGCTGATGACGCTTTATCTTGATAATTCGCTATCACTTGAAGAATATCGCGAAACTAAAAACAAGTTGGTAAACCAAAAACAGCTTTTCAAAGAAAAATTATCATCTTTTGAACAAAAAGCGAATAATCGGTTCGAACTTACGGAAAAATTTCTAAAAGCCAATATTACCAATACGGAATTGGCAAACGAGGGAATTCCCGATGAGATACTTCGGGAATTCAAAAAAGTCGGTTCGAACTTTAGAATTTTAGATCGAACCGTACTTTTTGAGCCACGCGGAGCGTGGAAAACCCTTTTGGATTCTGAATTCGGCGGGGGGAATGCATTAGCGTCGCGCCTTCGGCGCGACCCCATTTCGGCTCTAAAATCCGATTTCGTTTTCTGGCGGTGGGGGCGAGATTCGAACTCGCGAAGGTTTTAACGCCTTACTCGCTTTCCAAGCGAGCGCACTAGACCACTATGCGACCCCACCAACATTATCTAAAATAACCTATTTTTTCAAAATCTTCAAATGAAATAAAAAAAGCCCCGAGTGTGACAAGGGGCTTTTGAGGTGGGTGGTAATAACTAAACCACTTTTTTTTCTTATGCTTTTTCCCCCCGCAATTAAGGGGATGAGCGCAAGAAACAATTGATAACACATAAAGCACTATCAATGAAAGAATAATTATTTTTTTCATAATTATTTTTTTTAGAAATGAAATAATCTAACAAATCTCTACCTATAAGATACCACATTAATTCAAAAAAATCAGTTTGGACCTAGGCAGAATCGGACTGCCGTCTCCGCAATGCGAATGCGGCGTATTGCCACTATACTATAGGCCCATTATTAAATTATGAATCGGGCCGCTGGGAATCGAACCCAGTCTACACGCACCCGAAGCGTGCGTACTACCGGTATACTACGGCCCGGTGTGTCTTTACAGTTTGGCTCGAACTCATTTTATCAAAAACTACTGAACGAAACCAGACCGAGGAAGCCAACCCCGCCACCACTTTCTAAAAAATAACAATACTATTTATCCCAAATAAAACCATTACCAAAATGTCCATAACGAGCAGTTTCTTGATATTGAGGTTTTCGCAGGTCGAGAAAGTCGATAATACCTTTTGGTGTTAGGTTATAACCTTCGATAACCATTTCCTTGCCATCTACGATTACGGTAGATTGCAATGGTTCGGCTTTACCAATAGCATAAGCTAAATAACCAAACACTTCCTTGGCGTTATACTTTTTTAAATAGTCTACCGCAATTTTACGAGCCATATAAGCCGCGCTTCGGTCCACTTTGGTGGGATCCTTGCCACTAAAGGCTCCTCCGCCGACGGGAATCCTCGGCCCGTAATTATCAACCATTAATTTACGCCCAGTTACTCCAGTGTCTGCTTCAAATCCACCGGTGTGCCAATCCCCAGCTGGATTGCAATAAATTTCTGATTCTTTGAATTTTAAATTTTTGCTGTCTACCCATTCTTTTATATCCGTAAACAGTTCATCCTTCGAAATATTCTGAAAACTGGCAACTAACGCTAAAATCTCCTTTGTTTTTATATCTAATGTTACTTGTGTTTTACCGTCATCTTTACTTCCGTGTTTTTCAAAAATATAACGATTAAGCCCACGAGCTAACATTACTTCCATGGGCATTAGTTCTATTGTCTCATTGGTCGCGTATCCCACCATTATTCCTTGATCTCCAGCGCCCCCTGTATCCACCCCCGTAGCAATTTCAGACGATTGTTCAACTATATTTACTTGCACCCCGTATCTTCCTCCCAACATATCATGAATAAGTTTACGGACATTTGTATAACCATTACTGGTTACTTCCCCGGTCACTGTTATGATTCCATGCCCACCCATAGTTTCTACGGCAACTCTGGAGTAGGGATCTTGACGCAAAAGGTCATCTAAAATTGCGTCCGATATTCTGTCGCAAATTTTATCGGGATGCATGGGGGACACTGATTCTGCTGTTCTAATCATATTTTTATTCTAATAGTTAATAATACCTAATAAATTTATGTTCCAGTTTCCCAACCGGACATATATTCTTTTTGCTGGGCGGTTAATTTATCGATTTTAATTCCCACAGAATCAAGTTTAATTTGCGCGATTTCACTTTCGACCTCGAAAGGTAAATTATAAATCTGCTTTTTGAGTTTTCTTTTATTCTTAACAATAAATTCGACTGATTTGGCCTGCCCCGCAAAACTTAAGTCCATTACCGCTGACGGATGTCCCTCCGCGGCAGCCAAATTGACTAAGCGTCCTTCTCCGATTAAATAAACTTGCTTATCTTTAGCAACTTGATAACTCTTAACTCCCGTTCTCGCTTCTTCTTTTTTACCTTTAAGGGTTTCTAAATTTTTTACATCAATTTCAACATTAAAATGGCCAGCGTTAGCTAAAATTGCGCCATTCTTCATTTTTACAAAATGTCGGTTATCAATTACATTGCGATTACCAGTGGCAGTTACAAAAATATCGCCAATAAGAGTTGCTACTTCCATAGTCATTACAGCAAACCCATCCATTCTAGCTTCCAGTGCCCGGATAGGATTAATCTCGGTGATAATCACCTCCGCCCCCATACCGCGGGCGCGCGCGGCAATACCTCGACCCACCCACCCGTAACCGGCTACAACGAATTTTTTACCGGCTATTAAAATGTTAGTTGCTCTTATGATTCCATCAATTGTTGATTGGCCGGTTCCGTAGCGGTTATCAAACAAATATTTGATTTGTGAGTCATTAACCGCGACAATGGGAAATTGAAGCTTCCCGGACTTATTTAAACTTTTAAGTCTGTTCACTCCGGTTGTCGTTTCTTCGCATCCTCCCCATATAGTTTTATTTTGATTGGCTCTTACGGTATGAAGCAAGCCAATCAAGTCTGCCCCGTCGTCGATAACGATTTGTGGCCGGGAATCTAAAACTAAATTCAGATGTGTGAAAAAAGTCTTCCGATTTTCACCTCTTTTAGCAAAAACAGGGATTTTAAAATAATGAACCAAAGCGGCGGCTACGTCGTCTTGGGTAGAAAGGGGATTAGAAGCACACAAGAAAACTTTAGCTCCTCCTTCCTTTAACGTCAACATAAGATTGGCTGTTTCTGCTGTGATATGAAGACAAGCCCCAATGATAATTTTTTTGAGTGTTTTGTTCTGCTTAAATTGTTTAGCGATAAAACGCAAAACAGGCATTTCTTTCGCCGCCCACTTGATCCTTTTCAATCCCTTTTCGGCAAGTTTGATATTTTTTACATCATACTTCATATAAATTTTTTGTTTAATTTATTCATTAATTATAGTCAAATTAATCACTGGGGTCAATCTATTTACTAATGTTAATTGTTGTGATACTTTATCAATATCAATATGAAAATTCTTGCTGTTGGTTCGATTGCTTTTGATACAATAAAAACACCCTTTGTCAGCGGTAAAAATGTTTTAGGCGGGTCTCTTACTTATTTCTCTTTAGCCGCCAGTCATTTTGCAAAAATTTATCCCGTCGGAGTTGTTGGCCGTGATTTTAAACCAAAACACTTCAAGCTTTACCGGAAACACAATATAAATTCGCAAGGGTTGACTAGGGCCGCGGGTAAAACTTTTAGCTGGTCCGGCCAATATGATTACGATTTTAATAACCGTAAAACCGTATATACTCATCTTAACGTATTCGCCAATTTTGATCCTGTTTTACCTACTGCTTACAAATCAATTCCCTATCTTTTTTTGGGGAACATGGATCCGCAATTACAACTGAACATCTGCCGGCAAACGGCTAACCCTCGGCTTATTGTCGCCGACACAATGAATTATTGGATTGAAAGAAAAAGAAAAGAACTTTTGAGGACATTAAGGTTGATAGACATATTGATTATTAACGATGCGGAGACCAGGCAATTAGCCAAAGAGCATAACTTATATAAAGCCGCAAGAAAGATAGTCAGTTTAATGAAACCTACAAGAAGGGGTGGTTCGCCGACATTAATAATCAAGCGCGGAGAATATGGCCTTTTAATGTTTACCCGTAAAAATTGGTTTAGTTTGCCAGCTTTTATTCTGGAAGATGTTTTTGACCCTACTGGAGCGGGAGATGCCTTTGCCGGCGGGTTTGTTGGATTTTTATCAAGACAGAAACATCTAAATGAAAAAAGCTTTCGAAAAGCCACTATGTATGGAACTATTATGGCTTCTTTTTGCGTAGAACAGCTTGGTCCGAAAAAATTAATTACATTGAAGCGCCGGCAAATACAAGAACGATTCAAAAAATTTAAGAAGCTTTTCGCTTTAATATAAGAAGTTAGGGAGTAATGATTAACTATGCGCGATGCAGGGATTGAACCTGCGGCCTTTCCGATGTGAACGGAACGCTCTACTTGATAAGATTATAATCAATGGAAAAAAAAGAAATAAAATTTCCTACCCCGAGTAAAATGGATGATCTGGTTTTAGAATTTAAAAAATTATCTCATATAAAACACGTGGCATTACCAGAGAAAGATGAGTTGATGTATGAAAATCGTCCAATACGCGAACAGGTGGAAAAAGCTTTTCTAAACGCCCCATTATCTGAACAAACAAAACTTTGGCTTGAAAACAGCGTAGTTAAATATATCGAGAGTCCGATTATACTGGATGATTTTGAAGATGACGGTCCGCGCGATAAATTTGAAAAAACACTCGAAGGTAAAAAAGAAATTTACGATTTTTATAAAAGCAACCGCTTGCGCCGGACTAATATTAGTAATGTAATTCGTTTTTTCAAAGAACTTAAGCTTTTTGAAGAAAAATTTAAATTCTCGCCTGATTTAGCAAAAACACTGGATGAAATTTATTTTATGGTTTCTATAAAGTTTGAAGCTTACGAAAAAATGGAAATCAAAGATAAATTGGAAGTAACCCGCAAAGTCGCCAAACTTGCCCGTGAAATTTGCGTTGATATTATACAAAAATTTTCTCAAGTATCATTATGACCCATAAAATCACTTCCTTTATTATTGCTGAAACAGAACCGCGCCCCGACGTGCCTCAACAAGGCGAGCCGACGGCCGTGATTTCCGGCAAGAGCGCCCCGCACTATTTTGCAAAAACCGTGCCTAGCCAACTGATAGTGGGCGCGGAGAAAGTTTCCATTGCCGGGCGGGAGATTGAAATAATCGCCAAAACCTACGGCCCCGACACGATTTTGGTGGAAGGCACATTGGAAGTGCCGGATATTTTCGCCGAAGATGTTTGGAGTGTCAAAGATAAATTAAAAGAGACCTGCTACGATTTTGCTCGTCGACAAAATGCCAAAGATGAACCCGCCGAAGAATACACACTCTATCAAGTTTCCGGTTATCATGGTGATCCGGGAAAAATCGTCACACAAAAAGCCACGCGCATTGTCAGTCTTTTAAAATCAGAAAAGTTAGAACTTGATCCTAAAGAAATAGAATATTCGCTTTCTTTCCAATTTAAATACGGCAAGGGCGACTTGGTTATTGTGGATTGGGACGGAGCTTTTGCTTTTGACCAAGAAGGGGAGTTTGGCGAAACATTGGAACTTTTAGAGCTTGCTAATTATCAGCTTCTGCGTTATCGCATTTTGGATATACAATTAGACGATAAAATTAAAACAGTTTCCAAACTATCTATGGCCGACAAACGCCACTGGCGTTTATGGCGCTCTTCCGATATTTCAGCCGAGTTTCGGGGCCTTATAAAAACTCGTTCCCAAGCCATTGCCCAGTTTGAAGCGTTGGAACGCGATATCAAACTTATCGGCGATTGGTACTCGGCGCGACTCTATGACTTACTTTCCAAAAAATTCCGCTTGGACGGCTGGCGACAGGCGGTGCGCGAAAAAATGGATTCTTTGCGCGATATTTACACTATTGCGTCGGAAAATCTGGGAATGTCGCGTCACCAGCGCCTTGAATTAATTCAAATCTGGGCATTCTTCGTTCTTCAAATCGGCTGGTTTCTGTTGATTATTCTGGAATTCTTCTACTTCTCTAGTCAGTAATATGGCGGTTTTTGAAGAGTTTTACAAAGCGTTAAATAAAGAGCAAAAAGCGGCAGTGGATGCGACTGAGGGGCCGGTGATGGTGACGGCCGGGCCGGGGACGGGCAAGACGCAGATTTTAACTTTGCGCATTGCTAATATTTTGCGCAAGACCGACACCGCGCCGGAGAACATTTTAGCCCTCACTTTTACCGACGCCGCCGGCCAGAATATGCGGAAGCGGCTTTCAGAAATTATCGGCCCGCTCGCTTTTCGGGTAGAGATTAAAACTTTTCACGGCTTCTGTAACGATATTATTAAAAACTATCCAGAAGAATTCCCGCGCATTATCGGTTCAAGGCATATAGCCAAGTTTGATCAAGTTTCCATAATTGAGAAATTAATTGATGCCCCGCCGGCCGGCGGAGCGCTTAAAATCCTGCGTCCGTTCGGAGATCCGTATCTCTATACCCGGTCGGTCTTGGAATCCATAGACGGATTGAAACGCGAGGGCGTAAATCCAAAACGTTTTACCGAATTGGTGCGGAAAGAAAAGAAGAATTTTCAAAAAACTCCCCATCTTTACCACGAAAAAGGCGCGCATAAGGGCAAAATGAAAGGGGAGTACCAGAAACTCGAAAAACAAATCGCGAAAAATCATGAATTAAGCCGACTCTACTTTTCTTATCAGAAAACTCTTGAAAAGGAAAAACTTTACGACTACGCGGATATGATTATGGAAGTTTTTTTGGCTGTTTCAAAAAATAAAAATTTACTCCTTATTCTTCAGGAAGAACACCAATACATATTGGTCGATGAGCACCAAGACACCAATAATGCCCAAAATAAGATCTTAGAACTTTTGGCCGGTTTTCATCAAAACCCCAATATATTCGTGGTCGGTGATGAAAAACAGGCCATTTTCCGCTTTCAGGGCGCTTCTTTAGAAAACTTTTTATATTTCAAAAAACTTTATCCTAAAGCCAAATTGATTACTTTAACGGAAAATTACCGTTCCAGCCAGACTATTTTAGATTCGGCGCACAGTTTAATTTCTAACCTCACCTCACCCCAGCCCTCCCCGAAGGGGAGGGGGTCTAAGCTCATAGCCAAGACCGGCCACGAAGAAAAACCGCTTCACCTTCTGGCTTTTTCCAGCCAAGACGCGGAGAATTATTTTCTAGCTCAAGGTATCAAATTAAAAATAGACGGCGGAATAAAATCAGAAGAAATTGCCGTTTTATATCGCGACAATAAAGACGCTTTTCCGATCGCTCGGATGCTTGAGAAATTTAACATCCCCCATTCCATTGAATCGGATCAAGAACTGTTTTCCGATCCCGATGTCAGGAAAATAATTATTTTATTGAAAACAATTAATAATTACGGCGAGGATGAATATCTGGCCGAAGCTCTGCATCTGGATTTTTTAAACATTAATCCATTAGAGGTTTATAAATTGATTCGCCGGAGCCACAATGAAAAAAAGAATTTGTATGATCTGTTAGATTCACCCCCTCCCGTCCTCCCCCTTATTAAAGGGGAGGTACCGAAGGCGGAGGAGGTCTTGCGTGAATTAGCCAAAAAATTTTCCCGCTGGGCCCGGCTGGCCAAAAATGAAAATCTGCTCAAGGTTTTTGAAACGGTTTTTGAAGAATCGGGCATGTTGCGGACGATGATGGCCGGAGGCAGTATCTCGGGGCGCCTCGAGACAATCAACGCTTTTTTTGACGAATTAAAAGGGATAGTGGAGGCTAATCCCAAAGCGATGCTCGCTGATTTGTTTAAATATCTGGAAACAATTGAAAAACATCAGCTTTTCATAAGAAAAAGAAAAAGAATGATTAAAGCCGGCCGTGTCCGGCTGATGACCGTCCACCGCGCCAAAGGCCTTGAATTTGATTATGTCCATATCGCCGGCACCTGCGACGGTCACTTCGGCAACCGCCGTTCTTTGGATCGCCTGCCGCTTTTGCCGAAAGTTTATTTACTTACTGAACGGCCGATAGATTCCGTGGATGAAAACGCCGACGAACGGCGGCTGTTTTATGTGGCGCTGACGCGGGCGAGGAAGGGGGTGACGATTACTTATTCAAAACAAAGCGAAACTGGCCGGGAGCAATTGCCGAGCCAGTTTATCACGGAAATCAGAAAAGATTTGATTGAGGAGATTGATACTTCTAAATTCGAAAAAGATTTTGAGGAAAAAAAACATATTTTGTTTTCTCCTCCCCCTGATAAGGGGGAGGTTGGGAGGGGGTTAAGCGTCCTTGATCAGGAATTCGTCCGCGAACTTTTTGAAGGGCAGGGATTTTCGGTCACGGCCCTCAATAATTATCTGGAATGCCCGTGGAATTATTTTTATTCCAACCTGCTTCGCCTGCCGAAAGCCAAAAACAAGCACATGATGTACGGCACGGCCGTGCACAACGCCTTGCGCGATTTTTTCCCCCAGCTTAAAGACCGCGATTTACCGAAAGAAAATCTGCTCCGGAGTTTTGAGTTTTATTTAAACAAGGAACCGATGAACGACCGAGATCTGGCGGAAGTTTTTAAAAAAGGGAAAAAATCGCTCTCTGGTTACTACGATAGGTATTACAAAACTTGGGAGCGCAATGTTTTAACGGAATATGGAATTAGAGGCATTGATATAGAACTGCCCGTTCATTTGACCGGCCAGTTGGACAAGCTTGAATTTGTTGACCCCTTGACGGACTCAGGGCAAGCGGGGGTAAATGTGGTTGATTATAAAACCCGCCAGCCACTTTCCAGAAATGAAATTGAAAAGCGCGGCTATAAGCGCCAGCTGGTTTTTTACAAACTGCTTTTGGATAATTTCGGCCCCTCGACAAAGCTCGGGGCAAGTAAGCCGAAATTCGAAATGGTCTCGGGCGAGCTGGATTTTATCGAGCCTAACCAGCGGGGAAAATATCGCAAGGAAAAATTCATCATTACCGACGAAGAAATAAAAGAGCTCAAAAGAACAATCGCCCGCGTAACCGACGAAATCGTCAATCTCAAATTCTGGAACGCCCATTGCGGAAAAAAGGATTGTTCCTACTGTGGCCTGCGCGCGGTGATGCGATAACCTCACCCCCGGCCCCCTCTCCCAAAGAGAGGGGGAAATTAATGCCTCCCCCTTGGGGGGAGGTTGGAGGGGGTAAGGTATCCTATCTCAATACTGCCCCAAATTGTTTGGCGGTCTGGTTGTAAATGTCGTTTTGAATTTTATTTATTTCTTCGTTAGTTAAAGTTCGGATAGGCGAGCGGTAAATGATTCTATAAGTGTAACTGATTTTATCTTTGCCGAATTTTTCTAAATCCTCATATTTATCCAAAAGTTTTGTTTCCTCTACCAAATTTCCCCCAAGATCTCTGATTAAATCAAAATAATTATTGGGAACAAAAGTATTTTCCACTACGAAAGAAATATCTCTCGTCATTAGCGGATATTTGCTTACTTCTTTAAATTTCTGGCCGAGTTTAAGTTGTTTTTTAACGCGCTCATCTGAAGACCAAAGAAGGCGAATATCCGGCAGTTCCATGCTTAAAATCGCTAAACGTTCCAAACCGAATCCAAAAGCCCAGCCATTATATTGTTTCGAATCCACTCCTAATTTCTCTAAAACTTTTCCGCTTACCACGCCCGCGCCGACGACTTCTATCCACTTTCCGTTTTTTTCAATCTCCATTTCAATACTGGGATCAGTATAGGGAAAGGTGTCTTTATTGAAACGATATTTAATATCTGAACCAAAAATTGCGTGGGCAATTTTAACCAGAACATCTTCTAAGTCTGTAGAAGTGATGATTTTTTGCTCGCGCGGAATTAAATACCATCCGTCCATTTGATGAAATACATTCATATGATTACGGTCAATTTCATCTTTACGGTAAACCTTACCGTAAGCCAGCGCTCCGACGGCTTCCCGGTTTTCAATTCTTTTTTTAACCGTTTCGTTCTTAAGATGGTAATACCACATGATTGTGGTGTGCGGACGGAGAATATTTTTATCGTTTACATAATAAGTATCGGAACGGGAACGAGCCGGATGATCTAGCGGAAAATCAAAAAGATCAAAACTGATACTGATGTCAACGATTTCCGGCGCTTCAATAATGTCAAACATTTCAAAATCTTTAAGATTAACAATACGTTTAGCAAGTTCGTAGAGCGGGCTAGACAGGGAACGCGACAGGTCAGGCATCTCCAAAAGTCGACATAATCTTTTCCCCTCTGGATCTGTT
>Ga0075939_113_pt1 | contig 10238 bp, 11 predicted proteins | sample RifGroA2_FD_67948 | JGI IMG/M metagenome (GOLD analysis project Ga0075939, IMG submission 67948) | Parcubacteria bacterium GW2011_GWA2_42_18
AAGGCCTACGGCAAGGACCGTCCTTGCCGTCAAACGGCAGACGGAGTGTTTGGGAGTCGGACTCCCAAACAACTCGCCTCACTCCGTCTGCCTTCGGGCAGCCACCCCTCTCCATTTTTAATGGAGAGGGGCCGGGGGTGAGGTGGATTCGGAGTTAGGGGTAAGGTTCTTAGCGGTCTCCGAAAATCGCCCGGAAAACTTGGGCTAATCCGCGACCATTTAACTGCCGAGTCAGGCGTTTTAAGGTCATACCCGTTAAGTCGCAGGCACCGCCGGTCCAGATTCCGCCGTCATGATTACAAAGCGTTGCTAGAGTGCTACCGGAATAACTTGTGCCGGGCATTTGGCAAATATTAGTACTGGTGTTCCATGTGCCACCGGCTTGAGTACAGGCAGCTGATGGATCAGTGCCACCGCCGCCGCCTCCGCCACCACCTGAAGTTGATGACTGACAAGAATTGGTGGTGTAATCCCACCATTGGCCGGAAGAACAAGAAGTGCTACCGCCGCCGCCTGACGTTGAAGACTGGCAAGAATTAGTTGACGCATCCCACCATTGGCCGGAAGAACAAGAAGTGCTACCGCCGCCGCCTGACGTTGAAGACTGGCAAGAATTAGTTGACGCATCCCACCATTGGCCGGAAGGACAATCTGTAGTACTTGTAGTCATACAATATCCTGCTCCGCCGGAAGAAGGCGTGTACCAATATTGGCCGGAAGGACAGCTTGTTGAACCGCCGGACTGGGATGAATTCCAGCATCCGCCGTTATACCAGTACCAACCGGATGAAGCGCAGACCGCTGAATCAAAACAGGTTGACGGCGTACTGCAATTCGACGATGTTGTTGACGACTGGCAGGAGTTAGTTGAAGTGTTCCAGTATTGGCCGGAGGAACAGCTTGAACTGGGTGTTGTCGAAGTACAATATCCCGCTCCGCCGGAAGGAGGCATGTACCACCACTGGCCGGAAGGACAACTGCCGGAAGTATTTGAACTTACGCAGGCCGTGCCGTTCCACCATTGACCGCCAGTGCAATTGCCGACGGAAGTATTTTGCGGACAGGCAATCGTTGAAGTACCCGCGGGATTATAACAAGTGCCCGAGTAATTTTCCTGATCGTTCATGCAAAATCCACCCGATTCGCTATGAGGATGGTAACCCAAAGGACAGGAGGCGGTAGGTGGCTGGGCTACAGTATTGCGCACACCCTGACATTCGTTAGTGTTGTATTCAAGATTAGTTGTGTCGTAACAATTCGTTTTGGGCTGACAACTGCTGTTGGACGCTTTCCAATATTGAGTAGAACTGCACGAACCTACGGTCGGAACAGTCGAAGTGTTTCCGCTACAACCATCAACCGGCGAGGTTGAACAGTTATTGACGGTTGTGCTACCGAAAAGAACATAAGAAGTCATCGCTCCGTTAAAATAGCCGGCCGACATTGAATGACAACCATAACCAAGAAGAGAGGTTATGTTTGACGGACAACTGGAAGCCATGTTTGTTGTATCTGTATTGCTAGTACCCCTCACACCCTGACATTCGTTAGTGTTGTATTCAAGATTAGTTGTGTCGTAACAATTCGTTTTGGGCTGACAACTGCTGTTGGACGCTTTCCAATATTGGGTTGAGGTGTTACAAGAACCAACGGTTGGCGCCGTATAGGAACAAGCCGTGCCGTTCCAATACTGATTGGTAGGACAAGTGGTTGGGGTTATTGAAGACCTGCAACTTTGCGTAGCCGAATCCCACCATTGATTAGAAAGACAGGTGGTTGGAATTTGGGTTTGATAAACAATACCAAATCTGGTTTCACATTCGCCGGCAATACCGCGACCGGAACCCGGCCCCCATTGATAACAATAGGAACGCGCGGTAGTGTAGTCGGCGGCAACAAAACCATCTGAAAATCTGTATGGAAAAGTTCCGTTGGTATTTGTCGGCACCTCAATATTTTGACAGGTATAATATTCGCCACATTGCGGAGAACTGAAAGCGACAACTTTCCTCTGTCCGGCCGGACATTCGGTGACAGTCGGGAAAGACGGACAAATATTCGTTTGGTTATTTTGATTTGGTTGATAACCCGGAATCGGCACGCAAGCGCCATAAGAGGGACAACCATTAGATACGGTTGATTCTTGGCGATACATCCCTTCGGAACACGGCGAGGGTACTATGTTGGGACATACGGGATAGGGTTGGGCTTGAGCCTGTGTTGTGGGCGGAGTAAATCCTCCGCAGGCCGTTCTTGCTAACTCAAAATTACCGTTCTTAATAGCTTCAAAACAGGCAGGGCTTGGACCGGGTGTATTAAACCCTTGTCCTGGTTGTGTGAAACCGGGCATTTGGCCGGGCTGATTGAAACTTGGCTGGAATCCGTAATACGGTCCCGTGCCAGGAAATTGACCTTGCTGGCCAAACTGATTCTGTTGATCAAACTGTCCCTGCTGATTGAACTGGCCTTGTTGACCGAACTGTCCCTGCTGATCAAATTGTCCTTGCTGACCGAACTGACTCCTCTGATCAAACTGTCCTTGTTGATTGGGAAATTGATTAAACTTGGGTTGAATATAAACGAAAGGCACGGCTGAAACCCGTTCCGTAACTTTTTGGAAACGTTGAACGGCTTCGTCCCCCTGAAAAATATTTTGCTGGGCGCCGAAAGACACGCAGGCCGCGGCGTTGGACACATCCGAGCAGTACTGGAAACAAGCTTGCGGGGTGGAACAACCGCCGGGACCGGAAAATTGAAATGGGGTTTGAGGCATTGGTCCGTCAAATCCGGGTTCTAATGGCGGAGCCTGCATAAATTTTTGCATTTGACTGGCCATACGCTCGCCTTCGGCAAGATGGCCCTTGATTTCCGAAACTATGCGCTGGGCTTCGGGCGACTGCGCGGCGAGTCCCTGCGCTTCTATCTCAACCAACGCTTTTTTGGATCCTTCTAAACAACGCAGGCCGATTTCTGGATCAGAATTAAATTCGCATTGCTGGGGATCAAAACCGATGGACGCGGACATAATTTGGAAAATCTTCTGTTCGGCTTGATATTGATCGCGAAAGTCGTCGGGAATAAACTCTTCGCAGGCGCGCGGATTGAAACGACATTCGTCAAATTTTATATTGCGCCCGCGCGACTTATCGGAAAAAGATTCAAGCATTTTCAGTCCGCGATCCATTTCTTCCTGCGTGGCCATGCCGGTTTTTACGGCCAATTCTCCGCAAGCGCGAGACACAGACAAATCACCACCATTAAAAGCTTTATCACATTGTGTTTTAATAGCTTCACGGCCAAGCACCTTTTGGCCAGTGGGAAGCTTGAGAGACATTTTATCTATGCCTTCTTCATAATATTTTTTAACATTGTTAGTTCCCTCGCGGGCTTGCTGGAGCATTCTCACTCCTTCCGGTCCGAAAAATTTCTCGGCGATTTTGTCGCAATCGGCCAGATTCGTCGAACCCGGACGCAGACACTGGAAACCAGCTTCTTCAGCCGTAACTTTTCCGAGTTGTTGATATTCGCCGTTTGTTAAGGAGGCATCAAGTGAACCCAATTGCTCTACATCAATAGCTTCCACACCTTTCATGCGTTCTTTGGGAATATAAGCGTCCATAACGGTAGACTTTTTAGATAAATTTTTTACGGCTTTCAAGCAAGCAATTAACTGTTCTCGCTCAAGCGATTCTTCGGACTGGCTACAAATATCCATACTAACGCCCGCATTCTTAACTTCCTTAACCATAGTTTCAGCGGCGTTGACATTAGCTTTACTGGCGCCCAAGTCCCTAGCTAAAGCCGGTTTCTTGGCAACCAAATCTTTGGCGATTCTTATTATTTCATCTTCTAAATTTTCGGCTGAAATACTGGTTAAGCGCGCAAGCACTTCTTTTTGATAAGTGCTTGCCAAGTCCTGTTTTTCCGGATCGGCGCGGTAAATGTCATGCTTGATGGCAATTTCCACGGCTTGATTGAAATTCTTGTCAAAAGCGGTGGCGCACTCGCTACGCGTATCGCAACCGAGCTCTTGCGCTACGGGTATAAGTTCGGTCGGGATGGTTTCGGCGGAAATTGCGGTTTCGGTTGTCGTTGTTTCAGTCGTCGTGGTTGTTTCTTCTTGGGCAAAAACAAGTCCCGCCAAACCTAAAGCCAACAACACTAAAAGCCCCGCCAATGCTATGACTGGAATCGGATTTGTTAATTTAAAGCTTTTCATATTTATACTAATTTAACTTTTAATAATTATTGGAAAGGATTGAGGGTGTTTTTTGCCTCTTCAAACGGATTAGACGAAACGCCCTCCAGAGGATTGGCGACCTTGAAAGGATTGGCGGCCTTGGCGGCGTCATCGCCGGCCTTGGCGGCCATTTCTTTTTGTTGGGCTTCAATGTCGGCTTGGGCCGCGACCTTACCGGCGGCAACACCTTTTTTATATTGAGCGGAACCATACCAATATGCCCCACCCAAAACGACGACCAGAACAACAATCATGACTAAATTTTTATTATTCATATTATTTTTTTTCCGCCAGAGGCGGATCAGCCTTTGGCTGAATTTTTTCTCTCATAAACAAGAGAAAACGCCAACCTCGTGACTAGCGAGGCACCGGCCTTAAATGATAACTCCTAGGAGCCTTAACATAATTTTAGATGGCTCGCGTATAAATAATACCGCAAATGGCAAAAATGCGTAAAGGGAGTTTATCCACATGGGGCAATAACAAAATTCCCCCGCCTCGGCGGGGGAATTTTGTTAAGTAGCCACCCCGACTAGAAGTCGGGAAAGAATCTAGAGTATAGCTTCCTTGGCGGACTTGGCCATGCGGAATTTAACCACAGTCTTGGCCGGGATTTGAATGGTCTGGCCAGTGGCTGGGTTACGGCCCATGCGAGCGGCGCGGTGCTTCTTTACAAGCTTACCGAGTCCGGGTACCGTGAACTCGCCCGATTTCTTGGTCTCTTTATAAGCCAAGTCCACGAACGCGTCCATCATTTCTACGACCTCCTTCTTTGACTTGCCGAGCTTATCAGCCAGCGCGGCAATCGTTTGCGATTTAGTCATTTTTGCCATAGTGCTTTTAAAAGTTAATTAATAATAGCCCTATTATACAGAATTCCGGAAACTACGCAATGCTATTGCGTTTTCCCGGCTGGGGATTTAAAATACCCCTAGTTATTAATAAGCGGTCGAGTATTATCAAAAAATCTTTATATATCAAAATGAATAAACAATCTTTAGTAGAAGTGGTTTACGGCAAGCTGGGTGGCACCAAAACACAGGCCGAAGAAATCGTGGATATGATGATTGGCTCGATCGTTTCCGAGCTTAGAAACGGGGGTGAAGTTTCAATAGCGGGTCTGGGAATCTTTTCGGTCAAACAGCGCGCCGCGCGCATGGCGCGCAACCCTAAAACGGGCGAACAGGTCAGTGTAGCCGCCACCAAAGTTCCAAAATTCCGCGCGGCTAAGGCATTGAAAGACGCGGTGAAGGGCTAAACAGTTTTTAATACAGATAAAACAAACTTACTCAACTAAAAGCAGGAGAAACATAAGACCAAAACCGATCAGAATGGAAAATACTTGGCCGATGGATTTACGCGGGTTGGTTTCTTTTTGAAGTTCCGGGACTAAGTCCGAGCCGGCGATATAAATGAAACCGCCCGCGGCGAAGGCAATCGCCGCGGGCGTAAAATCCGCGAGCGCGCCACCTAAAACTAAAACTAGAATAGCGCCGAAAACAGCCATAAAGGCCGAGAGAAAATTAAACCAAAGCGCGCGACTGCGTGAGAAACCAGAATGTAATAGTAGACCAAAATCGCTTATTTCCTGTGGTATCTCGTGTAAAATAACAGCCAGCGCGGTTGCTAAACCAACTGCCGGCGAAACCAGAAAACCGGCGGTAATAAGTACTCCATCAATAAAATTGTGAACACCATCGGCAAAAAGAACCATTACGCCCAGGGGTTTAGGACTGTGATCGTGTGTACGGCTTTCAATCCCTTCTTCAAAATGTCCGTGGCGATGACGCCATAAGAGAAATTTTTCCAAAACAAAGAAAAAAATCAGACCGGCTAATATAGATAACGAGATTATAAAAGGCGCCAAATTATTTTCTTCGCTGAAAACGGACGGTAAAAGATGTATAAAAACATCACCAAAAAGCGCGCCCACCGATAAACTAACAATGAAAAATATCAACCGGCGTAAGGTTTTTTCCTTAAAAGAAAGCGTAAAAAGCCCAATGAAAGAGATTAGGCTCACCACCCCAACCGCTAAAAGCGAATAAATCCAAACATTCATGATGGGGTTATTTTACCAAAAAAATGCTAATATCTAAACACAACACCGGGCCGTAGTGTAATGGTAGCACGAGTCTTTTGGGAAGATTTAGTCCGAGTTCGAATCTCGGCGGCCCGATTTTTCAAGCAACGATATCTTCAATTAAACTAACACGGGCGGTTTTGTCCTTTAGATTCAAAAGGACAACAGCTATGTCTAGTTGCCATTCTTGGTTGTCCTTTATCTTTCTCTCAAGTAAATATGTCTGTATCGCGCGGTGTAAACGTTTAATTTTACCAGGATGCACGTTTTCTTCAGGCCTATACTCATCTTGGTTGGTTACACGTGTAACACCCACCTCTGATGTTACACGTGTAACACTTTTTACTTCTACAAAATGAATCTTATTATCCTTCTCGGCAACAATATCTAATTCTCCCCATTTCTTTGTATAATTACGCTCAATTACCGAAAAACCGCCCTTTTCTAAGAATTTACAAGCGAGATCCTCCCCTATTTCTCCGGTTTTCTGTGTTTGTGAAGTAAATATTTTAGGCATATTGTTACACGTGTAACACAATAACTAAATGTTTCATATGAAACGTAATATCTATAATGGACAATGGATTTTGTCCTTTATAAACATTACCAACATAGTTTTCCCCACTATTTTTCAAAATGTCCTTTATATTTCAGAAAATTTCTAAAGGACATCATAAAGGACAAAGAAATACATTTTGTCCTTATGCCCCCAGACGGATTCGAACCGCCATCACTAGTTCCGAAGACTAGTGCTCTGTCCATTGAGCTATGAGGGCCCCACTTCGCTCTGAAACTACTGAAATCATACTTTATTTTGAGATTTTATGCTATAATTTTTCCGTTTTATATTATTAACTATTTAACGCGGTCATGGTTTAGTGGCAGAACACGTCCTTGCCAAGGATGAGACGGGAGTTCGATTCTCCCTGACCGCAATACAAAAAATAAAAACAATGCTCGAAAATAAAGAATTTAAAATACCACAAGAAATAGCGGACGTCTGCGCTATGTTAAATAAGGCTGGTTTCGAGGTCTATTTAGTAGGGGGATGCGTGCGTGACCTTATCTTAGGAAGAATTCCTAAAGATTGGGACATAACTACTAACGCCAAACCTGAGGAAATAGTTAAAATTTTCCCAAAAACTGTCTATGAAAATACTTTTGGCACGGTTGTAGTCATTAACGAAACGGAAAATAACACGCTTAAGGTGGTTGAAATTACGCCGTATCGTCTAGAAGGTAAATACACCGACAAACGCCACCCTGATTCAATAAAGTGGGCCGATAATTTAGAAGACGATCTTAAGCGTCGCGATTTTACCGTGAATGCCATGGCTTATAAACCTTCAACGGGTGAAATAGTAGACTTTTTTGATGGTAAAAAAGACCTGAAAAATAAGATTATACACGCGGTGGGGGAGGCGGATGAACGTTTTCGCGAAGATGCCCTACGCATGTTGCGGGCGGTGCGATTGGCCTGCGAGTTGGGTTTTGTTATGGCGGATGAAATCACTCGGGCTATTACTAAAAACGCCTCGCTTATTAAAGAAATCTCCGCCGAACGGACACGTGACGAGTTTTTGAAAATAATTGAATCACCTGAACCTATGGCCGGTCTGGCGCTTACCCAGAAACTAGGACTTTTAAAACACATAATTCCGGAATTAGAAGAGGGGATTGGGTGTAAACAAAACAGCGACCATATCTATGAGGTTTTTGAGCATCTTTCGCGCGCGCTTCAGCACTCGGCCGATCGTCAATGGCCGTTAGGGGTGCGTTTGGCAACGCTTTTTCACGATATTGGCAAACCGCGCGCGCGCGAATGGTTAAAAGAGAAAGGTGATTATACTTTTTATGGGCACGATGTAATCGGCGCGCGCGTGGTTGAGAAAATTCTGGCGCGCCTGTGTATGCCTAAAAAAGAAAGTGAAAAGATTGTGAAACTGGTGCGTTATCATATGTTTTTTTCGGACACGGACCAAATAACGCTTTCGGCTGTGCGACGGCTGGTGAAAAATGTCGGACCGGAGAATGTCTGGGACCTAATGAAAGTCCGTCAATGCGATCGTATTGGTATGGGTCGGCCAAAAGAATCGCCTTACCGCCTGCGTAAATACGAAGCCATGATTGAAGAGGCCGCGCGCGCGCCAGTTTCGGTTTCTATGCTGAAAATAAACGGCAATCGACTGATGAAAATTAGTGACGAAAAACCGGGTCCTCGGCTTGGTTGGATTTTACACGCGCTTCTGGAAGAAGTGCTGGAGAATCCGGACTTGAACACGGTTGAATATATGGAAAAACGGGCAATTGAGTTTTCTAAACTGCCAGAAATTGAATTAAAAAAACTAGGTTTAGTGGGAAAAGAAAAAAAGTTGGAAGAAGAAGAAAAAGAACTCACCCTAATCCGCCGACGCCATTTTGTTAAATAACCCCTACAAACAAAGGTCTGTAGAAGTCAAACTTCTACAGACCTTATTAGTCAATGGTTAAATCACCTAGGAAATCATCTGTTTTGCGGGCAATCATAGAATCATAAGAAAATTTTTTATATTCTGATGGTTTTGAAAAAAGCTTACCTAGCAACTCTTTATTAACAATCGGTGATTTTCTTTTTCCGGAATAGTCAGCCAAACTACAAAAATTATATGTTTGAGCAAAATTATATGCCTTATCAAATTCTTCAATAGCTTTTTGAAGGCCTCTTGGATACAACTCAAAAGGATTTTTTACTTGGATATACACACTCAAGTCACGTAAATACATATCTTTATCTACACGTCGTGCCTTATATGAACCTTGAAAAAGTGTTCCAACTTCTTTATATTTTGTATTAAAATAATTTGTCATTCCTGTTCCTAATTTACGCATAAACCTGGAAATACCATTTTTTTGAATTTCTTTTAATAAAAGATGGTAGTGATTCTCCATTAAACAATAAGCTAAAATTATGACTAGGGGTTTTTGGTTGGGCCAATGTTTGGGCCGACCAAATAATGAAATATTATATTTCTGTAATTCTCTATCCCAATTATCAATGGCGTTTTCATCATTAAAATAATAGAGCATTTTCAAAAAACGCCACTTGTCTGAAATTTCACGCACAATTGGCATTTTTCTATGTCCTCGATTAAAAACATGAACATATGAACCAACAGTAAATAAGTCCTTTCTCATATTACTAACCATTATAAACAACGGTCTGTAGAAGTCAAACTTCTACGGACCATAAGTTATTTTAATTCAAGCTCAATCGGACAATGGCCCTAAATCGAGCATTATCTCGACCGGGCAATGGTCGGAACCATAGATTTCGTTCAAAATTTTTACATCCTTGATACGCGGGAGGAGGTTGGGCGTGGCGAAAAAATAATCAATGCGCCAGCCGACGTTGCGGTCGCGCGCGCGAGTTATTTGGTCCCAATAAGTGTAGGCGCCTGTTTTATTGGGGTAAAAATGGCGAAAAACATCTACCCAGCCCGCGCGCGCGGCCGCGTCCACCCATGCCCGCTCTATCGGCAGAAAACCGGTCGTCTGCCGGTTTTCTTTCGGGCGCGCCAAATCAATTTCTTTATGCGCCGTATTTATGTCTCCGCAAAAAATTACCTGCCCACGTTTACGCAATCTTTCCACGTATTTAAGAAAAGCATCATAAAATTCAAGTTTATATTTCAACCGCCCCGGCCGGCCACCTTGGGGAAAATAAACATTGATCAGTGTAAAAGAAGTCAAACTTCGGGGAATTTTTGAAGTTTGACTTCTGAAGCGCGCGGTTATCATGCGCCCCTCGTCGTCAAAACGCGGAATACCCATGCCATATTCAACTTTTTCCGGCTTAATTTTAGAATAAATCGCCACTCCGCTATATCCTTTTTTAATTTTACAAGCGGAAAAATACGAAAAATATCCGGCCGGAGA
>Ga0075939_118_pt1 | contig 10102 bp, 9 predicted proteins | sample RifGroA2_FD_67948 | JGI IMG/M metagenome (GOLD analysis project Ga0075939, IMG submission 67948) | Parcubacteria bacterium GW2011_GWA2_42_18
AAAAATAGACAAAGATAAAAGTTTGGCGCTTATCATACGCGAAAAGAAAGTTGGCGATACCGTCACGCTTAAAATTCTAAGCAAGGGTTCCGAAAAAACTGCGCAAGTAAAACTCGACCCCGCGCCGGAGAGTTAAACCATATCTTTGAGGCGGGTGGCAAAAAAGAGGGAAGATAAAACAATTAAACCTAAAATTAGAAAAAGTGCCTTAAAGGGCAGGAAAATAAGCAAAGCTGAAGCCAAGAGCGGGGCGATAAAATAGGCCAACGGATACATATCACGGTAAAAACTAATAACCGACGGATCGGAATCCCGAATGTGTTTGAAAAAATAAACATCAGCCATAACTTCCACCGCGGCCGCGCCCAAGCGCGTGGCAAAAAGCGCCGCTGTCCAGATTAATATTGTTGGTGTTTTTATAAAAAATAACAAAGCCGTAGCCATAGCCATACAAATTAATCCCATGATAAGAAACTTTTTTTCACCTATTTTGTCAGAAAGTTTACCCAAAGTATATGGTAAAAATACAAAAGGCGTGAGCATAACCGTAAAAATTATTCCAATGGTCGGCCAAGACAAACCTATATGTTGATGGAGATAAATAGGCGTGTAGATAACCATCCAAGCGTAAAAAAATTGCAGTAAAAAATTAATAACAACCACACGCAGTATGTCGTGATGTTCTTTAACATAATTCCAAGCTTGTCGCCAAGAGGTGCGATTATAATTTACATCCGAGTAGCCACGCAGGCGCGTAATAACTACCAGTCCACACAACGTGACCGCAACCGCCGCGATTAGATAGGCGCGAGCGTAGCCCGCGCTGGCTACCAAAATTCCCGCCAATGCCGGCATTAACACCCAAGCTAAGTTTATAATGGAAAGATATGTTCCGCGCGCGCGACCCTCAATATTTCGATTAGAAAAATGTTCTATAAAAATATCAAAACAAAAAATTACTAAACTATTGGTTACCACATAAGCTAGAAAAAAAGGAATGTTTAATTTACCAAAAATTCCAGAAGCAAAAACGACTAACGTCAGTAAATTTACAATTAAAATACTCAAAAGCGCTCGAGTGTTGCCAAGTTTTTTGACTAGTCGCGGAATTGCCGTAAGTCCGACAAAGGTCAGTAACGCGCCAAAAGTATAAATTAATCCGACTCTGCGTTCGCCGATAATTTGTCCCAAGAAAGAAGAATTGATGTAAGCCGCCAATGCTATAGACGTGGCAAAGAAGAAACTGGCCGAGTACACATTCCTTAGCGGATTTTTAGTTGTTGTTATCATACGGAAAGTAAAACAGGAATAATTAACGGATGCTTGGCTGTTTTTTGAACTAAAAATTTAGACAAATTGTCGGTTACGCGTTCTTTTACAAAATCAAAGTTTATTGGATTCTGCCCTCGCGCGCTTTCCTCCACGGTTCTTTTAATGATAAGGCGCGCGTGCTGGAGAAGTTCTTGGGAATTTTTTAGATAAACAAAACCGCGCGAAATGATATCCGGCGATTTGCGTAGTTTACCAGTCTGGCTATCTAGCACAGCAACTATTACGAACATACCATCTTCAGCTAACATTTGTCGGTCGCGGATCACGACTTCTTGCATATCGCCAACAGTAAATCCGTCTACCATCATAGGACCGGCCGGCGCTTTTTCTTTTAGCATACTGATTTTTTTTCCACCATCCGTAATTTCAATTATTGAACCGTTGTCCGGCACCACAATATTTTCTTCAGACATTCCCAATTCCAACGCTAAATCTTTATGCAGTTGAAGGCGATAATGGTTGCCGTGTATCGGAACAAAAAATTTAGGCCGGACCTTGCGGTGCAACCATCGCACATCCTCTATGTTGCCGTGTCCGGTAGCGTGTACGAAATCTTCGCCGGGCGTGCGGTAACTTATTATTTTTACTCCCTGTCGTGCCAAGCCGTCTTTCATACGTTCCACCTGCCGTTCATTGCCCGGGATGATGGAAGCTGAAAGAATAATCGTGTCTCCTTTTTTAAGAGAGAATTTTTTGTGCGTTTTTTGGGCGGCGCGGTTGAGTGAAGCGAATTCTTCGCCTTGTGCGCCGGTCATAAGCACAACCACGCGTTCCGGCGGATATTTATCCGCCTCTTCAATAGAAATAATTGTTCCCTTATTGGGCTTAAAAAATTCCGCTTCAACAGCCACTTCAATATTGGTTTTCATACTGCGTCCATCAACAGCTACTTTTTTGTTTAAGTTTTGGGCGATATCTACAATTTTTGCCAAGCGGGTGATGTGCGAAGAAAAAGCCGCGATAATTGTGCGTCCGCGAACTTTTTTTAGCAGGTTTTCCAGTCCTTGGTGCACTTTGATTTCCGGCAAAGCAAAACCCTCATTTTCTATATTGGTTGATTCGGAAAGCAAAAGTAAAGTTTTAGCTTCGTCAAAAATATTATAAACTTTCTCTTCATTTTCGGTTACTACTCCGTCTATCTGATCAAGTTTGTAATCTCCAGGATTCACAATCCATCCATAAGGCGTTTCAATAATTACACCCATAGAATCCGGCATGGTGTGAGTTACACCAAAAAAGCGAACGCGCAATTTTCCGCATTGTATAACATCATTTTTCTCCACAACTTTGGCGTTGAGCGGCGGCAAATTAGGAAATTCGGCTTGGCGTTTCCGCATCATAAGAACCGTCAGATTGCGCGAATAGACGGGCGGATTGCCGATGCGCGACAGCACTAAGGGCACGCCACCAATATGGTCCAAATGCCCGTGCGTGAGAATAAGCGCGCGTATGCGATCTTTGCGCTCTTCCAGATAGCGCGTGTTGGGAATTACATAATCAATACCTGGCGTGTCGTCGGTTGAGAAATGCATTCCGGCATCAATGATGATAATATCATTTCCGATTTCGATTACGGTCATATTTTTACCGATTTCTTCGACTCCGCCTAAAGGTACGATACGAATCACGCCCTCTTTGGGAGGAGGAATTTTTAATCGCTCATAGGCATGACCAACTGGGGTTCTTGCGGACTCCGGTTTTATATAAGTTCGTATTTGTGGCCGGCTATGCCGGCTAGTTGGTGGACGTGTATTTCTTCTAATCATTTTTTTGGAATATTTTCCAAATCTTTTCCGTTTCCACGTACCATTTATGGATCTCTAGAAAACGGTCGGATGGAAGAGTTAAATTGTTTAAGTTCAGACCTTTTAAATTTTTAGAAACGACATAGATAAATTCAGGGGAATAAATAAAGACGGCTGGAGCGTCTTTGCGCACTTCTTCTTCAAACGCGCGGTATTTTTGGCGGCGGAGTTCTGGATCCGTGGTTTTAATTATTTCTTCCAGTATTTTATCGGTTTTAGAAGAAGTGTACATGGCAATATTCAAACCCGGAGCATTTCTTTGCGAGGAATGCCAGAAAACAAAAAGATCCGTACCTTGCCCGATTATTTGCCCAAACAGAAGGGCGTCATACTCGCGCGGATATATAACCTCTTGGTTCAATGTTCCCAGCTCAAAAGTTTTTATTTCAATCGCCATTCCAAGCGCTAGTAAATTTTCTTTTATAATCTCGGCTGTTTTTTGAAGTTCCGGCGTATCGCCCGTAGAAATAGAAAATTGCAGACGAGTCGTACTTTTTTTACCTTTCGTGTCTTTTATTTGTTTTTCCAGAATGCCGTCTTTACCCGGTTTCCATCCGGCCTTATTTAACACCTCTTTAGCTTCATCGACGGCTGTTTCCGGTACAGTATTTTCGGTTCCTGACAAAACAACTGATTCACCGAATCCTATGGGCAGAGGCCCGTTTACACTTACGCCATAACCTGAAAGAACTTCCTTGATTATGCGGTTTTTATCCACGGCCAAATCAATGGCTTTTATAACGCTTTTGTCGGTAAAAACAGATGCTTGACTTTGGTTGAAGAAAAGACCAAAAACGCGCGGTAAGACGGCCGAGGAAATCCGGTGACTGCCGTTTTTAAAGTCGGCCGCGTTTTCGGGAGAGATGGCTGGCGCTTGATTTATGTCGCCTCGATCCAGTGCTGCTAACAATTCTTTTTCATTTGGATAAAAATAGATAATTATTTCTTTAATATGCGGTTTACCGAAAACAAATTGCTTAAACGGTTCAAGTTCATAATAGGCCGGTATACCCGAGGATTTTTTGCTGATTTTTTTAATACGATACGGACCGGAGCCGATTCCGTTTGTGTTCAAATCACTGAAACTAAATTCATCAATTGAAAGTTCCTTCCATTTGTATGCTGGCAGTATGCCCATAACGGTGTTTTCTAAAAAAGAAGCATAAGGTTGTTTAAGAGTGAATTTAACCGTGCGTTCATCCAGTTTTTCAACCTCAACGCCTTCCCAGTTGGTTTTACGCGGACTTTTTAGCATTGTATTTTGCGCGGTTGTTATGGTGAAAATTATATCATCGGCCGTAACAGGTTTATGGTCGTGAAATACGGCCTCTTTTCTTATAAAAAAAGTATAACTAAGACCGTCGTCGGATATTTCATATCTTTCCGCTAGGTCGGGTGTGATTTGGCCGTCGGGAGTTTTGCGCATTAGGCCGGAATAAACCAAGGCGGTAAGATCGCGGTCAGCGTCAGAGATGGCTAGAATGGGATTGATAAAGCGCGGCGTGCCGATTATGCCCTCGGTGATTTGTCCGCCAACCACCGGTGTTTCTAAACTGACTAGATTGTTAACTTTAACCGCGATCACTAAAACACTCAAACCTGCCACGGCCACCAGCCCTAAAAATCCCCAATATTCTTTTTTAGGGAAAGTCCGAATGATGTCGTTTAAGCGACCAAGAAAAGCTATGAATTTTTTCATATGGTTTTTTACTTTAACAGAATGGATGCTAAGGCCAGAGCGGTGAATAAAACGGCAATAACAATTGTCGCGTAAAATAAAAATTTTTCAAAACCACGGCGGGTATAACGCACGCCACCCATATCCCCACCGCCCAAAGCGCCGCCTAAACCCTCAGCCGAACGCTGAAGTAAAATACAGACCGTAAGCAGAACCGCGAGAGCTATTTGCGCCCAAGGTAATATATTAGTCAGAATTGCCATGCGTGAGTAGTATAGCAAACCGCTCTTTATAAGGCAAGAGGATGTGATATATACACTATCATTGGGTTAGTGTACGGATTGAATGTATAATATAGTTAGTAGTTTTTAGCGACTAATTATGGTATAATATAAATATGACGATTCATCAATTTATTAAAGAAAGGCCATATCTAGTTTGGTATGTGAAGGATTTGAGCAAGCTCGACGAGGCATCTATTGTAGAGCATGTTTTGAATTATGGTGATTGGGATGATGTGCAAACCATGATTAAAATCTTAGGTATTCAAAAGACTGCCCAGATTTTCCGTCATAAGTCTACTCCTGACAAGTTTGGCAGACAGAATTATCGTCCGGAAATTAAACATTATTTTAATTTATATTTTAACAAATACGCAAATGCATAAAGAAGTTCTCACTAAAGGACAGACTAAATTTTTGTCTTTTGTAGCTGAATTTTCTAAAGATTTCGGACTGGTTGGTGGTACGGTCATAGCTCTTTATCTGGGTCATCGTCGGTCCGTGGATTTTGATCTTTTTTCCCAAAAAAATTTCAGTAACCAAAGCTTGCTCAATAAAATCCTGCGCCATTTTAAAACCGATGAAATTATCGTAAATAAATTAGGGGAGCTCACCCTAATGATAAGGGGAGTCAAATTTACTTTTTACCAATTTCCATTTCTTCTCGAATACACTGAAACTTTTGAGGGAATTAGGTTGCCCAACCTTTTAACTTTGGCCGCGATGAAAGCATTTGCCCTAGGTCAAAGAGCAAAATGGAAAGATTATGTGGATTTGTATTTTATAATCAAAGATTATTTTTCTATTGAAGAAATATCACAAAAAGGCAAACAGTTTTTTGGGGACAACTTTAATGAAAAACTGTTCAGAAGCCAACTTGCCTATTTTGAAGGCATAAATTACGAAGAACAAGTGGAATTTATGCCCGGGTTTGAAGTTCCCGACGAAATAATCAAAAAAGCGTTAATAGAATTTAGTTTAGAGAAATAAGAAATGCTTATAAATTAAATTGCGTAAAAAGAGGCAATGGGGTAATATACATATCACCATGAAAACAATTATGCCTTTGGGCGACAGGGTTTTGGTTAAGCCACTGGGCGCGGGCGAGGATAAGAAAAATAAGGCCGGAATTATCATTCCCGATACAATCGGCAAGGAAAAGCCAGAACGGGGCAAGGTCGTGGCCGTGGGCGAGGGGCGGTGGAACGAGGACGGCGACGGGCTTGTTCCTATGCGCGTCAAAGTCGGCCAAACGGTAATTTTTTCCAAATACAGCCCCGATGAAATAAAAATCGAAGGCGAAGAATATTTTATTCTGAAAGAAGAAAGTATTTTGGCGGTTATAAAATAATTTTTTAAAAATATATGGCTAAACAAATTATTTGGAGCGAAGAAGCTCGTAAAAAACTAAAACAGGGCATTGATAAAGTCGCCAATGCTGTGCGCATTACGCTTGGACCGCGCGGGCGCAATGTGGTTCTGGATAAGGGCTATGGCGCGCCCATGGTTACTAACGACGGCGTGTCTATCGCTAAAGAAATTACTTTAACCGATAAGTTTGAGAATATGGGCGCGGAAATTATCAAGGAAGTTGCTGAAAAAACCAATGAAACGGCCGGCGATGGCACAACCACTTCGGTTATTTTAGCCGAAGCCATAATTTCTGAAGGGCTTAAACGCGCTTCTATGGGCGCCAACGGCATGGTTATACGGCGCGGGATAGAGCGGGCGAAAGAAGACGCGGTGATTGAATTAAAAAAATTAGCCAAGCCCATCAAAAACAAAGACGAGATTCGTCAGGTGGCCACCTTGGCGGCCGAGTCCGAAGAAATCGGAAAAATTATTGCCGGAACAATAGAAAAAGTTGGCAAAGACGGCGTGGTGACAGTGGAAGAATCACAATCTTTTGGCGTGGACTCGGAAGTTGTGGAGGGTTTAGAATTTGATAAAGGCTATGTTTCACCTTATATGATTACCGACGCCGAACGCATGGAGGCGGTATATAATCAACCGTCAATTTTAATAACTGACAAAAAAATCTCGGCTATCAAAGAAATACTTCCGCTTCTGGAAAAATTAGCGCAAACTGGCAAGAAAGAATTAGTGATTATTGCCGAAGAAGTGGAAGGCGATGCTCTGGCGACTTTTGTAGTCAATAAATTGCGCGGAACTTTTAGTATTTTGGCAGTTAAAGCCCCGGGTTTTGGAGATCATAAAAAAGAACTTTTAGGGGATATCGCCGTAACCGTGGGCGCTAAAGTAATTTCCGAAGAAGTCGGGATTAAGTTGGAAAACGCCGACTTGTCGGCGTTGGGGAGCGCGCGCAAAGTTATTGCCACTAAAGATAAAACTGTTATCGTGGGCGGACGCGGTAAGAAGCAGGAAATTGAAAAACACGTAGCCCAACTCAAAGCCCAGCGCGAGGCAACGGAATCTAAATATGATATTGAAAAAATAGATGAACGTATTGCCAAGTTGACCGGCGGGGTGGCGATTATAAAAGTCGGAGCGGCCACCGAAACCGAAATGAAATATTTGAAATTAAAAATAGAAGACGCGGTCAATGCCACTAAAGCGGCCATTGCCGAGGGCATTGTGGCCGGGGGAGGCACGGCCTTAGTCAAAGTAGCGGGAAAACTTTCTCGCCGTGTAGCGGCTTCGGGAGACTCGGAGTTCGCTATCGGCTACAACGCCTTAGTTAACGCACTTTACACACCGCTCCGGCAGATTGCCGTGAACGCCGGGCGCGACGATGGTGCGGTTATCGTGGAAAAAGTAAAAAAGTCCGCGGGCGACGCTTTCGGTTATGACGCTTCGGGCGATCCCGCCGCCGAGGCGGAAATTTCCGATCTTATAAAAGCTGGCATTGTTGACCCCGTTAAAGTAACACGCACGGCGCTGGAAAACGCGGCCTCGGCGGCGGCCATGCTCATCACCACCGAAGTTGCCATTGCCGACGAACCCGAAAAGAAAACTCCGCCCGAATCCCCCGATCATCATGAGTTTTAATTGTATTCGTTGGTGTTAAGTGATACAATAATTAGTATGCTTACTTTTACTAAAGTTCCGAAAAGTTGGTAACCAAAAAACCACTCCAATCTCTCAAATCAAACGCAAGTATTGTTGATATTCCATAAATTATGGCGTGGTTGATCGAATTTCAAAAAGCTGCCGAGGTTGACCTTGCTAAATTAGATAAGGAAGTAAGAAGACAAGTGGTATGTAAATTAGAGTGGTTAGTAGAAAATTTCGAAAATGTCGTACCCCAAAATCTAGGCGGAGAATTCAAAGATTTTTATAAATTACGCGCTGGTGATTGGCGAATAAAATATAAAGTTAATTGGAATGGCAAAAAAATCATAGTTTGTTACATTGATCACCGAAGCCGAGCTTATCAAATTCGTAAATAACCATCGCCGACGAACCCGAAAAGAAAACTCCGCCCGAATCCCCCGATCATCATGAGTTCTAGGCGGATTGATATGCAAATCTGTCCGTAGTACAATGGGTAGTATGAAAAGAGGAGTTAAAAAACATAAAGTTTTAGAATACTTGGCCGTTTTTCAAGAAGAAAAAAACGGTGGGTTTTCTGTTTGGATTCCAATTAATATGAAAAAATATATTATCACCTCGCTTTTTATAATAGTTTTTATACCTTCCGTTGCTTTTGCTTCTTGGTGGAATCCTTTTAGTTGGGGAATTTTTAAGGGTTTATTTAAAACAAAAATAGAACAACCTATCATTATTTCTATGAGTAAAATAAATACCTTTTCATCAACAGAAGAAAAAGAAAAACTATCAAAAATTGATCAAGTGGTAGAAAATAATCAACCGAAACCACAAATCCAGAACCCCAATCCCGCAGTAACTGAAATATGGCAAGAACTAGAAGCAAGATTTTTTACAGAAGCGAATCAAAAAGGTTGGACAAGTTTAATAATAACCAGTGCTTCAGGAGAAAAGAGATATTATCGCAAAGAAGATAATCAATGGATTAGAAAAAATAGTGAGACTGAGGCAACACAACCTTATCAATCAGCTCAATTTCAAATTTCTCCCCCCACACAAAAACAAATTGATCAACTTATGGATTTTTGTACCCTAGATCAGACAACACAAAATATATGTACAAAAGATAATGGATTGTTTGTAAACAGTTTTTATACCAATATCGCTTTTAGAACGCTAGTTGACCAAGATTTAACTAATTTTTATCAAAAATTATCAGAGCAACAAAAAAAAGCACGGGAACAAGAGATTTTAGCACAAAAACGTCAATTGGAATGTTTATCACAGAATCCTTACACTGAAGAGGAACTAAAATTTATGTCGCCCCAACAACAGCAATATACGCGAGAGATTAGATGTAATACCCTTACTCCCCAAAGTGATTTGAATTACAAACTTTACCAACAACAAGAATACCAAGAATGTTTAATAGATAATATTTATTCTTCCTACCAAAAATCTTGCAGTTATTTGAAACCTATTTTTTATTAACATGGAATCTATGTGGCAATGTTCTTTTTGTGAAGGATCTTTATTCTCTGATGAAGAAAGAAAAGAGCATGAACTTTCTTGTAGAAAAAATCCTAAAAATGGTAATATATCTTCCGCACATTTTAAAGAGAGAATGAAACTGAATAAAAAAAGAAAAGATTAGCTTGGTTAAAGCTTAAAGCTCTAACCAACAAGTCTGCGCGTTAAGGCCGAAATAAAGTCTAACTAGGTTTTATACCCGGAAATCTGACTAGGCAAGACCTAGTCGTTTATATAGTAACGGTTGAGCAACTTGTTAAGATGCTAAAAAGTTAGAGCCTAAAGCTCTAACTGCCTGAAAACTCCGCCCGAATCCCCCGACCATCATGAGTTCTAGGCGGATTGATATATAAATTTACCCGTAGTATAATGGGTAGTATGAAAAGAGGAGTTAAAAAACATAAAGTTTTAGAATACTTGGCCGTTTTTCAAGAAGAAAAAAACGGTGGGTTTTCTGTTTGGATTCC
>Ga0075939_138_pt1 | contig 8606 bp, 10 predicted proteins | sample RifGroA2_FD_67948 | JGI IMG/M metagenome (GOLD analysis project Ga0075939, IMG submission 67948) | Parcubacteria bacterium GW2011_GWA2_42_18
ATCAAAAATTTGCACACGAGCATTTGCTCTATTGAGCACATGATACACATATCCCCCTATTGCATTTCGTGGTTGTCTTGGCATATGTCCTCATTATATCACAAAAAAGGTGACTGACCCCTTTTATCCTGGGTGTGGGGAGGAATGCGGGGCGGGGGTTTTGGGTTTGGGCGAAACAGAATTACTAAAAAGATTCTATTAAATGAGTCTTTGAATAAAAAATTTATAACTTCTCCATGCTTCTTTTACGCGCATCTTTTTCTAAGTCATTATAAAATCTTCCATATTTTATGAGTCCACTTATATATTCAAAATAAAATTTAAATAGTCCTCGCTCTTGATATTGTAACCAGTGAATCTTTTCATGAGACAAAATTGAGCCAGGCATAATGGGTTCATTTTTATATTTCTTTTCTAGAAATATTCCAAATGGTGGAATAGTCATAGCCATTATTTTGCCGGGAATTTTATCTACATAAATAATATGCACATCATTTTTTATAGTTACAATAGAGTATAAATGAAAAGTTAAAATAATGATTGACAATACCAAAATTATTTTATAAATGTTTTTCATAAACACACATCTTATTTTATTTTTCCTAAATAGAATCTTTTTGTATCTTGTGCAATCCAATGAATATGGTCTGGGAATAACTGCAAATTATAATTTTTGCTATTTGAATTTAGAATTTTTTGAGTATTATCGTTCATATTCCATAAAATATATTCATGTGTAGCCCCTACCCCAGCATCTTCTGAAGACAAGAGAACTTTATCTTTATCAATAAATTCCCTGACAGATTCCATCCAATGTGAATTTTTTCTCTCTGCAACTAACGAACCGTATTTATTATAAATTTGTAAAGTATTAGCATTAAATGGAGATATGCCGAAATAACCTATTTTAGTATTAGGTGCATCAGCACTTTGTATTTCATCACCAGTAAATTCAATTTTCTTTAGAACTTTATCTGATTTTAAATCAATTATTGTCGAAGGGTATAGTAAAATTATATTATCTGGTTCGATCCAAAATAATTCTGTCCTAAATACATTGTCAGTAAATAAACCATTTATTTCAAGATTATCTAATTTTTTATTTTTTACATTAAAAACAGAAATCGGACTATTTCCGTCCTTCAAGTTTTTTCCTATCAGTATTTTATTTGAATCTGAAAACCAAGGACCAAAAGTATCTCTACTATCTTCTGATATCTGAGTTATATCTTTTGTGTCTAGAGATAGAATAAATAGTCCTTGTTTATTTAACAATCCATTAAATGCATATAGTTTTTTATTTGGAGATAATTTACCATTACTATAATCAGTAATTGATGCAATATCAACATCATTTGCAGTATCATATAGATGAGTACTACTTTGAGAAGCATAACTTAAGATATCACTTGATTCCCAATCAAAAAGCGTAGTTCCTTTTTCAAATTTCTTTAAAGTACCTGTTTTTAAATTTAGTATGAAAAGATACGGGGAAGAACCTGTATCAAATCCAGGTTCTTGTTTGAGTCCAGTAAAAGCAATTTTATCGCCATCAGGTGAAAGAGAAAAATCGCCGTCATAGCTATCAATACCTTCACCCAACATAGATGCGGACAAATTAAAAATCTTGCTGTCTTTGATACCTAGCTCTTTACTATACACAAAACCACCACCAATTTGTTTCGGTTTTATTGTAACGGCTAATCCTAGAAAAATTACTAAAATCAATACGATAAAAATTTTAGAACGCATATGTTGATTTTAACATCTTATAGGTATTTTTTCTATTGTTTCGCCAAAACCCAAAACCCCCGCCCCGCATTCCTCCCCAAAAAATAAGTCCCCCCGAGGGGAACCCTCGGGGGGACCTAGTATACTCGGCAAAACGTTATGATTGTTTTCTCATAAAGCAATTATACCGTACAGCCAGTGCCTAAAGCACTGGCTGGCAAAGTTAAATTTTATTACTTGTTTTTAATTTATATTCATCTTTAAATTCTTTTAACTTCTCATAGTGTTCTTTTGAAAGAAAAAATAAACCAGTTTCTTTGTCGTGGTAAAAATATTTTTCAACCTCTTCCAGCGGGCATCTACTAATATCACTATCGCCAACAATTTGTTTCGTAGCTTCTTCTAGTGTAAACACCCTTGTCCATGATAAGGGTTGTTTTTTGAGTTTATTTGTTAATTCCAGCGATTTTTCTTCAAGTTCTTTAATTGTAGTTTTTTCGTTGACAGGGATCTTTATTAGAGTAGATTCTATGTTGTCTATGGTTGTTTTATGTTCATCAAAATATTTATCACTAATTTGTTTATTTTCTTCTGACAAACTATTATAATCAACAACAATATAAGCATATCCCCTACGCACATCAGTAGAATTAGCAGAGGACTCTAATGTCTTAATATTCTTATCATACAAGTTTTGACATGCTTTTATTAGTGGAAGTTCCACTAATTCGGAGATTTTCTTTTTACGTATAATAGTTTCATTTCTAAAATTTCCATTTCCAGCAACTTCATTAACATATATTGCTTCAGGTTTATATTTTTCCATAATTTAAGTATATCAAATTTACTGGTTGCCAGCCAGTGCTTTAGGCACTGGTTCTGTTTTAGGTTTTTGATAATCTCTTAAACTTCCAACAACTTCAACTTGATTAAACTCGCATATACTTTCAACAAAACGTTATGGTTGTTTTCTCATAAAGCAATTATACCATACAGCCAGTGCCTAAAGCACTGGCTGGCACTTTTTTCCTGCGGTGTATTCTTGAAATAGCTCGAACGGAATTCGCTCCTCGCCGCGCTGTGCGCGGCTCGGAATGAGCGGATGGGCAAAATGAATTTTGAAGCCGAGAGCATTAACAATCTCAAGTTTTTATTGAGATAAGTATAACTCAATTCAGTGAATTTTTCAATAATTTCAAATTGAAAAATTCACTGGCTTTGGCGGCAAATTCTCGCTCTTTGAAAAAATCGGGCCTCGTAAATTTTTACGGAGACCCGATCTAAACAAACTGTCGTTCTTGGTAGGAGAAGTTTTTCACTTCGCTACCATTGGTGTTGAAGTTTACTTCGGCTTCCAGCTTCTTTCCAGCTAGAACCAAAGGAACCCACTTACCATCTGCAACCCACATTTCTTCAAATGGAAGTTGCGAAATGGAAAACCAACATGGCTTCATCTCGTCTGACTCACGCGGTTCTCCGTGCCAATCTCTTACCAAGAAGACATGACACTCAAAGAGCTGGCTACCGTCGAAGTAAAACCGAACCAGCCCCACTTGTTCAAGAGCCTCTTCGGAAGCAGATAAACCAGATTCTTCTTGGAGCTCCCTCACGGCGGCTGTCCGCGGAGTTTCTTGATTGGCAACCTTACCACCATAGCCATTCCATTTTCCAGTTCCGAAACCACGCTTCTTCATGGCTAAAAGAACTTGGTTATCACGCAAACAGAAGCAAAGTGTAGACAATTTCATAGCTTACCTCCTTGTTGTTAGTGTTCTAAACAATAGAGTATCACAAATTATTAAAAATATATAACAACATATTGTTGTTCAAAAAAATTAAGATGAAAAAATTTCTTTTGCCCTTCCAAAATACGGTTCGAGCCGATTTGTTTTTATTTTAACATATTTCCCAACTGGCGGAGGGGGTGGGAGTCGAACCCACAAGTCCTTACGGACGCCGGTTTTCAAGACCGGTGGAATACCATTATCCGACCCCTCCTTATCAAAAAACTTTTTTCAACCAACTTTTTTCAAGATAGTGCTCTTTAAAATGACAATTAGGACAAATGAGCTCAAGATTATCAAAATTATTATCATTTTTGTTTCGGTTCTTGTGATGAATCTGTAATATCTCGTATTGATTATAATGACACCTCTCGCAATTTTTTCCTCTTAATTTTAATACCCTGATCTTGATTGCTTGTTGTGATTTTACCTTACTTTTGGGTTGGTTAATTTTGTAACTTATACCTGTTCTATGTATATTCGCACAACTTCTACTACAGGTTATTTTATGAAATCCCGCTAAGATAGGTTTCTTGCAAACAATGCATGGAATTTCTTTTCTACAAGAAATTCCATAACAAGACACACTACAAAACACTCGACTCTTGGCTTCTTCTATTTCAGAAGGCCTCCTGTAAATGGACTTGTTGCAGATAAAACAACTAGTATTCGGTTTTCTTTTATACCGCTCAGCCACACAACCAGTATACCACAAGCAAACCACTCGGCCACCCCACCCTTATAAAACAAGCTAAAGCGGGCGATGAAACGGCGCTGACGCGCCTTTACAATGATTTTTACGCGCCAGTTTACCGCTATCTTTACTTCCGCGCGCGCGACCGGGCTGAAGCCGAAGATTTGGCCCAAGAAACTTTTCTGCGTTTTTTTCAAACCCTTCAAAAATACCAATACCGCGGAACGACACCTTTGGCTTTCCTCTTCCGCATCGCGCGTAACATTTTGATCGACACCGGACGGCGAAAGAAAAATTGGGTTCAGTTTTCGGAACTTTTTGGAAAAAATGAGGAACCACGGGAAAATCCGACCGAGCAAAGAGAGAACGCCGAAATGGTCAGGATGGCATTAAAGGAATTACCAGAAGCCGAACAAGAAGCCGTGACGCTGTGTTATATCAATGACTTGTCATATTCCGAAATCGCCCAACTAATTGGCAAAAATGAAGAAGCCGTGCGACAAGCTGTCAGTCGAGCGCTAAAGAGATTGCGAGAATATTTTATGAAAAATAATTTATTATGAATCACGAAGAAAAAACAATTTCCATACTGAAACAGGCCGGGCAAATAAAACCCGATTATAATCGCTTTACCGATTTTATTTCCCAAATGAATGTTACTGTCCCGCTAACAGCAGGACAGACGGACACTGGTCGAAATTTAAAAGTTAAATTCGGTCGAGTTTCGAGTTTCTGGGCTTTAGGACAAGCCGTATTTGGAACAACCCTGCTTATTTTAATCGCTTTTGTGGTCGCGTCTTCAAATCAAAATTTGAAGACAAGCTACGTCATCGACAAAGCGATTATGGACGAGCAAGACGCCGTGTTATACGAGGAATTGTTAATTTCCTTGGATGACGGCGAAGTTATGGCTTATCTCAACAGCCCTAAACTCAACGAATTCGACCAAATAAATTATGAAATCGAAAATATTTAAGATAGTAACAGCGGGCACCCTAGCTTTGGGACTTTTGACTCCAGTATTGGCTTTAGCTGAAGACAGTTCAACGCCGACACGCAATCGCGTGAAAACCGATCTGCGTGTAAAAGTTGAAAAGGTAAATTTCTGCACACGCTTTACCGAATCTGAAGACAAATTGCACGGCGGACTTTCTGAAAAAAGCGATGAACTCTCGAAAAAGCGCGTGGAACGCGACGTTTTTCGCGTGAAAAAAGTCGGTGAGCGCCAAACTAAACTTTCCGAAAAGCGTAGTGATTTGGATGTAAACCGTACCGAATCTTACGCCAAGTTGGATGCTCGCGCTATGACTGACGCGCAGAAAGTCGCCATAGCGACTTTTAAGGAAAAGGTTAACACGGCAGTTGCCGTCCGCCGTCTAGCGGTGGATGAAGCTATGAGTGCTTTCCTGACTGGAGTGGATCAGATAAAAACTGCGCACCGCGCTTTAATTGACGGTATTGTGTCCACTTATAAAACGGCTATGGATGTTGCCATCGCTCAAGCCAAAAGTGATTGCGCCGCCGGCGTTTCCGCCGAGACGGTTAAAAACACCTTACGCACTGCGACACAATCAGCTAAAGAAACTATGAAAACTTCTCGCGCCGCGATTGTGGCGCCCGGACAAGCCATTCAATCTTTGATTGAAGTCCGCAAAGCCGCAGTTAAAGCCGCCCACGACGCTTTCAAAACCACATTGGAAACCGCCAGAGCTGAACTCAAGGCGGTGTTAGGCGAGAAAGAGAAGAAAGAAAAAACTGAAGAAACCGAATAACGCGAAATAGTTTCAGAAAACCGCAAAACCCCCGCCAACAGCTACGCAGTTCTGGGCGGGGGTTTTGCTTTCTGTGCAGTATTCTTGAATTAGTCCGAACGCATTTCGGCGAGGAAGTCCCCCCGCGAAAATTCGGAAAGGCGGCGGAGCCGCACCGCTGACAATTTTCCCGCCACATATTTTACATTTTGAAGGCGGGATCCCGCAAAATGCGGTGACAAGTTTTTCATTGGCGGCAAGTTCTTTGAAAGTCTATTTCTTCTTAATGTTGGAGTTTTCTTTGATTGAAAAAATTCCAGGAGCAACCATGCTGTTTTCCCTGACTGTCTTGTAAACGCACACAATTTTTTCTCCGATAGTTGCTATCCACACATTTAGCGGTTCTGTATTATTCCATACTTCGTTAATTGAATAAGATGTGAATAAGAGTGTCTTTCCAGCATAGGAAGATAAATTATATCCCCCTTCTTCGCATATAGTTTTCTTCATTCCCCAATTAGCATCAGACAAATGTGAAGGTAGTTCTAACTGAATTTGCTTGAATTGTCCGGTAGCTTGGATATTTAACCTTTCTAACTCTAACAAAATGACACCCCCGTCTTTTGTTATAGGATATACTAAAGTATCTTTTGGCTGTTGTAGTGATGGGTTTGTAGAATTCGGCAAATTAGTCGGTGTAGACGAATTTTTAGAAACGAAAAAATACATTATTGCGCCAAGAGCAACAACTAGCACAGATATTAAAACGATATTTTTCTGACTCATATGATTAAAAATTTTTCTTCCCCCAAAATTAAAATATGGTTCGAGCCGATGTTTTTATAATATCTCACTTCGTTCGCCCCCGCAAGGAGAGAAATCGAATCTTACAGATTCGGTATAGTTTTCGCGTCCCGCTCCGCGAAACATGCTCAAACTTTTCAATTCCCCGCCGCGAGCAAAGCAGTTTGCTCGCTCGGGTTCTCACTTCGTTCGCTTGCTCGCTCGGGTTCTCACTTCGTTCGCCCCCGCGAGGAATCGAACCTCGATCACAAGCTCCGCAAGCTTGCATTCTATCCGTTGAACTACGAGGGCCTTTATTTAATGTACAATGCGAGGGCATTAAAATCCAAGATATTCCATTATAAAATGAGAAAACGGTTCGCTTAATTTCTGTTCCGGAAGATTTTTGGAAAGCATTTCTTTAACCGCCATGTATGAAGCGCTACCTAAAGGCAGGGCTAAAATCGGCGACAAAGAACTTTTAGAAAGAAGCAGAAGTTTTTTTACCGGCCCCGCGGTTTCCAACCAAAAAGCTTTCAAGTTTTTATAATGATACATTTCCTGCCCAACGCGCACACCTTCCGCGTCGATTTCATAACGAACAACCTGCGGACGGCGAGCGGCGTAAAAACCCAAAAGGACGGCGGCTAATATTATAAAAACTCCAAAAAGGTAATTACCTAGAAGTACAGCGGTTAAACCGCCGGCCAACGCGATAATCCCGAGCGCCCAAAACCAATCCGGGCTTTTTTTTTCAAATTCATACTCGGCCGCTTCCCAAGACAAAACATTTTCTCCGAACATACGCGAATTATATCTGATTTTGGGGAAAATAAAAGGACGTTAACTCTCCGAGGAGAATTAACGTCCATATCTATCCTAGGGCCATACCGGCCCTACTTCATAATTATCAATTTCCTAACTGAGCCACCAGCATTTATGTAATAAATACCAGCGGTACAATAAGGAACAAAAAGAACATTTCGGCCGCGGTCAAGCGCGCCGGCCAAAACCAACTGTCCGTTCATACTCATAATGCTGAATGGCGTTGATTCTTTTACCTCCAAAACAACCGAACCTCCGCCTACCACTACATTTGGGTAGACGCCAATCAACACTTGCTCGGAAATTTCATCAATAATTCCCACAGCCCAGGGTTGGACAAAAACAGTATCCGAACTCGGATACTCATTCCCGTTGCTATCAATTAAAATAATAGTCAGGAATTGTCCTTGGCCCTTGGGCTTAAAGATTAAAGAATCTTTGAGAAACTGCCCATTCCCCGCTTCGCGGAAGACCGGGTCACTCCTAGAAGACTCGGGGGTCAGTGTATCCGGACTATGTTGGAAAACAACAAGCACGGATACGGGCGAATTAAGAAGATAACTCACCTCAACAACTTCTTCACTAATTCCCTTATGGCTAACAATGCTAACCCGGGGGATATTGAGCACTTCAAATTCCGCGCTCACATCTCCCTCCAATGTCCAATTGGTGGCGACCAACTTTTTCTTTCCTGTCTTGTTGATGGACAAGTCGTCAAAGGTGGCAACACCGTTGGCATCAGTGAGTCGGGTAAGAGTGCCGTCCAGGAAACCGGTCCCGGAATTAATCTCCATCATGACAGAGATTCCGGATTGGTTAACCGGCAGGCCCAAACTGTCTAAAACTTGGATTGTTATGGCCGGTTTTATGACCGAATCTTTATAGGCGTCCCTTGGCTGTCCAGTGAAGATAAACCTAACTGGCGACCCCACCGTGCCCAAGGTCGTGAAGATATAGTTTGCAGAAGTATCTTCATTCCCCGAAGCATCGGCTGATCTCACTCTGTAATTAAACAGGGTTCCTGAAGCCAGCCCAGAC
>Ga0075939_129_pt1 | contig 7987 bp, 5 predicted proteins | sample RifGroA2_FD_67948 | JGI IMG/M metagenome (GOLD analysis project Ga0075939, IMG submission 67948) | Parcubacteria bacterium GW2011_GWA2_42_18
CCGATTTTTACCAAGCAGGATATTATCAAGCTGGATAATTATAACGCCTATATGTCTATGCTTATTAACGGCCAACCGGCCAAGCCTTTCAATATACGCACGCTTTCACCGGAAGTCGGCCAGCCGGAAATCGCGGAAAAAATCAAGGAACTTTCGTATCTCAAATATGGCCGTCCGCGCGAGGAAGTCGAAGCCGAGATTATTGCCAAATACGAGAAGCGAGCGGAGTAAGTTTAGACATTATGCAGGAAATTGAAATAATGTTTGCAAACATAAATAAGGATGAAATCAGAGCCAAGCTAAAATCAATTGGAGCCCGGTTAAAGACGCCGGAATACAGGCAATTCAGAATTATTTTTGATTTGATAAAACCGGAGCCGAATAAGTGGATAAGGGTCAGGGACGAAGGAGACAAAATTACTTTGGCTTATAAAGAAGCCGGAAGAAAACTTGAAGAACAAAAAGAAGTGGAAATTTTCGTGGATAGTTTTGAAAAGACGGTAGAGTTTTTAAAAGCAACCGGGCATCAAGTTCGATCCATAGAAGAAACTAAAAGAGAAAAATGGGTTTTAGGCGGTGTGGAGATTACCATTGATACCTGGCCATTTCTTGAGCCGGTTTTAGAAATAGAAGGTGAAAGCCAAGAGCTTATCCAAAAAGTGTCGGAAAAATTAGGTTTTGATTATGAGAAGGGATATTTTTGCACCGCCAATGTTTTGTATAAAGAAGTTTACGGGAAATACATTGAAGAATTACCGGTGGAAAAAAGAATCTTGAGATTTGATTCCCAAAATCCTTTTTAAATTAGATTTGCGGGAAATATCTTTTATGCTAGGATAGAAGCATGATGCATCCTAAAGAAGAAAAAACTTTTGTTTTAGTAAAACCCGACGGCGTGCGTAAGGGGCTGATCGGGGAGATTATAAAACGTTTTGAACGACGCGATTTAAAAATCGTGGCTTTGGAAATGTTCCAGCCCACCCGCGAGCAACTGCACGACCATTATCCAAAAAACGAAGAGTGGGTAACCCGCCTTGGTCACAAAACTATGGACACCTACAAAAAGTATGGTTATGACGCCGTGGCCGATTTTGGCACGGACGAGCCGGCCAAAATCGGCCCAAATGTGCGTGAATGGCTGGTTGATTTTATGACCAAGGCGCCATTGGTCAAAATGGTAGTGCAGGGCGTGCATGCCGTTGATATGGTGCGCAAAATTGCCGGCGACACTATGCCCTACAAAGCTGATATGGGCACAATCCGCGGTGATTTTTCCAACGATTCTCCTGCTTTAGCCAATAAAGAAAAACGGGCGGTGATGAACATCATCCATTGCTCGGAAACACCCGAAGAGGCCGCCCATGAAATCAAACATTGGTTCGGCACGACCCCCATGCACAACTATAAACGCTTTGGCGTGGACGAGTAATGTTGTCTTCCGGTTATTTAATTCTTTCCGATGGTTCGGTTTTTTCCGGTCAAGTTCCATATCAACAAAACAATTTATTAAAAGGCGAAGTAGTGTTCAATACCGGCATGACCGGTTATGTTGAATCGCTGACCGACCCTTCTTACGCCGGACAGATTCTTGTTTTTACTTATCCATTAATCGGCAATTACGGAGTTTTGTCGGAACAAACATGGGAATCAGACAAAATTCATGTGGCGGGTGTGGTAATGAGCGAGTTATGCCAATCATGGAGTCATCCCAAAAGTATCAAGTCATTGGCTGATTGGCTGGCAGAACAAAACATTCCGTTTATGACCGGCGTGGACACGCGAGCGCTGACTAAACATCTGCGGGTTCAAGGAACTATGCGGGGGATGATAACCCAACAGCGTGAATTGCGCGTTGATTTGGCGCAAAGCAAAAAAATTTTAGGCGCAAGTTTTATTCCAAAAGTATTAATACAAAAACCGCTTATTTACAACAAGCAATATGAAAAATCAATCATTCTTGTTGACTGCGGATTAAAATTAAGCATTTTACGATCGCTTATGAAACTTCCTTATCGGATTAAACGCGTACCTCACGATTATAATTATTCCAAAGAACCGTATGATGGCGTAGTGATCTCAAACGGCCCCGGCGACCCAATGGATTACAAAGCCACAATCCGCGTATTGCGCGTCGCATTGCGTAAAAATAAGCCTATTTTCGGCATTTGTCTCGGCAGTCAGATTATGGCGCTGGCCGCCGGCGCCCAAACATACAAACTTCTTTTTGGTCATCGCGGGCACAATCAGCCGTGTAAATTAGAAATTTCAAATCCTAAATCGCGGGTTTCGGATAAATGTTTTATTACTTCTCAAAATCACGGATATGCGATAAACGAAGCCACGCTTCCTAAAGATTGGCGCGTAACTTTTCGGAACCTCAATGATAATTCAATTGAGGGCATTGAACACAAAACCAAACCGTTTTTTTCCGTACAGTTTCACCCCGAAGCTTGTCCCGGCCCGACGGATACTATATGGTTATTTAAGAAATTTCATAAATTATTATAATGTCACGCAACCCAAAAAAAGTTCTTATACTTGGTTCCGGAGGTCTGCGCATCGGTCAAGCCGGCGAATTTGATTATTCAGGGTCGCAGGCCATCAAGGCGCTTAAAGAAGAAGGTGTTTTTACCGTGCTTATAAATCCTAATATTGCCACCGTGCAAACTGACGCCGATATGGCTGATCGGGTTTATTTTCAACCCTTAAATATTACAACGGTTACTAAAATTATTGAGCGGGAAAAACCGGACGGAATATTGTTAAGTTTTGGAGGCCAAACGGCCCTGAATCTCGGTTTAGAACTTAATAAAATCGGGATATTTAAAAAATTTGGCGTACGCGTTTTGGGTACTCCGGTGGAAACGATAAAAATTACGGAAGACCGCGATCTATTTAAAAAAGCGTTAACTAAGATAAATATCTTATCTCCCAAAAGTTTTGCGGTATATACCGTAGAAGAAGCGCTAAGGGCCGCGAGCGCAATCGGATATCCAGTAATGATGCGTGCCGGGTATAGTTTGGGCGGACTAGGTTCGGGAAAAATAGAAAATAAAAAACAGCTAAAAGAAAAAGTTCATGAGGCGTTTCAGGCGGTGTCCCAAATTCTAATTGAAGAATATTTAGGAGGCTGGAAAGAAATTGAATACGAGGTTGTTCGAGATAAGGATAATAACACGATTACTGTCTGTAATATGGAAAACATGGATCCCATGGGGATTCATACGGGTGAAAGTATTGTTGTAGCCCCCTCACAAACCCTAACTAATGAAGAATATCATTCTCTGCGGGCTGTAAGTATTAAAATTATCCAGCACCTTGGTGTCATTGGCGAGTGTAATGTTCAGTTCGCGCTTAACTCCGTCACCGGAGAATATCGTGTGATTGAAGTTAACGCGCGATTGTCCCGCTCCAGTGCTTTAGCATCCAAGGTAACCGGTTATCCTTTAGCATTCATCGCAACTAAATTAGCATTAGGTTATAAGCTTCACGAACTTAAAAATTCCGTGACTGGCACAACCTCGGCATTTTTTGAGCCGGCGTTGGATTATTTAGCCGTTAAAATTCCGCGTTGGGATCTGACGAAATTCAAATCCAGTGAACATACAATCGGCTCTGAAATGAAAAGCGTCGGCGAGGTTATGGCGCTAGGCCGGTCGTTTCCGGAAGCACTTCAAAAAGCCGTGCGCATGCTTAATGTTGGCTGTCATGGTTTAACGCATCACCCTTTTATTTTTAATAATCCGTTGGTTGAAATTGGTCGCGCGACCGACCGGCGGTTGTTTGCCATTTATGAAGTATTTCGGCGCGGTGGCACGGTGGAGAAAGTTCATAAACTTTCAAAGATTGATCCTTGGTTTTTATGGCACATTAAACATATCCAGGAATTCGAAACTCGATTGCGCAAAACAACATTAGTGAAAGAACAAATGCTTGAAGCTAAAAAGTTTGGATTTTCAGATAAAACAATCGGCCATTTAAAAAATCTTTCTGAAAATGTAGTTCGCCGACGGCGAATCGCGCTCGGTGTTGTGCCGATTGTAAAGCAAATCGACACATTGGCCGGAGAATTCGACGCCGAAACAAATTATCTTTATACAACTTATCATGGCGTTAAGCACGATGTTGAACCACTGGTTAAAACTCCGGTCATTATTCTTGGTTCCGGGCCGTATTGCATCGGTTCTTCGGTTGAATTTGATTGGTGCGCGGTAAATACCACGAAAACGCTTCGTCAATGCGGTAAACAAATGATTATGATTAATTCCAATCCGGAAACGGTTTCAACCGATTTTGATTGTTCCGACCGGCTTTATTTTGAAGAACTCACGCTTGAACGGATCCGCGATATCGCCGATTTCGAAGCGCTAAACGATGGCATTATGGTGTCAGTCGGGGGACAGATCGCCAATAATATGGCGTTACCGCTTGCCAAAGCCGGCTATCGTCTTTTAGGAACTTCAGCTGATGCCATTGATCGCGCCGAAAATCGCCAGAAATTTTCTTCTATGCTTCACACGCTTGGCGTTGATCAACCGGAGTGGGAAAAAGTTACGAATCTTGCCGGTGCGAAACGTTTCGCCCAAAAAGTGGGTTATCCCGTGCTAATTCGCCCTTCTTATATATTGTCCGGCGGGGCGATGAACGTAGTGACCAACGAAAGAGATCTCCAGCGATATCTCGGCGAAGCCGCCCGTCTTTCGCCCGATCACCCGGTGGTGATTTCCCGTTTTATTATGAATGCCAAGGAACTGGAAATTGACGGAGTGGCCGATCGTGGCAATATTGTGATCTACGCGATTTCCGAACACATTGAAAATGCCGGCGTGCATTCCGGCGACGCCACGATTGTTCTGCCTCCCCAACGGCTTTATCTTGAAACCATACGGCGCGCGAAAAACATTGCCAGACAAATTGCGTCCGCTTTGGCAATCACCGGGTCGTTTAATATTCAATTTATCGCCAAAGACAATGAAATCAAAGTTATAGAATGCAATCTGCGCGCCTCTCGCTCGTTTCCGTTTGTTTCTAAAGTAACAAATCACAATTTCATCGAGATTGCGACTCAGGCTGTTTTAGGAATACACCAGCCGGTTCGTTATAATACCATTGACCTTGATCATGTTGGCGTTAAAAGTCCGCAGTTTTCTTACAATCGTTTGAAGGGCGCTGACTCGGTGGCCGGCGTGGAAATGGCGTCCACCGGCGAAGTGGCTTGTCTCGGCGATAATCTTCTTGAGGCCTTCTATCTTTCTTGGCTGGCCACCGAACAATCGGTAAAAGGCAAACGACTTTTTTTAAGTATAGCCGACGATCACAAGCATAAGTTTATCGACGAAGTGCGCGCTCTACATGATCGGGGATGGCGTATTTATACAACTAAAGGCACATATGCGTATTTTAATGAACAAGGTATTTTGTTAAAACGGTTGCATTGCATTGATAATCTTAAAGACTTGACTGTAGAAAATATGATCAAGGCGGGTAAAATTGATTTGGTTGTTAATATTCCATCGCCTCATAATAATAATGATGATGCGCGTAAAATTCGCCGATTGGCCATTGACCATCATATTCCTTTGGTCACCAACGCCGAAACCGGCACGCTCCTTTTGCGTTGTCTGGCGGAAATTGATATAAAAGGTTTTCAACCGAAGTCTTTACAAGATTTCATTCAGCGTGCTATGCTTTCATGAGAATAGTGCGGTCTTATTATTTACTAACTAACTAAATTAATTATTTTATGAATCAAAAAAGCAACAATATTCTATGGGTTGTTTTAGTAATCGTAATTATCTCGGGCATTTATTTCTTTACCAAAAAAGACAAAGATGCGGAAAACCAAGAACCAATTCAGGGGGAGCAAGTTCAAGAAGAGCAAGCGGAATAACAAAGGGATCTTAACAAAAAATTGTTTTGCGGTAATCTCCACATCCTCAAGTTTGTGAGGTTGTTATTAATAAAAAAAACTCCTCTGTCGATGGCAAGTCAAGCAGAGGAGCAAGGAAAATTATGAAAACAAACAGAAGATCAATCTTTAATCAATTAAGCTCATTATTAATAATAATCATAAATATGAAAAAATTGTTAAAAACTTCATCGGTGTTGGTAATTATAGTCGGGATTGTTTTAATTGTCGGCGGGATTTGGGGCGCTTGCTTAACATATAAAAATGTGGCGCGGGAAAATATTGTGACACCGGACGACGCCTCTGTTCCCAACCAGCCCGTGCGCGGGCCGTGGACGCTCTATTCCGAAGCGGATATCATAAGAGAACACACGCTTGATTCGACGGGCGGCAAAACATTTGCCGAAATGCCTCGCCAGATTCCGAAAATTGATGAAAATGGCGTGGCGGTTTTAGATGAAGAGGGGAAAGCGGTTATGACATCCAATACGGCTCGCGATATATGGATTACCGCCACGACTCTTATAACCGCCCTTGATTTGGGAATTATTTCTTACGCTTTTTCCGGTTTCGCGCTTCTGCTTGGTTTGATTTTGGTTTTAATTGGGACCGTTTTTTGCGCCCTAAGCCGGAGATACTGATTGAAAAGTTAAAACCGAACCCGGAGAAAAAAGAAATAATTTTCTGTTTTTTAAATTAAAATTTGGTTCTTAAAATAAAAAAACCGGTTCTGGTATTAAGAAACCGGTTTCGTACTATCTTTTCTTTTTTTATCTTCCCCTCATCTGATTATCAAGAACACGATTAGCCCTTGGGTTTCTATGATTCAGCGCCTTATGGCAGGAAGGCTTTCTACTACGTTCAACATAACAGCCTTCAAAGAAATAAAAAGAAAAGAACAAAGTTAAAACCAAATATATTTTTTTCATAATCTTTATATTTTTATTTTATCCAGTGCTATAATATCACATAACTCTTTAAAGGTCAACAACAATTTGTTATTCAGCCCAAATTGATGTAAGGTATCTGTGAGGGCGTATAGCTCAGTTGGTAGAGCAGGCGTCTTATACACGCCGGGTCGTAGGTTCGAGTCCTACTACGCCCATTCCTTATGGAAAAGTCACAAGTTAATCCTGTTGATAAGGTTGAATTGTCAAAAGCTGAACAATCAGTTAAGCATTTTTCGGTTTCAAAATATGAAAAAAATATACAAGAAGTTTTTAAACTTAGCCCTGAACTTAAAACTGTCGCATGCGATAGTTTAGGAATTAAGGATGACAAAGATATTGTTGTTGAATTAGGTAGAAATAAAGACGAAGCTACTCTTAGCAAAATACAAAATATCAATGTGTATTACAAAGGAGAATTAATACTTAATTCTGATGATAAATCCCAAAGTAAAAAGTTAATTTTAGTAACTCAAAAAGACGGAACTTCTTTTGTTGGCGATATTCTATTACCCGAAGAATTACAAGGCAAAGGTTTAGGTGCAAAGATACTTCAAAAAGTTTCTGACACTTTGAATACAAAAATTTTGCCAACCTATCTTTCTACTGGTGGTTTTACTTCTGACAACGCGAAGAAAATGTGGGAGAAAATTGGGAATGAAATTTTACCTAATCATGAAGCAGAAAAATTATATGCAGAATATCTTGAGACAATTTTCCCCGAGAGTAAAGTAAGAGGTATTGTTTATCATAGAACTGGTGAAAGATTTGATGTTTTTGATAAATCTAAAACAAAGAAAACAAATGCAAATAGGTTTTATTTTAGCCCTATTAATACAGGAAGATATGGTGATCATGTTATGCAAGCGATTTTAAATATAAAAAATTTAGCTACACCCTATGATAATAATTTTATTAATGATGTAAATATAAAACATCCTGAATATACTAAAGGAAAAAGTGAATATTTTCATTTGCCAGCTCAAATTTATGTAAATGCAGATAAATATGGATATGATGGTGTATATGCTTTTGAAGGTACAAATGATGATGAATACAGTGTTTATCATCCAGAACAAATCCATATATTAGGTTCTAAGCAAGATATTGAAAGATTTAAAAAATTTGCGCA
>Ga0075939_140_pt2 | contig 6933 bp, 6 predicted proteins | sample RifGroA2_FD_67948 | JGI IMG/M metagenome (GOLD analysis project Ga0075939, IMG submission 67948) | Parcubacteria bacterium GW2011_GWA2_42_18
GTAATAATGGTCAATAATATCAATAATGGTTTCCTTTCTAGCGATTTCATCAGTAATTATCGTAGTGCTTTTATCTATAAATTCTGTCTGCCTGTTTGCTTCATACGAAAGAAAAATAGTAGGTGTTGACGAGTCGGTTTTGGCCGGCATCCAGCCGGCAGATCCATCGGTCGGGTCGGATATTTTATACCAGCGATGACCATCGGCAATTACCGGCTGGCCCACTTCGTCGGTTTTAGCAATAACTTGGATTATCCAGCCATTTGGTAAAGTTTTTATTGCTTCACCAGAAAGGTTTCCGCTTGAATATATGGTTGCAAATCCATTCGTTGTATTTTTTATTTCAGCATAAAAAGTGGGCGGCTCTGAAACACCAAGCCAGCCATTTTCTGTAGTCCATGGGAAAAAATCACCAACTGAAGTATATGTGTTTATATAACGCGGGGTATCACATATATTATTTAAGTCTGCGTCAGTACACCCCTCTACGGAGGTATCAAAATCATCCCAATAATTTCCACCATCTGGTAATGGTTTATTAAGGTAGGCGGAAATGTTTCCATTTATCTGTCCAAAGTTTGTTGGCCCTACCCCATTAGCGATAAAATTATTTTGAAAAACATAATTATTAGATATAAAAACACTTGAATCATACAAACCGAATCCGATGTTATTTCTAATCGTATTTCTGGTAATTGTTACTTTGTGTCCATTATAGTTGTGAATACCATAATGGTTATTTTGAATTAAATTGTTTCGAATAATAATGGGGTTGGTTTGACTGAAATTAATATGAATTGCCCGGACAGATTTTGAGAAAGTATTATTTTCTATAAGATGACTTTCACCACTTCCCCCGCTTCCTATATATATGGCATAAAAATTACTGATAAAGATGTTGTTGATAATTTTATTATTTCCTCCTCCGGACATATAAATACCATTAGACCCATTACTTTTAAAAGTAGAATCGCGTATGGTGGCGCCGGAGCTTTGTTGGAGGTTAAGACCAGTACTAAATCCTCTTACGATTACATTTTTTAGGGTGAAATTCTTCCATCCACCCCAAATTCCAGTTGTAACTTTCTGTACACCCGAAGGTCTTTGAATAATGTATCCGGCGCCGTCGAGGGTTATCCCTTCTCCGCTAATAGAAACATAGCCAACAATATCATTCGTTAATGTGCAAGTTTTATTTATGCTGTCCCACACACCGGCCAAAGAACAAGTTCCGCCGGTAGGAGTTGAAATGTAAATAGAGCCCTCATAAGTAGCGGCTCTTGTTATTTTAATTTGAAAAAATAAAAAGAAAAATAAAAAAATCAAGAGTGTAATAATGCTCTTTTGTCGAAAAAATAAGAACCCCATATTCATACCATAAATTATATATCTTTGGTGGTTTATTTGTAAGTAAGGAATGTGAATATCATTTATTTACTTTAAATTCGGCCTGCGCCTCGCCCCCGAACCGGTTTTTGCGGGGTAAAAAATCATTGTGAATTTAATAATTCAATCACTTCTTCGTCGGATACTTGCGGAAAATGGCTATAATATGCCCCGACCGCTCCGAGGTAATTTAAATCGTTATCAATAACAATAACTTCATCAGCTTCTTTTTCTAATTCTGTCACTGTATCATGAGGCGCGACCGAGACCGCCACTATAAGCTCTTCGGGATTCTGTTTTCTTATTGACTGCATAGCTACGCCGCAAGGCTTCATTTTTTTGACGCAAAATTTCTTTTTTAAGCCAATCCTGATCTACAGATCTAATCTCCGCTTTATTGCATAACAGCGAACCTTTTTCATCTACCGCGCAAATTGCATACTCCGGATTTCCGGGGTGCCCGATCTTGCGCACAACGACAATATCAAGCGGGAGATTTAATGTCCGCGCGATTTCATATCCAACCACCACTCCGCCCCGCGGAAGGGCTAAAATAACGGCATCTTTTCCGCGATACTTGGAGAGTTTTTCCGCAAGACGCTTTCCGGCATCTTTTCTATCTGCAAACATGACCATACTGCTTTCAATTTTCATAACTTTGAAATTCATAGTTATTAGAGTTTATTCTGACACAAGAAACACAAGTCGGACTTGTGTCTCTTGTGTCTATTTCAAGTTTTTCTTTGGCGGCATTCTTATTTATTTCCCTTTTCAAGTTTCTCTCGTCTAGCTGTTAGCTCGGCTTGTTCAGCTGGAGATAATTCTTCACCACCAGCTTTTTTAGATTCGAGAAAAGCAATACGAGCGTTTCCTGTCTCTCGTCTAGCTGTTAGCTCGGCTTGTTCAGCTGGAGATAATTCTTGTTTGCCTTCGAGGAATTTTACTCTTGTTGTGTTAACTTGCTTTGGTGTAGATTTACCACCCATGTTCATTTTTTCCATAATGTTTTCTTTTTTTAAAATTAACTTATTAATTTGTTATAGAAAGTGGACTAGACTTTCTATAAATTATTTTTTCGACCTAATGATTAAAAATTTTTCTTTCCCTCAAAATCAAAATATGGTTCTCTCCATAGGCGGGCAGGCGAATCGACTGACAGTATAACATAACTTTTTCTATGCGATGCCGGGGGAGAGACTCGAACTCTCACGACCTTGCGGTCCAGGGATGAAGAAAAAGGAGGCAAGGCCTCCTTTTTGTGAAAATTATGGTATTTTGCCAGTTCCGGCTTTTTGCGTTTTTTCCAGTTGCCGGTTTGGTAGGCGTAAGCGGCGATTATAGGAACAACAGTTGTAGCTTCGGCATAAACCATTTGCTCATATATGGTTGTAACTTTACCCCACGAGGCCGCTTCTTTAAGGGTGGACGACGAACAGGCACCGTCGCGGACATCCGCGACGGTAATCTGTACTGCGTATTTGTGGACGGGAGCATTTTTCCCCAAAACTTCCGCGCACACCACTGTGTCTTGGGCGAAGTTTTTTGGCACGCCTCCGCCAACCATAAAAAGACCCGTATCTTTGCTTTTCATTTTTATTTCAGTGAGTTCGCGGAAATCTTTTATCGAATCGATTGTAAGGTGATTTTCAGGGTGTTTTTCTTGGTGAATCACCAAACCAAACCCGGCCGACGAATCAATAAACGCCGGACAGAAAATCGGCACATTATTTTCAAACGCCGTCTGCACCAAAGAATTTTTTTTCTTGGCGTGTTTAGTTAAATATCGTCCCATTTCGCGGATAAATTCGCGTGAAGAATAAGCGCGTGGCTCAAGTGAATCCGCGATTTTAGAAATAACTCGGTCGCAAACTTGTAGATTTTCTTCATCAATAAAAGTGTCATAAATACGGTCAATATATAAAGACCGAAGTATGCCATCGTTGATAAACGGCGTGCCACGGTAGTGTTTAAAACCCAGCGCTTCAAAAAAATCCATATCCACAATACTGGCGCCGGTGGCAACAATACAATCAACCATATTATTTTTAACCATATCTACATAAACCTGCATACAACCACCCGCGCTGGTGGATCCGGCCAATGTGAGCCATATGGTAGTTTTTTTATCCCCAAGCATCATATTGTAAATATCGGTGGCGTTCGCAGTGTCGCGGGAAGAGAACGACATCTTACGCCAGCTATCAACAAGTTTCCGTACGTTTAATCTCGTAATATCAATATGTTCAATCGTTTCTTTTAAAAGATTTTTTTTGGTTGGTTTTGGCATAATTAAATAATATACTTAGGCGGATTTTTTTCCAAGTGCCCAGCAGGGTATAAGATAAGCAAGCTTGGCCGCCGAAAAAATAGTGCGATGGGTGGCAAACGGTTCTGTCGAGCTGACGGCCGCCTCATTGATATCCGCGCCGACTATAATTTTATTTTTACACACTTTTTTAAGAAGTTCCAGGCCGAAATCCCAAGTTAAACCACCCGGCACGGGGGTTCCGGTAATCGGAAACACTGACGGGTCAAAACCGTCTACGTCCACAGTAATGTATACGAACTTAGTTTTGATGGCTAAAAGTATGTTTGAAATCGACCATGATTTTTCTAAACCCATTTCAAAAAAAGAAATTTTACCGCGCCGACTGCGCGCATACTGGAGTTCTTCTTCGGAATAGTCGCGTATTCCAACACTCACTATTCTAAATCCAAGTTCGGAGGCACGACGCATAACCGAACAATGCGTTTCGTGACCAAACGGATGCACTCTAAACTCGTCGGTGTCGCGCATATCAAGATGCGCGTCAATATGCAGAATAGTTATGTCTTTTGGATTTCGCAATTTTGCCAACGCTCTAAATATTCCAATAGGGGATGAGTGGTCGCCACCGATCGTGACTATAAAAGGCGGATTTTTTTTATTACTTCTGAAAAGTTTTGTAAAATTATTTTCTACGCGTTTTACCATTTGCGCGAGTGAGAGTTTATTTAAATTTCCCAGATTAGCCCAGTGAAATTTTACGCGCGTAGTTAAATCAGTACCAGCATGTCGTTCCCACGGCTCAATCTGGCGTTCAAGGCATTGTTTTATCGCCGTCGGCGCCCTGTCGGCTCCTTTTAATCCCGACGAGGTAACATCATAATTATTAGCAAAATAAATAACCCGCGCCTGTTCCGGTCTTTTAACAAACTCAATACCCGGTAAAAAAAGCCCGCGGTTCAATTTATCTGTTTGTTTTCTTTTTATTCGTTTTGCCATAATTTAATAATTTTTTCTTTTTAAAATGTCTAGAGTGGGAGTCGAACCCACATCCCTTGCGGGACACGATTTTAAGTCGTCACAACCCCGAGGGTTCCCCTCGGGGGATATTAAAATTTTGACTTCTGCCATATATGGTCAATCTAAAAATATGATTAAAAAATTTTCTTTCCCCAAAATTTCAACCAGAGGATGATCCGCCCTTGGCGGAAAAAAACGGTTCCCTCCATAGGCGGGCAAGCGAGTCGACTGACAGTATAACATAACTTTTCCTATGCGATGCCGGGGGAGAGACTCGAACTCTCACGACCTTGCGGTCCAGGGATTTTAAGTCCCTTATGTCTACCATTTCATCACCCCGGCGTTTTCGTCCAAAGGCCTGGGCGGGAATTTCTGCCTTCGGCAGATCTACCGAAGGTACGAGAACCCGCGTATAAGGGTTTTGTCTGCCTATGGCAGATCTCCCGAAGGGAGACAGACCTACAACCCTTGAGGCGCCGGGCGGAATTGAACCGCCGTATAAGGGTTTAATCAAACTCTTTGTATTCTAGCAGAACCCACGGTTTATATCCCTTTGTTGATTTAACCTTACCTCTATTATGCATAGAAATTCTCTTTTGCCAATTTTCAGTACTACCGATATAAATATCAGAATTTTTTAGACTTTGAAGAACATAGGTATAATATTTCATGGTTCTTATAGGGGTTTTGTCTGCCTACGGCAGATCTCCCGAAGGGAGACAGACCCTTGCCTTACCACTTGTGTCCCTACGGGACATCTCCCGAAGGTATGAGCTACCAGGCCACTCTTTCCAGATTTTATCTCTTTTCATTAATTTCTTCAATCAGCGGATGCGTTTGCAAAGTGAAATGCACGGCGGGGATTTTTTTTGATCGGATTTTTTCTCCCAGTTCAAAACGCAACCGTCTGGCCAGTTTTTGAATTTCTATTAAAGTTTGCGCGCCGGCGCTTTCCGGAAAAATTGAAAGACCGATATTTACCGTCTGTGAATCCGAAGAAAGATTACAACTTATGACTGTTACCAATTGGCTGGGCGGGGATTTTCTTTCCAAAAACTCGGCTGTCAGTTGCATAATTAAACTTTCTAATTTTTCTTGATGATGGCTCATTTTTCAATCATTCGGAAAATTTCCAAGACATCGCCGGCCACGATTTCTGTTTTTGATTCAACCAAGGCTCCGCATTCTACGCCAGCCTCAACCTCGCCGACTTTGTTTTTAGCTTTTTCAAGATTAAGTATGAGTCCTTCGCCAATTACTTCTGTACGTCTATGAACATAAAAATTTTCACCAACTTTAGCTAGTCCGGTAATTATTTTTCCACCCACAATTTGCCGTTTATGCCCTTGGCTGAAAATTTTTAGAATTTTAAATTCACCAGACATTTCTTCAACGGTTTGCCGCGGCCGCCGCCTCTCTAGTTCTTTGTGTAACCACTCAGTCAGTTTATAAATAATATCAAAGTTTTTTATGGAAATGCCGATTTGTTCGGCGGCGGCCGCGGCCTCGGAGTCGGTTTTAACATTGAACCCGACAATCAGCCCGCCGGCGCCGGCCGCTTTTACGTCAGTTTCGGAAATAGCCCCAACTTCCTGTCGTACGATTTTTAAAGCCGCGTTCTCGGTTTTGATTTTTTTAATTTCTAGCGCCAACGCCTCACTGGTACCGCCGGTGTCGCTTTTTATAACAAGCGGAATCCAGGTGAAGTTTTCTTCAGTTGCAGTTTCGGTCGTAGTAGCTATTTTTTTATTATTCGGTCGGGTTTCATCCGCGCGGGCTTTATTCGCGTAGGCTTCGGCTTCACGTTTAGTAAACCAAGTTTTAAAAGTCGCGCCGATTTGGGGTAATTTATTCCATCCAACGATATGTATCGGAGAAGAAAAAGTTGCTTTTTCAATTATTTCTCCTCGGAAATTTTCCAAAATACGCGTGCTGGCGCAGGCGCCGCCAGCCGTGATGTAATCGCCTTTTTTCAGGGTTCCATTTTTAATCACCAAGGTAGCCGAGATGCCACGTTGCGGATCCAGATGCGCTTCAATTACAAAACCCTCGGCTGATTTTTTAGCATCGCCTGTCCAGTTTTCCAATTCAGCCACCAGTAATACGAGTTCCAGTAAATGATCCACGCCCGTGCCCGCTTTGGCGGAAATTTCCGCGAAAGGTATTTGGCCACCAAAACCTTCCAGATAAATTCCATGCTCTGCTAAACCAATTTTTGTTTTTTCCACATTAGCTTCTGGTTTGTCGATTTTATTTATAGC
>Ga0075939_124_pt1 | contig 6736 bp, 7 predicted proteins | sample RifGroA2_FD_67948 | JGI IMG/M metagenome (GOLD analysis project Ga0075939, IMG submission 67948) | Parcubacteria bacterium GW2011_GWA2_42_18
ACCAAAAAGAAACCTTGTTGTTTGCGAGTGAACGAATCAAGAATCGGAGGAAGATTGAGGTCTTGAATGGTACGGATTTTTCTCGGTATAAGACGAAGAGCAACGCTCACGCTTCCCTGCTGGAAGTAACCGTTTCCCCTGAAGCGCGCACCAGTTTTGCCTTCGGACTGGCCGGCCTTGTCTCCCGAATAATCATAAGAGAAATCTATTTCTTTATTTTTTAAAAAAAGCTCTTTGTTTACGGGGGTCAGCAATTCTCCAATAATCCCGTAGGTGTCGTCTTTTGAAAATAAGGGCTTTCTGACAAGAGGTATTAGAAATCCGGAAACTCGTATGGTCGGATGCCTTCCTTCAGAAATATGAAGATCCGAACCGCCTTCATCTATGACAATTTTTATCAGTTCATCAAGCTCTTTTTTGTAATCTTTTTGCATTTTTCTATTTTTTCTTCTTATTATAAATATCCACGACTTCTTCCACAACTTCGGAAGGCAAGGTCGTGGCTTTGACTATGTAGCCGTCAACCCCAAGCTTCTTCGCGCTGTCAATATCGGACTTCTGGCCTTGATTGGTGAGCATCACCACGACAGCTTTACTCGCCAGTTTAGCTTGTCTTATCTTTTCCAGAAGTCCAATGCCGTCAAGCGAGGGCATTACGACATCCAGTATAAGAATATCAGGATCAAGCCCGCCGCGCAGTTTTTCCAAAGCTTCTTCGCCTTTAGCCGCCGAACTGACATCAAAACCGCCTTTGCTGAATTTGAGATAGTACATATCAAGAAGGAACTGATCATCGTCAACTATCATCACTTTTTTATTTTTGTTTTCCATAAATGCGATGTGGGAATAAATTTAATCTGATTCGCGTTTTGTTTGTTTTGATTGCCGTCAATTTTTTTGCCCCCCTCGTCTGCCGCAAGCAATAAAATTATACTACAGATTAACAACCTCTTCAAAGGGGATAATTTTATTCATAGCTTTGATGATGGCGTCTTCTTTCATAGTGAGCATTCCTTTCTGGCGAAGAGATTTGAATATGGCTGATTCAATCGGATTATTGAGAATCAGATTTTCAACATCGCTGTCCATTTTAAAAGCTTCAAAGACGGCGATTCTGCCTCTAGTGCCGTTCGGGCAAGTGGGAGAAGGAGATCTTTCGTAGACATGATCCATAGGCGGCAATTCTTTTTTGAACTCTTCCGGCAGATCGCTGAATTGTCTCTCAATCAGAGCCTTTATGCTCCCGTCTATGGGTATAGGTTTGCCCGAATCGGGACACAAGAGATTAACAAGCCTCTGGCTCATCGTAAGAATAAGAGTCGGGGCTATAAGGTAAGGGTCAACTCCCATATCAATAAGTCTTGGGATGACGCCGGTGGAAGTGTTGGTATGGATTGTTGAAAAAACCAAGTGTCCGGTAAGCGCGGCTTGAACCGCGAGCTGGGCAGTTTCTTTGTCTCTAATCTCGCCGACCATTATCACATCCGGGTCTTGCCTTAAGGTTGTTCTTAATCCCGTCGCGAAAGTGTAGCCGATATCAGGATGAACTTGGGATTGGCTCATGCCGTCAATATTGTATTCAATCGGGTCTTCCAAACTCAAGACATTGGTTTCTTCTTTGTCTATTTCATTCAGCATTGAATAAAGCGTCGTGGTCTTTCCCGATCCGGTAGGCCCGGATATGAGTATCAAGCCGTAAGGTCTGGCCAGCGCTTCCCGCACTAATTCCAAAAGTTTCTTGGAAAGACCGACTGATTCAAGAGGCTGGACTCCTTTTTCTTGGTCAAGAATTCTCATCACGACTTTCTCGCCGTAATAAGAAGGGAAGGTTGACACTCTGAAATCAATTTTTCTGCCCGATATTTTCGCGCTGAATCTGCCGTCTTGAGGTTTGCGCTTTTCATCCAATTTCATATTGGAAAGGATTTTTATTCTCGCCACAACAGCTTGATGGACGGCGGACGGAAGAACGAGGCTCGTGTTCAGCACCCCGTCAACTCTGAATCTCACTCTGACTCTGTCGCGCATATGCTCTATGTGAACATCAGACGCCCTGCCGTCCGTGGCATAGCGGAGGATAGTGGCAACAATTTTGGTTACCGGCGCGTCCTCAATGATTTTAGCTTCAGTATCTTTTTGAACTCCGTCTTCATCGCCTCTTATCATCTCAATGTCTTTCAAATCCGAAGATAGTTCCGTTTCCAACTCTGACAAGGCTTTGGTCACTTCGCCGGAAAGTCCTTTGTAAGCCTTTATTATTTCGTCAAAATCATGCTTTGTGATAAGAAAAATTTTAAACGGGATATTAAGCTTTGAGGCTATGAAATTGAGAGCGTCTCTCGCTTCAATGTTGTCCGGGTCCACTATGCCTATTTCAAGCACGCCTTCTTTCAATCCTATCGGGACAAATTTGTAATGAGTCGCCGATTCTTCGGGAATATATTTAAGGAGAGAAAAAGAAACATCTTGGCTCCCAAGCTTTCTTGTGGGAATTTTGTAATAATCTCCGTAAGCCGCCAATATCTCATCATTTTTAATCCCCTCTTCCTCAAGAATTTCTTCCACTTTGCGATTAGAAGATTTTGCCTTGTCTTTGATTTTATCAATATCTTTCGCCTTTATGATATTTTTTTCAGCTAATACTTCTAAAATGCTCATTTGCTATAGTAATTATTTATTAAAGAATGAAACTTAATCTTCCCAAACCTTGTCTTAATTTTGAGCTTTTTTGTCTCCAGAAAGACTGCCGCTTTCCAAATTGACCGAACCGCTGATTGGAGAAAAAGGATTGTCTCTGCCGATTTCCTGCGGGACTATCGGCACGCTAAAATCATTGAGATTATTGAAAATCGGGTCATTAAAAAAGGTATCGTCCAAAGCCAGAGATTTGAGCTTGGAAAGAGTGACTATGAGATCTTTGCCGATTGCCGATTGTCCGCCGCCTTCCGCCGAAGAGTCAACCGTCAGACTGCTATCGCCCATAGGCGCGTCTTTTTTGAAAACAAAACGATAACCGGCAAAGGCAACTATTATTAGCAAGACCAAAAGTATGACTTTGTTGTTTTTGAACATAAAATTTATTTAATCCAATATGTTTTTATTGCCACGCCGTAATCATAGGAACCGCTTTCCGCCGCGCTGAAAGAAATGCCGGTAATATCCACGACTCTCAAGCTGTCTTCAAGGTCTTTTATGAATAATTTGAATTTGTCATACGGAGCGATTATGTTGAATTTGAGAGAGATGGTGCCGTAAGGATTATTGTCCGGACCGAGCGCGTCCCCATCGCCGGCGCTATCGCTTATGTCTATATTCCTTATGTTAAGGTTATGCCTTGAAGCTATGCCGTCAATATCAATTATGAGCCTCACATTATCAATGTGATCGGGAAGAAGCTTCTTCAGCCGTTCCGTATCATTACTGGACATACTGTTATATTTATTGGCGAGTTTATTTCTTTCGGTTATAAGGTCATTGGAATTGATTAGCGCTTCTCCGTACTTTTTCCTTTCCTCCATAAGTTTTACTATGTTCACAGGAACATCTTCGCCGCGATAATTCGGATTAGTATATCCGTAAAAAATCCCGACGGCGGCTAAAATCATAAATATTGGCGCGATTATATTCATAAAATTCAATTAATTTCCATATTATCTATATTCACATTATTCATTTCCGCATTCACTTCCGCATTGTCTATGTTATTTCCAATCTTTCTGGCATTTTTATAAAGAACAAGGCTCGGATCAACTTCTGATTTAAAGTTGAACGAAATGCCGCCGGTAAGTGTCAAATCTATGTCCGATATTATCGGATTTTTGAGCTCCTTGCTTTCAGCGAACACATCCGACTGAAGCGCCACGGCGCTAAAATTTTTCGCCTCCCCTTTTATGTCAAGCGAAGCAGAGCCGTTTTCCAAAAAAGATACGTCTACAGTTTTTAAGCGGACATTTTTGAGAGTTTTTGATTCCAGAAAGTCAAATATCGGCAAGACCGCAATGTGCTTCCCCAGTATCTTTTTGGCGGATTCTATTCTCTTGTCCAATTTGACAAAAGTTTCCACCGTAAGGGCATCAAAGTCATCTTGCATTTCAGCAAAGCTTTCTTTGTCCTTTTCAAGCTGAGCTCCCAAATATTTTTGCCCCGCAAAAACAAGTCCGGCGAGCGCCAAACTTACGACAAAAATAAATATTGAAACGACCATAAACAAACTCATACCCGGGCCTCTGGCTCTCGCGGCAGACACTACCGGCTTCTTGGGAATAAATGATGTTTGAAATTTTCCGTCCATATAGATTTTAAAATTGTAACTTGCGAACTATCATTATTATAAATCGTATTAAATTTGAGAGCAAGCGTGTGGAAGGTTGTAGGTGGTAGGCAGTAGGTGGTAGGCAAAATAAGATATCAACAATTTCTAATTCCTAATTGATCTAATTTCTAATCAAATCCCAATTTCTAAATGTCTAAATGCCCGATCGCCATTCTGTTTTTTATCATCAGATTTTTTTGAGATTTTGGCATTGGAATTTCATTAGGTCAATTAGAAATTAGGAATTAGAAATTAATCTATAACGACTAATTCCTGTAACCTAGCCACTAGAAACTAATCACTATAACCTAAATCTTATTCCATCTCCTGAAGCTTCCTCAAAGCTATGCCTATAGCTACTGAAAATTCCGGACCGGCCATTTTAAGGATGTCTTCAAGGAAAGCCGGAAATTCAACTTTCTCAAACGGATTGGCAACAATGCATTCCGTCTGAAAAATTTTCTGCGCGTATTCTTTAAGACCTTTGAGATTGACGCCTCCGCCCGCCAATACTATTCTGGCCACATTTTTATTATATTTTTTCTGATAATTCAGCAAGACCCTGCTGGATTCCGAGAATATGTACTCAAGAGTGAGAGAGGTTATTTCCGTTAAATCTTTTTCCTTGCTGCCGTTCACGATTCCATACGCTTTTTTCAACCTCTCCGCTTCCTCAAAACTTATTCCCATTGATTTTGATACCGCCATGCTAATGTCCTGCGATCCTTTGTTGATTATATGAGAATTTCTCAATATGCCTCTTTCCACTATATAAAGTTTCGTGGAGCTCGCGCCCATGTCCAAGACCATCTGGGGCTGGAGACTTTGGTCAAGCGAAGACCTAATACTGCTGAACAATTCAATTTCAAAAAAACTTGATTCCAAAGCCGTGGCTTTTACCACTTTTGTGTTGCGATCTATAGCATCATTGTGGATAACGGCCAAAAAAACATTTATGCCCTGTTCCTGCTTTTCCCCGTCGCCGCTTTGAAAATCGGAAAGCGCGTCCTTTTCTTCGGGCACGACCCACCAATTAAGATTGACCTCCGAAATTGGAACGGGTATGTATTTCCTGGCTTCCATGGGAATAACGGTTTGAAGCTGTTTTTCAGCCGTTTGGGGCAATTTTATGAAAGTAATTAGGCTTGAACTTACTGGAATTGCAAGCCCGCAGTCATTCGTCGTCACATTGGCTTCTCCTATAAGATCTCGGAGCGCCTCGGAAACTTTATCGGTGCTTAGATTTGTTGACCTGCCGATTTCAAAACCGGCGTAAGAACCAAGCGATATCTCGCCGTAAGTTTCAAGAATGGCTTTCCCTCCTTTTCTTTTAAGCTGAACTAATTTTATTGAGGAAGTGCCAATGTCAATCCCCAACACGCTTCCGCCTTTCTTTGAAAAAAAAGAATTTATTGCCTTTTTAAAAGGATTATCCATGATGTTTTAACTTAAATAAAATTATATCACAAAAAGATGATTTGAAGGTATAGAAGATTGGCGATGGAAATTAATTTCTAATGTCTAATTCCTAATTTCTAATGACTAATGCCTAATTTCAGCCATTGGGATTTGGGTATTGATTAGAAATTAGTAATTAGAAATTTTAGACCAGCTAAATTATACTTACAATATGAAATACCGCCACAAATTACTAAGTTTGATTCTGGATTTCCTTTTTCCTCGCCCGGCGCCTATAATTTCAATCCAAAATATGAGTGCGGATGAGATTGACCGGAAAATACCGAGAGCGAGAGAGATTGACGGCGATGATCTGAATGCTCTTTTTGATTATAGAGATGAGTTGGCAAAGCAAGCGATATGGGAAATCAAATATAGAAAAAATGAAAAAATACTGGATGCTTTTTGCAAAATTTTTTACGAATATATGCTGGACGAGCTTGCCGATAAGGCGCTCTTTTCGGATTTTAAAAATCCGATTCTGGTCCCCATTCCATCTTCCAAAAGTCGCTTAAAAGAAAGAGGGTACAATCAATGCGAGCTTATAGCGGAAGAGCTGGCGCGAATTGATGGTGGGAAAAATTTCACTTTATCCAAAAATATTCTTGAGAAAACCAAAGACTCGCCAAGCCAGACTTCGGTAAAAAACAGAATGGAAAGATTGAAAAATCTCAAAGGATGCTTCGCGGCCGCCAACTCGGATGAAATAATCGGCGCCAATATCATTCTTATAGATGATGTCATCACGACCGGCGCCACGATGTCGGAAGTGAAAAAAACTTTGCTTGACGCCGGCGCGCGCCAAGTGCTGTGTTTCGCGCTGGCGCATTAGAAAAATTACAACAAATATGTTAGCTTAATAATTATGGAGGAGTGCCGGAGTGGTCTAACGGAACAGTCTTGAAAACTGTCGCCTCGGAAACGGGGCCGTGAGTTCGAATCTCACCTCCTCCGCCAGTTATATTC
>Ga0075939_127_pt1 | contig 6286 bp, 6 predicted proteins | sample RifGroA2_FD_67948 | JGI IMG/M metagenome (GOLD analysis project Ga0075939, IMG submission 67948) | Parcubacteria bacterium GW2011_GWA2_42_18
GGGGAGGATGGGAGGGGTTATTGAATAATGCAAGGTGGACTTAAAAGAGCTTGACGATTTTTACCCTTTGTGCTAGTATCTAAACGGAGTTTTCTCCGTGTTTTAAGCTTCTAAACATTGATTTTTTTACCTTAAAAATAAAAAAAAATGAAGAAAATAATGTTCTTTTTGGCCGTTCTACTCATTGGGGGATGGTCATATGCCCAAGACGAGGGCGATTTAACCAGCTTTGACGCTGGTGGGGGTGACGGTGGAGATGGAAGTTCTTTCTTCTCCTTCACTATAGGGAAACCTTTTAATTCTTCAGGAACAGGTGTTTCTGAATTGCCAACAGTTCAAACATCTGTTGGTGTAACAAAAGGGGGAGCACAGATTTCCCTGGATATGGGGATTCTCTTCCCCCTTTCCCCAGTACCAAACGATTCTTTGTTTATTTTAGGTGATGACCTAAAATGGTATTACAACAAAAAAAAATATACTAAGTCAGCCTTTTTAGCTCTTGCGGTTGGCTTTTATAACGAAGGGGAAAAATTATCAGTTGGAGCTTCTGTGCGTTTTGGCGCGGATTTTGTGGAAAGAGAAAATCATCTTTATGCCTTTCCAATTTTAGGCGTAAGAATGGAGGCTGGATATAAAATCATGGAAGGATTCCATGCTTTTATTTCTAATGATTTCAATTTCTTAATTTCCGAAGCGAGATTAAGAAGTAACGCTCTCCCCATTAATCCAGGGATAGGAGCAAGAATATCTGTATTCTAATGTTTGGGAGTCCGACTCCTAAACACAAAAATTATTGGCCTGTTAGGTAATTACTATGTAATTATTCTAACGGGCCATTTTATTTGGATTTGACGATTTCAAAATAATTTACTAGAATAACAACAATATGAATTTCAAACACGCCCACATATTGCCGAAAAATTCCGCGCCGGTTTTTGTGATTCCCGAAAGCGGTTCAATCGTCCGGCATCCATTTTTCAAAAAATTAAACAAAGAAGACCAAGATCGCCTGCGCGGTTTTGAAAAACACACGCATATCAAAGGTTTTACTCATACCGTTATTCTTTCCTCCGGCTACCGCGCCATAATTATCGGTTTGACCGGAAAATTAACTCATCACAAAGCTTTATTATCTGTGCGACGAGCGGTGGAAGCTGGCCGTCGTGAACGTGCAACAAATTTAGCTTTTAATCTATCAGATTTTTTAGCATCGGATTTTAAACACTTGCCCGAACTTTTGGCCGAGCTTTTGGCCACGCAGGCCGAAATGGCTAATTTTGAGTTTGTTAAATACAAGACTCCACCTAAAGAAGGTTGGTTTTTCGTGCGTAAAATAACGATTGTTTCCAATCGTAATTCAGTCAAGATAAATGTTGCTTTACATCGTGGCCGCATAGTCGGCGAAGAAATAAACAACGCGCGCTCTCTCTCAAATACTCCCGGTGGCGATATGACCCCCAATAAATTGGCGGCCGCGGCGCGAACCGCCGGCCGGCGCGCCGGTTTTAAAACCAAAATCTTAGGCGAAACCCAAATGAAAAAACTACGCATGGGCGGAATTTTAGGAGTGGCCAAGGGTTCTTCTGAAAAACCGCATTTTATAATTATGGAATATCGCGGAGCCAGTATGAAATCGGCGCCTACAATTTTGATAGGCAAAGGCGTTACTTTTGACACCGGCGGACTGAACTTAAAACTCGGAGACAATCTTAATGAGATGCATATGGATATGTCCGCCGGCGCGTCCGTTATTCATATTTTGTCGGCTGTGGCGCGACTTAAATTAAAAATAAATTTAGTGGGGTTGGTGCCGGCGGTGGAAAATATGCCTTCCGGTTCCAGTTATCGTCCGGGCGATCTTTTGAAAACGATGTCCGGCAAGACGGTTGAAGTTTTGAATACCGACGCCGAGGGAAGAATTATTTTAGCCGACGCTTTGACTTACGCGCAAAAATTTTACAAACCGAAATTAGTTATTGATTTGGCAACCTTGACTGGCGCGTCCGTTTCAGCTTTAGGCCAGAGAGCTTCGGCTGTTTTCTCCGCCGACGAGTCCTTAATTTTCGAACTGCGTTCGGCCGGAGAATTAACCGGCGACCGAGTTTGGCCTTTACCGCTTTGGGAAGAATATGAAGATGAAATAAAAGGAACCTTCGGGGATTTGGCCAATGTCGGCAAAACGCGTTACGGAGGCGCGATACAGGGCGCGGTTTTTTTGTGGCAGTTTATAAAAGATAAACCGTGGGCGCACATAGATATCGCTCCGCGTATGACTTCTTTTGAAGGCGAATATCTGGCCAAGGGCGCCGTTGGCGCGGGTGTGGGATTGCTTCTGCGGTTTCTCTCGGATTTCAAATAATTTTGAGTAATTCCAAACATCCCCGCGCCCTTGACGGGCGCGGGGATGTTTGGTAGATTAGAACAAACTTGCTCTGTATCTTTTTGATCATTTAAAAAAGAAAAAGAGAGGAAACAAAACATTTTTTCTAAAAATTAAAAAGGAGGTCATTATGAAAAGAATAATCAAAGAAGAAGGACTGACTTTCGACGATGTCCTTCTTATACCGGCGTATTCAAATGTTTTACCGCGTAACGTAAACACCTCTACCTTTCTGACACGTAAAATCAGGATTCCTATTCCCGTAATCTCGGCGGCCATGGATACCGTCACCGAGGAGGATATGGCGATAGCTCTTGCTCGGCAGGGTGGTTTTGGAATTATTCATAAAAACATGTCCTTAGACGTGCAGGTCATAAAAGTAAGAAAAGTAAAGCGCGCGCAAAGCGGTATAATTATAAAACCGTTTACCCTTCCCGTTACCGCTTGTGTGAAGGATGCTTTCAAACTTATGAAAGACAAAAATATTGGGGGTATTCCCATACTGGATGAAAATGAAATCCTTGTGGGTATTGTAACCAGCCGTGATTTGAATTTTTGTGACCCGAGCGATAAAAGATCTGTTGAGAGTATAATGACTTCAAAAGTCATTACTGCGCGGAAAAATGCAAGTGTTCAGACCATAAAGACTAAGATGTTAAATTCGGGTGTAGAAAAGATTCCAATTATATCCGCTGAAGGAAAATTACTTGGCATGTACACGGCCAAAGATCTCCGGGAAAGCGAAACATCCCATCGGTCGTGCAAGGATGATAAGGGTCGTCTGCGTGTAGGCGCGGCGGTTGGGGTAACACCTGATGTATTGGAACGTGTCACCGAGCTAGTGGGGGCTGGTGTGGATGTCGTATGCCTTGATACGGCGCACGGACACTCTAAGGGTGTTCTTGATACGATTAAGAAAATTAAAAGGTATTTTCCAGACCTTCAATTAATGGCGGGCAATGTTGCCACCGAAAAAGGCGCGGAAGCGCTCATTAAAGCCGGCGCAGACGCGGTAAAAGTCGGCGTGGGGCCGGGCAGTATTTGCACAACTCGTATAATCGCGGGTATTGGAGTTCCACAACTTACGGCAATAATGGAAGTGGCTAAAGCTTGTAAAAAAGCCGGCATACCACTTGTTGCTGATGGCGGTATACGCTATGCCGGAGATATTACCAAAGCTTTGGCGGCTGGTGCTAGTACTGTAATGATCGGCTCATTATTTTCCGGAACTGATGAGAGCCCGGGCGAGAGTATTATTCTTAACGGCCAAAAATTCAAAGTTTATCGCGGTATGGGTTCCGCGGAAGCCATGTATTTTGGCGGAAGCAAAGATCGTTATTTTCAAGATACTGAAGACGATCTAAAAAAACTTATACCTGAAGGAGTTACCGGTCGTGTGCCTTACAGAGGTACCATAGCGGAGGTTGTCCATCAATTGGTCGGCGGACTGCGGGCCGGTATGGGCTACTGTGGTGCTAGGGTTATAAAGGATTTGTGGAAAGCAAGATTCATACAAATCACCCCCGCGGGCGTGAGGGAAAGTCATCCTCATGACATCACCATCACGAAGGAATCACCAAATTATTCACCATTATAAAAAGGAGGTTATATGAATAAAGAGAAAATAGATGTTCTCCTCGGCCTCCAATTTGGCGACGAGGGGAAGGGTAAAATTGTAGATACCCTTGCCCATGAGTACGATGTTATAGCCCGCTTTCAGGGCGGTCCAAATTCCGGACACACAATAATCGGGCCGTCTGGCAAGCTTGTGCTCCATCAGATTCCGAGCGGGGTGTTTAACGACAAGACCAAGCTTCTCATAGGTGACGGGATGGTCATTGACCCTGTTGTCCTGTGGAGTGAAATAGAAGCTGTAACTAATCAGACGGTGAATTTCCTGGACAGATTCTATGTGTCCGGTGGCGCCACGCTTATTACACCGATGCATAAGTATCTGGACGCGGCTTATGAAAAAGCCCGCGGGTCAGGAAAAATCGGGACGACCGGCAAGGGTATAGGTCCGGCCTATATGGATCGTGTTGGTCGCTTTGCCTTGAGTGTCACCGACTCACTCAAAGGCAATTTCCGCACCCGTTATTATGCCGTGAAAACTCTCCACAAGGCCTACTGCCGTGGAATCGGATTTAAGATTCCGAAAGCAGAATTTGAAAAGGCTGAGGAAGAATGGTTCTTAGCTTTGCGTAGTATCCAACAAGCAATCGCGAAGAATCATTTCTTGGCGGGAGAATATTGGTTACGGGGAATGCTCGCCCTAAACAAAAGAGTCCTGGCTGAAGGCGCGCAGGGCACGATGCTTGATGTTTTCCACGGCACGTACCCTTTCGTCACATCCTCACACACCACGGCTGGCGGGGCCTGCATCGGCTTGGGATTGCCGCCCAACGCGATCGGGAAGGTGATTGGCGTTGCCAAGGCATACACTACCCGTGTCGGAGAAGGTCCTTTCCCTACCGATCTCGATGGAGAAATGGGAGTTCGTCTAAGGAAAACGGGAGAGGAGTTCGGCTCCACCACTGGACGCCCGCGCCGATGCGGCTGGCTTGACCTTTCCCAGCTCAAATATGCCGTAATGATAAACGGCGTAACCAAGCTGATAATCACCAAGCTGGACGTGTTGTCCGGTTTGCCGGAGATACCTGTTTGCTCATCTTACAATGGGACTGTACCGAAGCCGGTTTATGAGAAGCTTAAAGGTTGGCAAGGACCAATTTCTCATGCCGGGATATATAATCACCTTTATGAATCCGCCCAACAATATGTAAGATTTGTTGAGCATTTTCTAAAAGTGGAGGTGACCCATGTATCAGTTGGTCCCAACCGGGAGCAAACGCTTCGGGTTGAGTAAAAATTTTAAGGGGCGGGTTCGGAGGATCGAAAGATCATACCGAACCCGCCTTATTTTTTTATGTTAAAATCAAAATATGTTCGCAATTTCCGGACGAGTCATAAAAGGGGAGGGCTACGGCCGGAAAATCGGATTTCCCACGGTTAATTTAGACCGTCGAGATTTTTTAAAATTAAAGAAGAAGCCAAAATTCGGCATTTACGCCGGCAAAGTTATTTTGCCGACCGGTCGTGCGTTTCGCGCGGGTCTGGTAATCGGTCCGCGCGACAAAAAAGGATTACCGAAACTGGAGGCGCATCTTTTAAATTTTCGCGGGAGAACGCCCGCCCGCGCGAAATTTATTTTTAAAAAGTTTCTCCGTCCTTTCCGTAAATTCAGCGCCGAGAAAGCTCTCAAGACCCAAATTCAAAAAGACCTCAAAAAATGTTAAAATTTCAATGTCTATGACTAATCAAAGTGAAACTAAAATTTGCCAGAATTGTCGTGCTGAATTTATCATCGAGCCGGATGATTTTAATTTTTATGAGAAAATAAAAGTCCCCCCGCCGACTTTTTGTCCGGAATGTAGAATGCAGAGGCGGTTGTCTTGGCGGAATGATTTTGTCTTTTACAATCGGCAGTGCGACTTGTGCCAGCGCAAAATAATTTCAATATATTCACCGGACAATCCGCAGGTAATTTATTGCAATACCTGCTGGTGGAGCGACAAATGGGACCCGAAAAAATATGCCCGCGATTTTGATTTTTCAAAATTTTTTTTCGAGCAGTTCGCTGAATTTCGGCAAAAAGTGCCTGCCCTTGCTTTGGTAAACGACAACGGCACTGGAAGCGTAAACTCCGAATATACGCAGAATGTGCAGTATAGCAAAAATTGTTATATGTGCATGGTTGCTTGGAAACTTGAAAATTGCATGTATTTTTCTTACGGAGCGGATGTCAAAGATGCGATGGACTCCATGGGGATTTTTAGCCCGAGCCAGGGCATTTATGAAAATATGTATAGCGGAAAATGTTTTAATTCTCGATATGCTTATAATTCT
>Ga0075939_139_pt1 | contig 6026 bp, 5 predicted proteins | sample RifGroA2_FD_67948 | JGI IMG/M metagenome (GOLD analysis project Ga0075939, IMG submission 67948) | Parcubacteria bacterium GW2011_GWA2_42_18
AAACAGATAGATCAAGAGAGTGATTGATATGCCGATAAGAGCAACTGCCAATTTATTGTCTATAATGAACGCCATTGGAGACTTGAGAAAAGCGACTCCAGCCGCCAAATTGAGAGTTCTGCCATCTTCCGATGACGAGATATCTGCGCCTTCTCCATCCTCCCCTTGAGCGCTTCCGATATCGCCGCCTATTCCTTTAGATCCAGAACTGCCATCTCCATTCGCTCCTCCAAATTCCTCAATAAAAGTCCTGACTTTCTCTATTTCAATTTTCTGTTCGTCAGAAAGAGGAATTTCACCGCCACAGAAAATTTCGTTTATTTTATTCTTGGTGGTTATATACACATAGCCGGTCGGCACATCATATCCCCACGGCTCAAGAATGTCTTCTCTGTATTTTTCCTGAAAACCAAAGACCGCGTCAAATGTCGCTTGGTCAAAAACACCCGTGAGCGGAATATCGCTATTTTCAAACACCCTTAAAAATCCCTGCAGTTTTAATACCTCTGTAGGATTATTATCTTCGCCTAGTTTCAAATAATCATTTAAGTATGAACATTGCCCAATAGATGATGACGAAGACGATTCTGCCGAAGTGGATGTTGAAACACCAGCCAAAGAAACTTGAGGAAGCATAATTCTAGATCCGCCGAAACTTATTCGGCCGGAAGAACCTCCGCTTGCGCCAACAATATTTTCCGTATCACCTCCGACCCCGCCCGTGCCTCCGCCTTCACTTGATGAAGAGTCTTCAGACGAAGCGCTGGACGAGCTTCCTCCGCCCTCACCATCACCAGAAGTTTCAGCAATGATCACAGTCCTAATCGCTTCATCCGCGGCCAAGCCTTCGGAATCAACAACATTATAAGTAATAATGTAAGTTCCCGCTATGCTAGTATCAATCGCATCTCCGCCAATAACAACATCGCCGGTAATATCTCCGTCTTCCGTATCGCTTGCCGTGGCGCCTGGGTCAGTGAAAATGTCACCGACAATCAAATTTATTATAGTGCTTCCAATGAGCATAATCACAGGTGCATGATTAGGATCTTCTTTTAGTTTCAATAAATCAAATGCCATGCATACTGGAAAGACGCTGTTTGGGCTGGACTCGTCTGGATAAGCGGCATGTAAAGCCCTTATAGAATCAATATCTTCATCAATCTCTAAATCATCATTAACAATCTGCTCCAATGTCGCGCTTTGAACCCAATCCTCAAGATCATCTATAGGAGAAGATTCCGCGATTACACTGTCTCCGTTTTTCAATACGGCAAGCCAACTTTCTCTCGGCTGGGGGAAAGCGCCTTCCCTGCCCTCATATCCATCATAAGAAAAAAGAGACGCTTTATAAGAACCTGCCTGCATATCAACCGAAACAGGTTCTGATTCGGCGTCTTCTTGAGACCAGTGCGAAACAATTTTTTTGTCGCTGAAATTTACGATCGTTCTCCCCTCTTGTTCTTCAAAGACGCATGCGGGGATTTCAAATGTGGATTCATCCGCGCTTGCGCCATTCACCAAGGCAAAGAAACTCGCCAAAAAGAAAATCATCATCAGTGATGCTGAAAATTTGCGAAAAGTGTTATTTTTCTTCCTTGAACGATATTTTTCTTTTTGCTCTGTCATTTTGTTATTGTTAATAATATTCATAAGCATTTTATTAAGATTGATAATAATTAAAAAATCTTCCTTTGTTCATAAAGGACATTATAAAAGACATCTATAAAGGACACTGGCAAATCAACGGAAATATACGGAGAAATTGAGCTAAATTTTAAAAAATCTTTGGATCCATAAATATACCCGCCTGACAATAACCAAAAAAGGATTAAACGGAAATAGACGAAAAAAGAACTTACATCTCTATTTACTAGCTGAAAATCAAAAAATTGTCAATAGAAAATTTTATTTTGGCAAAATGCGGCAAAATATTGCGGTATTTGTTTTGGTGCCCCTGGCAGGAATATCTCTCCTTACAGGAGCAGTCCCCTCTTTGGATACTTTTCGTATTCGTAAGAACGAACCCGAAAAGTATACTCAAAGAGGCTTCGATTCCTGCACGAATGCGCCCCGCGCATTCTCATGGGCACAATTCGTGCGCTTCGCTTACTAATGTGCCCCTGGCAGGAATCGAACCCACATCAACGCCTTAGAAGAGCGCTGCTCTATCCATTGAGCTACAAGGGCATAATAATTCAAAGAAATATAGCAACCAACAAATAGTTCTTTCCCGCCAGAGGTTACAAAAAAACTTCCGCTGTTAATTCTCCAGTACATATATGAACTGAAAGCTATTATTGAGAGAGCGATGAATACAAAAAAACCCAGAACGATGCTCCAATCGCGGCACGGATTTATTTCTTTGGCTTTAGGCGATCCGCGCCTGCGTCCGAAAAATTTTCCAGTGATTTTTTTTAATCCAGAAATTTTCATTGTATATCAATTAACTTTAGCTGCCGTTTCCGGCGGGTTTTTTATTTTTAAAACATTAAAACTGAAAACTCCGTTCCAATAAGACGCCGCTTGACCCTTGCCACTGTCAGAACTTAATCCCCTAGAGATTTTCTCAAGGTTTATGCCGTCAAATGAAATTTTGTGGGGCATAGTCTCCAGCAGACTCAGCAAGTGCATCGCATTGCCCCAAGAACCTTCAATTTTTAAAGAAATTCTAAATGATTCGGTGCTGCTAGCCGTCTTATTTTTCAAAGCCTCAACGCCCACTGACTCAATCTCAAGCTTAACGCCGGCTATTCTGCCCAAAGACTCCACCATTTCTATAAAATCAACCGTGCCGTTCGGCTGAATAAAAAGTTGGGCCATTTGTTCCCTTTCTTTCTTTGTGTCATTCATAAGGTTTTTAACGGACCTAATAGACTCGCTTCTCTTAATCTCCGACTCAATCTGAATAAAACGGTCGGAAACGACTTTGTCTATATTTTTAATTTCCATAAATAAATAAAAACAAGCTCCGTAAGCGGCTAAATTCAGAGCGGCTAAAATGAATATGATTTTTTTGGTTTTTAACATAAATTAAATCGCTGTTTTGAGAGTAATATTAAAGTCTATATCGGCAATCTTCGCGAAATTTGAAATCGGCAGATCAACGCTGTTGAATTTTTTTTCCGCTCTAAGGCTGTCCGCGAATAATTTAAGAAGTTCGCGGTTTTTTGATACCCCCTTTATCAAAATCTGATATTGGCCGTCTTTGGAATAATTCATTGATATGCCGTCAATTGCCACTCCGGAACTTTTTTTGCTGATAATTTTCAAAATCAAGTCTTTCATTAAAAAGGTCTCGTCTTTAGATTTTAACAGGGCAATCATTTCATTTGAGCTTTTTATGGCACCCTCAAATTCTTTATCTTCACTCTCACTTTGAGTTTTCTTAACATTATCAAATTCTTTATGAATGACATCTTCTTTCACGGCTGACAAGAAATAAGACGGCGAGAGAAAAATCAAGAATAATATTCCGGCCGCGAGCAAGAACGACAAAGAAACGGCCGCCAATCTAAGAAAGTATTCTTTCTTAATTGATTGTTTTTGATATTTTGGCAGTAATTCAAGCATATTTTTATTGATAAATTTTAATTTTTATCTTGCGGAATAGCCAACCCTATCGCTACGGCGAAATTCAATGATTCTAAAAAATTAATCTCCGGCAATCTGTCGTTTAGCGATAAAACATTGGTCCAGACTTGAGCCGTTTCCACTTCAATTTTCAAGTTCTGCGAAAGATATTCTTTGAGTCCCACAATCGCCGCGTCCTTCCCGCACAGTATTATCTTGCTTATTTTGCCGCCCGATTCGCCGCTTGAATCATTTTTAGCAAGCCAATATGTGTAGAATTTGCCAATTTCGTCTTTAATAACCGAAACGATGTTAGCTAGAGAGAAGAATATGGCTATGCTTTCTTTATTCTCGCTATATAATTTCTCATTCTTTATTTTTTCCGCTTCACTGAATGAAACTGAAAAATTTTTCTGCAAAGCTTCGGTTATTAGATTTCCTCCAATCGCGAAAGCTGATGTGAACCTGACTGTTCCGCCTCTTACCAAAGTAACCACCGTGACGCGATCCCTTATGTTTATAATCATCACCGACCCGCCGCTTCCATCTTTTATCGCCGAACGGGCAATCGCCTTTGACTCAACTTCAAACGAAACGGCTGTCAGTCCTGATTTTTCCAATACTTCAGCGTAGCTTTCCGCCAACTGTTTTGGAACAACAGAAACGATGACATCCAAATGATCGTTTCTCATATGGTCTTCGGTTATTACGCTGTAATCAAAAAGAGCCTCGTCAACCTTCACCGGCACATTTTCTTCAAGCCGAAATTCTATGCTCTGGCGAATTTCCCCGTTTTCCACTTTTGGAATCTCTGTTTTAAAGAAATAAGCTTTTTCCTCCGGCAAAGAAACTTTGACAAAATTCAGGGAATATTTTTGCTTTAAAGAAGAGAGGATTTTTATGAGTTCGTCTTTTTTAATTATTTCCCCCGAAACGATAATCCCTTGCGGAAGTTTTTCTTCTCCAAAGAGCTTGGGAATCAATCCGTTTTTATTTTCTGAAAATTTCATAAAGCGAATCGCTTGATCCGATATGTCTAGTCCTGCCGCTGACATCTTCAAATAGCGCGGCGGATTAAATATAGAAAATTTCTTTTTAAATGACATAGTGAGAAATCCGCTCCGGACAGAATGACTGTGGCGGCGTCCGGTTTGAAATTCTTTTTTATTATAACAAGCTTCTCGCTATAAACCAATTCAATGAATACCCCCGCCCATTTTTGCCTTTCCTGCCGCAACAAGCATGGCGTTCGGCCGATAATTCAAAGTGATACAGGCGCGTTTCAAAGAAACGCGCCTGTTGTTCCGCTAATCCTTCAAATAATATTTACCCGGATCGTAGAGTTCGATTACTTTTTCACCTGTCGGTTTTTTCTTGTTTGATTCGTCAAGCACAATTTTCTTTTTCTGCGATTCATCTTCCCCCGCATCAGCTTTAAGCGATTTATTCATTTCTGGCGCATCCATAACCAATCTCCTTTCCAAATAAAATTCAAAGAAATAATTACAAGTACTTTCTAAACGATAATTATACCCTACAATTTATTTTTCCTAAACAACAGTTTTTTACAATAGATTTTATTAAAAAATCCTAAATCTATTTAAAATTTAAGACTCATAGTGACTAAAGCACTATGAGTCTTAATTGTCAGGACAGTTCATTGCTGAATTGTTTCATGCGCAAAGTGCCATCTCCGCTAGTTACTTCTATTTCACAATCTCCAACCGTAATCAAAAAATTATCACACGCAGTTATAAAAGTTATTTTTTTAGAATAAGATGATGTAAAATAAAAACTATGGCATGGTATTTCAATGGAAGCTGATTTAATTAGAAATTTTATTTTTTTTATTCCCGTCAAGTAAAAACCAAATCCTTCCTTTTGTATTTCCGTATCGCTAATTATTACACCATTATCGCTTACTAATATTGTAAATTTGTCTATTTTTTTCACAAGTCACCTCCTTTAGGGGTATGGATTTTGTAGAGTACAATAAAAACTATGATATTCTTTTTATATCCTAAAATAAAATGATTGGAAAATCAATGGTGACAATTTTATTGGATTTTTTATTCTATTTTATCAATCCTCCTTTTGTATTTTTCTCCGTTGGAGAATGGGGTGGCGATCCAGACATTGATAATTTTTTTTGCCAGCTCAAAATCAACCTCGTCGGCGGGGAGAGACAAAACATTGGCGTCGTCGTGTTCTCGGGATTGTTTGGCGGTTTGGACATCATCGGCTAGAGCGGAGCGGACGCCTTTGAATTTATTGGCGGTAATGTCCACGCCGACTCCTGAACCGCAGATTAAAATACCTTTGTCTATTTCTGGATTGTTTGAAACTTTCTCCGCCACCAGTTTGGCGAAGTCGGTGTAGTCGTCATTGGGGTCGAGCTTGAAATTCCCCATATCTTCAAAACCTTGACTGTTTTCAGCCAAAAAATTTTTAAT
>Ga0075939_137_pt1 | contig 5253 bp, 5 predicted proteins | sample RifGroA2_FD_67948 | JGI IMG/M metagenome (GOLD analysis project Ga0075939, IMG submission 67948) | Parcubacteria bacterium GW2011_GWA2_42_18
TCAAAAATTTTATTCTTCTCCCAGAATTCCAGAATTTTCTCTTCTTTCCGGGCTATTTCCGATTTTTCATCCATATGTTAATTTTAGCATAAATAAAAAGAACCAAGTTGGATAAACCACTTGGTTCTTATTTATCTTTGCTAGGGGCAGGAGATTCATTTGGTAGCGTAAAATTTGTATTCTAACATTGAATCACCAACCAGCAGTCCAATGCTATGAATGCAAATAATATAACTCAAACTCATCTTTGTTTTAGGTGGAATTGTGAAAACCACCTTCATATGTTCGCCGCTACTTATGGCGATAATATTGTCACCCAGCTCTTCAAATTTTTCCTGGTGATTTACTACTATCACCATAATGCTATCATTGGTGACATTCTCCAAATAATATCCCGCAGAGGCATCTTCTTGGGTCAAAATTACACCGGCCCTTTCTATTTTGGTCTGGGCCCTTAAATTGTCGCTGAGTATCAGACTCAGGCAACCTGCGATTAAAAAAGCAATTTTTTTCATTTTTTTTGAATTTTAAAGAACAACATCAATCAAGATTATTACCAAAATCGTTGTTGTTCCGGTTAAAAAATATATTTAATCCGTTCGTGAGTTTATCATATCTTCTAAAATATGTCAACCCTACATCTCCTCGGGAGCAGAGATGCCGAGCACGGTCAGGCCGTTGCGAAGGACTTGGGTAAAGGCGGCGGTCAGGGCGATTTTATAAGGCGAGGCGGGATCAGGAAAACGGTAAAGCAGGCGCTCCAAAACCCCAAAGGCGGAAAAACTTGTTTCAGCGGGGCCTTGCGAACGCGACGGCGCAAGTACGAGGAATTCGCCAGCAGGCGAATATCCGTGCTCCGCAGAAACAAGCTTTTCCGCTATGGCTTTTTTCAAAATTGATTGGGCGCGGGCATGTGAATATTGAAGATACGGCCCCGAGTCGCCTTCGAAAGAAATTGATTTTTCAAAATCAAAAATAATGTCCCGCCCAATGGCCTGCTTCAGAATGGAATATTTAAGCGCGCCCACGGATATTTGGTCGGCCAGTTCTTCGGTAAAAACGACTCGTCCCGACTCCGCCATTTTCTTTTTCACGCGCGCGCTGATCTCGGCCAGTAAATTTTCAGCCGCCACAACCTCGCCGGTGCGCGAGGACATTTTTCCGGAAGGCAAACGCAACATGCCGTGCGAGATGTGGGTGGTTTTTTTATACAGATCCGGGAAAATTATCGCTGCCGCCCGCAGTACCACTTTAAAATAATCAGATTGCTCGTTGCCGGTTACGATGACAGATCGGTCGTACGGGTAAAGATCGTATTTTATTTTCATTAATCCCAAATCTTTGGCTTCGTAGGTCGGCAGGCCCTGCGAGTTCACGAAAACACGCGTGTGCAGGCCGTACTTTTCTCCGCGAAAGACCGTGGCTCCGTCGCTTTTCTCAAAAATACCTTTTTCCGTTGCCTCGCGCACGATTTCTTCGCCAAAATTTCCGGATGTGCTCTCTAAAAAATAAAAATCAAACTTAGTGCCAAGTTTTTTATATATCTTTTCAAAATATTCTAAGCTTAATTTTTTTCCTTGATTATATACTTCATTAATTTGCCGATCGGTCAGATTATATATTTTCCTATTTACATCTTCAATTTCTCCTTTGGTTTGTTCATCTGATTCATAAGCCAGATTTCCAACCGCATACATACGCCCTAAAACATCGGCAGTAATATCATCCGGTTTAATGTTATTTTTCAATATGGCCCACACGGCCTTAGCCACGTGCAGGCCAATGTCGCCTTGATAGCAGGCGCGGCGAGTTTCGGCGCCATTCCATTCCACTAGGCGCGAAAGCGCTTCGCCGATGGTGTTGGCCATCAAATGGCCAATATGAAATTCCTTGAATGGATTGGGGTCGGTGTATTCAATAATCGCCTTTTGGCCCGCCAGTGCTTTTCCATGGCCGAAATTATCGCTTGATTTTAAAATTTCTTTTATGCTGTCCTCAAAAAAAATATTATTTAAATAAAAATTTATGAATCCGCCGGCGACCTCTATTTTTTCTATCTCATTTGGTAAATTTTTTTTAATTACACCACCTATCATATCTGCTACCTGAGCACGAGATGGTTTTAACTCATTGGTTTCAAACTTTTTCCAACATACCATCGCCACATTTGTAGAATAATCCCCATTCTTCAAATCCTCCGGATGCTCCACGCTGAATTCCGCGTCCGGCGCGCCCAGTTTCACTAACGCATCCTTTATTAAATTTTCTATTTTATCCTTCATTGTTTTATTTATTCAAGATTCCTCTTACTTTTTCATAAATTTCTTTATGTATTTCCTTAGGCAACATTAAATTACCGTTTTTCATGCATTGTATTTTAACAAAATTATTAAGTTCGCCCACTAGCTTAAGCGCGGAACGGCGTGAGGCTTCTAAATGAGCTACATTTTTCTCAGCAACGTCTTTGCGTCCTTTTAAATATTTCTTTTTTGATTTTGAAAAGCCGGAAGAAAGAAGTTTCCGAGAAATCGAGACAGGAATATCAAGATAAAAAATGATATCCGGCCGCGGTATTCCAAAAATTTCATATTCCATTTTTTCAAGCCAACGCATAAAATCTCGACGCTTGCCTGAATTTTTTATTTTCCCGCCTTGATGAATTTGATTTGAGCTGACATATCTATCGACAATAACAATAAAGCCTTTAACGAGCCAGTTTTCAATCTGTTTTTTTGATTCAAATCTATCCGCCGCGTAAAGCACTGAAACTATTTTGGGGTGAATAGATAAAAATTCTTTATAGTGTCCCGCAAGGCATCTTCCTAAAAATTCGCCGAAAAAATTTTTATAATATTGCGGAAAATCTATGGTTCTGACTTTGATTTTCCGTTTTTTCAGCGCGCGCGCCAAAAACGCCGTCTGCGTGGCTTTGCCGCTCCCGTCTGTGCCGTCTATGACTATAAGTTTCCCTTTTTTCATATTACATTCTGCTGTATATTTTTATATATGCGACAGATCGATGTTCAATTAAAAATACCAGAACCCATTTATTTTTAATTTTAAAAATAACGCGATAATTCCCAACCCGGATTTTGCGATATCCTCGCAAACTTTTGCGGAGTGGCATGCCGTACACCTCCGGATTCGTCATTAATTTTTCTTCAATAACTTTTTGAACACGCCGCTTGTCGCTTGTGCCAAGTTTTGAAATATCCACAGAAAGCACCTTCGGATGATAAGCGACACCGTACATTTTATTTCCAGACCCTGGCGTGAGGTATGAACCGAACGCCTTTTGTGTCGCGCCCCCCAGCTAGTTTTTCCCACACACTATCTTCTTCAATAATGAGGGCTAGGCGGATTAATTCCGCGGCCTTGGTTGCTGTCGGCACCTTATCGCGTTTAGCAATTTTCGAAATTGACCAATTAAGGTCGGGGGAAAGGGTTATATTTAATCGCTTTTTTGTAGTTATACTGGCCATGTTTTTAGTGTATCAAAATCGTATCACATATGTCAATTCTCGCTGTTCAATTCTTTTAACGCCTCTTTTGCATAAAAAGTACAGCAGAAAATAGGGAAAAAAGCTATTCTATATTTTCAAACTTTTGCAGTAACATTTTATTTTTTCGCTTTAGTTAAGTAAAGTAGATAGTTTTTTTAATCTTAAAAATTCATCGACTTTCTGAAAAAGGATTTTTAAATCGTCATTATTAGAAATAGAATAATTAGCAAGATTCAAGCATTCAAAAAGTCGTTGTGTATTTGGCGGGGAATTTTCTTTTTGTTCGTTTTCTATAAATTCTGTAAGTGTTTTAGCTTCACCCAACTTATTACGAAGTATACATCTTTTGAATCTTATTTTCGGTTCAGCTGTTATTGCAAGCAAGATTAGATTGTAATTTTTGCGGATATAATCAATAACTTCCGTGACTCTAATTCCAGTTATAATTATTAAATCCTCTGGAATTTTATCTACTAAAAGTTTTACTAAAAATCCTGCTCCATTTTCCTTAACAAGATCGGACCCTATTTTAATTAAATTTTCTCGTGTCGGTTTTATTCCACGCTCTTTTGCAATATCTTTTAACGGCTGACTTATTTGGAAAGTTGATATGGTAAGTTTATTAGAAATATATTCGGCAACCGTATCTTTGCCAGAACCAACAGTTCCGATAATTCCTATAATTGTTTTCATAAATTTCTTTATATACTTCCGCGTGAAGTTTTTGTAAATACATATTATATTATAGCATATCTAAGACCAAAATCATATGTTATGTGAAATCTATTTTTTCGTGTATGTGAGACATAAATTATTTTCCCCATCTTAAAATCTTATCAATGCGGCGGGCGATTTTAACAAAATCTTTTTCTTTTTTTCCGCGGGTGGTTTCGGCCACTGTGCCCAAGCGGATGCCCGACGGATCTACCGGACTGCGTTCGTCAAAAGGAATGGTATTTTTGTTGACGATAATGCCGGCGCGCTCCAATCGATCGCTGGCTTCTTTTCCGCCGATGCCTTCTCCGTCCATCCAAGTGTCCATTAAAAGCAAGTGACTATCTGTCCCACCAGAAACTACGCGCCACCCCAAGCGAACAAGTTCATCGGATAAAGCCCGCGCGTTTTTGACGACTTGCCGAGCATATTTTTTAAATTCTGGACGATTTGCCTCCGCCAGAGCCACAGCGGTCGCGGCGATTTGATTCAAATGCGGTCCACCCTGCAAACCCGGGAAAACTGCTTTATCTATTAAATCATTAATTATAAATTTAGGATTGTGTCGGGCGGGAATCTTACGGGAAAAAATCATGGCGCCACGCGGCCCGCGCAATGTTTTGTGGGTAGTAGTCGTAACTATGTCCGCGTATGAAAAGGGAGAAGGATAAGCCCGGCCAGCCACTAAACCGGCAAAATGAGACATATCTACCATTAAATACGCCCCGCAAGTATCCGCAATCTGCCTGAATTTTTTAAAATCAATGACGCGCGGATAGGCGGTAAAACCAGCCACAATAATCGCCGGCTTTTCGCGCAGAGCCATTTTTTTAAGTTCGGAATAATTTAAAATTTCGGTTTTTTTGTCCACGCCGTAAGGCGCTTGTGTCCAAAATTTTCCACTGGCTGAAACCTTGTGCCCGTGCGTAAGGTGTCCGCCGTGTGAAAGTGTCATACCCATAATTTTTCCGCCGGCCGGAACTAGCGCGGTATAAACAGCTAAGTTGGCCGGCGAACCGGAAAGCGGTTGGACATT
>Ga0075939_141_pt1 | contig 5228 bp, 2 predicted proteins | sample RifGroA2_FD_67948 | JGI IMG/M metagenome (GOLD analysis project Ga0075939, IMG submission 67948) | Parcubacteria bacterium GW2011_GWA2_42_18
ACTGAAAGTGTTTGTATTGTTCATATGTATGTTAATTATACTTTATAAATTCATAAATATCAATTTGATAAAAGTTATTAACAATTTTGATTATACCACCCTATTTTTAAAAAGCAAGCAAATTCTGTGAATAAAATAAACAGGAGGAAGACAATAAAAAAAAAGAAAAAGGAGGCCTTGCCTCCCTTTTGTTTATTTTATGTTATAATTAATCCAGGTCATAATTTCCTCTTGGAAAAGAGCTTTGGTTGGGAAATATTCCGGAAATGATTCTCGATGAAGAATATTTGTGTATAGTCGATTTTCACCAAGGTAGTCGAGGAAACTTGAATATTGATATGCGCGAAGGTGGTTTAAAACGGCTTTTTTGTTTTTAATTCCCTTTTCTTTCCACTTGGGCTCAATTAATTTAACCGGGTTTAGATGAATATAGGAAAAAATATATTTAAGATAACGATCGGTGGGAATGTATTCGGCTTTAAATTTGCCCTCGAATAATCCTCCGGTTCGTTTATATTTTTGATTGTAGTACATAACATAGGCTGTGGTTAATTTTTGCATAAATTTCGTAATACCATTATCAGTAAGTTGCGTGATAAGAATATGAAAATGATTTGGCATAAGACAATAAGCACCTATCGCAACTAGTGATTCGCCTCGGTTAAAATCAAAAACACTTTTGAGTTTACGAAGAACATGAAAATCAAATTGTTTATGAGTGTTACAGACGAACAAAAGGTCCATAAAACGCGCGTAATCTTTCGCATCGTGAAAAATTTTCTGTTTACTGTTACCGCGATTATAAACATGGTAATACTCCCCGGAGGCAAATATTATTTTTCGTATAGACATGTTTTTATTATACCATAACTTCCCCTAAAAGGAGGCAAGGCCTCCTTTTAGGGGGTGGAATCAAAACGTCCCCGTGGCGATAAAAGTTAAGGTGTCGGTGTAGTCGCTGTGGGCCGGAGTAACGGCCGAAACGGCGGAATTAACGCTTATTTGTCCCCCTAAGGGTCCGCCGGCTGATTCTGAAACAGCCACCAGGCACAAACCATAATTAGCCGTTCCGGCGGACATCGTGCCTGTTGATGAGGGAATCGTATCCCCGCCAACCGAGGTTGATTTGAGAGAAGCGTTGGAAGATACCACAGTTACTACCGCTCCGCTGGAAGCGTTAGTGTCTATGTCTATCCAAATGTAATTGATGCCTTGCGTTGCTCCTGAACGGCGGACGGTGGAGGTTGAAATTGTTCCGAGAGCAACCACATAGGGCGTGGCGGTGTTCGCGTCGGTTACCGAAGCGTCTAAATCAAAAGTGATTGTTGAGCCCGCGGCGGTAAAATCCCAATTAGTGTTATTGTTGCAGTCAACACTTGTTCCGTCGGTGGCATTAATCGTGCTACCGCCAGAAACAGAAGCATCAGAACGAGCAACATTAACATAAGAAACTGTTTGAGTGCCGGTAACTTTTAATAACCATGTTCCGGAGCTTAAACTTGAATTTCGAAAAAATATCCTTGTTCCAGAAGCCTGCCCGTTCCAATTGATATTAGTGAAAGTATAAGTGGCTCCAGACTGATATTCCACCCTCACGGAAGGAGTGATAATAGTGTAATTATTGGAAACGGTAGCCGCGACATTAAAATCAACGCTCGGCGTAAAAGAAGTTCCGCAACCCGGATCATCCGCGCCGGAAGAATTAGTAATTGTTAAATCATAAAAGGCTCCCGCTCCCGTTATGGTGCCGGCGAGTGTTTGTTTGGCTCCGCCGTCCAAAGTAATCGCGCCGTTGCTGTGAGTAAAAGTTCCGCTGTTGGTATAATTGCCAGCGATATAAAATGTTCCGGATGTGCTTGTTAATATTCCACCACTGGAAATAGTTACCGTTCCGTTTGAATCCATAGCCGAAGCATTACCGGTTAATGTGCCAAAATCACCAATAGTCAAAGCCGCAACGGTCAGAGCGTAATTACTCCCAGTAGTGTTTAAAACAGTAGGCGCGTTTCCCGCTCCGATTGTTGTCCCCGAACCGCTTTCGGTTATAGACGCTCCCATATTTACCGTTAATATTGGGAAAGGAACGCATATACAGCCATCTGACGGCGGGATAGTAAAAGATCCGGTTATTTCTATCGCGCCTGCGCCAAAAGTATATATACGATCAGCGGTAATTATCGGAGAAAGTTTTAGGGTATAGAAAGCGTTTGAACCGGTAAAGGTTCCGGAGGTCAAAGTAACGGCCGCATCGGGATTCATGGTAACTATTGAGCTTCCGGCAGTAAAAGTACCAGAACCGCTAAGAGTAAAAAGAGTTCCCGAAGTTCCAACTAAAGTTATCCCCGAATTGTTGGCTATTAAATCTCCATCGGCTTGAATATCTAAGCGAGTGGCGGGAATGGGATAATTACCAACAGCATCTGTATCCACAACAGAACTGGCATCTAAACCAGTTCTAGTAATAGTAATGGTCGGATTCCCGGTAATGGCTCCCGCCAGAAGATAAGTAAGAATATTACGACTTCCTGAAGGATTGACATTCCAAGCGCTATTAATAACCGTCGCCCCGCCGCCGGTGTAAGTGATATTGCCAACTCCAGCGGTTAAAGTTGGACTGAAAGTTAAATTATTATAAGTTGTATTTTCTATAGTGATATTACCATTGCCGTTAAAAATAACCGTGCTTGTGCCAACCGTAAAAGTACCGGTGGCCGTAAGCGGCGAACCCGATGTCCCAATTAATGTAACAGTCGAACCATTAGCCGTGAAGGTACCGCCAGTTTGAATATCAATAGAAGTAGCCGTCAAAGCATAACCCGAACCGCTGGTATTTACAGCCGAGGTGGCCGAACCGCCAGTGCGGGTGATAGTGAGAACCGGATTGCCGGTAATATCTCCCCCGAAAGTATAAGTCAGGGAATTCGCGCTACCTGAAGGATTAACGCTCCATGTACCGCCAATGACCGTGGCTCCACCGCCAGTGTAAGTAATATTTCCAACGCCCGCAGTTAAAACGGGATTAAAAGTGAGATTATTATAAGTCGTATCTTCTATTGTGATACTGCCATTGCCGTTGAAAATAACCGTACCGGTGGATGCGGTAAAAGTTCCGCCAGAAATAGTAAGCGGAGAACCGGTTGAACCGGTCAAAGTAAGTGTGTTTGAGCCATTATGTGAAAGTTCATGCGGGCCGGCATCCATTGATGTATCAATATTGACAGAAGTGGCGGAAACTAAGTGTGGCTGAAGTCGATTTTGTCCAAGTCGTGCTAGCGCTTAAAGTGAAATTTCCCTCAACATTAAGTGTTGGGTCGTTTGTGTTCCAATCAATCGTGACCGCGTTTACGCCATCGCCGATGATAAAATTGTCCGTAGCGATAGTGCCAGCCATCAGAGTGTAAGTCGGGTTGCTTCCGCCGGAAGGCGCCAAAGTAAGATTGTCATAGGTTGCGTTTTGTATATCCGAAGCGGTTGTGCCTAAAAACTTAAAGGTGGAATTCGTGCCTGATGTTAAGGTGCCGGAATTCACAAACGGTCGCGAAACGCCCGTTCCCGAACCAGTTAAAGAAAAAGTATAACCGGATGAACCCAAACCAAAAGCATCGTCGGCGCCGATAGACAATTGAGTCGCCTTAGCCGAAGACCCCAAGTTAACCGTCTTGGTTGTCCCGTCAATAACCACCGTACCCAAATTCTGCACGGCCGAAGTGCTATCGGTCCAAGTGCTGGTGCCCGTGCCGTCAAAAGTAAAAGTGCCGGTGGAAGAAGTATATCCACCATTGGCATCAATCTGAAGATTTCCGCCCAGAGTAATATTATTGGATCCATTCATGCCGAGCGTTCCGTAAGAAATAGTTAGATTATTATCAACATCTAAGACTGAACCTAAATTCCAGGTAGCCGAACCTGATGTTTGGCCAAAAATTAAGGCGTAAAAAGCGTGCGTACTGGCGCCGGTGTTATCTATGGTTTCCGTCCCGCTTGTCGCCGTAAAGGTTACCGTGGAAGTACTGGCGGTAAAAACAGAATTATTGTCCCACGAACCGGCAATGGTGAAAGCGCTGGCGCCGGAGGCGGCCAAAGTGCCGTTGATGACCACGTCGTCCGCCACCAATTGTTCCGAGCCGGTATTGTTTATGGTCAAAGTATCGCCCGATAAAATGTCAATTATGTCGCTGGCGTAAGCGCTGTCGTCGTCAACCGCCAGCTTGCCGGAAGTGCCGCCGGAATCGCCGTCGTGCATTATGTCTTCGTCTTGGTCATTGTCATACTGGTTCATATTTGTAACGGTCAGCGAAGTGTTTTGATTGCTACCGACGGAAAGAGTGCCGGCCGTGAGTTGCATACCGCTGACATTGCCGGAACTCCATTTGGTCACGCCGGTTGATTCCGCCGAATCAGCCACACCGTCCAACCACACAGTGATAATGCCGTTGGCGCTGGGCTCTTCAACCGAGCTGATTGTCCAAGCGCAAGGACAAGGACCGGCGGCGGTCGTGGCCGTTTGCGATTTGAGCGTGCTGTTCACGGCAAGATTGACTGTGGTTGAGGCCTGATCGGAACTACCGGCGATAGAAATGGTCGCCACTTTTATTTCGGCGGCCACTCCGCCCCAATTACCGGTACTTGATGTAGCTGACGGACTTGTATCATTTGAATTTACCCATTCTGATTCAACCGTTAGCGCTGGTGAATTATGTCCGGTATTGCCAAGTTCGGCCCAGAGTCCGCCCGCTTCCGGACTGATATTAGTGTTGTTCAAATCTATACCCCAACCAGCCACTGTACCGTTGCCAGCCGAGGCAAAAGTGTTAAGAGTGACGGAAAGCGCAGTACCCGAACCGGTGTTTATCTGGCTTTGAACAATGGCGCCAGAACCACTAGTGCCGGTTAAATCAGTACTAGTACACTTTATTATGCTCCAAGCTCCTCCCGTTTGCGCATCAGCAAAACCGCTAATTGAAACCGTGCCGGCTGGCGGATCAGAAGCTGTATTCATTGCTCTAAACATGCTGATCTGGCGCAAGTTCGAGGCGAAAAGAGTACCGTTTACATTAACCCAAGTTAGACCATTGCCGGTAATATTTGTTGGTATATCGGCTGAACCTGTATCGGAAGTCACTATTATGGCTAGAATAAGTTCATTCTGCGCCGGATCAATGCTGGCGGTTGTGTAATCACTGTTGCCGGTATTAAAACTGGTTGTTAAATTAGAACAAGTAATCTGG
>Ga0075939_121_pt2 | contig 4258 bp, 9 predicted proteins | sample RifGroA2_FD_67948 | JGI IMG/M metagenome (GOLD analysis project Ga0075939, IMG submission 67948) | Parcubacteria bacterium GW2011_GWA2_42_18
ATTGGAATCGCTTGATTGCTGAAACTCAATGAGCGTCCCGCAATCAAGCTTGTCGGTTGGGATTTTAAGGGCAAGCTCCCGCGCCAGATTCCTCACATTAGAATCGCTTGATTGCTGAAACTCAATGAGCGTCCCGCAATCAAGCTTGTCGGACGGGATTTTGAGAGCAATTATTCTTGCCCTAGTCCAATCTCTTGCCGCCAGCTCCATTAGGAGATTAAGACCTTCTTCTGTTTTTTTCATATTAAAGTGCTTGATGGTGATTGGAAAATTCCATCTCAGTTATATCATATGTCAATTTAGATGTCAACCACAACATTCCGAATTCTAACTTCAAGCTTCAAATGCTAATTTTCATCACAAAACCATTGAAAAGATTAATGTTTTCAACGCTTTACGAAGTCTTCCGTTGCGCTTTGTTCTAGAACCTAGCCCAACTCAACCGAAAACGACGATCGTCGTTTCTTGTTGAGTTCAGGTATTGAAGCCTGACTTTAAGTTCAACGGCGGAAGGGGAGGCCGAGGTGACGGAAAAATTCCAGAGCTTCGGCGCGGGTGCGGGCGGAAGTGACAATGGTTATGGCTAAACCAAAAACATCTTTAACATCTTCATCGGCAGTTTCCGGAAAAATTATATGCTCACGTATGGCAACCGTCATATTTCCAATATCATCCACCGCCTTAGGATTAAGCCCGCGAAAATCTTTAGTGCGCGGTAGGGCGATATTTAAAAACTTATCCAGAAATCCATACATCCGCTGTCCGCGTAATGTTACCGACAAACCAACAGGATCACCCTGCCGAATTTTAAAACCGGCGATGGATTTTTTGGCGGCGCGAAGCGCCGGTTTTTGTCCAGAAATTTTTCCAATCCGATCGGTAACTAAATCATTACGCTTAGGATCTTTTTTAACCGCCGAACCGGTGCTCACGGAAATTACCACCTTGCGTAACCGCGGGGCGGCTAGGCGGTTTTTGTAATTAAACTTATTTTTAAGAGATTCGAATGTTTTATTTTCTTTTTCTTTGATTTTATTCATATATTATATTTTTTTAACATTAGAAATATGAATTGGCATAGATATAGAAATAATTTGCCCTTTCTCGCCCGCCTTGCGCGGTCGCTGGTGTTTCTTTTTCATATTTACACCTTCAACCACAACTTTACTTTCCTTAGGCAGAACGCGCAAAATTTTACCTTGCTTGCCCCGATCGGCGCCGGAAAGAATTTTCACCATATCGCCTTTTTTTACATGAAATTTAATCATTTGTCATTTGTAATTAATAAACATAATTAAACAACCTCCGGCGCCAAAGAAACAACTTGTTGGAAACCGCGCTCGGCCAGCTCGCGCGGAATGGGCCCAAAAACACGCCCGCCTTTTAGGTCTTTCTTGCCTTTTTCCACTATAACCACGGCATTTTCATCAAAACGTATATATGAACCGTCACGACGGCGCAGAGCTTCCCTCTGTCGCACAACCACGGCCTGATGAACTTCATGGGTTTTTACCGGCTTGCGTGGCTCGGCAACCTTAACCGTAATTACCACCAAATCACCGATACTGGCATAACGCCGGCGAGTGGAACCCAGCACCTTAAAAACTTTGGCGATTTTCGCGCCGGTATTATCTGCAACTTTTACCATTGTGCCTGCTTGAATCATAAAATTAATAAATTACACGAAAGTGTTTATCTTTAGAAATGGGACGACATTCCTCTATTACAACTTTATCACCTGTTTTTAATTTACCTTCGGGATCATGGGCTTTGAATTTTTTTACAACCTTCATATATTTTTGATATTTAGGATGTTTAACCAGACGACTAACGCTAACCACGATAGTCTTGGACATTTTATCCGAAACAACGGTGCCTGATAATTTTGTTTTAACTTTATTTTCCATAATAGTAGTATAGCGTTAAATTAATTGCGACTAATTATTTTGGTTTTAATCGGCAGTTTAGTGCCGGCCTTTCGTAAAGCTTCGCGCGCGATTTCCGCCTTAACTCCGTCAATTTCAAAAATTATCCGTCCGGGCAATATTCCAGTGCAAAAACCGGCCGGATCGCCCTTACCCTTACCCATACCAACTTCCGGCGGTTTGGCTGTATAAGGTCGATCTGGAAAAACACGAATCCAAAACTTGCCTGTTTTAGTAAGCGCGTGAACCATGGCCTTGCGCGCGGCTTCAATTTGCGTAGCCCGCAAACGAAACGAGGATAGTGCCTTAAGCCCAAAAGATCCGAACGAAAGAACCGTGCCGCGCGACGAACGACCTAGATTTTTCATATTTCTTCGGCCGGTTTGCCATTTTCTAAATTTAACTTTTTTAGGCATCAACATAAATATAATTTAATCTTTATTTTCTGATTTTTTATCAAAAACTATACCTTTATAAATCCAAACTTTAATACCGATGTCGCCGTACGGTAAATGCGCGCGTTCGCGCGCGAAATCAACGTCGGCTCGGAAAGTTTGAAGCGGAATACTGCCTCGTCTTATATCTTCGCGACGTGCAATTTCAGCGCCACCTAACCGGCCGGAAAGTCTTATACGTGCGCCTAAAATTCCGCGCGTATTTATGATTTTTTCAACGGCTTGTTTTATAACCCGTCTGTAAGGCAGGCGTTTCTCTAAACCCTCAACAATGGAATAGGCCGCAATTCTGGCATCCGCATCAGGAGAAGGAACTTCCATAACATCCAGTTTAAACTCTTCAGTGGCCAATAAACGGCGAGCTTTCATAAAACGCAATATGTCTTCGCGCAAACGTACAGCGGCTTCACCTGAACGGCCAATGAGCACACCCGGACGGGAGGTATGTATTAAAACGCGCAAGGACTTGGAACTGCGTTCAATTTCTATTGAAGATATATAACCGCCGCGCAATTTTTTTTCTAAATATTCACGCATGGTTATATCCCCTTTCAAATATTCTTTATAACGGGCAGGCGCGGCAAACCAGCGTGATTTCCAATCGCGTAATATAGTTAATCTATGAGCATAAGGATGTACGACTTTAGACATAATGATTAGGTTTTAGGGACTAGGTTCTAGTTTCTAAAATGACGGAGATGCGACTGGTACGTTTTTTTATTAAATGCGCCCGACCGCGCGAAACCGGACGTCGGCGTTTGAGAACCTTTCCTTCATCTATATATATTTCCTTTATAAATAGCTCACCTTTCGAACCAGACGCTTTGGCGTTAGCGGCCGCCGAAGAAATAAGTTTGCGAATAGGCAAGGCGGCGCGTTTTGGTAAAACACGTAAAGCTAGCTCGACTACCGAAACCGGGCGGCCGCGCACCAAGTCCGCCACCAGGCGGACTTTGCGGGGAGACTGTCGATAATTGTTTAAAAAAGCTTTCATATTATTTTTTTATTTTTTATCACCGGTCTTGGCTTCGGTGGCCGCCTTGGCCGCTTGAGCCGCGGCTATTTCAGATTCTTTTTTCTTCTGGTCTAGTTCTTTCTGCATCTGTCCGCCGTGTCTGATAAATTTACGCGTGGGCGAAAATTCACCCAATCGGTGTCCGACCATATCTTCGGAAACCAGTACTTCCAAGAAATCACGGCCGTTATGCACGCCAAAAGTGAAACCAACCATTTCCGGCGCTATTTGGCAGGCGCGCGACCAAGTTTTAATAGCCCCGCTTTTGAGCGGGTCCTTGCCGGCGATTTTTTTCAGGACGCGCGCATCCACGTACGGCCCTTTTGACATCTTTCTAGTCATATAATAAAAAGCTCGCTTGAGCCTTAATGTATGTTAGCAAAAGATAAAGCGTTTTGCAACAATGCTGTTCTACAAATTTCAAAATCAAGGTTTTTTATTTCGGCGATTTTTTTGACTACTTCGGAAACATAAGACGGTTCGTTGCGTTTTCCGCGAAACGGCGCGGGCGCGACATACGGGCAATCTGTTTCAGATAAAATCATATCTAACGGAGTATTGCGAATTATTTCATCATAATCACGCGCAAAAGTAATCACGCCGGTGAAAGAAAGAGTAAAACCGAGATCTAAAAACTCGCGCGCTTCGTCTAATGTTCCAGCAAAAAAATGCACGTCTCCGCGCGCGCCGGGGCGCGCGCGGAGAATCTCCAGCGCCTCGCCATAGGCATTACGAATGTGCAACATCAAAGGTTTGCCAAGCTCAAGCGCAAGTTCAATTTGGGCGATGAACGATTCTTTTTGTTTGGCGGCGGTCTCGGGTTCCAGCCGATAATAGTCCAATCCGCATTCGCCGATGGCCAG
>Ga0075939_136_pt1 | contig 4136 bp, 4 predicted proteins | sample RifGroA2_FD_67948 | JGI IMG/M metagenome (GOLD analysis project Ga0075939, IMG submission 67948) | Parcubacteria bacterium GW2011_GWA2_42_18
AACGGCGATATTGTCGCCGGAGAAACAGTCACGATTGAGATTGGCGCAAATGCAACATCTTCTGGAACAGGTTCTGCTGCTAATCGAATAACTAATGATACAGCGGGAACTGCCGTTATTGCTATTGCTGGAACCTCTAGTTTTACTGATACGGGAAGCATTGCTATTTCCATAGTTTACGATGACGTGGTAACCATCACAGCTACTGTTGCTCCAACTATCACTTTTGATATTGATACCGCTGGTAGCGGAACTGACATTTGTAGTACGACAGAAACAGGAACTCCTTATTCAATTCCTCTTGGCACAATTACAACCTCAAACAGTATAGTTTCCGGATCAACTGATATTAAAAACTATATCTGTCTTGATTTGGACACAAATGCTACGGGTGGTGCGGTAATTACAGTGAAGAGTACGAATGGCTCTAGTGGTTTAGTTTCAACCTCTGTTACGGCTGATAATATAAATTCTCTTGCGGGTATCAATACCATCGCCAATGGCACGGAAAATTACGGTATTTGTGTTACTACTACCAGTGCTACAACAGGTTCTTTTACTGAAGTTTCTCCATTTAATGATGCTGACTGTGACGCTAATGACCAGACACCAGCCATTGGCGGATTTGATGGGACAAGCCAAAGTCTTGTAAATACAGGTAGCGCTGGAATCGCTGTGGGGCGTGTTACAGTTACAGTAGCGGCGGCCATCAGCGCGGTGACTGACGCGCATGATGACTATACAGACACCTTAACTTTCATCGCCACGGGAACGTTTTAGGATAGCTTATAGCTTATAGCTTATAGCTTATAGCTTATAGCTTTTTCCACATACTTTTTTAATTTTAGATAAAGTGATATAATCAGCGCAATGAGACAGAGACATCGCTTTTTTGAATATGGGTTCGAGCCTCTTTTATTTTTGATAATTGTAATTGCGTTAATTGTTCCGGTTTTTAAAATTCAGGCTTTGACGGTTTCGCCTATCAGAATAGAATTAGAAGGTAACCCCGGGGAAACAGTAAAAGGTGAGTTAACCCTAAGTAATGAAAGTGATGGTTTTCAAACCTTTTATACTGTTTCTCAAAACTTTGAAGCGCGGGGTGAAAGTGGCGCACCCAATTTTGTTACCGGAACGGAAGGATTGGCAACTTGGATAACAGCTCCGGAAAATCTTGATCTTAAACCAAATGAATACCGCGAGCGTATTCCTTTTGAAATAAAAATTCCTATGGAGGCCGAGCCAGGCGGGCATTTTGCGGCCATCTTTTGGACAACTAATCCGCCGTCTGATATAGAATCGGGTGTGGCTATTGGTGTCAAAGTTGGAACTCTAATTCTTCTTCGTGTTTCAGGGGACATTGAGGAGGGGGGAGGGATTATAGAATTTAGTACGATTGATAAACAAAAAATTTATCTTCATCGACCGATAAATTTTTTCTATCGTTTTCGCAATGACGGAGCGGATCGCATTAAACCGGACGGCACAGCCAATATTCGAAATCTTTTGGGTATTCGTTCAGATTCCTTACCGCCTAATTCAATTGAAGGTAATATTTTACCGGACAGTATTCGTCTTTTTGAATTTACCTGGGAAGGCAGGGGACTATCACAAAAAGAACCTACAAACTGGTTTAGTGTATTTTGGTTAAATGTTAATAATGAGTGGCACAATTTTGGTATTGGGCGTTATAGTGTCAAACTCTCGCTTGATTACGGCGCGGATAAACAACTTCATTCTGAAGCCAAGTACGTTTTTTGGATTTTGCCGTGGCACCTATCATTGGTTGCTATAATTATTTTGATTATTCTTTACTTTGTCGGTCGGCGCGAAATATTGTCTTACAATGAATGGATTGTTCGCCGAACCATCAAACATATGAATCAGCTCAAAGAAGCGGCTCGACGTTATGGTGGAAAAAAGAAAGTTTAGTTTTTTCCGGTTAATTCTGGGGATCTGGATATTTACCGGTTTTTTTGTTCTTACTCCGTTTTCAGCTAAAGCCCAGTTATCGGACCTGGTCAGTATTTCCGCCACAGCCCTGCCTCCGCCACGCGGTAGCGTTATTTTGATTCCCTCCACCGTGCTTTCTTTTTCCGGCCGGGCTTATCCGGAAGGCCGGATTGTTATTCTTAAAAACGGGCAGTTTTTTGCCGAAACCAAAGCTAATCGCAAGGCCGATTTTTCCGTTTCGCTCACCACCCTGGAACCGAATAATTACAAATTTTCAATCTACGGAGAAGATAATTTCCAACGCCGTTCGCCGACTTTCAATTTCGATTTAATTTTAAAGAGAAGCGTAACCACGACTATTAGCGGAATTTTTCTTCCGCCCACGATTGAAGTAGATAAGCGCGAGATTTTAAAAGGCGAGAAGCTTAGAATTTTCGGACAGACCGTGCCTTTCGGATTGGTCACAATAGTAATTGACCCAACTCTGCCAAGTTACAAAGTAAGCGCGGATACTAACGGCATATACCAATATTTTTTAGACACGATTGAATTGGATTTTAAGACCTATGTGCCGATTTTAAAAACGACGGTTGGCGTGGTTGAGAGTCCAGAAAACAGCGGAGGAGATTTTATTGTCGGACAGAAAACTCGTTCGGCAATTAAAACTTGTGAGAGCATTCCAGCTGATTTAAACTGTGATGGCCGAGTGAATCTGATTGATTTTTCAATTTTGCTTTTCTGGCATAAGAAGACAAATTTCCCCGCGCGGGTTAATCTAGATGGGTATAATGGAATCAGTCTAGCCGATTTAAGCGTAATGATTTATTATTGGAGTGGATAATCACAAATGAGAAAAATAAAAATAATAACTTTAATATTAGTATTGTTTGGCGGGTTACGTATTTACGCGGCGGATATGTATTTCGCTACGCCTAAAACAAGTTATGGTGTAAATGAAGAGATACAAGTCGCTCTTAGAATTTCCAGCCCTAACGAAAAAATAAATGCTCTGGAGGCGGATATCATTTTTCCCGACGAACTTGTCAAGTTTGTGGATTTTTACGATAACAATTCAATCGCCATTCCTTGGTGGGAAAGACCAGCTCTTAATGAAAACGTCATACACTTTTCAACCGGCATTGTGGGGGGATTTGATGGTCTAATTGATCCATTTGAACCTGAAAAGAAAAAAGCCGGCACGGTGGCTAATTTTGTTTTTCGCGCGAAAAATGAAGGCGTGGGGTCTTTTGAAATTGAAAACGGCGCGGTCTATCTGCATGATGGCAAGGGCACTCTCGGAGAATTATCGACTGCGCCATTATCTTTTATTATTGGTCCAGCTATAACGCCGGCTGAGTATAAACTTTTAGACGACCGTCCGCCGGAACCGTTTGAAGTTTTAATTGACCACAGCGAGCTTATATTTGACAATCAATATTTCGCCGCCTTTCAAGCAGAAGACAGTGGTTCGGGTATAGCTTTCTATAAAATTAAAGAAGGCGGCGGGTTGTGGTTGCCGGCGGAAAGCCCATATCTTTTACGAAACCAAAAATTAACCAGTGTGATTAAAGTTAAGGCCGTGGACAAAGCCGGCAACGAGCGCGTCATGACCGTTTCACCGCTTACCAGCAAAGACCTTTCGTATTTGTGGTATGTGCTGGCGGGTTTGTTACTGATTTTTCTTGTACATCTATTACTTGATCATCGGCGAAAAACTGTTTATAATGTAAATGTCTATGAACAACATACTCGATCTAAAAAATAGAGATAAGATTTCACCTCCCTTGATAAGGGGAGGTTGGGAGGGGTTTGAATATAACCCCCTAAATCCCCCTTATCAGAGGGATTTTGAAAAGGGCAAAAAAAGAAACTTGATTTTTTCCGCGATGCTTTTATTGGCAATAACTTTTTCAATTATAACGGTTATGCGCGCGGCCACGCCGGACCCTGGGCATAGTTTAACGGAACTTGATTTGGGAAATATTGAAAATACCGCCTTGTCTACTTGGGCGGGGACAAGCAATCTGACCACTCTTGGAACAATTACTTTGGGAACATGGAACGGGAGTGTGATAGATGATACTTATGTTTCTTCTGCCACAACATGGAATGCCAAACAAGACGCGCTCGGATTCACGCCCGAAGATTCAGCCAACAAAGGCATTGCCGGCGGATACGCTTCG
>Ga0075939_142_pt2 | contig 3705 bp, 3 predicted proteins | sample RifGroA2_FD_67948 | JGI IMG/M metagenome (GOLD analysis project Ga0075939, IMG submission 67948) | Parcubacteria bacterium GW2011_GWA2_42_18
AAAAATCAACGCGATCAGTATAAGAGCGACGGCCAACGCCATTAAAAACCCGGCTACGGCGTAATCTAAATAAAAAAACGACCGCGCCAGCACGCCGAGCGCGAAACCAAAAACCATTACGAGAAAAATATTATTTTTCACAAGATTTTATGCCCTAAGAATTTTTGGTAATCAGCCAGTGTTCCGCGGAAAGGGTCGGGATGACCACCCAAAGAAAAACCGACAGCGATTTTGTCGCAACGCTCATTTAAAACCACGCCCGTGTGCGCCAGAACTAGTTTCCATTCTATACTATTTCCGGATTGTTTTATTTTTAAATCCAGTTCTATTAATTCCCGCCATAAATCCTGATTCAAAACGGGTTTACGGTTTTTCGTGCGCCAGCCGTTTTTTTGCCAATTACGCGCCCATTGAGTAATACCCTTTAACACATACTCGGCGTCGGTGTGGATGATGAATTTAAAGTTTTTAAAGTTCGTAAAGTAATCCAGGGCTTTAATTACCGCAGTTAATTCCATGCGGTTATTGGTGGTCATTTTTTCTCCCCCGCCGATTTCAAAGACCCCCTCCTTACTCCTCCCCCTTAGTAAGGGGGAGGCTGGGTGGGGGTGAAATAAAATGACGGCCGCCCAGCCACCCGGCCCCGGATTGCCGGATGAACTGCCGTCAGTGTAAATTATTATTTTTTCTTTTTTATCTTCATTCATATAATATCAACAATGCGTAACCGCAGATCTTTGGAGCCGTTCCAGCGCGAGAGTTCTATGTGGGCAAGCATGTTAATTCGCCCGCCGGCCACTGGCGGGCGAGTAAATTTCTCCGGTCTGGCAAAAAAACAAATAGCTTTTATTTTGCGCTTGCCCGCCGGTGAGGCGGGGCCGTTCTCGTCCAAGAAAGTTATTTCTAAATGCTCTTGACCTTTGCCGAATTGTCGTATATAGACCCCTTCCCTCCTACCCCTTGATAAGGGGGAGGTGCCGGAGGCGGAGGGGGTAATTTTTCTAAAGGATTCTGATAGCGCCTCTTCCAAAAAATGAACTTGTTCGCGGGTCATGGAAAATCCACCAGAAAGCTCGTGTCCGCCGAAATCGGTAAAAATATCATCTGACAAAGAAGACATGAGATCCACCACACTAACACTACCATCCGAACGACAAGAACCCTTGAGTTCGCCTGAACTCTCGCCATCACCGCCCCACACAAAAACCGGACACCTAAGTTCTTCACACAGCCGACCAGCCACCAATCCTAAAACACCCGCCCGCCACTTTGGATTACCTATCACAACTACTTCGCGTATATTTCGACGATCAAGCGTTACATGCATGCGCGAGGCGGCGTTAATACGCGGAGCTAAAGTAAAAGCAATATCGTCTTCGGAAAGAAAACGTGTATCGACGCGAGCCTGTCGCCATAATTCAGTAAGTCCCGGACGACGATCTCTGCGTAAAACTTTTAAACCAAAATGAGCCAGCGCGCGGTTTTCGCCCAAAAGCGGAACCATATCCGAAAGCGTGCCGATGGCTACGAGATCCAGAAGCCATTTTTCAAACCCTTCCGGAATTTTCCAATACTCGCCGTATTTTTTCACTAACGCCTGTACTAATTTAAAAGCCACGCCGGCTCCACATATCATTGGTTCTGGATAATTTCCTAATTTGGGATTAACAAGCGCGTAGGCGCGCGCTCCACCATCGGGCGGAACAAGATGGTGGTCAGTAATAATTACATCCAGTCCTAAAGCTGTGGCCGTAGCAACTTCCTGTATGTCGCCCGTGCCTAGATCCACAGTGATAAGAACTTTGGCACCCAGCGCGGCAAGTTTTTCCACGGCTTTGATACTTAAACCATAACCCTCACTATTGCGGTCGGGAATATAAAATTCAATATTAGTATGACCGATTTGGCGAAAAAAATCGTGTAAGATCGCCGCGCCCGGCAAGCCGTCGCAATCGTAATCGGCGAAAACGGCGATTTTCTCGCGCGCTTCAGTCGCTTCAAAAATGCGCACGACGGCTTTTTCCATGTCCGGCAGTAAAAAGGGGTCATGTAAATCGCGCGCGTAATCGGGATTCAAAAATTTTTCGGCCTCTTCGGCCGTTTTGATTCCGCGATTCTCCAAAAGCGTCCGCAACAGCGGGGAATAATTTTCCATTATGGTATAATCTTACCATGGACGACTGCGTTTTCTGTAAAATTATAAAAAAGGGACTGCCGGCGACAATAATCTATGAAAACGAGAAAATACTGGCATTTTTGGATATTAGTCCGATAAACTTCGGGCATACCTTGGTTATTCCCAAAAAACACTTTCCAAACATATATGAAACGCCCGATGAGGAGTTGTGCGCTATGACTACCGTTGCCAAAAAAATCGCGCAAGCCATACGGGACGCTTTGGTCGCTGACGGCGTAAATATAGCCATGAACAACAATCACGCCGCCGGCCAGCTGGTTTTTCATTCGCACTTGCACGTGATTCCCCGCTTCACCAACGATGGCTATGAACCTTGGCGTTCGCGCAAACCCTATAAAGAAAACGAGGCCGTTTCTGTCGCCCAAAAAATAAAAGAAAGTTTGAAGTAATTTATTTCAACGCGCGCAAACCCGGCAAGGTGCCTTTGGCTAAAAATTCCAACATGGCGCCGCCGCCGTTTGATATAAAAATTCTGGTGGGTAGTTTATGATTTTTATTGGACAACGCGGCTAAAGTATCTCCTCCTCCGATGACAATGCGGGCGCGCGATTTTATTGCGGCTTTCCATATTTTTTCTGTCGCCCCGCCATAACCAAATTCGTATTTCCCCAACGGGCCGTTCCAAAGAATAAACCGAGCTCGGCGCACCAGCGCAAACAAGGTTGCCGTTGCTTTCGGTCCGATATCAGAAATGATTTCATTTTTCAAAACCTTGTCTGCCGTTTTTGTTTTTTGTTTTCTGCCAACACTAACAACCACGTCTTCCGGTAGAATTATTTTGGGGTTGCGCGCGAGTTTTTTCAAACCGTATTTTTTCCGGTCGGCCAGCGATTTGCCTATATTCATCCCCATTTCTTTGAAAAAATTATTAGCCAGCGCGCCGCCGATAAAAATTTTGTCGGCTTTTCTTGTGAATTTTTTGATAAGCGGAAGTTTGGTGCTGAATTTCGCACCGCCTAGAATGAAAAGAAATGGGCGGGGCGGATTTTTAAACACATGGGAAAGATTTTTAACCTCTGCTTCCAACCGCAAGCCCGCGTAAGCGGGCAAAAGTTTCGGCAAGGAAACAATAGAGGCATGCGCACGATGGGAATCCGGAAAAGTTTCATTTATATATATATCTCCGAGCTTGGCTAATTTTTTGGCAAAATTAAGGTCATTTTTCTCCTCGCCCGGACCCATACGCAAATTCTCTAAAAGATGAACCCGCGCCGGCGAAAAATTTTTGGCTAAAATTTTTCGAACCGGCGCCAGCGATTGTTTTGGATCAGAATGATGGCTTAAAATTATTATTTTCTCCATGCCTTTTTTTAATAAAAGACGAAGTGTTGGATAGGCCACATTTATGCGCGTAGCATCAAGCACTTTATTCCCCCTAATGGGAACATTAAAATCTACCCGCACCAGCGCAACCTTACCCTTCAAATTTTTCTCCTTACGGGAGATCTCCCGAAGGGAGATAATATTTCTTATCGAACGCATTGTTTTATAATTTCTCCAAATTTTTT
>Ga0075939_142_pt1 | contig 1559 bp, 1 predicted proteins | sample RifGroA2_FD_67948 | JGI IMG/M metagenome (GOLD analysis project Ga0075939, IMG submission 67948) | Parcubacteria bacterium GW2011_GWA2_42_18
CTCGGCATATTTATTAGTAAATTCGGAACCCAGGGCCGTTAAAACATCTTTAGAAACATAATTTTCCGAGGCGATCAAATTAACAACCTTTTTCTGGCGAATCTTTTCCAATTTGATAAGTTTTGCAATTTCGCGGTCGCGCATCATCCTCGGATTCTAACATAAAATAAAAAAAGAACCCATCATAGATGAGTTCATTATATTTCGAACCTGGACCTAGAAATGAAAAATTGTTTTCATTATGGCCCAAAAAATTAACAAAGATCCCAATAAAAACCAACACATCAAACCCACAACCGCGCCCGTAAAAATACGAGCGATGATTGGTGCTGGGAGGACGGGGTACACAAGACCCAGCGCCCATTGGTTTGCGGACCTTGAAAATCCCGCCAACCAGACCATCTGGTCTTTGAGATTTTTAAAAAGTCTCAAGCCGGCTTTGGCTCCAGACTTATAAGACGACTTTTTTGCCATAGTTAATGTGCTTTCGTTGCATGTTAGCACATTATAACAAACTTGTCAATTAACTTGGCGACCTGGTCGCCAAGTTGGAATACCGCTTAATTAAGTACCAAACAATTAGAGCGTAAAGAGCAAGGGATCGGCACCAGCCATCCTGTCGCGCCGGCCAAAAACGCAAAAAGCATTGTAAGCGGAATAAAAAGCAGAATCGCCAAATTGGCCGGCAAACCCACGATTGAAAAAGTTCCCATTTTGTAAAGAATAAGAGGAAGCACGGCAATTTGGGCGGCCAGTGTTGTGCATAAAATTTCCCGCAAACCTAAAAATTTCGGAATCTTCTGAAATTTTCTTTCAAAAATCGGCACCATAAAAATAATTCCTAAAGTCGCCAAAAAAGAAAGTTGAAAAGAAATATCAAAAGCTAGCACCAAGGGATTAAAAAGAACCATAACCAAACCGGCTAACATTAGGGCGCGCGCCGCCAAATAAGTTCGGCCGGTGGCGCGCGCCAGCATTGCTAACAAACCCATTATGGTGGCGCGCACAACTGTGGCTCCCCCGCCAACCAAAATGGCAAAAACGACAAGTGCCAGCGCTGAAAGCCCAATACTCGCCCCGCGCGGTAAAAAAATTGAAAAAATTTTCCGTATCCAGTTGCCGATAATAGTCACATTGAAACCCGAGAGCGCCACAATATGTATGGTGCTAGTGCGTATGAATTTTTGTTCAAGCTCCTCGCCCAAGGCGGTCTTGCCACCTAAAATCAATCCTTCCGAAAGCGCGCTTTCGGGCTCGGGCACAACCGCTGAAAGATTCTTGGAAAAAGAATGTTTGATTTTAAAAAGCGCGCTTTTTATTTTACCGCCTTGTTCACGCGAGGTTATTTTAATTTCCGGATAACGCATTTCAAAAAGCACGCCGTCTTTTTTAAGATAATTGACATAGTCAAAAATTTTCCCGGTTTCGGTCGTGAAATTTTGCGGAAACGTTAATTTACCCACAACCCTCAACCGGTCGCCGTATTTATATTCAACATAGGGTTCGGTGGTGATTAAAACTTTAACATTATTTTCTAACTGTAAAACTAATTTTATATT
>Ga0075939_136_pt2 | contig 1353 bp, 1 predicted proteins | sample RifGroA2_FD_67948 | JGI IMG/M metagenome (GOLD analysis project Ga0075939, IMG submission 67948) | Parcubacteria bacterium GW2011_GWA2_42_18
ACTTCTTTGGGCGGAATAACTGATTGGAAAATCGGCGACTGGGCGATTTACGATGGAACGACATGGGGAAAGGTAGAAAACACCGATTCGGTTACTTCGGTAAATGGTGACATTGGCGCGGTTAATGTTACCCCGACATCACTCGGTCTTGTTATTGGAACCAATGTTCAAGCTTGGGATGCCGACTTGGATTCTTGGTCGGCGATCGCGCCGGCAAGTGTTGATAAAAGTTATGTTGGTTTAGGCAATGTGGAAGACACCGCTTTGTCCGCTTGGGCCGGCACGGCTAATCTGACAACCTTGGGTACAATCACAACCGGCGTTTGGAATGGAACAGTGATTGACGATACTTACGTTTCCAGTTCGGCGACATGGAATGCCAAGGGTCTTGTTTTAGGTTCAACCTATGGTACTACTTTTGCCAGCGGTACTAACTATGTATCTTTTCTAGGTCTTTCTACCAGCAATGCCACTTTAATAAATCGCCAGTTTATTGTTCCGATTTCCGGAACACTTAAAAATTTCTATATTCGCACCATAACAGCCGAGCCGGCTAGCGGGTCTTTAACGCTGACAATTATGCAAAATGGCGTAGCCACCGCTTTGTCAATAGTTATACCGGCCGGCTCGGCAATCGGCACATTCTCCGATACCGTAAATTCTATTTCCGTGTCGGCCGGCGATCTTTTGAGCGTGCGGGCGACCAAGTCCGGTGGCGGCGCTTCAGCTAGTGTCGCGAGCTACTCCGTATTTTTAGAATAAAAATATGAAGAAATTTTTGATTATTTTGACCATTTTGTTTTTTCCGGGTTTTGCGGTCGCGGCTTTGTCATCCTCGGTAGTTACGGGCGCTTGCCCCTCCGGACAGACAACGGTTTTTAAAATGTCAGCCACAAGCAATGCCCACGCCGGTCTGGCATTTTCTTCTTATCCGGTTTCGGTTTGTGTCAGCGGGGTTTCCGGACTTTCCAATTCCTGCTCCGGAACTTTTGCGACCGTTCTTAAGTTGTCCGGCGCGACTAACGCCCACGCGCGACAAGGCGACCAAAGCGATTATCCAAGCGCCACCAACGCCTGTCTGTCCGCGCCGGCGGACGGTTCGGTTTCAGTCGGCTATCAAGTAAATAATTGTTCCGGCTTTGATACTACCCTCGCTTCAATGTCGCAGTTTCCAACTAACGCTCATGTGGGCGATTCAAACGCCTATCTAAATAAAATTTGCGCTTCAGCCACAGAACCCAGTGGCGGTGTGGTTTTAATACAGGATTCCAACAATCAATCACCGGCATCAATAGCTCCATCTCCAGAGGTTTTATTACCGGAAGAAACCTTTAATATAACAACTTCTCTTGA